>Ga0210406_10000073_pt1 | contig 154754 bp, 123 predicted proteins | sample IncBWC30MmetaG_FD_155454 | JGI IMG/M metagenome (GOLD analysis project Ga0210406, IMG submission 155454) | Forest soil microbial communities from Barre Woods Harvard Forest LTER site, Petersham, Massachusetts, United States - Inc-BW-C-30-M | ecosystem: Environmental > Terrestrial > Soil >... | reverse complement strand
TAGCGGATGCTACGATCATCGTGGATTCAGAAAATGGATCGCGCACGCTGACGAAGCACCGAGTCGAAAAGTGAATTGACGAGGAATGCTGAAGCTCCAGGGTGTAGAATTAAGCAAGTCGTACCGGGGCCGCAAGGTCGTAGACGACGTTGAGCTGGAGATCGGGCAGGGTGAAGTCGTTGGGTTGCTTGGACCCAACGGCGCCGGTAAGACCACTACTTTCTATATCTTGGTGGGTCTTGCCCGGCCAGATTCCGGCCGCGTTTTGCTGAACGGTGAAGAGATTACGGATCTTCCGATGTATCTTCGGGCCCGCAGCGGAATCAGCTACCTTCCCCAGGAACCCTCGGTCTTTCGCCAGCTCACTTGCGAACAAAATCTTCTGGCAGTATTGGAAACACTTCCTCTCAGCCCAGAGCAACAGCGTGACCGCTTGGAGGAGTTGCTGGTGCAGATGGGGCTGGAGACGGTGCGCACCAGCAAAGCGTATATGTTATCGGGTGGCGAACGGCGGAGGCTGGAGATTGCGCGTTCCCTGACGCTTGAGCCTTCGTTTATTTTGCTCGACGAACCCTTTTCCGGCATTGACCCGCTGACCGTAAAGGACTTGCAAGAGATCATTCGTGGCTTGGCCCAGACCGGAATTGGCGTGCTGATCACGGACCATAATGTACGAGAGACCTTGACGGTAACCGACCGAGCGTACATCCTGAAAAGTGGCAAGATTTTCCGCAAGGGGCGGCCAGAGGATTTGAGTAACGATCCCGAGGTGCGCCGGGTGTATTTGGGCGATCATTTCCGCCTGAATTGAGACTCATCGAAGGAATCTGGCGTTAAAATTAGGTACAAGGAACGTTTTCGCGAATATGGCTTGGCAAGGTCTTAAACTCAACTTAAAGGTGGCGCAGAAGCAGATCCTGACGCCTGGCCTGGTGCAGATGGTCAGCGTGCTGGCGCTGAACCGTCTTGAGTTGAAAGAGATGATCAACACGGAGGTGGTGGCCAATCCCGTGCTGGAAGAACTGAGCGAAGAGGCGACCACTACCGACAACTACAGCGACGAAAATTTTCTTAAGAATGAGACGGAAAAGGTTCCGGAAAAGCCGGAAGCTAATCCTTTTGATGAATTCGATGTCGGAAGCTTTTTCAATCAGTATCTCGACACTGGAGGAGACGGCGGGCAATCGCAGGAACGGGAAATTTCCGAACGGCCGTCGTTCGAAAAATTCCTGTCTTCAGCCGCGGGTCTTTCCGATCACTTGAACTGGCAGTTGAGCGTAACGATATGCTCGGACACGGTGCGCGAAATTGCCGACAACATCATCGGCAATTTGGATGAAAACGGGTACCTGACCGCTTCGAACGAGGAATTACTGCAGGACGGTAAATATACCCAGGATGACCTGGACGATGCTCTGGCGGTGGTGCAGGATTTCGATCCCATCGGCGTTGGTGCACGCGATTTGCGCGAATGTCTGCTGCTGCAATTGCATGCGTTTGACCCGACCAATACGCTGGCGTATCAGGTGGTGTCCGAACATTTGAAGCAGGTGCAGGCCAATCAGTTGAAAGAAATTGCGCGCGCGCTGAACCGTCCGATCGAGGTGATCAAGCGCACTCTGGATGTCATCAAAAAGCTCGATCCGCGGCCGGGACTCCGTTACAACAAAACGGAACCGCGCCTGGTCGAGCCGGATGTTTATTTCCGAAAGGTTGATGGGGTCTGGGAAGTCTTCTTGAATGAAGACGACATGCCGCAGTTGCGCCTGAGTCCAACCTATCGCCGACTGCTGGCGCGGGACGCGGCCGACCGTGAAGTCCGCAACTACGTGAAAGAACGGTTCACGGCGGCGATTCAACTGCTGAAAAATATCGAGCAGAGAAAGCACACCATTTTGCGGGTTTGCCAATCCATCATCGCGCGGCAGGGAGAATTTCTGGATCATGGCCCGGACGCGCTGAAGCCGATGATGATCAAAGAGGTTGCGGAAGAAGTTGGAGTGCATCCTTCGACGGTGAGCCGTGCGGTTGCCAGCAAATACGCACATACATCTCAGGGCGTGCTCGAATTGCGGTCGTTCTTTAGCGAATCGGTGAATGGGCCGGAAGGCAGCGGAATGTCCCTGCTGACGCTGAAGCGACTGGTAAAGAAAATGATCGAAGAGGAAGATTCCACAAAGCCGCTTACCGACGAGCACATCGCGCAGAAACTGGAAGACGCGGGCATCCACGTGACTCGTCGTACTGTGGCCAAGTATCGCGAGGATATGCGAATTCCGAGCACCCACCAGCGCAGAGTAAAAAGCTGAGCTCCGCCTTGAAAGTAAAAACCCGAGCAAAACAGGATTCGAAACAGCTGGTAATCCTGACCGGACTGTCCGGTTCCGGCAAAAGCACCGTACTGAAAGCGTTTGAAGATATGGGCTTCTACTGCGTGGACAACATGCCGGTAGAGCTGATTCCCATTTTTGCCGAATTGCATGCGGCGGGAGAAGGCGATTTCAGCCGCGCGGCTTTGCTGGTGGACGCGCGCGAGGGGGCGCAGCTACAAAAGTTGCCAGGGCTTCTGACGCACCTGCGCAAAGACCATCCGATTTCTCTGGTGTTCATTGAAGCGCACGACGATGCGCTGCTGCGCAGGTACAGCGAAACGCGCCGCCCGCATCCGCTGGGAAAAGATTATTCAGTACGCGAGAGTCTGCTGCACGAACGCGAGTTGATGGCTCCGATCCGCAAGCTGGCGGACGTGGTGATCGATTCAACGCAATTCAATGTGCACGAGTTGCGCAATTTCGTCACGCGGCGATTCAAGAACCCTGACCGCCATCCGATGCTGATCTCCGTGGTCAGTTTTGGCTACAAATACGGTGTGCCGGTTGATGCGGACCTGATCTTCGACGTGAGATTTCTGCCGAATCCGCACTTTGTGCCGGCACTGAGAAAATTCAGCGGACGCGATGCGAAAGTACGGAGTTTTATTCGCTCCTTTCCGCAAACCGGAGAATTTCTTCGGCGCATGGAAAGCCTGCTGGCGTACCTTATGCCGCACTATATCGAGGAAGGCAAAAGCTATCTGACGATTGCTTTTGGATGCACCGGCGGAAAACACCGCTCGGTGATGCTGGCCGAAGAGATCAAAAAGGCTCTGGAAAAACGCAAGTACGCATCCAAAGTGTTTCATCGCGATATTGACAAGTAGCGCGAGCCAAACAGCTAGCCCGGCAAACTTGACACTTCGCTCTGCGGGCGAATAGCGTACAAATGTCTTTGCACAGGGGCGCAGTGCGGTTCGAACTATTTCAGCGGGAGGAAAAAGCTTGGCGTCAGTGATTTCACCCCAACTGAAGCGGCTGCTGGCATACGTGCGGCCTTACCGGATTTCAATGGTCCTGGGCGTGATCTTCCTGGCTGCCTCAGGTGTTTGTGAAGCAATCATTGCGCTAATGATCCGGCCAATCATTGATCGCGTGCTGACTCCGTCTGCGCCGGATTCCAACGTTCTGTTGTTTACGTTTCCCCATCACGGTCCCGCCGTCTATCTAAACCGTTTTTTCCCGCACAGCATTCACAACGTATGGGCCGTGGTGTCCCTCTCAATGCTGGTGGTGTTCTTCGCCAAGTCGGTTGCCGAATTCGGCGGCGGCACGTTGATTCAGTTCGTTGGCCACCGCGCGATCACCGATTTGCGCAACGCTCTCTACGGCAAAATTATTCGCCAGCCCATTGGATTCTTTCAGCATCAGCCGACAGGGCGCGTGATGTCCGCGGTGATTAACGATGTCGAGCGCTCCCGCCCGGCGCTTTCCGAATACTTGGCGGACGTTTTTCGGCAAACATTTTTGTTCATCGCCTTCGTTGCTGTTTTGCTAAGTTCGGACTGGAGAATGGCGCTAGGCTGCGCTGTTTTCCTGCCGCTAGTCCTCTGGCCTGTGGGCAAACTGGGCCGCAGTATCCGGCAGTCCGTACAGAGCAGCCAGACCAAGCTCGGTGAATTGAATCAGATTCTGCAGGAAACCGTTGGCGGCAATCGCATTGTCAAAGCCTTTGGCATGGAGGATTTTGAAGTCAGAAAATTTCGCGGCGCGGCCGCGCGCCTGCTACGCGAGACCATGCGCTGGGTGCGCGCACAGGTGGTCACATCGCCTCTTATGGACTTGCTGCAGCCCGTCGTCATATCGCTCTTGCTGTTGTACGCGCGCGACAAGATCCGTCTGCAACAAATGACTGTCGGCTTGTTCTTTACCTTTGTCTACGCGCTCTTCAAGTCATACGAACCGGTCAAACGAATGGGCTCGGTTTATCAACAGTTCCAGCAGGCGCAGGGAGCTACCACGCAAGTGTTTGCGTATCTCGATCTGGCGGAAGAAGAGCGCGATGCGGCTGGCGCTGTACCTTTGCCGGAATTTTCCCACGAAGTTGAATTCGAAAACGTGAGTTTTTCTTACGATTCGGCGCCAGTTTTGCGCGGGATCAATTTTCAGGCGGCCAAGGGTGAAATCGTAGCGTTCGTTGGTTCCAGTGGAGCGGGCAAAACAACCCTGGTGAACCTGATTCCACGTTTTTATGAGCCGACTGCAGGCGCCATTCGAATCGACGGCACCGACATACGCACTGTTGCGCTGCGTTCCTTGCGCGAACAGATTGCCATGGTTACGCAAGAAAATATCCTGTTCCACGATACCGTGTGGAACAACATTTCCTACGGCCTGGGCAGCGTGCAGAGGGACCGAGTCATCGCCGCGGCGCAGGCAGCACTGGCCCACGATTTCATTCAGGAACTCCCTTTGGGTTACGATACAGTTATCGGCGAGCGGGGGACGCGGCTCAGCGGAGGGCAACGGCAACGCATTGCCATCGCGCGAGCCATCCTGAAAGATTCGCCCATCCTGATTCTGGATGAAGCTACTTCCGAGCTCGACGCCGAATCCGAAATGTTTGTACAAAAAGCCCTGGCGAATCTCATGGTTGGAAGAACGACATTCGTAATCGCACACCGGCTGGCCACCATTCGGCGCGCTGACAAAATTCTGGTGCTGGAAGAAGGCCAGATCCGCGAAATGGGAACCCACGCGGAGCTGATGAACAGAGCTGGAACGTACGCGCGGCTGCATGATTTGCAATTCGCCGACGACGAAATGGCCGCTCCGGTCCAAACGAGTTTACCCCCACTGCCCTCTACATCCGCCACGAGGAACCCAAGATGAGCGAAAAGAGCGCAGCGCAAACCAAGAAAACCGAGTGTCTCTCCATGACCGGCTACGCGCAGTCCAAGGGCAGCGTGCTGGGCTGGGATCTTCGCGTCAGCGTGAAGAGCGTCAATCACCGCTTCCTCGATTTGAAAGTACGTTTGCCGGAGGGTTTTGACCTGTACGAATTGCGGCTTCGGCAACTCGTTCGCGAACGAATCCATCGCGGACACATCGAAGTGCACGTCAGTGTCGAACCCGGAGCGGCCACTCCGATCCAGGTGAATAAGGATCTGGTGACGAATTATTTGCGCGCCGCAGATGAACTGCGCTTTCAAACTTCGGTTTCCGCCGCATTGGACGTCGTAGCGCTGTTACGCCTCCCCGGCGTCATTGGCGGGCTGGCACCGGCCGTGCCAGAGTCCGAAGAAGAACAGGAAAAACTCGGCCGCGAATTGGAACGCTGCCTGCTCGACGCTTTGGGAAAGTTGGATGAAATGCGCCGCGCCGAAGGCCGCCACTTGGCGCAAGATCTTCGCGCACGGCTGGCGCACATCAGCGAACAGACCGAGCAAGTACGAGCGCTGGTGGTGCAATTGCGCCCGGCATTTGCGCGGCGGCTGGAATCCCGCCTGAAAGACTTGCTCAGCGCCACGGCCATTGATCCCGCGCGCGTCGCGCAGGAAGCAGCGATGCTTGCCGAGCGCAGCGATATCAGCGAAGAGCTGGACCGCTTGCGCAGTCATCTGCTGCAATTTGGAAAATTGCTGGATGGCGCGGGCGAGCTCGGGAAAAAGCTGGATTTTCTGCTCCAGGAAATGCATCGCGAAGCCAACACCATGCTCTCCAAGACTCCCGGCGTTGAGAGCGAAGCTCTGAAAATCACCGGCATCGGCCTCGAAGTGAAAGCTGAAATTGAAAAATTGCGGGAACAGGTACAGAACATCGAATGAGCGATGACAAGGTTCTCGCGCCGCTGGTGTTGATTGTTTCTGGCCCGTCGGGATCGGGAAAATCCACGCTGGTGCAGCGGTTGCTACAGATGCCGCGAACCATGGCCTCCAGATCGTGTACCACTCGGACGCGCAGGACGACTGAGGCCAGTGGGAAGTGTTATGATTTCGTCACGAATGAAGAGTTCGAAGCAATGGTTTCGCGCGGAGAATTCCTCGAGTACGCGCGAGTCTTCGGCAAACATTCCTATGGCACTCCGAAGAAATGGCTCGAGGAGTCACGCGCCAAGGGTTTGGACCTGGTCCTGGAAATTGACGTACAGGGAGCCGCGCAGGTAAAAGAGAAGCTGCCGGAATCGGTGGCGATCTTCATACTGCCGCCTTCGCGCGCGGAACTGGAACGCCGGTTGCGCAGTCGCGGGCAGGATTCCGACGAAGAAATTGCGCGCCGGTTGGCCATGGCTCGCGCTGAAATTGAAGCCTTCGGAAAGTATTACGATTTTTGCGTCATGAACCAGGACGTGGAACAAGCTGCCCGCGAAGTCGAAGCGATTTTGACGGCAGTGCGTTGCAGCCGACCGCGCCAGCGCCGCCGGGTGGAAGAACTTCTGGCATCATTTGGAGGGAAAGACTGAAATGACCGTGCAGACGAAAGCTCCGGAGAGCCAGTTCGCGTACGTGGTATTAGCAGCACGGCGCGCACGCCAGATTATGGCGGGGGCGCCGCCGATGTTGGAAAATCCGCGAACCCTGAAACCTACGCGTGTGGCCTGCGAAGAAGTAAACAGCGGCTTGATCGAATATGAATTCAGTCCCGGAAAATCCGTGGACGAGGATAAGGATGGCGTCAAGCGGCGCAAGTAACGCCGCGCGAGAATTCCATGCGCATCACTCTTGGCGTTACCGGCGGAGTGGCGGCCTACAAAGCGGCCGAGCTGGTGCGCCGCCTGCAACAGGAGGGTTTTTCGGTTGAAGTAGTCATGACCCGCGCGGCCTGCGAATTCATTACCCCTCTCACCTTCGCCGCGCTTACTGGAAAAAAAGTCATCACCGGCTTGTTCGCGGAATCCGGCAGCGAAGCGAATCTTGAAAGCGCCATCGAACATATTGCCGTCGCGCAACGCACCGATTTACTCTTGGTCGCTCCAGCCACAGCCGACATCATTGCCAAATTGAGTCGCGGCATCAGTGATGATTTTCTCAGCACGCTTTATCTCGCAACCACCGCGGCCGTCGTTGTTGCGCCTGCGATGAACGTCAACATGTGGAATCATCCCGCCACTCAGGAAAATCTGGAACGCCTGCGGGGGCGCGGTGTTCACGTCGTGAATCCTGACGAAGGCTACCTCGCGTGCGGCGCGACCGGAGCGGGACGCCTGGCCGGACAGGAGGCGATTGTCGCCGCGGTGCGCGAAATATTGCAGGTGCGCCATGATCTAGAAGGACAAGCATTTCTTTTGACTGCTGGTCCGACCCAGGAAGATCTCGATCCCGTCAGATTTTTGAGCAATCGCTCGTCCGGACGAATGGGTTACGCGGTCGCCGAGGCGGCTGCGCAGCGCGGCGCGAAGGTAGTTCTGATCAGCGGGCCGACCGCGCTTGAAACTCCCGCAGGAGTGACGCGGGTGGATGTGCGAACCGCTGCGGAAATGTTGCGAGCTGTGGAACACCACTTTGCCCAAGCCACCACTGCGGTTTTCGCGGCAGCCGTTGCGGACTATCGTCCCGCGGATGTCGCTTCAGAAAAAATAAAGAAAACCGCTCGAGAGATGACGCTGCGCCTCGAACAGAATCCCGATATTCTGGCCACTGTCGCGCGCAAAAAAGAAAACCGGCTGATAGTCGGATTCGCCGCCGAAACCGGCAAGGTGGCCGAGAACGCGCGCAAAAAACTTGCAGAGAAAAACGCCGACTTGATCGTCGCCAACGATGTCACCGCGGAAGGCGCGGGCTTCGACGTTGACACCAACATCGTCACACTTTTCGCACGAGATGGCCGCGATTTGCCACTCCCGAAAATGACCAAACGCGAAGTGGCGCACCGCATCCTCGACGAGGTCTTGCGGCTGTCGTCTAGCGTGAAACATCAGTCCGCCGACTAACCAACTCATGCCAGATCGCGACCACACCACACTGCAAGAGAAACTACACCAGCGCTTGCGATTTTACGACGACCTTGGTCTCGGTCCGTTCTACCGCGATCGCGGCGGTTCGGGAATGCCCGCGCCTGTCTTCATCGAGGAATCCACTGTGCCAAAAGCCGCAAAAATATCGACCACGTCAGCTGTGGTCGCAGCAAAATCCGCGGCAGTGGCAGTTGCCGAAAAGAGTTTGGTGATCCCAGCGGCTGCTGGGGCATCGCTGTTCGAGGCCTCCAACAGGATCGCAGGCGATACGCTGCTGAAAATTCGCGAAGACCTCGGCGAATGCACTCGCTGCAAGCTGCACAAAACGCGCAATAAAATTGTTTTTGGCGACGGCAGCGCCAAAGCGCAACTCGTTTTTGTCGGCGAAGGCCCCGGCGCCGATGAAGATGCACAAGGGCTGCCGTTCGTGGGACGCGCCGGAAAACTTCTCACGCAGATGATCGAAGCCATGGGCCTGCAGCGTGGCGATGTTTATATCTGCAACGTAGTGAAATGCCGTCCACCGGGAAATCGCCAGCCGGAGAAGGACGAAGTGGATGCCTGCTCGCCATATTTGTTCCGGCAGTTGGACGCGCTGCAGCCAAAGGCGATTGTGTGCCTGGGCGCCACCGCTGCGCAGACGTTGCTGCAAACCAACCGCAGCATTTCTCAGTTCCGCGGACAATGGCTAGACTTCCGTGGATTCAAAATGATGCCCACCTATCATCCCGCATATTTGCTGCGCAATCCCGCCGCCAAGGGCGACGTTTGGAAGGACCTGCAGAAGGTCATGGCCGAACTGGGCCTCGAAGTAAAAAAGAACAAGGCCAAGTAAGTGCCCAGCGGCATTCTGCTCGGCCTCGCCACGGCAGTGTCGTGGGGCAGTGCCGATTTTTTGGCGCGATTCGCAACCCGAAGCGTCGGAAGTGTGCGCGCGCTGCTCGGTATGCAGTTCTGCGGCGCGATTTTTGTCACCATTCTTTTATTTTTCGCGCGCGATTGGGGACATTTGTTCGATGGATCCGGCTGGCAACCGTGGGCCTGGGGAATTCTCGCCGGCTCCATAAATACTTTCGCGATGTTCGCTCTATATCGCGCTTTCGAAATCGGCAAGCTCTCGTTGGTCGGCCCAGTCTCTGCGAGCTATCCTGCATTGACTGTAATTCTGTCGCTGCTTTCCGGCGAGCGCCTGTCAGCCTATCGCGCGATCGGGATCGCTGCGGCCTTGCTCGGCGTTGTTTTCGTCGCCGCGGGAGAAAAATCATCAGACTCGCCAGCCGTTTCTGACCAGTCCAACGAGGCCAGCACCGACTCACCAAAGTCGCGCGCGATTCCCGGCCACCGAGTTTCAGGTCTCGGCTGGGCCATCGCGGCGGCGGTCAGCTTCGCCATTTTATTTTGGCTGCTCGGCATTTGCATGATCCCCCGCACTGGCGCGCTCGCAACGGTTTGGCTGATTCGCGTAAGCGGCGCGCTCATCACGCTGATTGTTTTGCTCGCAAATAAAATCCCGCTGCCCGTAAAAAGTAAACGCACCCGCGCGCAACTCTACACCATGGGCTATCTGGACACGGCCGCCTTCGCATTCAGCAATCTGGGCATGCGCATCGAACAAGTGGCAGTTGTCAGCGTCCTCGGCTCGCTCTACGGCGCCGTAACGGTCGCCCTCGCCGCAGCATTTCTGAAAGAACGCATCGCCCCCATGCAATGGACCGGCATCGCCGCAATCTTCCTGGGCGTAGCCCTGATGAACGCCTGACCCAATTTCTTTCGACCTCCAACCAAGCAATCGTCGTGCAGGTCGTTCTCCGCGCTCTCTGTGACCTCTGCGTTGAAATCCAACTGCAACAATTCCTGGCAATGATCCGCCTGGCCACCCGCACACGCCGGCCATTCCGGCCGCTCCTGCTAAACTACTCTGCGCATGGACCACACTCTCTGCAACGTGGCGCTCGCCGTCCCGCTGCGCACCACATTCACCTACAGAGTTCCGGAACGTCTCGCCGCGGAAGTCCAGCCCGGCTCGCGCGTCGTCGTTCCTTTCCGCAAGAAATCGCTGGTTGGCGTAGTGACCGAATGGGCAGAACAAGCTCCGCCGGACACCAAGCTCCGCGAAATACATAAATCCCTCGATCCTTTCCCGGCACTGACTCCCAGCCTCCTCCAGCTCGGCCAGTGGATCGCTTCCTATTACGTCGCTCCCATCGGCGAAGTCTGTCGCGCCATGCTTCCGCCACTGATCGAACTACGCACTCAACAAACCATCGGATTGACCGAAGCGGGGCGGTCTGCGTCGTCATCGCTCTTCGAAGAAAGCGCGGCGACCACAAAACTATTTCAAAAACTACGCGATACGGAAGCCGCATTTCCGCTGCAAGCAGCCACTCGCGCAGGCGTGCCTCTCGACGAACTGCTCAAGCTGCAGCGCCGCGGCCTGATCGAAATCCGCCATCAGATCCAGAGTCGCAGGCGGCGAACGCAGAAAATAATTGCCTGGAAAAGCGCCAACGTTGAAAACGTCCTGCCGGGCGAAAAAGAAGAGCGCCTCAAACAATTACTAACCTCAGAACGCGGTCCACTGCCGCTGCCGGTTTTGATGAAGCTGGCCGGCGTCTCGCGGGCAGTGCTCGAAAGAATGTTGCGCGAAGGGAAACTCGAAAGCTGGGAGGAAGCACTCGATCCCGCCGAAGATCCGTTCGACACCGGCTACAAACCGCCCGCCCACGCGCTGAACGCTGAACAAGAAAGCGCATTCACCGCCATCCGTGCGCGATTCGAACTCGGCGAATTCGGCGTGCAGCTCTTGCACGGCGTTACCGGCAGCGGAAAGACGGAAATCTACATGCGAGCCGTGCAGGATACGCTGGCTCGCGGCAAGACCGCGATCGTTCTGGTGCCGGAAATCGCTCTGACTTTATGGATCGGCCGGCAGTGCCGCGCATGGTTCGGCGCGCGCTTCGAAGGCGTCGCCGTGTTGCACTCCGCTCTAAGCGACATCGAACGCGCAAGCGAATGGTGGCGCGTCCGCAACGGCGAAGCCCGAGTCATCGTCGGAACTCGTTCCGCGATTTTTGCGCCCGTAGAAAAACTTGGCCTCGTTATCGTCGATGAAGAACAGGAATCGAGTTACAAGCAGGAAGAAACTCCGCGCTATCACGGCCGCGACGTAGCCATTGTTCGCGCCAAACTGGAAAACGCGCAGGCTCTTCTAGGATCAGCTACACCGTCGCTCGAAACCTATCATCACGCGTGCAGTGGAAAATACGAATTGCTGACGCTGGCGCAGCGCGTCGCGGAGCGCTCACTTCCGTCCGTGGAGATTCTGGACATGCGCGAAGAATTTAAGAGCACCCATCTGACCAGCCCAATCTCGTCCCGCCTTCGCCAAGCGCTTCAGGAATGCCTGAATTTTCAAACCCAGGCGCTTGTCCTGATCAATCGCCGCGGTTATTCGTGGAGCGTGATCTGCCGCAGTTGTGGCGCGACAGTGCAGTGCGCGAATTGCAGCATTTCCATGACTCACCACAAGAATCGCAATCGCCTCGAGTGTCATTATTGCGGTTCCGTACAGCCCGTCCCAAAAAATTGCCCGAAGTGCGATTCGAAGTATGTTTATTTTTTTGGCGAAGGCTCCGAGCAACTCGAAGAGCGTCTGCGCAAGGAATTTCCGAAAGCGCGCATCGCGCGTCTGGACCGCGACACCGCGCGTACCAAGCGCCAATACCAGGAAACGCTCGGTGCTTTCGCCGACGGCACGCTGGATTTTCTCGTCGGCACACAAATGCTTGCCAAAGGCCACGATTTTCATCGCGTCACACTGGTCGGCGTAATCAGCGCGGACAGTTCGCTCACCATGCCGGACTTCCGCGCCGCCGAACGCACCTTCCAATTGATGACCCAGGTAGCAGGCCGCGCCGGCCGCGGTGAATTGCCCGGCCGTGTCCTCATCCAAACACTTTATCCCGAACATTACGCGATTCAGGACGCCATCAAGCAGGACTACACCGCATTTTACGAACGCGAACTGCATTACCGGCAAGTCATGGCTTACCCGCCATTCAGTTCGCTGGCCAACATCATCGTGCGCGATTCGAATCTGGAAAAAGCCATCACCTGGTCGCGCGAACTCTCGCAATTTCTTGCACCGCGCAATGGCGACGGCATGCGAGTTCTAGGTCCAGCCAGCGCCCCTCTGGCTAAACTGAAGAGCGAATATCGCTTTCAATTCCTCCTAAAATCAAAGCGCAAAGCACAACTCACCAAATTGCTAGCAGGCGCTCTCGCTTATTGCGAAAAAAAAGAAATTCCGCAAACCGCCATCCTGGTCGACATGGACCCACTGCAGTTGTTGTAACGCCATCTGCCTGCGGCATCCGCCGTCGTTTTCAATGAGAAGATAAACACATGTTTGCGATCTACGCGCTGTTCCTGTACGGGTGCGGACTTGCAAGTCTGGGAGTCATTGCTCTCAAGGCTGTTCCCAAGCTAGAGTTGACCGCTACCAACCTGCTGTTGTTCATTCTGGGCAGATCCGTGGGGATGGTCGTGTTCCGTCAATATTTCCCTTTGCGTTGTTCATCGTCTATTGGATTTCTTGGGCGTTCGTGGCGAGGTCCGACATGGTGAAATTGTGGGTTATTTTCTGTTGCTAGCAGGGGCTACACTCGGCGGCGCAGGGCCGGCCTCGTAAGGACGCGCCTGCAAGGGAGGCACAAGCAGAGAAACGCCCTTTAGCTGGGACGTCCGCATCGCCGGCAGGTACCGCAGGTAGGCGGCGCTTACCGAGCGCGCTCGATGCGCCACCGCCAGAAAAAATAAGCCGGCATGCCCAGCACCAGCAGGATCAATCCAGCCAGCACGTGGCGAAATTCCTTGGGATCCTGCGTAGCCAGAAAAATTGCGTTCCCAACCACCGCCGCTGCGGCCAGCAAAAATACAATCGGCGTCCATGGATATCCGGGCACGCGATAAGGTAGTGCTTTCGTCAGCTCCCCAAGCGCAGCGCGCAAAGGAAAAATCGCTCCCGCGCCCAGCCCATAAAAAATCCAGCCGATGAATACCACTCCAGAAGCCAGTTCGGAAAATTTCCCGGCAAACGTCAGCAGCGCGGACCACACGCATAACGCAACAATGGCATTCGCTGGTGTGTGAAATCGCGGATGCACTTCGGCCAGGGTCTTGAAAAATAAATTATCTTTCGCCATCGCATAAAACACGCGCGGCGCTGTTAGCACTACGCTGTTCATCGCGCTGAAAACCGAAATCAGAATGGTTAGTGCCACAAACTTGCCAGCCCATGGCCCCAGAGCAGCCGTCGCGGCTGTGGCTGCAATCGCGTCGCTTTCACTCGCCACCGCTGGTCCCAGCGCTACCAGGTAAGCCATCACCGCGACCACGTACAATCCAATCAAGATTAGCGAACCCAGGAGAAACGCGCGCGGAAAAACTTTCTGCGGTTCGATCACTTCACCCGCGCTGTAAGTGCCAAACTGCCAGCCCTCATAGGCCCACAGCACCGCAATCATCGCTAGGCTGAAGCTGGAAAACAAATTCATGCCGCGCATTTGTGTACCGGCCGCAGGAATAATTTCTCCGCCGTGTTTGCCGAGCGCCAGCAAGACCACGCTCAGCACTACTACCAAACCGCCTTTCACCAGCGTGGTCCAGTTTTGCAGATCCGAACTCTGTCGCGTTCCTCTTACGTTTACGATTGTCACCACCGCAATCATCAAAACTGCGGCAGCGTTCGATTCCATCGGTGTCAGCGGAGTAATTTCCGCCAGGTAACGCGCAAACGCTCGCGCCAGCGCGGCGATGGTCGCCGCGGAGATCACCAGGAACAGGCACCACCCATACAGAAAAGCCGGCAGTCGCCCGAAACCGTCGCGAATGTAGCAGTAAAGTCCGCCGGCTTCGGGATTCGCCGCCGCGAGCTCAGCGTAAGTGAGCGCGCCAAGCAGCGACATCACTCCGCCAGCGACCCACACCAGCATCGACAGGCCGACCGAGCCGTTTACCAGTTTCAGTATTTGTCCCGGCGAAAGAAAAATTCCCGATCCAATAACCGAGCCGATAAAAAGAAAAAGCAGATCGCGCAGGCGCAGTGTGCGAACGAGTGTGGGCATGAGTGGCTGCGCAAGGCTCGACCTGCGAGCATCTCACGCATCAGCATCATATCCGCGGCGAGGAAGAGGTCAATGAGAAGTTGCCGACTGCCACAGCGGCGCCGGCATAAAGCACAAAATCATCACCAGCAACGTGGCGATGGCCAGCACTATGCGCGGAGCGTCGAGCGGCCGCTGATCATAAATCGGCGGCATGCGCAGAAAACGCAGCGCCAGCAAAATTCCTGCCCAAAGCCACCACACCCGCCAGTGAAAATATCCGAGCGCCAGAAGAATTCCAGGCACCAGCCAGCCCACCCAGCGATGAATCCGCGGACTGACTGAACGAAGAATGTGCCCGCCGTCCAGTTGGCCGGCCGGCAAAAGATTCAGCGCCGTGGCAAAAAGTCCCACCCACGCAGCACGGCCCACCGGATGCAGCAAAATCGTAAGCGGATCAGCGCCAGGGAAAAATCGGTGGGCCAGCAGCCGCAGCACCAGCGGCACCCCAAAAACGAAATCCGCGTCGGCGGAATTAATCCCCGGCAGCACACGCGAATGTACAACACCATAAATCAGAATTGGTATCGACAACGCGAAGCCGATCAGCGGTCCCGATGCACCGACGTCGAAGAGCGCGCGGCGGCTGCGGATCGGCGAGCGCATCAGAATAAAAGCGCCCAACGTGCCGATTAGCGTCGGTGCGGGTATGAAGTAAGGATAGCTCGCCCGAATCCCGTGATGTTTGCACGCGAAATAATGTCCAAGTTCATGCGCCAGCAGTATTCCCATCAGCGCGATTGCGAACGGAATGCCGGACGCCAGCGCCGTGGGATCTTTGTAAAGCAATTTCATCGAAACTACGAATTCGTCCACAGATCCGGCCTGCCCGTTTGCAAACGAAATCGCAAACTGGCGTCCGGCCGCGAGGCAGGTCAAAAACGTAATCACGAAAAGCGCAATCGCCAGCCACAGGCGTTTTGGTTTTTGCGAATAGGGGCCTTGCCGGGGTGGAAGCGAAATCGGGACTTCGGACGGCGGAGTTTGCAAGTCAATCGTCGCCGAGGTCGGGTTTTCGCTGTTCACGATCGTGTTTGGCGGGCTGCGCTAGATTGGATGCGGGAAAACGCGGGAACGTCAGATGTTGCGATCGCGCGTGCGAACTTACTCCTTACAAGCCTCCGAGCCCCTGCAGCTCTTTGCCGGGCTTGAAGCGCACGGCTTTGCCGGGTGGAATATTCACTTCTTCGCCGGTGCGCGGATTGCGGCCTATCCCGGTTTTTCTCGGCTTTACGGTGAAAACTCCAAAGCGGCGCAATTCAATTCGCTGGCTGCGGCCCATGCCGTTCTTCAACGATTCAAAAACCGTTTCCACGGCCTGTTCGGCCTTCACGCGGCTGACGCCTGCTCCCTCAAGCTTCGACAAGACGGCGTTCACGATATCCAGTTTGATCAAGCTCGTCCTCCACTACGTACGCTGGCGCAACACGAGAGGCGTTGCCGTACCACCGTGCGCAGATGCTAGAGGCTGCGCGGCGGGTTGTCAAGACGTGACACCTCGTCTAAACTAACTTTCTTCACGCGATGGATATTGCAAAAAAATTGTCCGCAATCGACAAGGTTAATCGCCGGCTGCAAGTACAGCCCGCACCCGAAAAGGAGATGTGAATGTCTGTCAGGCCAGATAGCTGGATTCGCCGCATGTCGCTGGAACATAAAATGATCGAGCCGTTCACCGACCGGCAGGTCCGGGACGGAGTTATCAGCTACGGCGTTTCGTCGTACGGATACGACATTCGCGTCGCGGATGAGTTTCGCATTTTCACCAACGTGAACTCGACCATCGTCGATCCGAAAAAATTCGATGCGCGTTCGCTGGTGGACTACAAAGGCGACGTCTGCATCATTCCGCCAAATTCCTTCGCACTGGCGCGTTCCATCGAATATTTTCGCATCCCGCGAAACGTGCTGACGATTTGCGTGGGCAAGTCCACCTACGCGCGCTGCGGCATCATCGTCAACGTCACGCCGTTCGAGCCGGAATGGGAAGGCTTCGTCACGCTGGAAATCAGCAACACAACTCCACTGCCGGCAAAAATTTACGCCAACGAAGGACTCTGCCAGGTGATCTTCTTCGAGTCCGACGACGACTGCGAAATCAGCTACAAAGACAAAAAAGGCAAATACCAGTCCCAGGGCGGCATAGTGCTCCCCCGCCTATAATTCGCAAGTCTGCGTGCACCCGCGCCTACAATTCCGTCATTTCGAGCGCAGCGAGGGATCTCTCTTCGCATTTTGGCGAGCGTGAAGTTGCAGTGGCCGGTCTTTGCACCGGTGCCTTGCCACGTATCGCGCCGCTACCGTTACAATCAACCTCAAGGTGATGCCTTCTGCCAACAACGCTCGCACTTTCGGCGGCCTGAGAAATGTTTTTCAACGGCGCCTGCAGCTATTTTTGATCCTCGCGCCCTGCGCGTTGCTCACGGCAGTAATTCTTGCCTTGCCCCGCCAGAAACCTTGCACAGATTGCGTCGTCCTGATTGGCGATTCCATCACCTCGAGGTGGTCAGGCCTGGCACCGCCCAACCAATTATCCGGACTGCAAATCATCAATCGCGGCATCCCCGGTGACTTCACCGCGCGAATGTTTTCACGATTCAATCGCGATGTAGTTCAGCTTCACCCGCAGGTCGTGGTGATTCTCGGTGGCATCAACGACATCGCGCAAATTCCGCTGCCGCTGATCGAACACAATCTTGCTTCCATGGCCGAAACCGCCGAGCATCACGGAATACAAGTTGTGCTCGCGACTCTTCCTCCAACGGGCCTTCCCGCAGAAGAGCACGATCCGGACAAGCCGTCCGCGGCTACAATTCCTCACGACGAAATCGTCGCCCATGATGGAAGTACGACCGGCCACGACGAAATCCAAACCCTGAACAATTGGATCAAAAGTTTCGCCAATCAAAAGCACTACACCCTCGTCGACTACCACTCCGCGCTGGCCGATGATCGCGGCAACTACTTAAAAGGACTTTCCACCGACGGAATCCATCCCAGCGTCCAGGGCTACGAACGCATGGAACCTCTACTCCGCGACGCCGTGCAATCCGCCATTCACGTTGCCAGATGAAATCGCTGCCGTCGCGTGTTCCAAGCGGTTAATCTAAGATGAATTTGGGTGCCCGCACGTCGCTGTTACGCGTGGGGTTTTGCCTCCAGTGCATGGTGCCGGGCCAAAACGATTCGCAGACGGCTGGGCCCTTCGTCGGCCTATGGATTCCCGAAAAGCACATAACCGTTTCGGCTTTTGCGCATCATTTAGAGGGCCGTCAACTTATCGAATGAGAGGAAGTTTCATCAAACAACGGAGGATTGTTATGGGCAAGCTTACGAATCAAGTCGCGGTAGTAACCGGCGCTTCGAAGGGAATCGGCGCGGCAATTGCGAAAGCGTTCGCGGCGGAGGGCGCATCGGTGGTGGTGAATTACGCGTCCAGCAAAGAAGGCGCTGACCGCGTGGTACAAGTAATCACCGCAAAGGGCGGCAAAGCAATTGCGGTACAAGGCGATGTCTCAAAGCAGGTGGACATCACACGGCTGTTCGCGGAAACCAAGAAAGCCTACGGCAAGCTCAACATCCTGGTGAACAACGCGGGCGTCTATGATCTCCTGCCTCTGGAAAACGTCTCCGAAGAGCATTTCCACAAGCATTTCAATTTGAACGTTCTGGGGCTTTTGCTGGCAACCAAGGAAGCCGTGAAACTGATCGGGCCGGAAGGCGGCAGCATCATCAACGTCGGCTCCGGCGTCAGTAGCGTCACGCCACCCAATTCCGCTGTGTACAGCGCCACCAAAGGCGCCGTGGACGTAATCACCGGGGTGCTCGCCAAAGAACTGGGTCCACGCAAGATCCGCGTCAACTCGCTCAATCCCGGCATGATTGAAACCGAAGGTGTGCACACCGCCGGCTTCATCGAAAGCGATTTCCGCAAGTGGGTAGAATCGCAATCGCCGCTCGGACGCATCGGCCAGACCGACGATATTTCTCCAACCGCCGTGTATCTGGCGTCGTCAGATTCGAAGTACCTGACGGGCGAGATTCTTCGTGTAACCGGAGGTATTCTCTAAACCAATTCCGAACTGCAATCACGCTTTCAAAACCCGAAAGCGTTTGATCGGGCTGGTGGCAGGAAGATTTATGCTCGAGTGATCTTGGGTGCCGCACTCTTTGGAATTTGATTTATCAAAGGGTGCGGGTTTAGAGCCAACTTCAAGCTCAACTGATCCATCGTTTCAAGTTGAGCTCTTCAGAGGCCACGCGATCTGACCGCCGCGGCGGTATGCCAGGTTCGCGATCTGTCCCGCTCGCGCTGCGGCCACTCCGGCTTCGACCGGCGCGTTGGGTTCCTTGCGAGTCTTGATGCAATCGAAGAAATTCTGCATGTGCGTGATCGTGCCGTCCTGAAAACTTTCTGCGCGGACCACCGGATTCTCCTTGCCCGCCACGCCTTCGTGATAAACGCCAAATCCGCCTCGGTTGATCTTTAACGTGGCTTCCGTGCCGCGGAACTCCAGGCCGCCGTCATCAATTGATGAGCCCATCATGCCTTCGTAAACCACATCAAAACCGGGGTAGCGCAACGCTGCCTGCACCGTGTCGGGACAGTCCCATTGTTCGTAAATATATTTGTCTCCCAACATCTGCACATCCCGCGGCTGATCGCTTTTCATCGCCCAATGGACTACGTCGATCCAGTGCGTGAACAGGTCGGTCATGGCGCCACCGCCAAAATTCCAATACCAGCGCCAGCGGTAGAACCGTTCCTCGCTGAACGGCTGCTCCGGGGCGCCTCCCAGCCATTGCTTCCAATCCAGCGCCAGCGGGTCGATCGGCTTTCGTCCCTTCCATGCTGTATATTTCTGCCACCAATACGTTCTCACCTGCGGCACTCGCCCCAGGCTGCCACCCTCGATCAAGTCCACCGCGTCGCGAAAGTGGCTCCAGCTGCGCTGCTGCATGCCGCACTGCAGGATCCGCTTGTTGGAGCGCACCGCATGCAGCAGCGCTGCGCCTTCTTCCACAGTGTGCGTGACAGGTTTTTCCAGATAGACGTCTTTACCCGCCGCCAGCGCGTCCACCGCCATGCGTACATGCCAGTGATCAGGCGAAGCGATAAACACCGCGTCGATGTCCTGGTGCAGCACGTCCTGATAATTCGCGTGAGTACTCGCGGCGTTGCCGTTGGGGCGTTGCTTGACGGCATCAATCCGTGGCCCATAGACGTCACTGACGGCAGCGATTTGGTAAGTCCCTGCCTGGTCCGCGGCGTTCAGCAGGTCGCCCATGCGGCCCCCGGCGCCGATCACTCCAATGCGCAACGTGTCGTTGGCGCCCAGAACCCGGCTCGCGGCCAGCGCGGTCAACCCGCTGCCAATAATAAAACTGCGACGACTCGGTAGGTTTTGCATGCCGCCTATCTTAGTCATTCACATACAAACAGAAAAGTAGGGCGAGCGACAGACGGGCTTTCGCTATTTTTCGCTGCGTCGCTTTTGGAGTACGGCAGCCCAGCTGCCGCTTTTCCGAGGTGGCACAGGCATTCTTGCCTAAAGGGACTATAGGCCTATTCGCCAGACGCAAGAGCGACTACGCGGTAGGGATCAGGATTTGCGTGATCAGTTCGGATTCAGGAGTCGTTCTGGGATCGTTGACGTAGTTTTCGATGCAGAAGTCGTCGCGCATCTTGATTTTTTGGTCGGCGACGATTTGGAAAACGCGGCCAGAAGCTTCCGGCAGATTGGAATACGGTCCGGTCAAAACAAAACGGCTGTACTTGCCGCCTTTGAACTTCAAATATTTCATGCCGGATGGCAGATTTTTGGGCTCACCTTCGACAGAAACGCCGGCACGATAAATCTTCGCTTCAACTTTGTACAGGCTGGCGTAGCCGGTGATTTTGTTGTGTTCCGAGACGGCGGGAATCAGTGGATGGAGTTCTTGCCAGGCTTGCGGGGCACTGTCCCGGAATGGTCCGATCTTTTCGATGTACACGTAATGGGTCTCCGGCCAGGTGACAGTTTCGGGGTGCTGTGTGAGCTGGAGTGCGGTGCCTTTTGCGGTGGCCATGAAAAATTCTCCCTTGCTCTGAAGATTTGCGGAGTGGGCAAAGTGCGACGGGCCAAATCAGTTTGCCACATTGCTTTTCGGATGCAAGACAAAGTGTTTGGATAAGGAAAAAATAGAAAAGAGAAATTAGAAAAAAAGAAGATTGTAGACGCAATACGCAACGGGCCACCGTTGCGTTGCGAATACAAAAACTCGCCGCCACACTGAAAAAGCGGCAGCTTGGCTGCGGCACTCCAAAATGTCACTGAGCCGTGGCTGGGCTTGGTGCGGCTGAAGTTCCTGCTACGCCGTTTTCGACGGGGTAGCCTAGTTTGCGCCAGGCATCCAGGCCGCCTTGCAGCGGGCGGATGCGCCGGATGCCTTGTTTTCTGAGGAGCAGCGCCACACGGGCGCTGGTAGCTTCGTTTGGTCAAGTACAGTAGAGGATGACTTCGCGGTCGCGCGGCAAACGATCGTTTTTTTCCTCCAGTTCGTTGGCATCCATGCGAAACGCGCCGGGGATGGTTTCTGGGTCGGCTTCAAAGTCCATGGAGTGGCGCAAATCGACGATGACCAGTTCTATTCCAGAGTCGAGTTCCTGCTTTAATTCTTCCGGAGTGATGCGGGCAATGCGCAAATCGCGCAGGAATTTTTGCCGCGCGAAAAACTTCCAGGCGATATAGCCGGCCAGCGCAGCGATGATCAACACGGCTAGCGAACCGCCCAGCCGAGCGGCACGTTCTGCAACGCGCTCGATTTCCGAACTGAAGATGTAGCCGGTGCCGAGGATGGATCCTCCCCAGACCAGCGATCCGAGACCGTCAAAGAGCAGGAACTTGCGCGCGCGCATGTGGAAAATTCCCGCGAGCGGCGGTGCCACCGTGCTGAGGCCGGGAATGAATTTTGCCAGCAGCAGCGAACGCGCGCCTTGCTTGGAAAAAATGCCTTCCGTGCGGCGAACGCAGGAATCCGGTTCGAGAGAGATTTTGCAGAGGAATTGCAGGATACGAATGCCTTTGATGCGGCCGAGGGCGTACCAGAAAGAGTCGGCGGAAAGCGCCGCGACAGCCACGAAAAACAGCGAAGCCCAAAAGCTGAGGTGGCCGGTGCCGGCCAGCGCTCCCGCTGCCAACACTACCGGCAGCGATGGAATCGGCAGGCCGAGTTGTTCGGCGAAAACCCAGCCCAGCAGGACGACGTAACCATGTTTGATGAGAAATTCGAAAGTGCTGTGCATCGAGCTGGATCTGGTCCTTGCGAAGCTTAGTTAAATAGTAGAACTGATTTTGGTTGCGTTGTCATCTTTCGGGTTGTCGTTCATTGTACGGCGGACCGCAGGGGCTAAAGCCGTGCCCTCCCCGAGGAGAAGACAGATTCCTCGCTTCGCTCCCGCGAAACGCGAAGCAGGCGGAATAACGACGGTGAGGGCGTGCGAGGCTTTGGCGTTGTGGAGACGCCGCCGCTTGCTTCCCAACACGCATTTGCAACTTGGCCTAAAATTACTTCGAGATGAAGTCGGCGGCGTGGCCCCATTTGCCGCACATTACAAATTCGCGGATGGGTTTGCGGACGCGGGGCGCGGTTTCGCGATCGCGATAGGGCTGCGGAAGGGAAGCGGGATCGCCCGGATAGCCCATGGCGAAGGCCGCAACGGCGTCCCATCCGGCGGGAATTTCGAAGATGTCGCGCGCGGTGTCGGGATCGAATCCTGCCATCTGGTGAACCAGAATTCCGCGTGAGATCGCTTCGATCGAGAGCAGCGCCATGGACGCGCCAGTATCGTATTGCGCGTTGCGATTTGGGTTTTTGTTTTTTGCGAATGACAATTCTGAAACGGCAAACCCGAGGACCGCTGCGTGCTTTGCCCAGTTGACGTTGAATTCGACGAGGGGCTGAAGCGCTTTTGTGAAATTCGCGTGGTCTTTTTTGGCAGCGACGATGAAAGCCCACGGCTGTTCGTTGCTGCTGGAAGGCGCCCAGCGAGCCGCTTCGAACAGGCTGCAAAGATCCGCAGCAGCGATTGCTTTATCGGAGAAAGCGCGCGGGCTCCAGCGACTACGGATCAGTTCGTGTACCGGATATTCGGTTGGCGCCGGATTGTTCATCGTTTTTTTCTCCAAGACGTTATTTTCTTGCAGCCGAATGGAATTGAGAGTGTTACTTGGCTTCTTTTTTGATCATCTCGAGGTCGATGCTGATGTTCACGTCATCGCCGACCACTATGCCGCCGCCATCCATTTTGGCGTTCCACTTTACGCCGTAGTCCACGCGATTGACGGTAGTGGTGGCGTTGAGCGCGACGCGGGTGTTTCCGTAGGGATCTTTGATCGCGCCCGACGGGCCTTCGACGTCCAGAACGACTGGTTTCGTGATGCCGTGAATAGTCAAATTGCCGGCGACTTTCATTTTGGCGGCGGAAATCCTTTCAATTTTCGTGGATCTGAAAGTGATGGTGGGATAGTGCGCGACGTCGAAAAAATTGGCGCTCTTAAGATCGGCGTCGCGCTTGGGTTCCCCGGTATCGACAGTGTTGGCGTCGATGGTTACATCCACAATGGAATTGCTGAGGTCCTGATCGTCCCAGTTCACAGTTCCGGTGACGCCTTTGAATTGTCCGCGCACCGTGGCAATCATCATATGCTTGACGGAAAATCCCGCGGCGGTATGTGCAGGATCGATTTGCCAGGTGGTGGTGGCCGCAGGAGATGAAACGGCCAGGGTTGCTGCGATTGTTGCGGCGAGGGTAAGCTTTGCTAGCGATTGGCTCATTTTATTCCGCCTTCCCAATTCGAATTGCTTTCCAGAGAGAAATGTTTGGATGCGTGCTAAGTGTTGTCCGGTGTTTCCGGAATGATTTCTTCCAGCGCCGTGGCCAGATTTTTCAAGCGCGGCGCGCCCAGATTGTGGAACTGTTTTCGGTGCAATTCCAGAACCGGAGCGTCGAGCTTTTTCAGAATGTCCAAGCCGGCGGCGGTGATGCGGGTTTTTACCACGCGGCGATCGTCGGCCTGGCGTTCGCGAGAAATCACGCCGCGCTTTTCCAGCCGATCGAGCAAGCGGGTCATGTCCGGGTCGTGGGAAATCATACGGTCGCTGATGCCTTTGCATGGAAGGCCAGCGGGTTCGGCTCCGCGCAGGATGCGCAGTACGTTGTATTGGGTGCCGGTTAAGGAATGCTCTTTCATTAATTGCTCGGCTTGCTGGCTGAGGCGGTCGGCGGCGATGAGCAGAGCGACGAAGACCCTGGTTTCAAGGGATTGGTAAGAGCGTTTTTGGGGCTTGGCGGTTGACACAGATGTACTATAGTCGTCATAACGACTATTGTCAAGAGGAAGTGTCAGCTGTGTGAGGGGCGTTTTCGGCACGGCTAAAGCCGTGCCCTCCCAAAAGGCGAAGAGAGATTCCTCGCTTCGCTCGGAATGACGCCGGTTTTCGCTGGAGGCGACGATGTGGTTTCGCTGGTTGCGATTTGGAGCGACGGAATATTTTTTGAGCGCGGGGCTACGGTTTGGAGACGGGGCGCAGGTGCACTTCGCTCAAGAAGCTTTGCGGGCCTTGGGTGGCGATCATGGCTACGGCGTGAGCGATATCCTGCGCGGTTAGAACCTTGCCGGGGTCTTTGGGACCGCGGCCGGAAAATTCCGTGGCTACGCTGCCGGGACAGACGGTGCTTACGCGAATTCCGTGGGCGCGCAAGTCTTCGGCCATGCAGCCGCTCAAACCTTGCACGGCCCATTTTGACGCGCAGTAAATTCCGCCGCCCGCGAAAGTATTTTTCCCGGCAAGCGAACTGATGTTGATGATGTCGCCGCGCCTGCGCTGGATCATGGCGGGAATTACCCTGCGCGAAACCAGGAAGATGCTTTTCAGGTTGGTGTTCATCACAATGTCCCACTCCTGCTCGGACTTTTCCTGGACCGGACCGAAGAGGCCCATGCCGGCATTGTTCACGAGGATGGAGATCGGACCGAGCGCCACCTCCGTTTGCTGAACCAATGCGTCTACATCGGAAGAGCGAGTGACATCGGCGCGCTGCGGATGGATTCGAGCGCCGGTTGCGCGAAGCTCGTCTGCGGCAGTGGCGAGAGTTTGACGGTCACGGCCACAAATCGCGACGGCAGCCCCCAGAGCGGCGAGTCGCGTAGCGATCGCTCTGCCGATGCCACGATTGCCGCCGGTAACGAGCGCCACGTGACCGGACAATGCCGCGGATTGTCTGCCGTCGGCATCAGTTCCACGAATCCTGTTCATGTGAATTCTTCCTTTCTCAGGCCACGTTTTTTATGCCATCCTCATCATAGTCTGCATACAGGGTCTGCATACAGGCGCCGGAAAAAGCAGGGTGCGCAGTTCCGGCTGGCCGACAACTCAATCGATGAAAAGACAGCGCAAGTTGGTCAATGGTCTTGGCAAGTACTCCTGCATGAAGTTGCCATTGCATCGGCAAATTTTTCTGGCAACGTACCGGCTTTGCAGTAAGAGAATTCCTTGCGATACGGGTGAAGCTTTTCCTATAATCCGTAGGATTCACGGCGCGGCAGAATGTCCGCCCGCACCGCTTTCTACAGCGTATACCCGGAAACTGACAGTCCGGGGTGCACCGGAACAAAATCTCAGGAGTGCGAAGTTTCAGTGAGGAGAATGGGAATGAATCGAATCAGACGAGTTGCGGTGCTCGCGATTTCCGCAGCAATGTGCATTGTGCTTGGAAGCAGCACGGTGCGCGCGCAGGCGCCGGCCGGGCAGGACCAGGGAGCCAGCAAGCAGCCGTACACGATGCCGGAGTACAACGCGGAGCAGGCTTGCGGCGCGGACAAGAATCCCACGTCGCAAGTAAAGTGCCTGGACGATTTTGTCGCGAAGTATCCCAATTCGAACCTGCTGATTTATGTGTACCCCATGTACTACGGCGCTTACTACCAATTGAAGAACTGGGCGAAGGTGATCGAATATGCGGACAAGACCGCAGGCCTGGGCGAAAAAATTGGAACGAATGAGCGATACAACGCGCTGTACGTGAGGGCACTGGCGTACAACAGCCTGAGCGCCGCAGATCAGACCGCGCAAGCGAAGGGCACAATCGCCGCGGTTTCCGAAGCGTTGAAATTGCTGCCGGCCTTGAAGAAACCGGATCAGATTGATGACAAGGCATTTGAAGAAGAAAAGAAGAAGGGCGCGATCTTGCTGAATGGCACGGCAGGACAAGCCGCGCTGTTCTCGAAGGATTATGCGACCGCCGCCACGTACTACAAGGCGATCCTTGCGCTAAATCCGGACGAGCCCATCGCCAACTACCGGTTGGGGCAATCGTATATGTCGGCGACCCCGCCTCAGCCGATAGACGGTTTCTGGTACATCGCGCGCGCGGTGACGTCAAAGGCGGCGACGCAGCAGCAGGTGACGCAACTGAAGCCGTACTTGCGCAAGCTGATTGTAAATTATCAGCAAGCCGCGTGCGACAACCTGGTGGATGCCGAACTGAACGAACTGCTGCAACTGGCGGGGAGCTCCGCCGACAAACCCGCAACTTATAAAATTCCGAGCGCGGCCGATCTTGACGCGGCGCGCAAAGATATGACGATTGCGTCGGTGATTACGGACCTGAAAGCCGGCGGAGACAAAGCAAAGGTTACCTGGCTGGCCTCCTGCGGGCTGGAATTCCCGGATGTGCCGGGAAAACTGATTGAAGTTACACCAGGCGCGGCAGCCACCGATCCGACCGTCCTGCACGTGGCGTTTGTCACCAGCGATGCGGAATTCCAGGCAGCGACGACTCCCAACATGATTGTGAATGTGGTTGGGCAGCCGGAAGCGGCCAAGCTGGAGAAGGACAATCCGGTTCGCTTCACTGGAACCTTAACATCCTATGATCCCGATCCCGCCTTCATGCTGCATTGGGACAAAGCCAAAGTGAACGCAGAAGATCTGCCCAAGGAAAAAGCTCCGGCGAAGAAGCCGCCAGTGAGAAAACCGGCGGCAAAGAAACCGGCCGCCTGATCGGTTTGAGACGTTTACATTAAAAACGGCTCTCCGGAAAACCCGGAGGGCCGTTTTTATGAGGTGAAGTGATAGCGAAGCGGAAGGGCGTCGCCGTGAGGTGGGGTCTGAAGGAAGCGTGGAGCAAGAACGCGAGCCAAGGTACAAGAACCGGATCTGAGGCGTGAGCGTCGGGCGAGCGGGCCCTTGATCGCAAGCCCATATCTATCAAGGACGCAAAGGGTAAATTCGGTGGTTGCGCCTGGACGGCGATCGAACCGACCTCGGGAGATCTGCTACCGGTCTCGAATTCGAGACTGAGGGGCGAGAGATCGACCTGGTGGTAGAAGTCAGCAAAGGGCGTAGTAGCTGCACAAGCAGCGAAGGCCTGAACGGTCCCCGCAAGGGGATAAGGGAGCGATGAGTACGCGGCGCGACTCAACTACCGACAAGCGCCGCCATCGCCGCCGGATGCGGACCCGCATGTCCGGTCGTGTGGCAGGGGCGAGTGGGCGACCACTCCCCCTATGCCGATTGCCAGTATAGGAAGGGCAAGCCGATTAGCGTTTGTGCCAACCGTTGCGGTCCAATTTATATTCGCCGATCTTACGGCTCAGCGTATTGCGGTGAATGCCGAGCATCTTGGCGGCCCGGCATTGATTGCCCTGAGCGCGTTCCAAAGTCCGCTTGATAAATTTTTTCTCGAATTCTCCCAGCGCTTCCTCGAACAGAATTCCCCGTTCCACCATCTGACTGACGAGCCCTTCCAATTGGTCCTTCATGATTCCACACTCCGCGTGAGATTGAATTAGCTTGAGGGCCTAGCTTGCTAGTTCAGTTCGTGGCCGACCAGAAGGCGATAAGCTTCCCGGTATTTGGCCCGAGTTGCCGCGACCACGTCGGGGGGCAGTTCCGGACCAGGAGGCGTTTTGGGCCACTGGATCTGTTCCAGATAGTCGCGAACAAATTGTTTGTCGAAAGAGGGCTGTGGGCCGCCGGGATTATATTGTGCGGCAGGCCAGAAGCGTGAGGAATCGGACGTGAGCGCTTCATCAATCCAGATTAATTCATCGGCAGCCTGGCGGCCGGGGCGGGAGTGGTTCAGCAATCCAAATTCGAATTTGGTGTCTGCCAGCAGCACGCCACGTGGTTCGGCGTAGGCTGCGGCGCGCTTGTATATCTCAATGCTGATCGCGCGAACTCTTTCGGCCAGAGGCCGGCCGATCATTACGGCGGCGCGTTCGAACGGAATATTCTCGTCGTGTCCGGTGGCTGCTTTTGTGGCGGGCGTGAAGATTGGCTCCGGCAACTTGTCAGACTCACGCAGCCCGGCGGGAAGAGGAATGCCGCAAATGTTTCCTTCGGACTTATATTCCTTCCAGCCGGAGCCACTCAGGTAGCCGCGCACGACGCACTCGATGAGAAGCGGCTGGGTTTTTTGCACCAGCATGGTGCGACCCGCCAATTGTTCGCGATAGGCCTCAAACGGGGCAGGGAAATCGGTGGCGCTTAGAATATGGTTGGGAATGACTTCTTTCAGCAGGTCGAACCAGAAGAGCGAAAGCTGCGTGAGGACTTTTCCTTTGTCGGGAATTGGAGTGGGCATAACGACATCGAAGGCAGAGAGGCGGTCGGTGGCGACGATGAGAAGCTTATCGCCGAGATCGTAGATGTCGCGCACCTTACCGCGCGCGGCGGGCGTGATTCCCGGGAAATTGGTTTCTTTTATGACGCTCATCACTGGTGCGGATGACACAGAATGCTTCTCCAGAAGAATGAGGAGGATTCTAGCGCAGAGAATTGGGAACGCCAAGTCGGTGGGCGGTGGATTTCGGTGCAAAACTTTTTGTGGAATTGCGCGGCGGTTTGAACAGTTCGTCATCGCAATTGTGACGACGGATCATTGATTGCCTGCAGCCGGCTACGAACGGAGATTCCCCGCTTTGCCCGGAATGACGGCGTTGCTTGTGGCACACAAACCAACATGACCCAGCATCACGATGCTCTGGTTTTGCGCGATGCGGTCTAACGATTGCGAATTACGCGGCGGTGGCGGCTACTGCCTGGCGTTTTGCAGCTGGAGTTTCTTCACCTTCCCAGCGGACGCTTACGATTTTGGAGACGCCAGGTTCCTGCATGGTGACGCCGTAGAGGACGCTGCCGGTTTCCATGGTCTTGCGATTGTGGGTTACAACGATGAATTGTGTTTGCGCGCTCATGTCGCCGATGAGGCGCGTGAAGCGGCCGACGTTGGCTTCGTCGAGCGGCGCATCCACTTCGTCGAGAATACAAAATGGGCTTGGCTGATAGCGGAAGATGGCGATGAGCAGCGCAAGGGCGGTCATGGCCTTCTCGCCGCCGGAAAGTAGCAGCACGTTCTGCAGACGCTTGCCCGGAGGCGACGCGACCACGTCGATGCCCGCGTCGCCGGAACTGTCCGGCTCGGTCAAACGCATTTCGGCCATGCCGCCGCCAAAGATGGTGTGAAACGCGGTGGAGAAATTGGCATTGATGGCGTTGAAAGCTTGTTCGAATTTTTCCTTAGAGATCAAATCCAGTTCGGCGATGGCTTGCTGGGTGTCAGCAATGGACTGCAGCAGGTCGTCGCGTTCGCGCGTAAGGAAAGTGAAACGCTGGTCGCACTCGTTAAATTCTTCGAGAGCCATCATGTTGACTGCGCCCATGGAATCGATGCGCTGCTTCATTTCGCGGTAGCTGGCTTCGGCGGCCGCGAGTTCTTCGCCGCTCATGAAGACTGCTTCGCTGGCGATCAGGTCTTCGGGCTGGGCGTTCACTTCGTTCATGCAGGTTTCGCGAAGGTGCTGGCGGTCGCTTTGGTTTTTGGCGCGTTCGACTTCGGCGTGGCTGCGATTTTCGCGCAGCTCCACTAATGATTGGCGGCCCATGCGCAGGTGATCTTCCATTTGCGTCAGGCGTGTGCGGCCGGCGTCCCACTCTTGTTCGAGTTCCTGCTGGCGGGCGTCGAGACGCAACTTTTCCGCGCGCAATGCTTCGAGGTGGCGAGAGAGTTCTTCGCTTTGTATCGTCAGCGACGCGGTTTCTTCTTTCATCGCGACCTCCTGCTGACGCAACGCGCTTTCGCGACGATCGAGTTCGGCGCGCTCTTCGGCGAGGCGCGAAGCGATGGCTTCGGCGGCCGCGAGGCGCTCCTGGCGCCCCGCCATTTCGGCGCGGCCTGCGGCGAGTTCGTCCTGTTCAGCCTGTACGGAGCTGCGCAGCTCGATCAGAGTTTCCGCGAGGCGGCCGCGTTCGGCTTCGGCGTGCGCGCGGCTCATCGCGGCGGTCTCGTGCTCGGCAATAGCGCGTTCGGCACGTTTGCGGGCGTCGGCAACATCCAGCCGTAGCCGCGCGAGATCGTTCTGGCAGACGGTCAACTCCAAACCAAGGCGGGCCAATTCGGCTTGCGCGTGCTGGTGATGGTGCGATGCGCTGATTACGCCGTGCTCGGCTTCGTGATGCTTGGCGGTTACAGTGTCGAGCGACATTTCCGTTTCGCGAATTTCCGTTGCGGTGCGCTCCAGTTCGTCCTGCAGGTCGCTCATCCGGGATTCGAGCGCCATCACTTCGGCATCGAGCGCGCGCAGCTCGCGCTTCATGCCGAGCGGCCCGGCTTCATCGGGGCGTCCGCCAGTAACCATTCGGCCCTGGTAGGTGGTTCCGTCCGGGGTGACGAAAGCGTACTGCGGATTTTCACGCGCCAGCTTTTCCGCACCGGCGGCGCTGTCGGTAAGATATGCGGCACGCAATCTTGGCAGAAACTGTTTTGCCGCCGGGCCCAAGGGATCGCGGAATTCGACCAGCTTATCGAGCCGCGCGTAAACACCGTCTTCCGCGCGGAAGGGAATGATGGGCTCGTAATCGTTGATCTGGAGATTTTTTGTAGAGTCCACGAAGAAAGTGGCGCGGCCACCGACTTCTTCGCGCAGCAAGGAAACGCCGGCTCGGGCGTGATCGAAGGTTTCGACGACGACATATTCGAGTTCATCGCGAAGATACTGTTCGATGGCGCCTTCGTGCGCTTCGGGAACCTCGGCGTAGTCGGCGAGGACGCCAACGGCGTGGAAATCGTGGCCGGCACCGCGTTCGTTGGCGGCGAAGAGTTTTTGCACGGCGTCGGCGGTGTAGGAACGGTCGTTCAGGATCTGCGTGAGCGTGGAGTGGCGCGCGCGAACGGCAGCCAGCGAATCGCGCAAGGTCTCGGCATGTTTGGAGCGTTCTTCGCGATCGCTACGAAGCGTGGCCAACTTTTCCTGCAGTTGCAAGACTTGTTGCTTGGCAGCGGACATTTGTCCATTTGCCGCGTCCAGCGCGTAAGCGGCTTCTTCCGCGTCATCGCGCACGCGAATCGAGAGCTCCAGCAATTCGTGTTCGTTGGCTTCACGACGACGCAGCGACTCGCCCTGATGAACCAGCGCTTCTTCGGCTTGCTTTTGTTCGCCGTGCAAACGCAACAGACTTTCGCCCGCCTCGGAAGCGGTTTTGCGCAAGGCTTCCATGCGAGTTTCGGATTGCGAAATTTGCGCCATGCGCGATTGCGCCTGAGCCTGCAGTTCTTCAACGCGCGCGGCGAGCCCGGCGGCTTCCTCGCGCAGCATCGCGACGGTCTGCCGTTGCGATGCGCTGCGCGTTTCCCATTCGGTGCTGTGGGCGTTGAGTTCGCCAAGCTCGGCGCCGATTTTCGCTTGCCTGCCAGTGAGTTCGGCGGCGCGCTGGGTATTGAAGGAAATTTTATTCTCGGCGCGATCCACTTCGAGCGCGGTCAAGTTCAACTGATTCTGGTTCTGGCGAATTTCGGTGTCCAGTTCGTAGTTGCGCTGGCTCAGGCGATCCTGTTCGCCTTCTTGCTGCTGAATGGCCTGGGCGTGCTGCGTTTCCGCAGCGGTGAATTCGGCGAGCTGCGTGGCAATGCGTTCGCCTTCGGCTTCCAGTTCGCGAGCCTTGCCGGCAAGCATTTGGCGTACGATGCCGCGCATTTGTTCGCGAATTTCAGAATAGCGGCGCGCCTTGGCTGCCTGGCGTTTCAGGGAGCCAAGTTGTTTTTCGACTTCCACCACGATGTCATTCACGCGAGAAAGATTTACCTTGGAAGACTCGAGCTTGGCCTCTGCCAGACGCTTTTTTGTTTTGAATTTTGTGACTCCAGCGGCTTCTTCGATGATGGCGCGGCGCTCCATCGGTTTGGTCGACAGAATTTGCCCGATGCGGCCCTGCTCGATAATGGCGTAGGAATCGGGGCCGAGGCCGACTCCCATGAACATGTCCTGAATATCACGTAGCCGAGCCGCACGACCGTTGATTAGATACTCGCTCTGGCCGCTGCGGTAAAGTCTGCGGCTGACGACCACTTCGCCGGGCTTGGTGACGAGCAGAGGTTTTTCGGATTTTTTCTTGCGCTTGCTCTTCAGAAATTCCGGCCTGCCGCTGTCCGCTGCGATGACGGCAGTTTCATCGCAGGATGGAGCGTCGGCTGGTGCTCCCTCGTCTCCAGGGGACTGCGCGGGGACGTCCGCGAGAAATTCATTGCTGTCTGCGGCTCCTTGGAGTTCGGCCGCGTCTTTTTCCTCGGAAGCTGCCGCGTTTGCTTCCAGCACAAATCGCGCGGCCTCAGCCAGCTCCGGATCTTCCATGGTGATGGTAACTTCAGCCAGGCCCATCGGCGGGCGTTTGACGGTGCCGTTGAAAATGCAATCGCTCATGCGACCGGCGCGGAGAGATTTGTGGCTTTGTTCGCCGAGCACCCAACTGATGGCGTCCACCACGTTGGATTTGCCGCAGCCATTCGGCCCGACGATGCAGGTTGTACCAGTGCCGCTGAACGTCACCACCGTGCGTTCGCTGAACGATTTGAATCCGGTGATTTCCACTTTTCGGAGTTTTAACAAGATGTCCCCTTTAACTCTCTCGTTCGAAGCGCGGATGTTTCTCGCGCGAAGAATCTCTTGCAAGTTCGCGTTCGGTCGTTCGCCTGGCGTTCAGACACACGAAGCGCGAAGAGAGACGACTCATCGTTCCCTGATGGAGGGATGTTTTTCGCGATACTCTCGTTGCCGAGCAACGAAAGCTGTCTATCAACACAGGTAAGTCGTTGACAAGACACACGTTTGGCAGGTTCTCAGTCAGAGGCCCAGCCGCCTGGCGCATGGATGGCGGTACGGGAGGAAAATGTAGCATGCAGGTGGCGGGGTGTAAAGCCCTACCCCACAGGTTGTGGCGAATTTCGTAATGCCACTACTCCGCCGCTTTCCACGCCGCGATGCGGAGCCTGCGATAGTCCAATTCCCAGTGATCGCGCTTCCACAGGGAAGGCCACGCGGTATGCTCGGCGGCGCGCAGAAAGGCGGTTCGTTGATCCTCGGGCACACGCTCCAGGAAGGAATTTCCGAACATGACGATCCAGGTCGCGAGGCCGCGTTCGCCGTCTTCGAGCGTAGTAGGCCGTTCGAACAGCGTGGCTTCGCGTACTTCCAATGCGTGCTTTTCAAGCACAGCGGCGTACTGCGCGACGCTGGGATAGAACCACGGACTCACTCCGTCAGATGAAATGCCAAGTTGCGTTAGCGCGTTTTCGAGCGCCGCAACCAGGTTGCGAATATTTCCCTTGCCGCCAAACTCGACGATGAATCTTCCGCCCTGCTTTAGCGAGCGCGATACACCTTCAACCACGCTCTCGGCTTCGGGAATCCAATGCAGCGCGGCGTTCGAGAATACGGCGTCGAACTCAGCAGAAAAAGGCAGAGCGCGCGCGTCGCAAACTTCAAACTGAATCGCGGGAAATTTCTTGCTGGCCGCGTCGATCATTTCTGAGGAGCGGTCCACACCAACAACGTGTGCGCCACAAGCGGCGATTTTGGCCGTCAGCGTTCCGGTACCACAGCCCAGATCCAGAATTCTCTCGCCCGACTTGGCTGCGAGCAGCTCCACCACGTCTTTCGCCTTCTCCCAGACGAATGCGTGTCTCGCATCGTAAAGCCTTGCGTCCCATTTTTCCGCTGCCATTGCCTGCACCGTTTCCTGATGGGTTTTACTTCTTCTGATCGAGCTTTTCGCGCAGCTTCTGGGCCAGGTACTGCGAGCCGTACGGTTTCTGAAGGATCGCCGCATTCTCTCTGGTACGGATGGGAATCAGATTGCCTTCCGACGCATAACCGGTGGTGAAAATGACGGAAATGTCCGGTTTCAAGTCCGCCATTTTCAGGTAAGCTTCCGGGCCATTCAACCTGGGCAGAACGACATCAACGAATACCAAATCAATTTCTTTCGCATGCGCTTCGAACGCGCGTACCGCTTCTTCGCCATCACCTGCGGCGATCACTCGATATCCCAAGCTCACTAGAATTTCGCGAGCGGCTTCGCGCAAATCCTCGTTATCCTCTGCAATCAAAATACACTCCGTACCTCCGCGCAAGGATCCCACCGCGGGCTTTTCCGGCAGGACCGCTGGACCGTTGCCCAGCGGCAGATACACGCGAAAGGCTGTGCCATTTCCGACAGAGCTCTCCACATCGATAAAGCCTTTGTGCTGCTTCACAATGCCATAAACGGTTGCCAAACCAAGACCCGTGCCCCGTCCGACCTCCTTGGTGGTAAAGAACGGTTCAAAAATGTGTGCCATGGTTTCGGCGTCCATGCCGAGGCCAAAATCCGTCACATTCAGCAACACGTATCTTCCGTGCGCCCCGAAAGAATGAACCTGGTGAGAGTCCTCTCCGACGGTAACGTTTTGCGTTTCAATCAGCAGCCGCCCGCCATCGGGCATGGCGTCGCGCGCATTCAGGCACAGATTCATCAAGACCTGTTCGATTTGGCTGGGGTCGGCCCAGATAATGTTCAAGTCCTTCGCCAGCTTCATCTCGATTTCGATGCGTTCTCCAATGACGTTGCGCAGCAAGCTGATTTCTTCCCTGGCCAGCTCATTCAAGTTGGTGTTGCACGGCTCCAACATTTGACGGCGCGCGAAGGCCAGCAATTGCCGGGTTAGCGCGGAGGCGCGATCCGCCTGCGAACGAATTTTAAGGAACTTATCCTGCAGGTCATGAAGGTCACCGCCATGTTCCGCGGCTTGCGCGCCAATGTCGGCCCAGCCCATGATGGCTCCGATTACGTTATTAAAATCGTGGGCCACGCCGCCAGCCAGCCGGCCGATGGCCTCAAACCGTTGCAATTGGTGTACCCGCTGCTCCAGTCGCCGTCTTTGCCTGTGCTGCTCGGATTCGCGCAGTTCACGCTGCACGGACGGGATGAGCCGGCTCAGATTCGACTTCATCAGATAGTCTTGCGCGCCGACTTTCAGGGCGGCCACCGCCGCATCTTCGCCAATGGTTCCGGAAACGAAGATGAACGGAGCGTCCAGCCCCTTCTGGCGAACAAGTTTCAACGCGTCGCTCCCGCGGAAGTTGGGCATCGAGTGGTCGGAGATGATGATGTCCCAGGGCTTTTCCAGCGCCAGTTCAAGACTCCTCGGTGAGTCCACACGTTCGTGCACGACGTTATAGCCCGCCTGGCGCAACAAGCGAACTTGCAATGTGGCGTCGTCTTCGGAGTCTTCGATGAACAAAACGCGGAGCGGCGTAGGCACCTAAGGTCTCCTGGGAACGGGCGCTGCTTCGTTCAGAATTAACCAGTACGACCCCAACTGACGAACGGCTTCGATGAACTTGTCGAATTCAACCGGCTTTCGCACAAAGCTATTGGCACCCAGCCCGTAGCCGCGAATGCGGTCCTGGTCTTCATTCGAAGTAGTGAGAATCACAACCGGAAGCAGCTTGGTAACCTCATGCGAGCGCACGCGATTGGGGACTTCGAAACCATCTACTTTGGGCAGTTTCAAATCAAGCAGAACGATCTGCGGCATCATCCTCAAATCTCTTCCGGCATGTATGCCGGTGTAGTCCAGAGCCTCACTACCGTCGCGCGCAACCACCACTCCGTTCCGGATATTGTTCTTTTTCAGCGCACGAAGGGTCAGCAACTCATCGTCGGCATTGTCCTCCACCAGCAAAATCACCTTGTCGTGCATTGCGCCCCCGGATTAGGAATTTGTTCGTCGCAAAGTGAAATAAATCGTTGCTCCCCGATTCAAGAGACCCTCGGCCCACACGGCCCCGCCGTGGCGGTGGACAATTCTTTGCACGGTGGCCAGCCCGATGCCGGCGCCGGGAAATTCAGTGGTGGCGTGGAGACGTTGAAAGGGGCCGAAGAGTCGGGAAGCGTAGGAAGGATCGAAGCCGGCGCCATTGTCGCGCACAAAATAGGCCCGATTGCCGTTGGCGGTTTTTTCGCCAAATTCGATTTCCGCGTGCTCGCGCTTCGACGTGAATTTCCAGGCATTGCCAATCAGATTCTGTAATGCGACACGAACCAGCCTGGTGTCACCTTCCGCTTGCAATCCTTGCGCGATGTTCAGCGCAACTGCTCGTTGCGGCTCGTTGCACCGGAGTTCCTGGGCGACCTCGTTCGCCAGCCTGCTCAGGTCGATGGACTCGCGAGACAGTCCTCCGATCATCAGGACGATGCAGAGAGCAGCGCCGAACCCAGCGATCATCTTGCTTCTAAAAGTCATGTGGCGCTGGCCTGTCCCTTGTCCATGAAGGTACAGCGTTTGAGATTAAGATAACCGAACGGGGATATGCTTCCTGTAGAATTTCTGCTTGCAATCCCATTCTCATCCTCGGAGCGCGTCAGAATCCCTAAATTGGCGGTTCTCGCTCCTAGTGAGTAAATACGTGGTTTTACTTACGGGCGGATCTAGTCCGTAGGATTGCGCGGAAATTTGAAATACGGGAGCCTGACTCCGTTGATGGAAATCTGGTCGGCGCGAATGGCGGTTGGCGCTTCGAATCCTTTGGTTCCTGCGCTGGTTACAAAGTCGTCCTGATCGACGCCGTCGCCGCTGACGCCAAGGCCACCTACAAGTACTCCGTTCTTATACAGACCTGCGCTGCCAGGGAAAAATACAATGCCGCTCTTTTTGTCGTTGGCTGCGCCGCTCTGGAATCCTTGCGTGCAGGGATTTGCAGTGTCCATGGTGTACAGATTGAAGAACGGCCCGTCGCCCGACCCGTCAATGCCCGGAGGAAACAGCGGCATAGCACCAAAGCTGATCGTGCGGTTGGTTACCGCGGTGCCCATCGGCACTTGGTTTAAATCTGAAGCAAGCCGCGTACTACCGTTGAAGTACACCATGTTGCGGGCTTTGCTTGCGGCTACGTCGATGCTGAAAACTGTCGAGTCCGGCATGCGGCGGAGGCCGATGATGGTGCCATCCATGTCCGCAACAGCGATGACCATTCTGGCGCGCGAGCCATCGGGCAGGCGAATCGCTGCACGCGTGAGATTGGCTTCGGCCTCGGCATTGTTGAGAATCGTGGTTACGTCCGCTGCTGACAAGCCGCCGGTGCCCGCCACCGCTGCGACCAGATCTCCTTCTGCAGGCGTTCCGGTTCCGTCGGTTGCCGCGACTAACCATGTGCCACCGGCGATGGTTCCTGTGCCCGTGCCGGCCGGAGGGCTGGTATTGTCGATCGCGGGCAGGACCACACCGCCGAGAAAAACCGCACCCGGGGGCGGCAAGTTTGAGAAGAAACTGCCGAATCCGGTGGAGGTCGCTCCCTTGAATGCGGCGTATTCCGCGACGTCCGGCGAAACCCCTGTGACTCCGATACCTCCGACCAAAACGTTTCCGCGATAAATCGGAATGCCGCCGGGATTGACGGTGTTGGGATCGGAGTCGTTGATGTCTTTCTTGCCGGTGAGAATCCCCAGACGATTTGTTCCGCTGATGGGAGTCGCGGGTTTGAATCCGTGACTTTCCAGTTCGGCGGAAAGCGTGCAGCCGCGATTGGTGTTCTCGATGCCGTAGAGATCCGCGGGCGGCTGATTTGCGACTCCGGGCGGGAGATGAATGCCGCTGATGAAGCGCACAGTGCGAGAGGTAAGCGGCGCCTGGTTATTGCTGAAAAACGCGCCGGTTCGAGCCAACGCGACGGCTACGTCGTTCGCATCTTGCATGACGGAGAAATTGCCGAGCGCGTTGCTCGGCGCATTCGGTTTGCGAAAGACACCCAGAACTTTTCCTTGCCGGTCAACCACTGCAATGACCAGGGTGTCCGGAGTGGCCGAGACTGCCGCGGCTGTAACGATCTGCGTGACTTCGGATTGCGTGAGTGACTGAAACGCTGGCGTGGGAGGCGGGGGCAGCGTTACTGCGGTGCTTCCGCCTCCACACCCTGCCAACAGAAGAGCCGCAGCGCATGCCAAGCCAAGCGTCAATGCCATGCCCAGGATGAGTAATTTCTTTCGCCGGTTGAGCGCGCTTTGTGCGGCGAGCGGCTTTCGCAGCGTGCGAAGTTTGGGGACGAAATTGGCCACGTATGTTCGTAACACACACGCTGCCGGCGGCTCAATCCTCAAGCGCAATACTGCCGCCAAATAGTGAATATTTTTTACGGGCTGTTTTTGATCGTTATCTACTGTCGTCATCGCTTCGTGAAAACCATTGCTCGCTCGGGGCTCATGTAGTTAGCTTGCTGTTGATTTCCGTTTCCTTGCGACGCGGTGTGGGCGTCATTCTCGGGCATGCGCAATGCAAACAAACTCTAAGTGGTTCGCATGGGGGCCGCTTCGTCTGTACCGTTGCCGCCTGGTGCTATTGTTTCTGGCGCCCGCGTTTTCGTTTGGAACTGTGGTCGCTCGAGCGCAAGAGGCGCAGCAGTCGCGCGAGCCGGGCGCGCAACTTCGCCTGCCGCGGCAGCAGGCGCAGACGAATGCCGCGCTGGACGGAGTGGTACGCTCCGCTACTGCCGGCGGTGAGCAGGTTCCCGTGGCTGGGGCGGTTCTTCAACTGCAAAATTTAACTGCGGCCGAGAGCAAAGAATATTTCGCGAACGGCGAAGGCGCGTTTCGGATTTTTCCGATGGTTCCGGGTGACTACTCTCTTCGCGTGCACGCGGAGGGATATGCTGATTTTTCGCTAGACAAAATTACTGTGCATGCTAACGAAGTACTGACGCTGGAAATATCGCTCCTCGCGCAGACGTCGGCAGTAGTGCGCTCGCGGCTTCCGCGCCTTCCGGAACTTGGCACGCCGCTTCCTGCGGAGTCCGTCCAGTCGTCAGGGAGCCATCGCGAGTTCCGGCATCGCCTAGATTCCGATCCCAATTATGTGCTCAATCCGGCGCCGGAAAGCCTGCCGCCGGCTGCCGATGTGTTCGCGACGGTTCCCGATCGCTGGGCGCTGCAGCAGCCCGAATACAAGAGATATTCATCTGCGGGCGAATATATCTATACCCGCTCCCGCTGGTACGATCCGTTCAATCGCAATCGCTTAAAAGGCGATGAACCGATTTGGCCCAATGTTTTGGGCCAGCAAGTGTTTTTGAATTGGACCGCCACATCCGACACTACGTTCGATGCGCGGCGCGTGCCTTCTCCCAGCGGCGTCAGCGCAGCCAGCCCCGGCAGTTCAACATTTTTTGGACATGGCGAACAGGAATTTGTCGACCAAACTCTGCGTTTCACGTTCGATTTATTTCATGGCGACGCTTCTTTCAAGCCCGTGGACTGGCGAATCCGCATCACGCCGGAAATAAGTCTGAATGATCTGAATGTTCGCGAACTGGGAATTGTAGGGCCGGATGTGCGCAGCGGTACCAACCGCTTCGACACGCACACTGGACTGCAGGAAGCGTTTGGTGAAGTGAAGCTGCACGATCTTGGTCCGAACTACGATTTCGTCAGCGTGCGCGCGGGCATTCAACAATTCAACGCCGACTTTCGGGGTTTTCTTTTCGTTGATGAACAACCTGCGATACGCATCTTCGGTGACTTGCACTCCGACAAGATCGAATACAACGCCGCCTATTTCCAATTTCTGGAGAAAGATACCAACAGCGGACTGAATACCCTTGATCGGCGCCATCAGCAGGTGGTGCTTGGCAATATTTATTTGCAGGATTTTTTCTTTCCAGGGTACACCGCTGAATTTGTTGCAGCGTGGAATAAGGACGACGCGTCGATCCACTACGATGACAACGGATTTCTGGTGCGGCCCGCCCCGCTGGGAAATGTTGTGAACCAGAATCCCGGCGCTGGCCCCATTCCCCACGCAATTCGCGTCGGCTATTTCGGCTGGTTGGGCAGCGGCCATATCCATCGCATCAATCTATCGCACGCGTTCTATCAGGCAGTGGGGGAAGATACTTTCAATCCGATCGCCGGACGGCCAGTCACCGTGAACGCGCAACTGGCCGCAGCTGAAATTTCCTACGATCGTGACTGGGTCCGCTATCGCGTTTCCACGTTCTATACCAGCGGCGATGCCAATCCGCGGGATGGACGCGCACGCGGCTTCGATTCGATACTCGATCTCGACGCGTTCGCCGGCGGTCTTTTCAGCTTTTGGAACCGCGAGGGATTTCGCCTCACTGGCTCGGGAGTGCTGCTTACTACGCCGGGCAGCTTGATACCTTCCCTGCGCGCAAGCAAGGACGAGGGGCAAGCCAATTTTGTGAACCCCGGGATTTTTCTGGTCAATGCGGGAGCGGACTTGGACATCACGCCGAAGCTGAAAGGATTCGTCAACGCGAATTTTCTGCGCTTCGAACGCACCGAATCTCTTGAATATATTTTGTTGCAAGCACCCATTCGCCACGCCATCGGCGTAGACTACGGCACCGGCGTTACCTACCGCCCGCCGCTCTCGGAAAATATCGTGCTCACGAGCGGCGCTGCGATGCTGACGCCGGGCGCGGGGTTTCGCGATATTTACGGCGGAAAGACTCTGTTTTCGCTGTTTGGTTCAGTGAAATTAACGTTCTAAGAATGGTGGGACTGAGACATTCCGTGCCGAGAATACTCATAACCGCGTTTTTGTGTAGCGTGACGGTACTTCTATTTTTTGGCCTTCGGGGAAACGCTTTCGTCACGCGACAACAATTCGATGAAGTTCGCGGGCAGTCGCGCGAGGCTGCAGCGCAGAAATCGGCGGGTTGCATGAGCTGTCACTCCCCGATGGACGAAGCTACGATGCATCCGACGAAAACGGTTCAGCTGGGCTGCACCGATTGCCATGGTGGAAATGCTGCGGCGGGTGTGGCGGCGGGAGCTTCGGCAAATTCTCCTGAATATGTTGCAGCTAAACAGAAAGCCCACGTTCAGCCCCACGATGCGATTTTTCGTAATCGCGGAGCCAGAATGCCGGACGTATTTGCAAAATGGCTGAAGGAGTCAGCGGAATACGTGAAATTTGTAAATCCTGGAGATTTGCGGGTCGCCGCAGAAACCTGCGGAGCCGCCGGCTGCCACGCCAGCGAAACGCGCGCCGTTTCCACCAGCATGATGACGCACACCGGATTTTTGTGGGGAGCGGCGCTTTATAACAATGGTGCGATCCCAGGGAAAAATACACGCTTTGCAGAAAGCTACGACCGCGATGGCAAGCCGCAATTGATCAAGACCGTCCCGCCGCCAACGAGCGAAGAATCGCGAGCAAAAGGCGTGTTGCCGGAACTCACGCCGCTCTATCGCTGGGAAACTTCGCAACCGGGGAACGTGCTGCGCGTGTTCGAACGCGGCGGAGGAAAAAAAGCCGAGCTGGGCAATCCGTCGCGTAACGAAGATCCTGGCAAGCCCGACGACAAATTAAGCGAGCGCGGCTTCGGTACCGAGCTTCGCACCGACCCTGTGTTTCTCGGACTGCAGAAAACGCGGCTCGTCGATCCAGTGATGTCGCTGCCCGGAACGAACGATCATCCGGGAGATTATCGAGCCAGCGGCTGTTCATCATGCCACGTCATCTATGCCAACGATCGCGACCCGGAACACTCCGGCGCGTACGCCGTTTTCGGACACTCAGGAAATAGCGCGAGCGTCGATCCCACCGTCGACAAATCGCAGTCCGGTCATCCCATCAAGCATGTTTTCACGCGTTCGATTCCCTCTAGTCAATGCATGGTCTGCCACATGCATCCCGGGACGAACATGCTCACCACTTATTTCGGTCTGACGTGGTGGGACAACGAAATCGACGGCGAAAAAATGTATCCCGCCAAGCAGAAAAATCCGTCTGAAGAGGAACGCTACCGCACCGCGCTGAAAAATCCGGAGGGAGCCGCCCCGCGAGGGTTGTGGAGCGACGAAAAATTCCTGACGCAAACCGGCAGCCCTGATTTCAACAAGCAACTGAAAACCACGCAGTTTGCGGATTTCCACGGCCATGGCTGGGTCTACCGCGGCGTATATGCGCACGACCGGAAAGGCAACTGGCTCGATAAGGACGGCAAGCAGATCGCTTTTGACGACCCGGAGCGTTTTGGCAAAGCCGTTCACCTTGCCGATATTCATCTGGAAAAAGGGATGCAATGCGCCGATTGCCACTTCGGCCAGGACAATCACGGCAACGGAAAAGTCTATGGCGAACCGCGCGCTGCGGTGGAAATCGATTGCGTTGATTGCCATGGCACCATCGGAGCGCACGCCAGCCTGATCACTTCCGGTCCGGCCGCTCCGGTTGGCGGACGGCAACTCGAAACTCTGCGAACGCCATGGGGATTGCGCCGCTTCGAATGGCGCGGTGACGCGCTGATCCAGCGCTCCATGAACGAACAGAATAAAGAATGGGAGGTAGTGCAGACGCGAGACACCGTCACGCAGGGGAACGTCCATTTCAATGCAAAATCCTATCGCGCGAAATTGATGGGCAAGTCAGGTGCAGTGCTCAGTACATTCCCGAGCGAAGAATCGATGCTGGCTCATTCGAATCGTTCGATGACCTGTTATTCATGCCATACGTCGTGGACGCCGACGTGCTTCGGCTGCCACCTGCAAATGACTGCCAACATCAAGCGCGACATGCTGCACAACGAAGGCCTTACTACGCGGAACTATACCAGCTACAACTTCCAAATCTTGCGCGATGACATCTACATGCTTGCTGTGGACGGTACCGTCACCGGTCGCCGCATCGCGCCGGCGCGCTCGTCCTGCGCCGTATTGGTCAGTTCACAAAACGTGAATCGCGAATGGCTCTACTATCAACAGCAGACTATTTCCTCGTCTGGATTATCCGGCCAGGCTTTCAGCACTTTTGTTCCGCACACCGTGCGCGCAAGAGAAACCAAGCAGTGCAGCGATTGCCACGTCTCTGTTGGCAACGATAACAACGCCTGGATGGCGCAACTTCTGCTGCAAGGCACCAATTTCATGAATTTCATGGGCCGCTACATTTATGTGGCCACCGGGGAACATGGACTGGAAGCAGTCGCCGTAGCCGAGCACGACGAGCCCAACGCCATCTATGGCAGCGATTTGCAGCGCGTCGCTTATCCCGACAATTTCAAAAAATTTGTAGCACGAGGGCGCGAAGTCAAGACCGTGTTCGAGCATCCGGGAACTGTGCTCGACGTTCAGGCAAGAGGCGAATATGCGTATGCCGCACAGGGCAAATATGGTTTCCGCGTATTCGACATCGCCAACATTGACAACAAGGGCTTTTCTGAGCGCATGACGACGGCGCCAGTCTCGCTGGTCGGACAAAAATTCTTCGTGCCGACGAAAAATGCCGTCGCCATAGCATCGCCAACCACTCTGGGCGTCGATCCCCTGCGGGTTCAACTCCCGGAAAACGAAGAGCAATCGATTCCAACGCTGTACGGTTTTCTCTACGTAGCCGACAGGGAAGAAGGACTGGTAGTCATTGGCAATCCGAATTTAAGAGCGAAGAGTCCCGGGGTAGGCACGCTGCTCGACGGAAATCCCGCCAATAATTTTCTGCAGCGCGCGTTGGCTTTCAATCCTGATGGAGCACTCACCGGTGCGCGACGGATCACCATCGCCGGTAATTTCGCTTACATACTCACCGACAAAAACTTGGTGGTTGTTGATTTGCAAAATCCACTGCAACCTAAGGTTACGGCGACCATTGGTTCACCCGCACTTGATGATCCTCGCGGCATAGCCGTGCAATTTCGCTACGCGTTTGTAGTGGACCGATACGGAATGAAAGTTCTCGATGTAACCGACCTCGCGCATCCTGTGCCGCTTGAGAACGCTAAGGTCGCGCTTCTCGATGCGCGCAACATCTACGTCGCACGCACCTATGCCTATATCGCGGCAGGCGCGAGCGGACTGGGAATCATCGACGTCGAAAATCCCGAAGCGCCACGGCTCGATCAAGTTTTTAACGCAAACAACGCGATGCACGAAGTGAACGATGTAAAAATCGGAATGGTCGCTGGCAGCGCATTCGCTTTCGTCGCCGATGGCCACAACGGTTTGCGCATTTTGCAAATCGTTTCGCCCTGGGACGATCCGGCACATTTTTCCGGATTCAGCCCGCGCCCCACGCCAAAATTAATTGCCACCGCAAAGACGAAAGGGCCAGCGCTGGCCATTTCAAAGGGCATTGACCGCGACCGGGCAGTGGACGAATCCGGCAATCAGATATCCGTGTTTGGCCGCCGGGGCGCGCGCCCACTGAATTTGGCCGAAGCTCAAGCGCTTTATTTGCGCAATGGCCAGATATATCTGGTGAACGACGAACCGCAACCAGCCAGCGAGACAAGCAACTTGGACCGCAGCCTTCGCCCATTTAGGGAGCACTGGGAAGGACGTGTAAAAAGTTGGCGGGCGACGCCCGCAGGCCGCTAAAAATTAGTTCGTATTTGATTCGCCCTGCACGTCGGTACAGGTCCTGCTCCGCGTTGCGCGAGAGTCAGCGATAAAGTCTTCAAATCCTTTTGTTCTAACCCTTTACCCGTGAGCGGCATCTAATCGACATTCAACGAAGCGTTCACGTTTCTGTGCATAGCACCCATCAAAATAATTCGTGACCGCCAAGTAGTGAACACAGGTTAAGGTGTAATGAGCGGGGGCGAAAAAGCCGCAAGACGCGGCGAGTGTCCGCAATGGCGGACCATAAAAAGAAAGAGGTACAACTGGTGCAGCAATACTTACTGGCAAGCGATTTCGACCAGACATTGAGTTTCAACGATTCTGGCGTGGTGTTGGCCGAGCTGATTGGCGTACAGGGCTTCCACGACAAAGTTCGCGGCTTGGCGCAAATCAACCTGGTGCAACAAGGAGCAGAGCTTTCCTATTTGATCCTGCACGACCCGGAATTCCGCCGCGTTCGGCGCGAACACTTGATTGAAGCGGGCAAACTCATCCGTCTGAAACGCGATGTGAAACTGTTTGCGAAAACGCTGGACACACTGGCGGAGGGCTATAAGTTTAATTTCCACGTCATCTCTGCCGCGCCACAGGAAATTATTCAGTCGGCGCTCGAGGGCATCGTCGAGCCGGAGAATATTCACGGCACCAGGTTCTATTACGAGCCGGGCAACGGCGAAGTCAAAGCTATCGTGCGTGCGTCTGCCGGCTGGGGGAAGATCACGGTGCTGGAAGAAATCCGCTCACAGCTGGGCATCAGCCACGACCATATTGTTTACATGGGCGACGGCAGCTCGGACCTGCCGGTGATGATGCACGTCAATCAGCACGACGGCTTGACCATCGCGGTCAGCGAAGCGGAATACATCACGCGCATCGCGCGCCGCACGGTGCTCAGCGACAATGCCATGAGCGTACTTGTTCCGGTGCTGGAGGAAGTGTTGCGCTGGGATTCTTCCCAGATTCGCCGTTACTTCGCCACGCAAGGATTGATGCTGCGCGAATGGGGCAAAATGCGCACTGACCATCTCACCATCGAGGAATCGCCGGAAGTTCCGTCCCCGCCGGAGACTGTGCAGGTGCAGTCTCCGGTAACGACGCACTAAATCAGAAACCATCACTTAGCTGGGTATCCCCAAGGCGCGGAATATTTTCGCGAAAAACGAAAATAACCGCGCCGTTGTATTTCTGTCCGCTCCTGGCGGAGAATGAAATTGCGAACGCGGAGTGTGCTGCGTTATGACGGCGTGGGGAGGGTTGGATGGCGAAGAAGAAAATTTTGATGCTGGCTGGCGACTTCGTCGAAGACTACGAGATCATTGTGCCGTTTCATGCGCTGCAAATGGTCGGCCACACCATTCATGCGGTTTGCCCGGGGAAAAAATCTGGAGAATTTGTCCGTACCTCGATACACGATTTCGAGGGCGATCAGACCTACACCGAAAAGCGCGGCCACAATTTCGCCATGAATGCTACGTTCGATCAGATAAAGCCCGAAGACTACGACGCGCTGATGATTCCAGGCGGGAGAGCGCCAGAATATATCCGCATGAATGCGCGCGTGCTCGACATCGTGCGCTACTTCATGAAAGAAAATAAACCGGTAGCGGCTATCTGTCACGCGCCGCAGGTGCTTGCCGCGGCGGGAGTGCTCAAAGGTCGAAAGTGTAGTTCCTATCCCGCGACGAGTCCGGATGTGACTCTTGCCGGCGGCACCTATGTGGATGTTGGAATGGCGGAAGCGCTGGTGGATGGCAATCTCGTCACCGGACCTGCCTGGCCGGCGCTGCACGCGTGGCTGGCAAAGTTTCTTACCGTGCTTGGCACAAAGATTGAACCGTAGAAATTCTCGCGCGGCTTCTTAGGTAATCTTCATGTGGATTTCGGTTCCACCTTTTTCGTAGTGCACCTCGTCCACAAGCTGGTTGATCAGGAAGATGCCACGGCCATGCGTCGAAAAAAGATTCTGGCCTACGACTGGGTTGGGAATCGAGGAAGGATCGAATCCCGGCCCCGGATCGCGAATCACGATTAATAATCCTCGCGCTTCGTCGCAGCCCACGCAAACTTCAATCATCTTGGTTGGATCGTTATTGCAGCCATGCTGCACGGCGTTTGCCAGGGCCTCAATCAGTGCCACTTCCACTTCGCGTTCCCTGCCTGCGGCGCATCCCACGGACTGGACGATGCTCATCAGTCCGTCAACAAAGGGCGGAATCGCTTCGATCCGGCCCTCCAGGCTCTTCTGCAGCTTAAGAACCAAGTTCTTGCTTTCGAATTCGCATTGTGGGAGCGCCTCTGCCATGGAACCCCATTCAATTTCTCGCCAGATTTTTGAGCTGCTTCGCGAGGTGTTCGATCTCGCTCGTCTGCTTGTAAATCTTAACGGAAAAAATGTCTGCGGAGTGAAGTTCTTCCACTTCTATTTTTAATTCATTTACTCGCTCAAACAGAGTCGCTAGCGATTCGCGAAACTCTTTTTCGTGTTGCTGCAAAATCGCGCGCTGCGGCACCGGGTTGCCCGTGGTGCCCGGCATAGTGGGACTTGTTTCGGCAGGCGGCGGTGGATTCGGCATTTTTCGCGACTGCCCTGACCCGTTTAGCTGGACGCCACACATCACGCCTGAGAATACAACCCCACCGAAAAACAAGAATTCTCGCCGCGGCTGATTCATCGCGCCCTCCCATCGTTCCGGCTCTTCGCATGAGCTGCGGTTAAAGCGTCGTTACCCGTAAATCGGAAATCTTGCGTTTTTCTCTCGCTCGGCCGTCGCCTCAATCGCCTGCTTTAGCCCTTGCCGCTTAGACCGAGTTTCCACTGGAAGACTTGCTCCCGAAGTGTGTTAAGGCTGTTCACCATGCGGTCTGCTTCTGCCGCGACGAATGCATAGCGCCCGTCTTCTGCGTCACTAGAATGCGTCATGCGCGAATAAATCTCCCGCGCGTCGGGAAATTCCCGCTCAGCAAAGCGCTTACCCCGGAAGATTGCGGAGAGCAGTTCGAGAGTCTTTTCTACTGCCTCAGCGAATTGCCTGAATTGCGGTCGCGCTGTGAATGCACCAGCTTCCGGGATTCCGGCCTCCACTGCGATTAAAGCATGCGCGAAGCGATGCGATGAGGCAAGCATGGCGTTCGCACCGGACAGTTGCTCCACGGAAATTCCCGGCTCGGCAGCCAACCTTTCGATGGACGTCTCAAGATTGGACCGCGCAATTCGCGAAGCCTGCCGGGTGTGCTCGCGCTCCCTTTCCGAAGCCGACGCTGGATCGAGCAACTTCCTGAACACCGAACGAAAAGAATTCCCGTAGGCATCCAACAGTGCCGCAAACAAATCCGGCAAGCGGGTTCGCTCCCACGTGGGCCACGCGAGGTAAGCAATTAGAGCGAACGCCCCACCGATGATGGTGTTGATGCCGCGTGCGACGATCACCTCTTTCGGAGCCAGCCCGGTGATGGAAATCAGCAACACAATCAGCGCGCTGATGGACACTCCAAAAATCCCATAGTTTGCCGGGCCGATCCAGCGCGTCAGAAACGTAAACAGTGCAATCAGGAAAATCTCCATCGCAGTGTGAATGGGAAGAAAATGAAATAGCGCTGTTGCCAACAGCAATCCGGCGAGCGTGCCGAATATCCGCAGAACGCCCCGGCTGAAAGTCACCGCAAATTCCGGTTTCAACACCAGCACAATGGTCATCGGAATCCAGTAAGCGCGGTAAGGATGGATCATGCGTCCAAGGCTGTTTCCGAGCGCCACGCAAATCATCAGTCGCACCGCGTGGCGAAACGCGCCAGACTGCAGATTCAGGTTCGCGCGCAGCGTCGCCATGCGGCTCGTGAATCGCATCCACATGGGTTGCAAGGCCTCTCGTTTGTCGAATTCTGCTTCTCCCTGCGGCGTCGCGTTCCGCGATAGCTCAATCGCCGCGCGAAGTTGCCCACCCAGTGCGTCCGCTTGAAACTTTACGTCGCGCATCACCGCGTTCGAAAAACTCTGCGCCCCTTCCTCTCCCGTGCGGCGCAATTGTTCCGCCAATGCAATTCCCAGAACCAACCGGTCCGCTTCGAGGTCGATTTCTTTTCCGGACTCAAGGCTGTTGGCGATTGCGCGCAGAAGTATCGCCGTGTTCTCGCGACACTGGTCCAGCGCCGCAATCGCGGGATGAAACGCATTTTCGCGCGCCAACCGGGATCGCAGCCGCGCCAGAGTCGCCAGGCTTAGCCGGATGCGCTCCGCTTGCGAGAGCAACGACCGGTAACGCAACGCGGAAAGCGAAGTGTCCGTCGTCAGCCCCGATAATGCGTCGTGGGCCTGCGCAATTTCTTTTGTGGCCAGCGGCGAAGAGGTCGCTTCGCTCGGATGCGTCGCGATGCGCGCAAGCTCGGAATACAGTGCCGCCAGCGATCGTCGTTCCGGTTCATAACGCCGGACCGGCCACAATGCGATCGACAGCAATATTTGTAACCACCCGCCGGCCAGCGCCAATCCAGCCGCCTGCAGCGCCTGCAAAGGTGTCAGTGCTTGCGCCGAGTACACCAGCAGCACGACCGTGCTGATCACTCCCACGTCCGCCGCAGTCGTTCCCAGTGCGACCAGCATTCCCGCCGTGAACGCCCACATCGTCGCAACAATCACCGCGACTGTGTTGCTGTGCGCGGTCAAGCCTCCCAGCAAAACCGCGATCGAACACCACGCGGTCGACGCCAGCATGCGCTTCGCCCGCCGCGCGTACGGATCGCTTCCGTCCGAATACGATACGTTCAGCGCGCCGCTTGCGACCGCAAGCCCGCCTCGCGGCATTCCCATGGCAAATCCCACCATCAGCGGCGCAACAACTCCAATCGTGTTGCGCAGCGCTTGCCACGCATTAATTTTGGAATGATCGACGTGCGTAACGATCCGCCACAGCGCTTTTATCGGGCTGAAGCGCTGCTGTTCTGCGACCGTGGCCTGTGCCACCGTTCCTGTGGATGAATGGGTAGAATCCATGAAGAGATTCGCGCTGGCACTCGGCCCATCTGAGAATCATGCGGGCGCGTCGGTAAACGCGAACCATAAATCTAGCGCAAGTCCCGTGCCGAGTCGAAAAACTTCAGTTGATCGCGCGTTTTTCTCGCCAGATAGCGTACCATTCGGCAAATTTCTTACATCTTAGGCTTGAGCGCCGCATCTGATTTATGGAGGCAAGCAAATGGAATTCAGACAACTGGGAAAGAACGGGATACGAGTTTCGGCCCTCGGTCTCGGCTGCATGGGCATGTCCTTCGCTTACGGACCGGCGAATGACGAGGAATCGCTCAAAGTTCTTCACCGCTACATGGAGCTTGGCGGCAATTTTCTCGATACCGCCGAAATCTACGGGCCGTACAAAAACGAAGAGCTGCTTGGAAGATTTCTACGCGAAATTCCGCGCGACAAAGTCGTCGTCGCCACAAAATTCGGATTCCGCATCGCTCCCGACGGCAGCAGAGGCCTGGACAGCTCGCCGCAAAATGTCCGCCGCGCTTGCGACGCCAGCCTGGCCCGGCTCGGGATTGAAACCATCGATCTTTTCTACCAGCACCGCGTCGATCCCAATGTTGCAATCGAAGAGACCGTTGGCGCGATGGCCGCGCTTGTTGCCGCAGGTAAAGTGCGTACGCTCGGATTATCGGAAGCTGGCCCGGAAACACTGCGTCGAGCCGCAAAGGTACATCCCATCGCAGCATTGCAAAGCGAATACTCATTATGGACGCGCGACGTTGAGACCAACGGCGTTCTGGCCGCGTGCCGCGAACTCGGCATAACATTCGTTCCTTATAGCCCGCTGGGCCGCGGTTTTCTCACCGGCACAATTCAAAACCTCGACGATCTCGACTCCAGCGATTGGCGTCGCACCAACTATCCGCGTTTTCAAGAGGAAGCATTGCAAGCCAATTTGAAACTCGCCGCGGCTGTCACGGAGCTGGCCAAGGAAAAAGGCATAACGCCCGCTCAACTGGCGTTGGCCTGGGCTCTCGCGCAAGGCAAAGACGTCGTCCCCATCCCCGGAACAAAACGCGTTCGCTACCTGGAAGAAAACATGGGCGCACTTAACGTTCACTTGACCGCAGCCGACCTCAAAACAATCGCGGCCCGCTTGGCTGAATTTCAAATCGTCGGCGAACGCTACACGCCACAAATGATGACGCTTGTCCAAAACGCGTAAATTGATTCGAGCCGGCATCGAACGTCGGGGCAAGCAGGGGCGCAGCATGCTGCGTCCCTACGGGTGTGGTCGCAGCGCGGGCGAAGTGAACCTAGCCTTGACTTCTTTCCGTTTCGCCCAATCATGGTACGTGTGGCATTCGAAGCAACGCGACTCGGCATAGCCAGGCCCGGGCGCGTGACATTTTTGGCAAGTCGCGATACCCGGAATCAAAATGTCCGACGATTCCGTGCTCGCCACCGCATTCTTATGGCAGCTCTCGCAAGAAAATCCCGTGTGCGCATCGTGATCAAACCTCGCGTGCGGCAGCCACTGCAGCCTTGTGCGCGCTGCGGCGATTACCGGCAGTTTTGTCTCCATGCTCTCGGCACTCGCATGTGATTCCGCCGCCCTGATGCCCGCTTCTCCCACGACGTTCCATCGCGCGATCTTCACGTCTTGCAGCGGCGTCAATGAAATGGAATGGCATTGCGCGCAGGTCTTGTGCCACAGCAGCTCTTCGGCAACCGTCACTCGCTCCGCTACCCACTGTCCCGCAGACACGGTTCGCGCCACCGGTCCCGCGGCCCGGCCGGTCAGGTTTCTTTGCGGGTCTTGCATTTCGTGCAGTTCGGCTGGATGTATCGCAATGTAGCCCGCGAACTTCTTCACTAGGTAAGCGTGAATCACTTCCGGATTGTCGTGCGGCACGCCTTCGTCAAACCGCCTGTCGAACGTCAGCAAATGGCATCCCGCGCAGGCATTTGCAAATTTCACCGGCGCCATCAGCTGCCGGTCGCTCCATGGCTGTCTGGTTGGCAATCCACGCGAGCCGCCAGGCTCAAATTGCTGCGCCGCCGTGTAAGCAACCATAGCCGCCGCGTAATTCTCTTCGCCGAATTCCCAATGCGTATCCGACGATGCCGAAGTACGGTGGCAGTCGCTGCAATCTAGCTGCACCATCGGCCCCGTTGGCCCTCGGCGAATCAATCGCATGTGCAGTGCATGATTTAATTTAATCGTGCTGCCGTCGCTTGGAGGCTTTCCCGCAACGGAACGCAGCGCCGCAAACTCAGGATGTCCGTCCGCAAAACTTCGAATATGTTTCGCGTAACTCGAATCACGATTGGCTGCGGAAAGATCGCCGTGGCATTGCGCGCACGACTGATTGTTCGTCGCCACAAGACTTACGTGCCCGCGATGTTCCATGTGACATTCCGCGCACGCCAGCGTCAAATTTACGTTCGTTGCGTGATGTACAGGTCCGTCATGACAGCTCAAACAGGCGGAATCCGCGGCGGTCGCGGAAAATCTCCCAGCCTGCTGCACGTGGCACGCGGCGCACTCCTTTTCCAAAACCGCATGAGCCCCGCTCAAGGAGCCGCTCGAATAAACGCGGTTGTCATGCCCCAAAAAATGCCAAGCAATCCACACCAGCGCGATCGCCGGCGCAACAATCGCCAACCACAACTTCGCTCTCTTGAACGGAGTCGCTCTCTTGAAATAGTTCAGGTCAATCCGCTGAGCGACTGTTTTCGTTGTGCGCGTTCTCGCCATGAAATTCCGTTAGCCGTGAACCGTGTGCCGTGCTCCTTCTTTCCGGTCTCTGCGACTCTGTGGCAATCCGCTCTTCGTCTTTCGACTTTCAACTGTCGACTTTTCGTCACCACCGTAACGCCATCACCGCATGCACCGCTCCCAACAAAATCAGCGCCAGCGAAAGCGGTACATGCAACAGCAGCCACCCATGTAGCCAGCGATGCAGCCGCTCCTGCCGCAACAATTGCCGAGCTTCATCGCAGATATTTTCCAGGTCGGTCAGCGTACCGTGCGCCGCCGCCGGTAACAGCGTTCGCAAACTCGCAAATACACTCGAAGCGCGCGCTTCGTCCGCAAGTCGGCGCCCGTGCGATTTCGATTGCTCCAGAAATGGCCGCATCTCCTCGATATAAAATTTGCGCAGCGGCGCGCTTTCCGTTTCGCTCAACAAAACAATCTCTGCCGCCGGAGCGACCGCCGCACTGGCGCCTGCGCTCAGCGCAGCCGAGGTGCGCAACGGTGCAGCGCTGGCCGCGATCGGCCGTAGAGCGGTAAATCCCCCGGCTCGCTGAACCCCGGCATTGGAAGTTTTTGCGCCGCTGACCTTTCCACATACCAATTCAATCGCAATATCCGCTTCCTCGCGCAATAGCCCGCGCACATGGGAAATTTCGTCGTAGATCGTTTCCAGCGGAATATCGGCCGTCATCTTTTTTGGAATGGAATTCTGCAGCGCCGCTCCATAGACGCCGCTCGCCACCGTAATAATCAGCAGCCACATCAGCACCCGCGTCAGCGTCCCACCGAAATGAAATCCACCGTGAAATAAAATCAGGGGAAGCGACAGCAACCCCAGCCATAAATGCCCTCGCATCCAGGATGTCGCACGCCCCACGCGCCACGTCGGAACCCGCTTCCTCGCTCCCAGCGCCGCGGCAAAAATCATGAACCCAAATCCAACCACGCCAAAAATCAATCCAATCGCGCTACCACCTCGCGGCCCATTCGGCGAACTCCAGGCCTCAAACAAATACACCACCAGAGCAGCTGCAAAAATTCCCAGTGACGCAACCGCCCACCCGCGTTGTGCCATATCCATCCGCATTTTTTGCGCGATCTCGCCGAACCTCTTCTCCGTGACTTTTGTGTTCTCTGCGTTAAGAACCGCTCTTTCCCGTTACTTCAACGCCCCCTGCGCCACAATCCCGGCAAAAAAGTCCCGCGGATCCACGCGATGCGCCGCATCGTGCGGACACGCATAAACACAGCTCGGCTCTTTCAAATGCGTACAAAGATCGCAAGAAGTCGCCTTCTGCTTGATCGCCGCCTTCTGCCGTCCAGCGTGTTCCGGGTCCTCCGCCATCACTTCAAACGGATGCAGGTTGATATTTCCATAAGGGCAATTCCGCGCGCACAACCCGCAACCGATGCACCAATCCTCGATAATCACTTCCAGCGAATTGCGCCGCCGAATCGATCCTACAGGGCAGCCCACCATACACAGCGGATCACGGCACTGCCGGCAACTCGTAGCAATAAGGTAGTGATCGAACCGCAATCCGTCGCGCACCAGCCGCGTCACTCCGTCGTGCGCATCGGCACACGCATTCACACACGCGTCGCAACGCGTGCAATTCTGCAAATCTAGGACCAGCAAACTTTGTGCTTCCATCAATCCTTGCGACAAAAACTGATCGATCGGAACGCTATGCACCGTCTGCATGCGCTGCGCATTTGCTGAGCGTCGCTCTTCCGCCACCGCTTCCAGCCCGCGCCGTACCCTTGGGAACCGCTCCACCATTTGCCGGAAATCGTCGCCGGAAACGCGTACCACTTCCACGTGATCAAGCGCCGTGCATGTAGCCGTCCGCACTCCGCCACCCAGCAATCCGATCTCGCCGAAATAATCGCCGCGCGAAAGATAAGCCAGCACCAGCTCGCCGCCTGGATAATTCTCCGAAATTTTTACGAAACCGATGCGCACCAGATAAAAGCTGTCCGCCGCATCGCCTTGCCGAGCAATCACTTGTCCCGGCGCAAACCGCAACAATTCAACGCTCGCCTTCAAATGCTCGATAAAGTCCGCGGAGAGCTCCGCAAACATCGGCACGCCGCGAAGATGATTTTCCAGCGCGCGTTTCCGGTAGTTCTGATCCACCTGTGCGCGAAACGTTTTGTTCTTCAGCATAATGTCCAGAACGTTGCGCAGCATTTCGTATGCAACTACATCCGATTCCGCCCGGACCGTTGCCGAGCGTGGATAGAAATTCATGCACGTCATTTCACCGAATAAATCCCCGGGACCAAGCTCCGCCACGGGATTGTCATAGCTCAAGTCCACCGAAGCATCGATCGGAATTGTGCGATCGCGTGCTTCTTCGTCCCGCTTGTCCGCTTCGCGCGGAGCCAGCGTGCTTGTCAATCGCTTGAAGAATCCTTGCGCGCCGCCTTGCGTTTTCACGTGCGCCATCGGAGAGGAAATGGAAACTCGCGCTTTGCCCTCCAGAATAAAAAATGCGGTCGATCCGAATTCGCCTTCTTTGCAGATCAATTCGCCATTGCGGAACCGCCTTTTCACAATTGCGCCGCGGTTCAGTTCCAGAAATGTACCAGACACTCCGTGAAAGACCGGAATCTTCAGCAAGTCTTCCGCTTCAAATCCTTCCGCGTCCGGCCCGGTTGAAATCGCTGTTCCCACGACGCTCTTATTTGTCAATGCGCCTGTCGGACACGACACCATGCATTCACCACACGAAATGCATGTCGAATCGCCCATTGGCGAATTCAAGTCAAACGCAATATCCGCCGCGTAGCCCTTGCCCATGCGCCCCAGCACGAAGTTATTTCGCACTTCATCGCACCCGCGAATGCATCGATCGCACAAGATGCACGCGTCGTGGTCCACCGCGATGGAAAGGGAAGAATCGTCATGCCCGCGCGATACCGTGCGCCGCGCATAACGCGGCTCGCTCACGCCCGCGACGGCAGCCAGCGTTTCCAGTTCGCAATCGCCAGAATTCTTTTGCCGCGCGCACGGCGAAGGATGGTCTGCCATCATCAATTCCAGCAACGTCTTCCGCGCCGCCAAAACTTTGTCCGAATTGGTAACGACCTTCAGCCCTGGTTCGACCGGACGCACGCAAGCCGCTGTCATCACGCGCCCACCAGTGTCCACGACACAAAGGCGGCACACGCCGACCGGCGTTTCATTTTGCAAGTGACACAGCGTAGGAATCGCGATCCCCTGCATCCGCGCGGCGTCAAAAACCGTAGTGCCTTCCGGCACACGCACCACCGATCCGTCGATCGTTAGCTCAATCATTCCCGAAAGTGTAGTCGTGGTGGACATATAGATCTAGGGTCTGATTCCCACGCGATTCGATTCACCCGCTCGAGCCGCTGCCGTGAAACAAATTCCGCTCGGACATTTGCTCTGCAACACATGCGCATCTACTTCAGCGCGAAAATGTTTCAGCACCGACTGAATCGGCGCTGGCACAATCTGCCCAAGCCCGCAAATCGAGGCCAGGCTCATCGCCTGCGAAAGTTCATCCAGCAGTGCCAGGTCCGCGCGATATTGCGCTTCCGGCAATCCTCCCTGCGTCCATCGCACCAGCAAATCCACCATTTTCTGCGAGCCCACTCTGCACGGAACACATTTCCCGCACGATTCATTGCGATAAAACCGCGCCGCATTCAAAGCCAAGTCCAGCATGCAGGTCGTATCGTCGCAAACCACGATTGCGCCGGAACCGAGCATCGAGCCAGCTTCTGCCAGCGCCTTAAAATCCAGGCGGACATCCGCCATCGAAGCCGGCAAGTATCCGGAAGATGGACCGGACGGCGCAAACGCCTTCAGCGCACGGCCGCCGCCAACTCCACCCGCATAATCGAACAGTACTTCACGCATTGTGATACCGAGCGGCACTTCAAAAACGCCAGGCCGCGTCGCGTGGCCGCTGACTCCGACAAACTTGAATCCACGCGAACCGCTGCGCCCTGCTGCTTTGTACCATTCCACACCGCGCGAAAGAATCTGCGGCACGTTAATAAAAGTTTCCACGTTGTTAATGACCGTGGGCTTTTGCCATAGTCCGACCACGCCAGGAAATGGCGGCTTGTTGCGCGGTTCCGCGCGGTGTCCCTCAATGGCTTCAATCAGCGCACTCTCTTCTCCGCAAATGTATCCGCCGGGACTGACAAAAACGCGCAGCTCAAATTCCAACCCGCTGCCGAGAATGTTTTTTCCGAGTAATCCCGCTTGGTAGCAGCGCCGAATCTCCTCGCCAAGAATTTCTTCCTGCAAATGATATTCGTGGCGGATGTAGAGAATGCCTTGCCTCGCGCCGGTCACCAGCCCCGCAAGAATCATGCCTTCGATCAAAAGATGCGGAAGATGCGTCATGATAAATCGATCCTTGATCGTGCCCGGTTCACTCTCATCCGCGTTGCATACGATGTATTTTTCCGTTCCCGGCTGCTTGCGAACCAAATCCCATTTCAACGAAGTCGGAAATCCCGCGCCGCCCATGCCGCGCAATTCCGCTTCTTTCAGCAGTGTAAGCAGCGCATCCCAATTCTTCGCCGCGATTGCGGTGCGCACCGCTCCATATTTTTCAGTCTCCGGGTAAGGATCGGAGGCGCAGGCCACGCGCGCTTGTTCTGGATGGCCGTTATGCATTTCGTCGCCGCGAATCGCCGCGCGCACCAGCGATTCCGCTCGATCCCCGGTGACGTCCGCAAAAATATGATCGTTCACCGCGATTGCGGGCGCGCGATCGCAGCGCCCCAGGCATGAAACATCGCGAATTTCGACATCGCTCCGCGCCGTACTGGCAAAACGCCGTTCCAGGTCGGCGCGCAGCTCGCATGCCCCGTTCAAATGGCAGCTCATGTCGGCGCAAACACGAACTTCCGCGCGGGCTGGAGGCACCAAGTGAAAGTGCGGATAAAAACTAGCCACGCTGTGAATTTGATAAAGCGGCGTTTGCGTGCGCGAGGACAACGACTCCAATTCCGCCCTAGGCAAAAAGCCGTGGCGAAGCTGGATGGCACGCAAATCGTCAAAGATCACGGTGCGGTGTCTCGCATGAAAAGCGCTGTGCGGGAGAACATCGTGCCCAGCCAGCGCGAACTGGACTGCAAACTCCCTTGCATACTAATCACCTCTCGGCGGAGTGTAAATAGAAGCGAATTACCTTTTTCGTGCCGGACACGCAAAAGGTAACGAGTGAAGCGTTGACTTCCGCGAGCGTTGAACGATATAAGCGAGGAGATTCTTTGCCACAATTAGATGAATTTCTTCTCTAAACTTTGTTTCACCGAGGCGTTCGCCGCAACCGGCGCAATCCTGGCATTCGCGATACCCGTCTGCGCGCAATCCGCAAAATCCGCTGGCGAACCGAAAAAATATATTGGGCCCGGCTCCTGTGCCGCCACCAGTTGCCACGGCAGCGTAAAGCCCGTGGCCGACAGCCGAATTCTGCAAACCGAATACACGACGTGGATTTTGAAAGACAAACACAGCCGGGCATACCAGGCGCTGACTGGCGAAGTCGGCGAACGCTTGGCCCGCATCCTGAAACTTGGCGCAAAAGCGGAAAACGCGCCGAAGTGTCTTGCCTGTCACGCGCTTTACACCAGCCCAGAGCAACGCGGCCGAGCGTTCGAGATTTCCGAGGGCGTAAGCTGCGAAAATTGCCACGGTCCGGCGCAGGCCTGGCTTGGTCAGCACACGGAAAAAGAATCTCCAGAAAAGCATGCCCGATCCGTTCGCGATTTCGGAATGTTCGACACCAGGAGCGTGATCCATCGCACGGAAGAATGCCTCGAATGTCATTTGGGTTCCGAAAACAAATTCGTCGATCACGAAATGATTGCTGCCGGGCACCCCGATCTTTACTTCGAACTGGATTCTTTTTCCGCGGTGATGCCGCGGCACTGGAAGGAACCTCGTGAATCCGCTCCCGGCAAGCCCGCCGAAGATCCGAATTGGGTCGGCGTGCGCGACTGGAGTGTTGGGCAAGCGGTACAGTTACGCGCCGCGATGGAGCGCCTCGTGTGGCGTGCTCACGTCGAAGAAGGTGCCGGCAAGAAAAATATTTGGCCCGAATATTCCGAGCTTTCCTGCGTCGCCTGCCATCATTCCCTTGGCCCGGCGCAAAATAGCTGGCGGCAGGAGCATGGCTATCCTGGTCGGCGCCCGGGCGATCCGCCGTGGAACGCTTCACGGTATCTGGTGTTCCGCATTCTCGCGAAACAAATCGACGGCGGCGCAGCACAGGAACTGGACGCGCGTCTCGCCGCGGTCGCCACCGAGATGAGCAAACTAAATCCCGATCGCGGCGTGGTCGTTGCGGCGGCAAATTCGGCGGCGCCCGTCGCGCAGCAATTCGCCGAGCGACTTTCGACAATGGCCTATGAGCCAGGCGTCGTGTTGCGCGCGATGCAGGGAATCACGCAGGATGCCGAAAATATTTCGCTCGGCGACGAGCGTACTGCCGAGCAGGCGGCGATGGCTCTCGATGCGCTCTATATCGCTTACAGCAAACAGGCCAATCCATCCAATGCTTCGGAAGTTCGCACCGCGATTAACGGACTGTTCCAGCAACTGGAAAATCCGTCCGCATACAGCGCCGACCAATTTGCCTCCTCCCTCAAGCGAATTCACGATTTGTTGCATTAAATTTATTTGCTTTCCCCGGACTGCCCTACGGGTCTAGCATGGAATAACCACGCCGGTCAGGACTCCCATGAACAAATTCGAAAACTGGTTTTGCGGCTCCTCGGTTTGGCGTTTTGTGACTGAGCGCAAACTGTTGCCATGGATCCTGTCCGGGTACGCCCTGGGAGATCACGTGTTGGAAGTCGGCGCGGGGCCGGGAGCGACCACCGCCGAACTGCAGCGGCGCGCGGGCCGGGTCACTAGCCTGGAATACGATCCATCCTACGTAGCCAAACTTGCGGAGCGCCACAAGGACTCACGCGTGACCGTGGTGCAGGGCGACGCGGCGGTCTTGCCTTTTCCCGACCATACATTTTCTTCCGTCATCGCCGTGCTGGTGTTGCATCATCTGAAATCGTCGGAGCAGCAGAACGCGGCGTTTCAGGAATTTCATCGCGTGTTGCGGCCGGGAGGCATGTTCTTCGCGTTTGAGATTCGCGATGGCTGGTTGCAACGCGCAGGGCACATTCGCAGCACGTTTGTTCCGCTTTCGCCGGCTTCGGCGTTTGCGCGTCTTACGATTGTCGGTTTTTCTCGCATCGCTGTGGATATTGAACGCCGAGGATTTCGCGTTTGCGCGTTGCGCGCGATGGAAGCGTGAGCCGAAAGGCGCCCGCTCTTCCCGTCAAGCGCTGGAGCAGGCAGAAGGCGGCCGCTACAAAACCTTTTGCAATTGCAACGTTGACCTTGCGTGATGCGTTCTCTAGCATCGACGTATGAGCGATTCTTCCGCGGCGAAGTTTCCTCCCGGTCCGCCTCCCAATCTGATCCGTTCTCTTTTTGGCGCGATGCAGCAAAACCCGCTCGAGTATTTCACGGCGATGGCGCAGAAGTATGGCGACGTTTCCGGAATGCGCATCGGCAAATTTCGTTCGCTGTTCATTAATCATCCGGACCTGATTGAAGACGTGCTGGTGAACAACTCGCGCAAGTATCTCAAAGGCCGCATTTTGCGGGCCAACAAGTATCTTTTCGGCGAAGGGTTGCTGACCAGCGAAGGCGATTTCTGGCTTCGCCAGCGGAGATTGGCGCAGCCCGCATTTCATCGCGCGCGAGTCAACGCGTACGCCGCAACCATGGCTGAATACGCCGCGCAACTGATCGCCACTTGGCGCCACGGCGAACAGCGCGACATTCATGAAGAGATGATGCAGTTGGCTCTGCGCATTGTCTCCAAAACTCTTTTCGATGCCGACGTTACGCGCGACGCCAAGGAAATCGGCGAAACTCTCGATGTGCTTCTGCAAATCGCCGCGAATTTCGGGCGCACGATTCTGGTGCCGCTGTGGGTGCCTAGCCCGCGCAACATCCGTGCCAAGCTCGGTATCAAACGCCTGGAAAAAGTGATTTACCGCATCATCGCGGAGCGCCGCGCCAACGGCCGCGATACCGGCGATTTGCTGTCCATTCTGCTGCAGGCACAGGACGAAGATGGCACCCACATGAATGACCGGCAATTACGCGATGAAACCATCACGCTGTTCCTGGCGGGGCATGAGACCACCGCGAACACACTGGCATGGACCTGGTGGCTGCTGGCACAAAATCCCGCCGTGGAAAAAAAGTTTCACGAAGAACTTGATGGCGTCCTCGGCCGGCGGGTGCCGGAAGTTGACGATCTGCCAAGACTCTCATTCTTAGGCAACGTGCTGACGGAATCGCTTCGCCTGTACCCCACCGCCTGGGGGATGGCACGACTGGCAGCGGAAGAACACGAAATTGCCGGGTACCCGGTGCGGCGTGGCTACGGCGTAGCCTTTGCGCAGTGGGTGATCCACCGTGACGCACGTTGGTTCGACGCTCCGCTGGAGTTTCGCCCTGAACGCTGGGACAACGGTTTGGCCAAACAACTCCCTAGATTCGCGTACTTTCCGTTTGGCGGCGGTCCTCGCCAATGCATCGGCAACACATTTGCGTTGATGGAAGCGAGTGTGGTGCTGGCAACGATCGGGCAGAAGTTTCGCTTTCAACTGGTCCCAAATCATAAGGTTACGCCACTGGCTTCGATCACGTTGCGCCCCAAAAACGGCATCCAGGTAAGCCTCGAGGCCAGAAAATAAGCTGCCTGCCGCGGGAGTCGCTAAGTGGCTGCTGCTACTGGGTACTACCCCCCTTCCCCGTATTCATTCTCGAAGGGTTAGTTGTTGGTGCCTTCCCCGGTTGTAAGAATTCACTGCCTGGCTCGTGCCGACGTTCGCGAAGCCGTTTGCGCCGACAGAGGTGGAAAAATCTTGTGGACACCCAATCTGAGAGCCGGCACAGAATTGCGCAAGCGCGGATGGCCGGTAAGGGTCGAAGAGCCAAAATTCGAGATACCGGATTCACCGATTCATGAAACACCGGAAGTACGCCGGCGAATGACACCGCTGCAAGCGCGAGTCGCATTGCCTGCCCTGTTGAACTTGCCGAGTGGGTTCATCGGTTTGGGCCGAAGGGAGTTGGTGCCACGAGGTATGCTGCCCGGAATTCTGGCGTTCAATAACGTGGCCTCTGGGTGGCCTGATTTTTTGCTGGATCATAGGGCGTGGCGTGGAGTCGCTGGCGTCGGCACGGAGAAATGGTCTGTCGCCCACACTTGCTTGGCTTGAGGTGACGGTGGCCGCGCTCGTAGTAATTTTTGCGGGCGTTTTTTGTGCCGGACTGGTACTCGATCCAGATACGCGAGAAGGAATTATTTATCCCCGGGTGTGGATGTCTGCCGCTTGCGCGCTGTGGATTTTGCTGGGAACTTCGACCATCGTCGCGTGGGCGATCCAACGGCGGATGTGGAGGCGAAGGCGCCGAGAGTGGTCTTCCGGCGAGATTCGCAACTGAATTCGTAACCTAAGCAGTACTTCTATTTTTCGGCGGCTAAAGCCGTACGGGAAAACACAGCTTAAAGTCGGAGTTAAAGGTCCGACCCCTTCTGACTCAACTCTACCGCTCAACCGGTTACACCGATCAGATGCGTGCGCTCAGCAACAGCGTGTGCCGGAGGCCACAGTAGTTCTTCCGAGGCTTCCAGTAACCATATTGTTTTCAATGCAATACGTTTGGATACGCGCCTGCCATTCCTGTCTGCGTAACGCGGAGGCAGACACATGGAAGCAATGGCGCAGTTCGCGGTGCTTACGGTCACCACAATTCTTGCTGGGATCTTGGCATTTGGAATGGCATGGGCATTTCTGCGTGGGGCGTTTCATTTGATGGCGCCGGCGGCTGTTCGCGATTCGAGAACGAGCGCGGCGCGCGGGCCCCGACAGTTTCGTGGCCAACTTGTGCCGGGTACGCGAGCTGTGGCGCGGGCGATCGGACGAAGCTGAGGGCAGACATCGATGATGGGAACCAGGCGCGATCGCGTTGCGGCGGCAGGTGGCTTTTAACGCAGAGTGCGCAGAGGGCGCAGAGTCACGAGAAAGACGCCGTAAAGGATTTGGTTTTTTTCATGTGGCGGAGTTGGGCGCACAGCCCTTCGCGGCGCAAGGTAAACAGGAGTGGCTGTGCTGCTGAAGGAGAGAGGATACGACGATGATTCTACTGAAGTGGCTGCTGGTCATTCTGGGGATCGGGTTATTTGGGAGTGCCGGGGCGCTGGTGATTTATGACGTTTACGTGTCGTCGCAATTACGGCGATTGTTGCGGCGGTCGAGTGAACAAGCTGCGGGAGGTGCAAGCGCCGGCGCGACAAGTTTTTTGTCCGAAGGCCTTTTCCGGGCGGTGCGCTGGCAGCGCACGCTGCAGTTGGCGTTGCTGGCGATTGTGCCACTGCTGATTTCGCAAAGCATCGTGGTGGTTCCAGACGGAACGGCCGGAGTGCGCGTCAGTCAATTCTGGGGAGTGCGGCCCGGCACGCTGTATCCGGGCGTGCATCTGCTTACGCCGTTGGTGGACAACGTGGCGCTGTATGACACCCGGGAGCAAGTTTTTTTGACGGCGGCTGCGGAGAGCGGCAAGAACGGGAAAGAATTCCTGACGGTACAGGCGCGCGAAGGATTGAACATCGGGATCGCGGTAGCGGTGCGCTATCGAATCGATCCGCGGAGACTGTCGTACATACACGCGAATTTGCCTGGAGATATCGGCGGAGAAGTGGTCGCGCCGGTAGTGGCGTCGACTTATCGTTCGCTGGCGCCGAATTACATCACGCGAGAAATTTTTGCGGTGAAGCGCGAGGAACTGCGATCGAAAGCCGCCGACGCGATCAAGACGCGCCTGGAGAGCGACGGAATTTTAGTTCGCGAAGTTGTTCTGCGCGATATCAAGCTGCCGGAAGAATATGCCAAGGGCCTGGAAGGCTTGCTGTTGAAGGAGCAAGAGAGCGAACGCCTGGGCACGGAAACGGAAATGAAACAGAAGGAAGTGAAGATTGCCGAGCTGGAAGCGGAAGCGCAGAAGGCGCGCGACGTGAAACAGGCGGAAGCGCAGGCGCAGGTTCGCGTGCTGCAGGCCAAGGCGGAAGCGGACTCGATGCAGTACACGCTGCCGCTGAAACAGAAACAGATTGAGCAATCGAAGCTGGAAGCGGAAGCGCGCAAGGAAGCGACTCTGCAGAACGCCGAAGCTGCTGCGCAGGCCAAGGTGATTGACAGCAAAGCGGAAATCGAACGGCAGCGAAATCTTGCCGATGCGGAGGCTAACCGGATTCGGGTGACTGCGGACGCGGAAGCCAATCGCATTCGCGTTACGGCTGCGGCGGATTCGGAGCGGATGAAGTTTGAGGCTGCGGTGTTGAAGCAGAATCCGATGTTGATCCAAAAAATTATTGCGGAGCGCTTGTCGGACAAATTGCAAATCATGATGGTGCCCGTGGATGGAAAGAATTTCTTTGCGAACGATGTGTTCCGGTCGGCGTTTTCTGGGGTACCGAGTGCGGCGGGGGATGACGATTCGGGTGGCAATACTTCTGCTGCGAATGTGAATGGGCAGAGCCGGGGGAGTCACAAGCCGTGATGGTTGCCTCGGCACCACCAAGAGTGATTCCTCGCTTGGCTCGGAATGACGGCTGTTTCTGCGTCATGACAGGCGTTGGGTGGAAGTTATGAGTGGTGTCAGGGCGGAACGAGGGAATGAGATTAGCTTGGGCCTAAGCGCCGCGACATCAGTCGGGGCAAGCCTTAGCTGGTGCGCCAGTAGTGCGTCAACCAAAACCCCTGCGAGTGGCGCGTCGCGCGGAGCTGGAGAAGGTGGAGAGATGGCTACCAGGGCGAGCACCGCCGCGCTTTGCCCGATTGGCCAACGGTCACCATCGAAGTCCAGCGCCGCGCCGCGCGCCACTCGGTTGGCGAACCAAGAAGAAGTAGGGAAATAACGAACTAACGAAGTAAAGAACGGCAGAACAGGGAGCGGTTTGAGGAGACGGCCATGAAAGTGAAATACGAAGCAAAGAACGCGCGATGCGGACTGAAGAAGGCGATGCGGATTGGCGTGGCGGGAATGATCGCCGGAGCGATGACACTTGTGCCGCAGGCGGCTGCCGGCGGTGTGCGCGAGGAAGATCGCATCGTAAATGAGCGAACGATCAATCGCGCGGAAGTGGAAAATTTGCAGCGCTGGGTGTCCTCGGGACACGCGGATTGGTGCAAGGATGCGCGTTTGGTGGCTGCAGAAGAGTTGTGGCGGCTGGCGCCGGAGTATTCGGGCGACGGATTCGAGCTGAACACGGTCGGTGCCGAGACGATTGCCAATGACGGCTACCGTGTCACGTTCGAATGGGCGCCGATGGATGGACGCGCGCTGTACCGCGTGACGGTGGAGCGGTTTGATTGGCTGCTGCCGATTGCGAGGAATACTGAAAGAATGGTATGGGTGCCGACGAGCACGGAAATTCGTACTCATGAATGAAATTTTTGCATGGGAAAAAGGCTCAATGCGGATGGGGTCCAGAGCAAGTGGCCCCGGAGCATGTGGAGAAGGGACGGGGCGCCCGTGGCAAGTTCAGGGCTGAAGCATGGTGCGCCCCGCGATCTTGCGGAGGGACGTGCTAAACTCTCGATTCAGTCCCGTGAACGAGCAAACAGCCTGGCGAACTTCAACTCTCGCGCTTATCACCATATTTATTATTTCTCTTCTCGCTGCGTGCGTTCCGATAGTTGCACAGCCGCAAACGCTGGAAGACGGCGTCGAGCGATTGGCGCGCAAGGCGGTTGCTTTGCCGCATGAACGGCGCCTGTTGCTGGTATGGACGAACCACACCGCGCTGTCCGAGCAGCGCGCGGAAAATCTGCGAGTAGTCTTCGTGTCGAGACTGGAAGCGTCGCAAGTGCGGCTGGTGCAGGGAGAGTCCGCGCCAGCTTTGCATGTTTCGATCGAAGAGACGCCATCGCAAATTGTTTTTACGGCGTCGGTTCCGGCCGAAGGCAACAGTAACGTGGTAATCGAGGAAGTGGCGCGTGCGTTTGTTGGCAGCGAGGCGCGTGCGTCGAATGTGATCCGGCTTGAAAAAGCATTGTTGTGGCAGCAAGAGACAAAAATCTTGGGTGCTGCGTTGCCCGCATCCTCTGCCAATGGTGAAAAGAAGATGATTCTGCTGACCGAGGACGCGCTGGCCGTTTACGGCGAGGCGCAAGGGAGTTGGACGGTACGAATTACGAAGCGGCTGCCGCCTGGTGCAAGCCAGCCGCAACGGTTCGCGCGCGGGCAGCTGCTGCTCGCCGACGAAAATATTTCGCAAGTGGGTGTATTGCTGCCGGGGCGATATTGCGAGACAAAGTGGGCGGACGATTCGCCGATCGCTTGCTCGGCGACGAATACGGAAATACATCCGGGCCGATTGCTGGCGGCGCCGGCGTGCGGCGCGCAAACCTGGTGGCTGAGAAGCGATGGCGCGGATTGGACCAGCGAAGACCGGCTGTTGCTGCGAAATTCTGGAGCGGCAAGTAACGCCGCGCCTGCGGCGGAATTGACGGTGCCGGGGCCGGTGTTTTCGATCGGCGCGGGAGCGGACGTAGGCAGTGCGACCGCCGTCGTGCGCAATGTGTCGACAGGGAATTACGAGGTGTATCTCGTTGCGTTGGCCTGCGCAAATTAGAAGCGCGTTTTGTTGCGGCGTCGCGATCGTATTTTTTGTCGGCAGTGCGCTGTGCGCCGCGCGGCCACAATACGGTGGGGTGCTGCGCGTGGAGTTGCGTGCGTCGTCGGTTATGCTGAACCCGCGCCGCTGGAAGCCTGGCTCGCCGGAATACGCTACAAACCAGCGTCTTGCGGAGTTGATTTTTGACCGACTGGTGTCGCTGGACAATTACGGCCGGTTTCAGCCGCAGCTGGCGACAGAATGGAGTCATGACACTTCGCTGAAGCGTTGGCAGTTTACGTTGCGGCAGGGAGTGAAGTTTTCGGATGGAACTTTGCTGGTGCCGGGCGATGTGGTCGCCGCGCTGCAGCCACTGCATGCGAATGGCGTGCAGATTTCAGCGACTGCGACCGGAGTGGTGATTCAGTCCGCAACTCCGGCGAACGATTTGCTGGAGCAACTCGCGTCCGGTTCGTATTTTGTTTATCGCAGCGATCAGCAGGAAGATTTACTGGGCACTGGGCCGTTTATTCTGGAAAACACTGCTGCGAATATGGGGCGAGCCGAGAAATCCGCGCCAGACGCGGCGGTCCCGCAGACGCAGCATCTAAAGTTTCGCTTCAACGAGCTTTGCTGGAGCGGGCGGCCGTTTTTGGCAGGGATCGAGGTCACGTTGGGAGTGCCTCCGATGCGCGCGCTTTTGGATTCGCAGCTCGGCAAAGTGGACTTGGCGGAAATTTCCCAGGATACGGCGCGGCGCGCTCTGCAGTCGAATGTTAAGCTGTGGGTATCGTCGCCGCTGACGCTATACGCATTGAAATTTGCGGCGCCGGCGAAATCCGCGAACGACCGGACTCTGCGCGAAGCGCTGAGCTTATCGCTGGACCGAAACGCGATGGCGCGGGTGTTGCTGCAGAAGCAAGCCGAGGCGGCGCCGTCCTTTTTGCCGCAGTGGCTATCGGGATATGCTTTTGTCTTCGATGCGGGGAGCCATCTGGAACGCGCGAAAGAGTTGCGAGCAAGCTTGCCGACGAGCTCAGTGGGAGCTGCGCAACCACTTCGGGTGAGCCTGGATGCGAATAGTGATTTATCGAAGTTGATTGCGGAGAGAGTTGTAGTGAATGCGCGCGCGGCGGGGCTTACGGTGCAAATGGTTTCGCGCAGTGGTGCACGCGCGGCAAGTGATGGTACTGCCGCGAAGGTGGAGAGCGAGGCACAGCTCGTCTCCTGGCGGTACAGTTCTTTGTCGCCGAGGGAAGTGCTGGAGAATTTCGCGGTGACTTCGCATTGGGAGATTCCTCAAGGCGGCGTGCCTGCGGATGCCGATGCGCGCTATGCTTGGGAAAAGCACATGATTGAGGAAAGAAATCTTTTGCCGCTGGTAGTGGTGCCGGATTTTGCAGCGCTGGATTCGCGTGTGCGCAATTGGTCGCCGTCGGCGTGGGGCGAGTGGCACCTTGCGGATGTGTGGCTCGATCAGGCTGACGCAGGGCCGAGCGCGCATGATGCGGGTGCGAAAACCTCGGCCGGAGCGAGACCGTGAGTTTTCGCACCAAACTATTTTTGCTATTTCTGACGACGGTGCTGGCGTCGGTTTCGGCGGTTTCCTACAGCGTGACGCATTACACGCGTGCGGCTTACGAAGACGCCGATACGCAACGCACGCAAGCTCTGGTTGAGCAATTCCAAAAAGAGTTTGCGCAGCAGCGAGAGCTGGTGGCGCGGCAAGTGGAGGATGTATCCAATTCAGAAATTACGCTGAAAATGGCTATCGATCTGCAGCGTTCGAATGCGGATCAATCGCTTTATGTTCGTGACGCGGCAGGGGCGGCGCAGGAACATGGCTTGAACTTCATGGAATTTGTGATCTCGGACGGCACGCTGATTTCCTCGGCGCAGTATCCGGCGCGCGTCGGGTACAAAGAGACGTGGGTGACCAGCGGCAAGGATTGGAATGGCACGGAAGCATTTTTGCGGCGGGAAGAATTGCCGAATGAAGTTGCGGTGGCGCTGACCGCGGTTCGAACCCAGCCCAATGTTACGCAACCTTTCTACGCGATTGGCGGCCGGCGGCTGGATCAAAATTTTCTCGCATCTTTAGTAGCGCCCGCTGGAATGCGCACCCTGCTTTATCTCAACCTGGATCCGTCGTTTGTTCCCAGCGACATTACCAGTGCCACCGGGGCGGTGGACCAACCGGAGCGGTTCGCGCCGATCATCGAGAAGATTCAGAAGCAGCCATCGCCGATGGTGCAAACGATTCAGTGGAATGAGAACGCCGCATCGGCCGAAGTTTTCCATGTCCTTCCGTTGACCGGGCGCAATGGAGAATTGCTTGGCGCGCTGTTGGTGGGCAGTTCGCGCAGTGATCTGGTGCTTCTGACGCGGCACATTATGAAGATTTCCGCGGTGGTCGCCGCGGCCGCGATGCTGGTCGGGCTGCTGCTCACCTGGTGGGTTTCGGCACGCATCACGCGACCCATTGAGGAACTTGCCGAAGGCGCGCGTGACGTGGCCGCAGGGCATTGGAATACGCGCATTCACTTGACAGGTCGTGACGAAACCGGGCAACTGGCAACGGCTTTCAATCACATGACGCAAACCCTCGCCACGCAACGCGAGCGACTGGTGCAGACCGAGCGCGTAGCGGCGTGGCGCGAATTGGCTCGCCGCCTGGCGCACGAGTTGCGCAATCCGCTATTTCCACTGCAGATCACGGTGGAGAATATGCAGCGCGCGCGGCAGTTGAGCAACGATCAGTTTCTCGAGGTGTTCAACGAATCTACCGCGACCTTGAAAGCAGAGCTGGCTAATCTCAACTCCATCGTGAACCGTTTCAGTGATTTTTCCAAGATGCCGTCGCCGGAATTTTCGCGCGTGGATGTCAATGAAGCTATTCGCAGCGCGGTGCGCCTGTTCGAGCCGCAATTCCACGAAGTCGGCAAGCCAAACATTGCCACGGAATATTTTCTGAAAGAGAGGCTGCAGGAAATCGACGGCGATCCGGAGCTGCTGCACAAAGCTTTTCAAAATCTGGTCTTAAACGCTCTGGACGCGATGCCGGCCGGCGGGACGCTTACTTTTCGCACGGCTGAGACGCAGTACGGAATTCGCATTGAAGTATCGGATACCGGAAAAGGCTTGACGCCGGAAGAGTGTTCGCGGCTGTTCACGCCGTACTACACGACGAAGCAGCAGGGGACCGGACTGGGGCTGGCAATCGTACAATCCGTCGTAAGTGATCACCGTGGCACGATTTCCGTGACCAGCGAAGAAAGCCATGGCACTACATTTCGCATTGAACTGCCGCGCCGCCAGCCCGGCGTAACCGCAAAAAGATTGCCTCCGGGCCCCGCGGCTGATCAGTCCGAGCCGGTTACTCCGGAAACCGCGGCGGCCAGCGATTGAAGCGGCCAAGCCTGAAAATTCTGTGACGCGAAAAGCTCATCTGCTTCTTGTCGACGACGACGCCAACACTCTTGCGTCTCTGTCGCGCGCGTTTCGACTGGCCGGTCACGAAGCCACGGTTTGCGACAACGCGTCGCGGGCAGTTGAACTTTTGCGCACGGAAAAATTCGATTTGATTTTTTCCGACGTGGTGATGCCTGGGAAGAGCGGCCTGGAATTTCTGGAAGAAATCAAAAACGCAGGCGTGAAAGCCCCGGTGATTCTGATTTCCGGCCAGGCGAATATCGAAATGGCCGTGCGTGCCACGAAGTTGGGCGCGCTGGATTTTCTGGAAAAGCCGCTCTCCACGGACAAACTCCTGGTGACCGTCGAGAATGCGCTTCGTCTATCGCGCCTCGAGGACGAAAACCGTGAGCTTAAACGCCGCTTGGGGAAACATCAACTGGTCGGCTCCGGCTCGGCGATGAAAAAACTGTTGGCGCAGATTGACAAGGTCGCAGCAAGCGAAACCCGCGTTTGCATTCTTGGCGAAACCGGGACCGGCAAGGAACTGGTTGCACGCGCGATTCACGATCGTTCGCAGCGTCGCGATATGCCGTTTATCACGTTGAATTGCGCCGCTATTCCCGCCGAGCTGATCGAATCGGAACTCTTCGGCCACGAGAAAGGCGCGTTCACCGGAGCTGCCGGACGCCACATTGGCAAATTCGAACAAGCGCAGGGGGGAACGCTCTTCCTCGATGAAATTGGGGATATGCCGGTAGCCATGCAGGCCAAGCTGTTGCGCGTTCTGGAAGAAGGCGAAGTCGAACGGGTGGGCGGTGACAAGCCGGTTAAAGTAAGCGTGCGAGTGGTGGTCGCTACACATCGCAATCTAGAAGAGCTGGTTGCGCAAAACACTTTTCGCGGCGATCTATTTCATCGCGTTTACGTTTTTCCGGTATTTCTTCCGCCCCTGCGCGAACGGCCGGAAGATTTCGCCGAACTTGTGGCTCATTTTTCGCGCCAAGTGGCCGCACAAAATGGCTGGAAGGAAAAACAATTTTCAACGGAGTCCATTGCCGCCTTGCAACGCTATTCGTGGCCGGGAAATGTTCGCGAATTGCGCAATATAGTGGAACGGCTGGTGTTGTTGTCCGAAAGCGAAAACGTCTCTGAGGAAGACGTTCAACTTGTCTTGCCCGCCGCCAGTTCGTCGCAAGACAACGCAAATTCGGGGATGGCAACCAGCACCGGGACGCTCGCTGCGCGCACCGAGTCCTTCGAGAAGGAAGTCCTGCTGGCCGAGATTCGCCGCCACAATTTTCACATGACCAACGTGGCGCGCGCCCTCGGACTGGAACGTAGCCATCTTTACAAAAAATGCCAACAACTGGGAATTGACTTGCAATCCCTGCGCAGACCGGAATAAATCAGAGCAATGAATCCTGCGCTGATCGGAGTTCCCGCTGCTGCTGCCCTCGCCTCAGGTGTCATCGCTTATGCCGCTGTTCATCCGCGCTCGCAATTATTTGGTGCAACCATACGCAGTACGAACGCACCGCCTCAGTTGGCGCTGACATTTGACGATGGGCCAAATCCCGCGGTCACGCCGGTACTTCTCGATCTCCTCGACAAATACAACGCCAAAGCCACGTTTTTTATGATCGGCCGGTTCGTTCGCGAGTGTCCGGAACTCGCCAGGGAAGTCGCCATTCGCGGCCACCTGATCGGCAATCACACGCAAACCCATCCTAATCTTTTCTGGATGAGCCCGCGCGCGATTCGAAACGAACTCCAGCAGTGCCAGTCAGCCTTGCATGATGTCGTCGGCGCTGCTGCGAAAGTCTTTCGTCCGCCGTATGGGCTCCGCAATCCGTGGGTCGTCGACACAGCGCGTGAACTGGGAATGCAGACTGTCATGTGGACACTTCTGCCCGGCGACTGGCGCGAAAAGTCCGTGGAATGGCTGACAGGACGAATGCGACCCGTCGCAGATCATGCTCAAGATTCTGCAAATCGCGCTGCGGGCGACGTGCTCTGTCTCCACGACGGAGCGCATCGCCAACTAAACGGTGACCGCATCCGTACGCTGAAGGCGCTTGAATACTGGCTTCCAAGGTGGCGCGATTTAGGCCTGAAATTTGTTATAATCGGCGACGCGACGAACGCGGCCGCACACTGACTATGGACGAGCGCCAGTTTTATACGGAACGCGAAGAGAATAAGGCACAAAAGCTGGTCTGCCCCAGTTGCCGCAACGAATTTACAGCTCCGGTGCGATGGAAGGTTTGCAGCAAGCGCAAGGATCTTCCGCGCGGTGCGGGAAGCGAAGACCGCATTAAGTTTGCCAAGGCTACTTCCTACATGGTCCGGTTGGACGACTTGGTTGCCTGCCACAAATGCCGCAAACGCATTGAATTGACGGGCCAGTCCACGATTCTGATCAACGATAATCTCGGCGACCGCAATGCCGATCCGGAAAACTTCGGCAACCGCTAGAGTTCAATTGACAAGTTATCTTTAGAGCCGGTAGAGAGATTCCTCGCTTCGCTCGGACTGACGGGTTCGAGTGTCCATCGGTCAACTATGGGCTTAGTGCGCTTCGCGCCAGCGTAGCCGTTTAATCCGACCCGGCGACATGAGCGGCGTCAAATTTCCGGATACATTTCAAAAAACGCCTGTACCGATTGATGGAAGGTGGCTTCAATTTCTTCCTTGCTGCCTTCGATCAGGTGCATGGTCACGCGCGCCGACCGGCCATTCTTCAACACCACTGTTGCGTCCCTGACTTCTCCCAGATCTTCTTCGGGCAACAATCTCATCCCGTAAATCAGCGCCAACTTGGCCATTCTATTTTCCTCGCTGGAGAACAAACCCAATAAGAGTGCCGGGACCAGCGGCAGCTGTCAAACGTGGAGGGTTGGGAAAACTACTGCCGCCTGCACAACGATCCATGGTCGGGCAAATGAGACGTAAGAGTTAGCGGAAGTTCCCTCGTGCCTGTAAACACGCGGTTTCAGCGGTCTCGCTTGCGATTGGAGTACACCTCCAACAAATTGACGTGTCGCTCGAACCACTGCCAAGTACGCTTTCGAATGAAGCTTTTGCCAATTCCGGGATATTGCTTGGAGATAAACTTCGCCTGCAGGCGGTGTCGCTCGAGCCGCCTAGATTATTTTTCGCGGGCCTGCGCAAGCACCCACGATCACTGCTGGAATCGCGCGCACGGGAGGTCATCCTCAGCTATCGAAAGCAAAAGAATCAATATCTGCGCTACAAGATGCAAAGCGTTCGCGTCCTGGTAGGAACCGTGAGCCACGCAGGCTCCGACTCTTTCTTCCTCTACACCGGCCTCGCCGCCCGGCAGCGCATCAGTTATTCCGCACTCACTGCCGAACCGCAGCCAGCCTTCGCGCTAGACCGCAGGTTTCTTCGCGGCGTGGAGATTGCCGGCACCGTCGGAGCTGTTATCGTGGTCATCCCGATCGCCCTTCCGGTCTAGACGATCGCCTGCGCGGGAGGTTCGTGCCCTGACTAAAGTGCTTTCCTGCCTATGTGAGGGAACAACGCGAAAATCGTGCCATCCGGGATATACTCCAGACATCCGTTTCCTGCGTTTCCCGCATCGGAGTCTCCATACCGGAGGGTTGCGATGAATTTTTCTGGTCGATTTTTTGCGCGGACGGTCTTGATGACTGTTACAGCCTTCGCAATTCCCCTGTACGCGGCTGCTCAGGAATCTCAAGGTCCACAGACCGATGCGCCGCCGCCCGTCGCGCAGCCAACTGCGCCGCCACACGTACCAGGGAAAACACTTACCGTGCCCTCCGGTACCCGGCTTGCCGTGGTGCTCGAAAACGGAATTTCTACGCGCAGTGCCAAGGCCGGCGACTCACTTTATTTTCTTACCGCATTTCCGGTCACGCAGAATAATCGCATCTTAATTCCGGTCGGCTCGTACCTGCGTGGCTCGCTGCTGGAGAGCAAGCGGCCTGGGCGCGTCAAGGGCAGAGGCGAATTTCGTCTGCGCCTGGAATCGCTGATATTTCCGAATGGCTATACGGTTGACTTGCTTGCCGCTCCCCGCAGCGCGGATAGCGGTGGCAAGGAAACGACGGATTCTGAAGGAAAGGTGACCGGTTCCGGCGGCAAAGGGAAGGACGTGGGCACCGTCGCTACGACCACGGCGACCGGAGCGGGCATTGGCGCAATCGCCGGCGGTGGCAAAGGCGCGGGCATTGGCGCCGGCATCGGCGGTCTGATTGGATTGGGTGCAGTCTTATTCACGCGTGGGCCAGATGCGGAACTGCCGCGCGGTTCAACTCTGGACATCGAAATCGAGCGCGACCTGACCCTCGATTCCAGTTACCTGCAATTTGCGAATACCGGACAGGCGCAGCCGATTACGCCTCCCCCGAGTCGCCAACCTTAATTATTCTTCGAACTGAATGAAGGAGAATTCGGTCAGCGCGGTGCCCTGGAAACTCTGGCGGAGTTTTGTGGCGCCTGGAACCGCATCGGGCTGAACTTCTCCCAGTCTACACTCGGCGTTTTCTCCGTGATAAATTCGCCGATTAGTTTGGCCGTAACCGGCGTCAGCAGAACCCCGCTGCGGAAATGTCCCGTCGCGATAAGCAATCCTTCGAGTTCAGTCGGTCCGAGAATGGGCATGTGGTCGGGTGTATCCGGTCGCAAGCCCGCCCAAGTTTCCTCGATACACGCGGAAGCGAGTACTGGTGCCAATTCAAACGCGCCACCCAGGTTCGCATGTACCCCGCTCGCGGTAACGCTTTTGTCGAAACCGACATGTTCCACCGTCGCGCCGCACAAGATTCTTCCATCGTTCCGCGGTACTACGTAAATTCTCTCGGACCACAATACTCGCCCAATTTTTGCCGCGTCACAGCGCAGCGAAACCATTTGTCCCTTCGCGGGCCGGACCGGCGCATATTTTTCGGCTCCAGCAATCTGCGATGAAAAAGATCCCGCCGCCACGATGGTGTGCTTTGCGGAAATGTTTTCGCCGTTCACCACCGCACCCAGGCATTGCGAACGTTCCCGCCAAATTCCCTGGACCGCGGCGGCGGCGTGAATTTCCGCGCCGCTTTTCTTTGCCGCCTCAATCAACGCTTTGGTCAGCAGGCGGTTATCCACCGAAGCTTCTTGTGGACGCAGAACCGCTGCTTCAATCTCTTGGCTCAATGCAGGCTCCATCTCGCGCGCCTCCTTTGCCGAGACGGCTTCTGCTTTCAGCCCTAGTCCACGATGCAACGCAATGATGGTGTTCAATTCCTCGCGCGCGTGAGGCGAAAAAAGCGCTTCGACCGTGCCTTTCGCGCGATAGCCAGTCCTAAGTCCGCTTCGTTCTTCCACTTCCGCGATGAACCCGGGATACATCGCCAGACTTGCTTTGCCGATCGGAACCATGGAAATCATTCCGGGGTTTTCGGGCGCTGGGGAAAGAATTCCCGCGCTGGCCCAGGACGCTTCCCGCCCAGGCTCCTGCGCGTCAAAGAGGGCAATGCGCAAATCGTTGAGCGCCAGCTCCAGAGCAATGGCGCTGCCGATCAGACCTCCACCGGCAATGATCGCGTCGTACGACCGCATTCCTGCATTCTATCTCGCGGATTGTTTTCGCGCTTTATTCTTCAGTTGGGCAGCCGTTGTTGCGTTGGGAGAACCAAACTATAGCGAGCTTGCAAGTTCTTCTGAAAGCAATTGCGCCTTTCTGGCCAAATTTCTGGCGCGAGCCCAGTCGCCATCCTTCACTGCCGCTCTCGTTTCTTCGAGGAATGAATTCACTTTGGACGCCAGATCGCTTTGCGTGGCGTTCAGTTGGTGGCCCTTTGCCGTCACTAGATTTCGCTGCGCGATGCCCAGACTTTCGTTCATTTGCTGCTGCGCTGCGGCGATCTCCTGTGGCGAAAGTTGCGGCGCCAGCGAAAGTGGATCTGATTTCGCGCTCCCCGCAGGTTCGGGCGCCGGTTGTACCGGCACTCTGGGCTTTGCTGGCTGATGGCTTACGACTAAGCTGGGAGGCGGCGCAAAATCCCACGGCAAATCGGGCGCGGATTCGTCGATTTGAGGAGGCGTATACCCGGGCGCAAGAACCGGCGCATGCGGTCTCACCGTAATTGCTGTTGCCCACGGGTAGGCGCGCGCGCGTTTTTCAGCGCATCCATCGGACAGCAGTATGGCGGCAATACTTACAGCGACCACTGCGGATTGCGGCCAGCGCTTGACCATTCCCGAACGACCTCTCTGCAAGAATTGGATGCGTCTCATGCTGCCAGCGGCAATTCGATCCGAAATGTAGTGCCGCGCCCTGCCTCTGAATGAAAGTCGATGGAACCGTTATGAAGCTGCACGATCCGGAAGGTGGTAGCCAGGCCGATCCCGCTGCCTCCCGGCCTGGTGGTGAAAAACAACTGAAAAATCTTTTGTTGGTTTTCCATTGGGATGCCCTTGCCGGTATCGGACACGCTAATCTCCGCCATTTCGCCGTGCCGCGCCAGTTCCACTCGTAACTCGCCGCCGGCGGCCATCGCCTCCGTTGCGTTCAACACCAGATTCAGCACGGCCTGCTTGAGCAGATCGCGATCGGCCCACACTTCCGGCACTCCATTCCCGAGAAATTCTTCCACCTCCACTCCCGCTTTTCGCATTTGTGGTTGCGCCACTCGTACCACTTCACGGAGCAACTCCGCAAGATCGGTGGCTTCGAGCTTCAGCTCGACCGGCCGCGTAAAATCGAGGAAGCGCTTTACGACTGCGTCCAGCCGATCGATCTCTTTGTCCAGCACTTGTACTGCTTGCTGCGCCTCCCCATCGTGTTCGCCGGCCAATGATTCTTTCAAATTTTCCAGCCACAGCCGCATCGAATTCAGCGGATTTTTCACTTCGTGTGCCACACCGGCGGTGATACGGCCCACCGCCGCGAGCCGTTCGCTCACTTGCAATTGTGTATTGATGCTTTCCAGCGAATCCAGGTCGCGCAGCGTGACTAGCGCTCCCATCTGTTCGCCGTTTTCCTGAATGGCCTGCACGCTGACCCCCACCCGGCGAATGCCGCTGGTGGTTTTCAGCTCGGTTTCCGCCGCGGTCTCACGCAGCGCATCTCCTTCCAGGTGCAATGCCTGGCGAAGCGGATGGCCGTCCGGGAAAATCTCCGTCACACGCCGTCCCAAAAATTGCCCAGCCGGAGCGCCCAGGAATTTTTCCGCTGCCGGACTGACCATCACCGCGCGCGCATCACGAGTGAAAAGCAATAAGCCATCCTCCAACCCGGCCATTACCGAGTTTAGATTCTCGCGCATGGTGCTGAAAATTTCGTGAACGCCGCGCAACTGCAAGCCTACTTGGGAAATTTTCCGGCTTACCAGGCCCAGTTCGTCAGCGCCGCTGCCAAAACTGCCGAAGCCGGAAAACACTGTGAAACTTTTGGGCGCTGTGGGCGGCGCGTCATACTGTCCGGCGGAAATGCGGTCCAACTGCGCGGAAATATCGCGCAACGGCGCGAGCGTCGCTCCACTGACCACCATCGCCAGTCCCGTGGATACCAGCAGCGCCACCAGCGCGATCGCTCCGGAAGTCCGCAGACTGGCCGAATTGGCGTCGCGCAGGAGCGGTATCGAAATTCCGACTCGCACTTCTCCAAAAGGCTCGCCCGTCATGGTGAATGGGAACGATACTTCGAACACGCGTTGCGGCCCGTACAGAATTTTCATCTGGCGGAAAAAATTACTGCGATCGATCTGCGCAAAGGGCGGCCGTGTTTGCGCAATCGCGCCGGTCAGTTTTGTATCGCTCGAGACCAGCACCTGCCCGTTATGATCCACAATCGCAACATCGTAGATCCACAAATTTGATCCTAACGGAGACTGCAAAGCCGAGAGCAACCCCTCGCTGGTCTGGAACGCACGCCTCACATAGGCATGGCGGTCTTCCGGACTGTTCGAAGCGGGCCGCTCGCCAGCCTGTTTGGCATCTTCCAGTGAGTGCTTGGCCTGTTCGAAAATCTGCTGCGCGAGTTCATTGGCGCGCGTATTTGTTTCGTGAATCACCTGGCTGGTGAGCCGTGAAACGAACACCGCCGACAGAACCACCACCACCAGAAACACCAGTCCCGTCATGACCAAGGTCAGCTTGGTACGAAGCCCGAGCTGCATCGTCGCGATTTACTCCCCTTCGGCTCGCTCGCCGCCGTACTCTTTCAGTTTGTTATGTAGCGTTTTCAGGCTGATTCCCAACAATTCCGCGGCGCGCGTCTTGTTATTTCCCGTTGCCGCGAGCGTCTGCAGAATCAACTCGCGTTCCATCGCGTCCACGGTCGTGCCGATCGGGAATTTCAGCGCACTTAAATCGCTTGGGCCTTTTGTGGAGGACTTGCCAAACTCATCCGGCAGGCACGCTCGCGTGATCAAATCCTTCTCGCACATGATGGTCGAACGCTCGAGCACGTTGCGCAGTTCGCGTATATTGCCCGGCCAGGTGTGGCTCATAAAAATATCCATCACTTCCGCGCCGACGCCCTTTACGTTTTTTCCGTGCTTGGTATTGATGTCGCGCAGAATGTATTCGGTCAGGAGCGGGATGTCTTCCCGATGTTCACGCAGCGGCGGCAGATGGATGTGAAACACATTCAAACGAAAGTAAAGGTCCTGGCGAAGATGCGCGCTCGAAACGGCCTGCTCCGGATCTTTGTTGGTTGCAGCGACCACTCGCACATCCACTGGCGTTTCCACCTTGCTGCCCAGTCTGCGTACTTTGCGATCTTCCAGCACACGCAAAAGTTTTGCCTGGGTTGGGGCCGGCATTTCACCGATTTCGTCCAGGAGCAGCGTGCCGCCGTCGGCCAGTTCGAAGCAACCGACCCGCCGCTCTGCTGCGCCAGTAAAAGCTCCGCGTTCGTGGCCGAAAATCTCGCTTTCCATCAACGATTCTGGAATCGCCGAACAATTGATGGCCACGAACGGCCCGCCCGCTCGCGGCGAAAGCTTGTGCACTGTTCGCGCAACAATTTCTTTTCCCGAACCGGTCTCGCCGGTGATTAACACCGAGGCTGAGCTTGGCGCGGCCATCTCCACAATTCTCATCACGTCTTGCATCGGCTTCGAAGCGCCTACCAGATCCCCGAGACGCCCCGTCTCACGCAATTGCCGCTGCAGCACCACCAACTGCCGCGCATCTCGCGCTTTTCCGAGAGCACGGTCCAGCAGCGCCCGCAACACTGGTCCCTTGAGCGGCTTTTCGATATACCAGAACGCACCCGCTTCGATCGCCGCCACGGCTCGTTCTTCGCTGCCTTTTCCGGTGATGATAATCGCCGGCACGTCCGCCAGTTCCGGTCCCAGCTGGCTCAACAGGTCCAGTCCATTCATTCCCGGCAACTCCACATCGGCAATCAGCGTATCCGGCTGGTAGCTGCCAAATTTCGCCAGCGCATCTTCGGCATTTCCAACGCTTAGAACCTCGTAGCCCCAGCGTTGCAGCAATTGTTCGTAGCCCTTGCGTGCGTTCTCCTCATCCTCGACGATCAGCACGCGGTCCTTCCGTTCAGCAAAATCCTCCGCACGCACGCCGGTCCGTTTCTCGTCCACCATTCGCTGAACCTCGCTCATATAACCGCCCTCATCTTCTCAGAATCCGTTCTCGGCTGGACCATCTCAATCTATCAATCATTCTTGGCCACTGCAAAGCGCGCGGACGGTTATTTCCTCCGCTTCCCCATTGCGCACAGCTCTTGCTCTTATACTTACTATAGGACGGAAAAACGAAACCAGCCTAACCGGGGATGCTCACATTCATTTCTCGGATCACTGCAAGAGTTCTTCTCGCCGTGAACGGCTTCTGCAGCAGCACCGTGTTCCGCTCCAGCGTGCCGTCCTACACCAGCGCTGTTTCCGTGGAGCCTGACATGTCCCGAAGAGGCAAGGGGAGCAAACCAACTGATCTCATAGTAGGCGGATCGCTCTGAGAGTGTTTCCGTCGACATATGCAATCCGGGGCGGGGCCTCCGGTGACAGGCATAGAGCCCGACCGCCGCTTCCTAGATCAATTTTCACGATTGGAGTCCACACCGAACGATCCCAAACGAAAAGGAAAGATTCGTGACCTTGAAATGCCATATCAAGCTGCACTACGTCCAACATCAAGTGCGTAGGCCAGGGCTCACGCCCAGGACCCATCGCAAAATTGCGCCCGTTCGAAGAAGCATCGACCGGCCCGGAAAGAACAGTATTCTGGGGAAGTTTGGAAGAACTGGTGAGAAGATTGTTGTGCTATTCCTTTGAACTGCGCCAATCGGGGACTGCGTCTTGTCCGGCTGGGCGCGAATTCCAACACCAGCAGTAGACCGGCTAAAAGGGGCCGCTTTAGATTCTGCCGAATTTGAGCGTAATCACCACACACGAATCATTATTCCTTTTTCATTCCCTCAACAGATACAGCGCACGATCCAGTTCAAGCTCCAGCTTTGAACCCTTCACCAACTGTAGTTCATGTCCGCGGCCGGCTTCCATCAAGTATGCCGCCAGAGCCGCTTCTGCCGCACCTTCCGCTGCTTCCTTGGCGTTCTTGTCCTTGATTCCATGCAACGCGCCCATTCCCGCGCCTTCCGCAGCGGCTTGCCCCGCAGCCTGCTGCGTGCTGGCCTTGCCTTCGATCAGCCCTTCTTTTTCTGGACCCGTCCGCACACTATGATCGCCGGGCACTCCCACCACGCTCGCCACAATGGGCAGCGGACCAAACTTGGTTCGAATCTCGTCAAACACCAGCCAAATTTTGGCGCGTCCTACAACGGCCGCTGGCTGAACACGCGCAACGTGCCCCACGATCTGCGCCCCTGACGGCAGATAAATCCCACTTCCCGCCGGCATCGGTTCCAGAGTCCGTGCACTGAAACGTCTGCCCTCCTTGGTGTCGCCTGTACCCAGATTGTCTTCCATCTGCACCAGCACGTGCGTTCCCGGTACGACGGCATATGCCTCAGCCGGCAGCCCGTTCCGGCGCACTCCGTCGGCAGGATGCGTCATTTCTGGCTGTGCGGCCTGCGACTGCTTCCTCTCCTGTTGCGCCGCCCGGGTCCGCGCAGGCCCTCCGTCGTCCTGTGAGACCGGCGCTTCCTGCGCCCTGGCCAGACTTGCAAGCATCAACCCACCCAGCAAAAGATTCATCGCCGCGATCGATCGGTTCTTCGGCGCCGCAAAATATGCCAAACCCATGGATTTCCTCCAAACTATGTTACGCAGACAGAATAGCACTCCACCTGCCGAAGGCTTTTCCCCTCGCCCATCTAACCCAACTGTTTTGTGTTAGTTGCGACCCTATTGAATGGCGGATTTGACGAAGAACGGCCCCGCTGTCGCCCGCTTCACGCACTACGACGCCAAATCCTTGCACCCGTACACCGATCGCTCGGGGGATCGCACAACGGCTGCACGGCTGTCGCACCGATCTCGCGTTCACTCTGGGACTCCTGATATGATGTGCGCCAATGGCGGACTCCCAGTCACTTCTTGGTCAAACGATTTCGCATTACCGCATCCTGGAAAAACTGGGCGGCGGCGGAATGGGTGTGGTCTATAAAGCGGAAGACACGCGCCTCCGCAGATTCGTGGCCCTAAAATTTTTGCCTGACGAAGTTGCCAAGGATGCGCAAGCTTTGGCGCGCTTCCAGCGCGAAGCGCAAGCCGCCTCGGCGCTGAATCATCCGAACATTTGCACTATCTACGATATCGGCGAACACGATGCGCGCGCATTTATCGCCATGGAATTTCTCGATGGCAACACGCTGAAACATCTCATCAATGGCCGTCCAATGGACTTGGAGCGCATTCTCGACGTTGCGATAGAAGTCGCGGATGCTCTCGACGCCGCCCACGCCGAAGGCATCGTCCATCGCGACATCAAGCCTGCGAATATTTTTCTCACCAAGCGCGGCCACGCAAAAATTCTCGATTTCGGCCTCGCCAAAGTGAATTCTTCCGGCACTCCAACCGGAATGACTGCCGACACGCTCGCGGAAGAACATCTCACCAGTCCCGGCACCTCACTGGGAACCGTTTCGTATATGTCTCCGGAGCAAGTTCTCGGCAGGGAATTGGACGCGCGCACCGACTTGTTCTCCTTCGGAATCGTCTGCTACGAGATGGCCAGCGGCGTTCTGCCATTCTTTGGCGATACCTCTGGCGCCATTTTTGATGCGGTGCTTCACAAAGCCCCTGTAGCGCTCGTTCGCATCAATAGCAATATTCCCGCCGATCTTGAACGCATCGTCAACAAAGCCCTCGATAAAGACCCGCGCCTCCGCTATCAGCACGCCTCGGAAATGCGCGCCGATTTTCAGCGCTTGAAACGCGACACCGATACCAGCCATTCCGTCGTGTTTTCCGGCGCACCAGCGCCACCAGATTCCGGTGCGGCAAGGCAGCCGTCCTCGTCAGGCACGTCGCCCGTTCCGTCTGCGCCGACGAGTCGCGCAGCGGCTTCCGATTCGCAGATTGCAGTCGGACTTTTGGTGCGCCACAAAAAAGCATTCGTATTAGCAGCCGCCGCCGCAGTTCTATCAGTCTCGGCCCTAGGTTTCGGAGCCTACCGCTGGTTCACGCCTCATGCTGGTTCTTCGATCGAGTCGCTCGCCGTGCTTCCGTTCACCAATGTCACAGCGGATCCAAACACCGAATACTTAAGCGATGGCTTAACCGAAAGTCTGATCAGCAGCCTGTCACAGCTTCCGAATCTGTCTGTGCGTCCACGCAACGCCGTTTTTCGTTACAAGTCCAAAGACATTGATCCGCAAAAAGCCGCCAACGAACTGAATGTCGGTGCAATCGTGACCGGACGCGTCACTCAGCACAACGATGCGCTGCTGGTCAGCGTGGAACTGACCGACGTGCGAACCAATCGCAATCTCTGGAGCGAACAGTACAACCGTAAGCTCTCCGATACTCTTGCCGTCCAGCGCGAAGTAGCCGCTGAAATCTCATCGCGTTTGCGCGAACGCCTTTCCGGAGAAGAAAAAGCCAAGCTTACTCAGGAAGGCACATCGGATCCGGAGGCCTATCAATTGTTTCTCAAAGGCCAGTTCTATTTCGCCAAGCGGACGCCAGACGGCCTGGCCAGGGCACGCGACTACTTCACGCAGGCAGCTGTCCGGGATCCGCAGTACGCGAAAGCCTACGTCGGCGCTGCGAACTATTGGGCTGTCGTCAGTGAATACACGCCCATCCCGAAGAGTGAGTGCATGCCCAAGCTGAAGGAAGCCGCGGAAAAGGCGCTGAGTTTGAACGAAAAACTTCCCGAGGTACATGAAGCGCTCTCGCAGTATTACATTGCGGAATGGAAATGGGCGGATTGGGAGCGCGAGCACCGCCGCGCTTTGGAACTCGACCCGAACTTTGCCAATGCCCATCATTGGTTCGGCCTGGAACTTTCCTGGATCGGCCGCTCCGATGAGGCCATCACGCATTCGCGTCGCGCTGTCGAACTCGATCCTTTGAACCTGAAATTTAATGACAACCTCGGCCAGGTTCTGTTGAACGCGCGGCATGATGATGAAGGGCTTACCCAGCTAAACAGAACCATCGAGATGGATCCGAACTTCGCCGGCACTTACGCCGATCTTGCTACCTTGTATCGCTACCAAGGCCACTATGACCTCTGGCTCGACGCCTGGAAAAAGAATGCCACGCTCAATGAAGATCAGGAAGATCTGGCGCTGCTAACCGAAGTGCTCCCCATTTATAAACAATCCGGCTATAAAGCGGCGGCGAATCGAATCATCGAACTGTACAAAAAGCGCAGGGAACATTCCTATATCGATCCGGGTTTCATCGCGGAGGAGTACGCATTCTTGGGCGATAAGGACCACGCGTTGGAGTGGCTGGAGAAGGGGTACCAGGAAAAAACCGATGAAATGGCTACCCTGCGCATCCGCCGCTGCTACGACTTCATGCGTTCGGATCCTCGTTACAAAGATCTCGAGCGCCGCGTCGGATATACCTGGTAGTCATCTGCCTGCAGCCGAATCGTCTCTTAACATTTTACGAATCTGATTCAATACCTTTGTGTACATAACGGGAGTGAGTTTACCGGTTTGCGTATTCTGCTGGCTCGGATGATAAACACCGACCAGCTTGGGCCCGTCACCGGGCAATTTCGCCACAGCGCCATGCGCGAACACAAATTGTGCGCGCGATGCGATCAGGCCTTCGATCTTCAAAATATCCAAATACGCGTCCCAGGCAATTTTCCCCAGAGCGAGGATGACTTTGGGCTTGAGGAGAGTGAGTTCTCGTTCGAGATATCCACGGCAATGCAAAATCTCTGACGGCAACGGCTTATTCGCCGGAGGTGCGCATCGCACCGCCGCGGCGATAAACGCGTTCTTCAGCTTCAGCCCGTCATCGGGGCGCAGCCAAGTCGCTTGGTTGGCGAATCCCGCCTTGTATAACGCCGTGTACAAGAATTCTCCCGAACGATCTCCCGTAAACATGCGCCCCGTGCGATTCGATCCGTGCGCGCCCGGCGCCAATCCCAAAATAAAAAGCTCCGCGCGCGGATCGCCAAATCCCGGAACAGGCCGTCCCCAATACGTCGAGTCACGAAATGCACGCCGTTTTTCTTTCGCAACTTTTTCGCGATACTCCACCAGCCGCGGACATCTCCGGCAACGGATTATCTCTTCCTTCAGCACTCGCAGGCCAGTCTCGCTCGTCATTGTTTGTTTTTGTTGACCAGATTCATTAGAACGATCGCCTGGTTACGTTCCTTGTCCCTCGCACCAAATACTAGCGTCAGCGTTCCGTGCGTTTTCTCCGCTTGCTTCAATTCGGTCATCAGCTCTTTCTTCTTCGCCAGCTCCGCTGTGTAACGTCTCTGGAACTCCGGCCATCGCTCCGGCGTATGTCCAAACCACTTTCGCAGTGCCTCGCTTGGAGCAATTTCCTTCATCCATTGATCCACGTGCGCATTCTCTTTCTTAACTCCTCGCGGCCACAATCGGTCCACCAGTACGCGCCAACCGTCGTTTTTCTTTGCAGGTTCGTAGATTCTTGCGACTTGGATCATGGTTCTTCAATTCAGCGCAAAAAAGCGCTCCACGGGCCGCGTTTTAAGCGCGCCCCAGCAGCCGATTCACTTCGTCGTAAGGAACCGCGCCGTCAAGAAATTGCGCATGGTCTTGGCGTTCCGAAAGCCCTTTGAAAAACTTTCGCGCCGTTCCCAGAGCGGCGCGCATCGTGCCCGAACCGATACTCGCTCGCGCAACTCCAAGCTTTTCCAGTTCTGCCACGCCCGGCCCACCTGGCTGCAACAAAATGTTCAACGGAGCATCCACCGCTCGCACCAATTTACCAATCGTCTCGGTATCGCGAACTCCCGGAGCAAAAACGCAATCCGCTCCAGCCTGACGGTAAGCCCGCAGACGCTCCACGGTTCGTTCGAAGCGCGTCTCCGCCGGACCCGTTGGCATCAGGTAAACATCCGTCCGCGCATTGATCACCAGCGAAACGCCTTCCGACGCGGAAGCCTCGCGAACCGCCGCAATCTTTTCCATCTGCAACCCAATTTCTACCTGCGAACTCTCGTCGTCGCCCGTTACATCTTCCAGATTCAATCCGACAATTCCCGCAGCCACCACTTCCCGCGCCATCTCTGCCATTTCCGCCGGGGTGGTGCAATAGCCCGCTTCCATATCTGCCGTAAGCGGAACACTTACCGCCCGCGCCATTCGTCCCACAAATTCCAGCATTTCGCTCCGCGGAGTCCGCTGCCCATCCGGATATCCAAGCACAGCGGCCACTCCCGCGCTGGTGGTAGCCACTGCCGGAAATCCCGCATCTTCCACCATCCGCGCGCTAATCACGTCCCATGCATTCGCGAAGATCAGAATTGGTGGCCCCGAATGCAATTTCCTCAGCCGCTCCGCCTTCTCGGCCTGCTTTGCGATATCCATAGACTCTCTCCGTCTAGACACAATCGTTTGTCAAAAACCAAGCCTGCGCGCGCTTCCCGGATCAAACAGCGTCAATTTGGCCACCGTTTCCTCTTCTCCTTTTTGCGTTTGTAGTGGCGGCTTTATGCCGTTGCCGCTTGGTCTCTGCGCTTCTTCAACGTCCTCTGCGCCTCTGCGTTATCTTTTCTCTGGAAATCCTTCTCTGCAAATTCCGCGCCTGGCCCAAAACCTCCAATGTCTCCGCATGAATCTTTCCGTTCGTACTCAAAAAACTCTTCTCATAAATCGTCGCATTTCCATTCAACGATGTAGCCTTCCCGCCCGCCTCCGTCACAATCAAAATCAACGGCGCCAGATCCCACGGCTTCGACGTCCAGTCCAGAGCCGCTTCAATCGCTCCCTCCGCCACCAGCATGTGTTGCCAGAATCCGCCAATCGAGCGGCTGTTTCGCGCCGCGTCCAGATATTTCCGGATGCGCGTCTGGTCTGAAGAATCCTTGCTCGGGCCTGTTCCTGTGGAAAACACCATCGAGTCTTTCAATTTTTCCACATTCGAGACCTGTAGCTTGCGCCCTTCGCGATATGCCCCTTCGCCCTGGTACGCCTGCCAACGCGAATGCAGCCCCGGAGCACTCGCCATCGCCGCCACAATTTCTCCGCCCCGCTCAATTCCCAGCAACGTTCCGAACGTCGGAATCCCGCGCGAGAATTCTTCCGTCCCGTCAATCGGATCGATGATCATTCGCGGCCGCGCTCCCGGCCCCGGGGCGTCCGCGTTCCCGCCCATCTCTTCTCCCAAAACATCCAAATCCAATCCACTTGCCGCCACTCGTGCTCGGGCCATCTCCTCCACTTCGCGATCCGCTTGCGTCACCGCCGTTCCATCTTTCTTCCGCTCCACGCACAATTCCACCGCGCGAAAATATCGCAACGCAATCGCGTCGGCTTCGCGCGCAATTTCTTCCAGCAATTTCCCATATTCCGCCCGATATCCCATCCGATTCATCACTCCAGTCGTATCCAGTTCTTTCGCCGCCATTTCTTGTCTCTACGCTCCATTCTCTATTCACTACACACTGCTTCCCGCCCACCCGTTTGACTCTAAATCCCGCTCCACCTAGCATACTATTTCGCGCTCATGGAAACGCCTCCCTACACCGGAACCGTGCTCGATCAAATCCTCGAAGCCCGGCTGCTCGAAGTCGAGCATCGCAAAAAGGTTCTTCCTGAGACTGCGCTTAAATACGGAGTCAAAGCCGCAACTCCGTTGCGCGATTTTTCAGCGGCCATATCGAAGCCCGGAATTAATATTCTTGCCGAATTGAAGCCGGCTTCCCCCTCGCTCGGTGTAATTCGGGATCCCTTCGATCCCATCGCGCTTGCCACTTCGTTCGAAGCGGCCGGCGCTGCCGCCCTCTCGGTACTCACCGAAGGCGAATTCTTCCGCGGCTCGCTCAAAAATCTTCGCGACGCGCGCAAAAGCATCCAGCTTCCGGTTCTTCGCAAGGATTTTATTTTTGATCCGTGGCAGGTCTGGGAAACCCGCGCCAATGACGCCGACAGCTTTCTCCTGATCGTGGCGACGCTGCGCCAGCAGCAACTCATTGAATTAATCGCGCTTGGCCGGGAACTCGGCATGGAGCCGGTAGTCGAGGTTCACACCAGCGAAGAACTCGGGCGCGCCATCGCGGCCGGGGCAAAAATCATTGGCGTCAACAATCGCAATCTCAAGACTCTCGATGTGCGCATTGAAACCTCGTTCGAATTGATTGAACAAGTTCCCGATGACTGCATCGCCGTCAGCGAATCCGGCATCCGCACCGCCGCCGACCTCGCCAAACTTCGCGCCGCCGGCTTCGACGCCTACCTCATTGGCACGTGTCTCATGCTCTCGTCCAATCCCGCCGCTGCCCTCTCCGAACTCCTTGGCGCGCAGCCACAAGGCAGCTAAGTGCCCGCGCCGCGCGTAAAAATCTGCGGCATCACCCGCCTCGAGGACGCCCGCCTCGCGATCGAACTCGGCGCCGACGCCCTCGGCTTCAACTTCTACGAAAAAAGTCCGCGTTGCCTCGCCCCCGCTGAAGGCTGGAAAATTCTCCGCAAACTGCCCGCGCTGGTTTCAACCATAGGCGTCTTCGTAAACTGGGATTCCGCATCCGTCATCGCGTTAGCAAAATCGCTGCGTCTCAGCGCAGTCCAACTCCATGGTGACGAATCCGCAGCAACTACCACGGAGTGTGCGCGCCACTTCCCCGTCATCAAAGCGTTCCGCACTGAGTCAAAATTCCAATTCACGCAGTTTCAAGCGCATAGCGCTGCGGCTTCATTTCTTCTCGACGCGGCAACATCCGAGACAAAATCCAAAAACTACGGCGGCACTGGCCGCCTCGCCGACTGGAAAATTGCAAAACGCGCCGCCACAAAATTTCCCATCCTGCTCGCGGGAGGCCTCACTCCGGAAAATATCGCCGAAGCCATCCTCACCGTCCGCTCCTACGCCGTGGACGTTGCCAGCGGCGTCGAATCCAGCCCCGGCAAAAAAGATCCTGCCAAACTCCGTGCCTTCTTCGCCGAAGTCGCCCGTGCGAATCACCTGCGTTAATCTCGTAAGACTCTGGGTGACCTCTGTGCTGCGTCCTCTGTGTACTCGGTGTAACTTTGTCCTTCTTTCCGGCGTATGCGCCCTGTGCGACAATATCTGATGACCTCGCAACTCACCATCCGCGCTACCGTCCCCGGCCGCTTCGGCCCCTACGGCGGCCGCTACGTTCCGGAAACACTGATGGTTCCGCTGCTCGAACTTGAGCGCGCTTACGAAATGGCGAAATCCGACGCAGTTTTCCAGGCAAAATTTCATGATCTCCTGAAACATTTCGCTGGGCGGCCAACGCCACTGCAATTCGCGGCACGTTTGACCGCGCATCTCGGCAGGCCGAGAATTTATCTCAAGCGCGAAGACTTACTGCACACAGGCGCGCACAAAATTAACAACGCCATCGGCCAGGGTTTGCTCGCGGTGCAAATGAAAAAGCCCCGCGTCGTAGCGGAAACCGGAGCGGGCCAGCACGGCGTTGCCACCGCCACTGTCGCCGCGCATCTTGGTCTCGAATGCGTCGTATACATGGGCACCGAAGACATGGCGCGCCAGGCGCTCAATGTTTCCCGTATGCGCATGCTCGGCGCTGAAGTTGTTGGCGTAAATTCCGGCAGTTGCACCTTGAAGGATGCCATCAACGAAGCCATGCGCGATTGGGTGACCAACGTTCGCACCACGCATTACCTTCTCGGTTCCGTCCTCGGCGCACATCCGTATCCCACGATGGTGCGCGACTTTCATTCCTGCATCGGACGCGAAGCTCGCGCGCAAATTCTCGCAGCGGAGAGGCGTTTGCCCACGCATCTTTTTGCCTGTGTCGGCGGCGGTTCGAACGCTATCGGTCTCTTCCACGAATTTTTGCCAGACGAATCCGTCAAAATGGTCGGCATCGAAGCCGGCGGCCGCGGCAACGAACTCGGCGAACACGCCGCTCGCCTTGCCGCCGCGCAAGGTTTTACAGGAGCGCGCCCCGGCGTTTTGCAAGGCACCTACACTTACGTCCTGCAAACCGAAGACGGCCAAATCTCAACTACCCACTCAATTTCTGCTGGACTCGACTATCCCGCGATCGGCCCCGAACACGCATGGCTCGCCGACCAGCGCCGCGCCGAATATTCCGCCGTCTCCGACGCCGCCGCCCTCGACGCAGCGCAACTTCTCGCGCGCACGGAAGGCATCATCCCTGCACTGGAATCCGCCCACGCCATCGCCGGCCTCATCGAACGCGTCTCTTCATCGGATTCTTCGGTTGCTCCACACCCCGGTGTTGCGTGTGGGCCTTCCTCTGCCACCGCCTCGTCGCGTCTCACCGGCAATGATCTCGTCATCGTCAATCTTTCCGGCCGTGGCGACAAAGACATGGCCACCTACTCGAGCGTTTTCGGCGAATAATACCGATAACTGAGAGGCGGTCAGGCATTTTCATTTTTTGTCACGTGTTTGTAACAGCGCGCTTTCAGGCGCTGAGAATTTGCGCTTGGTGTTAATCTATTCTTTTCCCCTATGCCAGTTGAACTGCACAATTCGACTCGTATTTCGCGGCGATTCGCGGAGCTTCGCGATTCCTGCGAAATGGGAATTGTCGCGTACATCACAGCAGGCGACCCTTCCTTTCGAGCGACTCTGAAATTTGTTCTCGCCTTGGCGGAGGCGGGCGCTGACGTGATCGAGCTCGGCGTACCATTCAGCGATCCGCTGGCGGACGGTCCAACGATTCAGCGCGCTTCGGAACGCGCCTTGAAAAATGGCGCCACGCTCGCTCGCGTCATCGAACTGGTTCGCGAGATTCGCGGAGCGAGATCTCCGGCGAATGAAGTTCCCATCGTTCTGTTTAGCTATTACAATCCGGTTTTCCAGATGGGCCTGGAAAAATTCGCAACTGCGGCCTCTGCCGCCGGAGCCGATGGCGTGCTCATCACTGACCTCACGCCGGAAGAATCGGAAGACTATCGCCGCATCATGGCTGCGCATCATCTCGACACCGTTTTTCTCGGCGCGCCGACTTCCACAGACGAGCGCCTCGAGAAAATCGCCGCATGTTCGTCCGGATTCTTGTACCTCATTTCGCGAACTGGAGTAACGGGAGCGAAAGATGCGCTGCCCGATGATTTGCCGGCACTGCTGCGACGCGCGCGCAGTGTGACGCAGCTCCCGATTGCGGTCGGTTTCGGCCTTTCGTTGCCTGGACACGTTTCTGTTCTTGGCGGCCTCGCCGATGCTGCGGTGGTCGGCTCGGCGCTGGTCTCTGAAATCGAAAAAGCCACGGCAAACAATTCCGGCGACGCCGGAATTGAAGCCGCTGTGGCCGCGCTCGCCGAGCGCGTTCGTTCGCTGAAAGCGGCCGCACGCGCCGGCCTCTCGCACCGTGAGGTTGCCTCATGAGGACTCCACGATGGCGGCATTTTTTATTACCGTCATTCCGAGCAGAGCGAGGAATCTCTCCTCGCCCTCTGCCGCGGAGGCCTTCATGAGCCTGGCGGATTGGCGTCGCCGCATCGATGAAATCGACCGCCAACTGGTCGAGCTTTTGAATGAACGTTCCAAGTGCGCGCTCGAACTGGGCAAGCTGAAGCAGCAGGCGAATCTGCCTTTGTATCAGCCGGATCGCGAAAAGGAAGTCTTGGAAAATGCGGAGCAAAACAATAAAGGACCACTCACCGACGCCGCGATCCGCCGTTTGTTCGAACGCATCATTGACGAAGCGCGTTCCGCCGAACGCCTCGCCATGCACCCCGACGGCGACAAAAACGACGGCAGAAAGTCGGATTCCTGAGATGTATCGAAGAGAGATGAATTTTGCTTTTTGTATTTTCTGAAAACTGAGTACTGGAAACTTTGAAGTTATTACTCCTATCGCTTCACGGAAAATGGAAGGAAAAAAGTAAGACCCATGGTTATCGTCATGCAAGAGGGCGCATCGGACGCCCAGATTCAAAACGTAATTGACAAGCTGGTGGTGCACGGATTTGACGTGCATCGTTCGACCGGCGCATCGCACACCGTTCTCGGAGCGGTGGGTGTGCACCGCGATTTCGATCATCGCGATTTTGAATTGCTGGACGGCGTGCGCGAAGTCATGCGCATTACGCAGCCGTTCAAGCTGGCGAGCAGGCAATTCAAGCCGGAAGGCACGATCATCGATCTTGGCCGTGGAATAAAAATCGGCGGCCCGGAAGTCGTGGTGGCGGCAGGTCCGTGTTCTGTGGAATCGCGAGAACAGATTCACGCCGTCGCCGAAGCCGTTTCCAAAGCCGGCGCGAAAATTCTGCGCGCGGGCGCGTTCAAGCCGCGCACCTCGCCGTACGCATTTCAGGGAATGGGCGAGCCAGGTCTGAAACTGATGCGCGAGGCCGCCGATAAATTCGGCCTGTTCACCGTTAGCGAAGTGATGGACCCATCGCAAGTCGAAATGATGGGCCACTACGTTGACATCTATCAGGTGGGCGCACGCAATATGCAGAATTACCATTTGTTGCGCGCTCTCGGCGAAGTGCGCAAGCCAGTGCTGCTCAAACGAGGCATGTCCGCGACGATGGAAGAATTGCTGCTCAGCGCCGAATATATTCTGGCCGGCGGAAACTACCAGGTGATTTTGTGCGAACGCGGCATCAGAACGTTTGAAACCTACACACGTAATACTTTCGATCTGGCGGCAATTCCCGTGATTCAAAAACTTTCTCATTTGCCGATGTGGGCCGATCCGTCGCACGGCACAGGACGCCGCGACAAGGTGGTGCCGATGGCCCGCGCCGCGGTGGCGGCCGGAGCGGACGGCCTGCTGATCGAAGTGCACAACGATCCCGAGCATGCGCTTTCCGACGGCGCACAGTCGCTGGAGCCGGGAACATTTTCGCAGCTGATGGCCGAATTGCGTATCATTGCACCCGCGATTGGCCGCCGCATCGCGTGACCAGCCTGCTTTCCTTGTGCGGCCGCGTTATTCCGAGCTTCTTTTGCGAGGAGAATCTCTCTTTTGCTGTTAACTGTTAACTGTTGACTGTAAACTTCCTTTCTTATGTCTGAACACCTCATTCGCCGTGTCACGATCCTCGGAACCGGACTGATCGGCGGCTCGTTTGCCCTGGCGCTGAGAAAAAACCTAACCGATATTTTTATTTCCGGATGGGACCGTCCGGAAGTGGTGCGCGAAAAAGAAGTGCGCAACGTGTTCGACGAAACGTTTTCCGGCAATCTGCGTCCGGCGCTGGCGAAAGCCGATCTGATTTACATTGCATTGCCGATTGCCGTGACCTTGGACCTGTTTTCCGAAATTGCACGCCATGCTCCGGCATCCGCGCTGGTTACCGATGCCTGCAGCACCAAGCTGCGCATCATGGAGGAATCGGGTCCGATTTTTTCCCGAAATAACAGCGCGATTTTCCTGGGCGGTCATCCTATGGCGGGGAAGGAACTCTCCGGAATTGCCGCCGCTGAGGCGGAACTTTTCCAGGGTCACACCTACGCCCTGATTGCAGAAGGGAACGTTATTGCTACGCCGACCGCAAGCGAGCCGCGCCTTGCGGCCTTCGTGAAAATCCTGGAGAAAATCGGCGCGCAGCCGCTGTGGATCGGCGCGCGCCAGCATGATTATGCCGTGGGACTTGCATCGCACCTGCCGCAACTGGCGGCGGTGGCGCTGGCGGCGTTCCTCTACGACCGCCTGGACGAAAACGGATTGCCAGTCACGCTGGCGGGACCAGGATTGCGCGATTCGCTGCGACTGGCCGGGAGTCCTTACTCGACGTGGCGCGACATCGTGCTGACCAACAAAGAACTGCTTTCCGCTTCGCTCGATTTGTTCGCGCGCCGCATCGACGACCTGCGCGAACGGCTGGGTTCGCGGGACCTCGAAGCCGACTTCGACGCGGCGAATGAGCTGTACAAGCTTCTGCGCTCGTTGTAAGTCTGCCTGGAGCGGTTAGGAGTTAGGAATGGACAAGCGAATTGCGTCGGCGGATGTGGGGATTGAAAAGTTGCGCGATGGCATGACAATCCTGATGGGTGGATTTGGGTTGTGCGGGATACCGGAGAATTTGATTGCGGCGGTGCGGAGGAAGGGAACCAAGGATTTAACGATTGTATCGAACAATGCGGGCGTGGATGGATTCGGCATTGGCAACTTGCTGGAGAAGCGGCAGGTTCGGAAAATGGTTTCGACGTACGTGGGAGAAAATAAACTATTTGAGCAACTTGTGACCAGCGGCGAGCTGGAGCTCGAATTGAATCCGCAGGGGACGTTTGCGGAGCGGATTCGCGCTGGCGGCGCGGGGATTCCGGCGTTTTATACGCCGACAGGATTCGGCACTATGGTGGCGGAAGGAAAAGAGACGCGCGAGTTTGACGGGCGGCAATTTGTGATGGAGCGCGGGATTCGCGGGGATTTTGCGTTTCTCAAGGCGTGGAAGGGCGACCGCTGGGGAAATTTGATTTACCGGAAAACAGCACGCAATTTCAATCCGATGATGGCCACCGCCGCGGAGCACGTGATCGCGGAAGTCGAGGAGCTGGTGGAATTGGGGACGCTGGACGCAGACAATGTGCATACTCCGGGAATCTATGTGAACGCGATTTTTCAGGGCCAGAAGTACGAAAAGAGAATCGAACGGCGCACAGTCCGAAAGGATTGAAATGGCAAATTCGATGGAACCGCAACAAGGGCGGGCCAACCGCGTGCCAGTGGAACCTCTTGTCCGAATCATGGCGATGTTCGCTTCAATCGGATATCGCACGGCTTCTGTCCTGCTTGCAAAAGTGGTTCCTATTTTTGCGGCGCTGTTCAAAGGCCTTGAAGTGGAGTTGCCATTCACGACCAGAATTCTGGTTACCCACGATAGGTGGATCTCCGCATGGTTCTTGGGCGGGGCAGTGATACTGCCGATTGTCACTGAGTTTTTGATTTCTGCCACTCGCCGCTGCTTGATTATCAGTAGCTCTGCATTCGCAGCGAGTGCTGCTTCCGTCGGATTAGTGGTCTTTGTCTTGTACTTGCCCGTGTTTGAGTTAGCCAGAAAGGCGGGCCAAGCAACATAGTCCCGGTAGGTGAAATATGCCCCTCAGCGACGAACAAAAACGGGAACGGATCGTGCGACGCATCGCGCAGGAATTACGCGACGGTTATTACGTTAATCTGGGTATTGGGATACCGACGCTGGTGGCGAATCATGTGCCCGCCGGGATGGAAGTGATCCTGCAATCTGAGAACGGAATGCTTGGAGTGGGGCCGTATCCGTTAGATGCGGAAGTGGATCCGGATTTGATCAATGCCGGCAAAGAGACGATCAGCGAACTAAAAGGCAGCTGCTATTTTTCGTCTGCGGATTCGTTTGGAATGATTCGTGGCGGGCATGTGGATTTGACAGTGCTGGGCGCGCTGCAGGTGGATGAAAAAGGGACGCTCGCAAATTGGGCCGTGCCAGGAAAAATGTTGAAGGGCATGGGCGGCGCCATGGACCTGGTGGCGGGAGCGAAGCGCGTGTATGTGGCGATGGAACATGCTACCAAGGACGGCAAGCCAAAAATCTTGAAGAAATGTTCGTTACCGCTTACCGGCGTCGAAGTTGTGGACCACATCGTGACGGAATTGGCGGTGATTGAGGTCACGCCTGAAGGATTAGTCTTACGCGAGATCGCGCCAGACACAACCGTAGAGCAGGTCCAGGCGCGCACCGAGCCCCGGTTGATCGTGCCGACCGGCGGGCCGAAGGTGATGGGAAGCTGAAGGCGGTCGGATCACATCTGCAAGGGATTACGGATTTCTCAACGCAGAGGACAGAGAGAGCACAGAGAAGAGGGCCCCGGCTTGTGAGCCAGTTACCGAATCAGGAGCTTAGTCGCCGGGCGGTGGTGAAGGAGTAGTGGAAGCCGGAGATGGTGGTCAGGGCGGCGACCAAGTAGGCCAGCAGGCGATTGATTTCTGCGAGTCCCGGATTGGCGTAGGCGGCAGCGAGGACTGCGGCAAAGACCAGAACGATCTGGAAAAAAGTCGTGGCTTTGCCCAGCAGGCTCGGCGGGAACGGCCGATAACCGGAAATTAAAATAATCACGGCGGCTACGATCAGCAAAAGAATATCGCGGCTCAGGACCATGATGGTGAGCCACCAGGCGATTTTCTTTTCCATGGCGAGAATAACAAACGACGAAGAAAGTAAGAGTTTGTCGGCGATCGGATCGAGGTACGCGCCGATGGCGGATTTTTGATCCAGCTTACGCGCCAGCAGGCCGTCAACGCCGTCGGAAAGTCCGGCCAGCACCAGAATCAGCAGAGCCCAACGGTAGTGTTCGTAAACAATGAGGATTAGAAACAGCGGCAGAAAACCGAGCCGGAGAAGCGTGATTTGATTAGGAACCGTCCAGATGCGACCTTGCATTTAGAATGAGGATAGCGCAGATTGCACGGATTGTCGCAGCCGCCAGATTACGGAGTGCGGCAGCCCAGCTCCGCTTTGCCGTCACCTGCGACGGCGCGGCTCGCCCAGAAAAAAGGAATTAAGCAAACTGCGACAGATATTCGGAGATGGGGCGGCCGACTTTGCGCGCAAACATTTCGGCCAGTGATGGAATGGAGCCGGAGGATTCGTCGAGCGCGATGCGTTCGACGCGGTTCATGGGGAAGAAAAGCGTCGGCAGGCCAGTGCGCTCGTTGTCCGGGCCGTTGATCTGATTGACAAAGTGATCGAACGAATTTAGGTCAATTCCGCGCATAGTGACGCCGGATGGGTTGATCGAGAGCAGTTCGCCCCAAAGTTTTTCCTTGGGTGTGTGCAGACTGATGATGACGATCGAGTGCGGATCCATAAGCTGTCTCCCTACAGGCTAACAAAATTCGCGGCGGCCCTTTATACCCAAAGAAAAATGTTTTGCGCGAAGAGTGACTGCCAGCTGGGATTCACGGGTGAAAACGAATGGGTGATCAGTCGGTGATGGGTTTGGAAAAATGCAGTGCCATGATCACGAAGCAGGCGGCGACTACTACCAACGCGGCCCAGCCCAACGCGTACGCGACATTGCGTTCCCGCGAATTCATGGGTTCGCGGTCGGCGAAATAGCGGCCCAGCAGGAAACCCGCTGCGAGACCACCGAAGTGGCCCCAGTTGTCGGTACGCAGCCCGCTGAAAAATAGTCCGATGGCAAAAATCGTGACCACCCAGGAGATGAGGCGGCCGCGCAGTTGTTGCATGTGTGCGCCACTGCGTCGCGAAGTGATCGCGATGAGAATGCCGATCAATCCAAGGATTGCACCGCTGGCTCCAACCGAGGGCGCTGCGCCGAACCTCGCGCTGAGAAGCGAGCCGCAGAAACCGCAAACGGTATAGAAGAAAAAATAACGCGCGCTTCCGTAGACTTCTTCAACCACCGGTCCGATGTCCAAGAGAACCATCATATTGAGGCCGATGTGAACAAGACCGCCATGAAGGTAGTCGGCGGTGATCAGACGATACCAACTGAAATCGGCATAGCGAAAAGGGATTCCCATGCCCAGGCGGTAAAGGGCCTCGCCGTTCACGCTGAAAAGGATACCGAAGCCCTGACCTTGTCCTCTTGCAAAGCCCACCAACAACGTCGCCGCGAACATGATGATGTTCGCGGTAAGAATTGCAGTCGTGGCGGGTGCTTGCCCGCCGAAAAAGCCGGAGAGACCCTTGCTGAGAGCTGCGAGCGAAAATCGCAAGTTGGCCCCGCACTCGTGGCACCGTGTTGCGTTGATACCGACAAGCGAATTGCATGCAGGACAAAGTTTCGGACGCTGCTGATTATTTCCGCCGCCACCGCCAAAAAATCCGCGCGTGGCGTTTTTCCAACGATCGAACCGTTGCTGCCATTGATAGGAAACGGGCAATCGGCCTCCTTGCGAGCCGCGAAGGGCGTTCCTATAATACCGGAATTGCTTCGCGAGCTTCACAGCTGCGGCGCGGACCGGTTTCAGGGCCTGTACTAACAGGCTCGGGGTGAAGAAGTTGTACTTGCAAGTCTAAGTTGGAAGCATTGAGGAAAACACCATGGACAAGTTCGAAGAAATCGGCCAGAAGCTGGACGCGGAATTGACTCGACTGCGGAAGTTCGTCGAGAACGACCTGGCCCCGGAGACGGAAAAGCGCACGGCGCAATTCCTGCGCGAAGTTTCAGAGAAGCTGACCGAAGCGGCGGGCTGGCTCGAAGCACGGCGTACCGGACGAACCCCTCCGGACGAGAAAAACCCTGCGGCATGAGCCGGGGCCACTCGTGAATTCGCCGCGAAAAGCCGGGCAGGTGTCACGCGAAGTTTTGTTATTGGCCCTGGCGATTTCCGTGACAGGCTGCGCGGGACGCAAGCCGGTTGCGGCCAGCGCTCCTCCTCCGATGGCTCCTGCGGCAACGCCACCGGCAACCGCAGATCGCGCAATCCGTTCTACAGACGCTCACGAAGGCAGCGCCTACATCGAAGAGGGAAACGCTTCGTGGTACGGAGCGCCATTCCACGGGCGGCACACTTCGAACGGCGAAGTCTACGACATGAACAAGATGACCGCGGCGCACCGCACCATGGCGTTCGGAACTATCGTGAAAGTAACGAATTTAACCAACGGGAAAACCGCGGTCGTCCGCATCACCGATCGCGGGCCGTTTATCGAAAATCGGATTATCGACTTATCTATGGCCGCGGCAAAGGCGATCGAGTCGATCGGGCCAGGAGTCGTCCCGGTGCGACTCGAAGTAATTTCCGGGGCCGATCCGTTCGGCGGCTTTTTTACGGTGCAGGTGGGAGCCTTCAAAGAAAAGGAAAATGCCGAGCGGCTGCGCGCACGTTTGAATGAGTTATACCCGCCGGCTACGATTCAACAGGTAGCGTTGGACGAAGCAACGTTTTATCGCGTTCGCGCGGGGAAAGTTTCCGGAGAGCAGGCGGCGCAGAAGTTCGCCGATGAATTGAAAGCCAGGGAAGGATTCCACACACTGGTCATCCGACTGGATGAAGCGACCGCGGGAGGAGACCTGTGAGCGCCGATTGCTTGTTCTGCAAAATTGCTTCGAAGCAGATTCCCGCCAAGCTGGTGCACGAAGATGCTGATGTGTTTGCATTCGAGGACATTCATCCGCAGGCGCCAACTCACATCCTGATTTGCCCGAAAAAACATTTTGCTTCGCTCGAGGATGCGACTCCGGAAGAAGAATCTGTCCTCGGAAAGATTGCACTGGTAGCCGCAAAACTGGCGCGTGAAAGAAAGTTGGGCAACGGCTACCGTACCGTCGTCAACACCGGACCCGGCGCGGGTCAGACGGTGTTCCATCTGCACATGCATCTGCTGGGCGGGAGAGCGTTCCACTGGCCCCCGGGATGAGCGCTTGAATCCCAACAGAAAAAACACCGAGTGAAGCCTGAGCTGCACCCCCGGTGTTTTTTGGCTGAAGTTATCTCGCCTGAACTTATTGTGGCGTCAGGATGATGTCATCAAACGCCATGGTGTAGCCGGAACTGGCGGCATTCTTGCCAAGGACCGTAAATTTAAACGAGTAATTACCCGCCGTCGCGAAATTAAACGTGCCAAGATTAAATGAAGTCAGCGTCTGACCCGCATTGTATTGATCAACCACCGGGCCGACATTCGTGCCATTGATGCTGAGCTGGTCGGTTCCACGCGTGTTGTACGCCTTGGTGTTGTACGTGACGCTATAGACGCCTGCCTGCGCCACATTCACCGTAAATGTCACGGAATCGCCGACCGCGGTGGCGTCCAGCGTGGTGCCCGAGCCTTCAGGAAAGCCAGACCAGGCAAAGGCACGGAAAGTTGGCCCGGAACTGATCGCGGTGAGATTCGGCGTCCAATAAGTGACCGACGTTTTGGCCGCTGCGGCCGAATAAGTCCAAGTGATGACGTCTTGAATTGCAGTGGCGCCGCCCGTGCCGCCGGTAAAGCCCGCGTAAGCGGTATTCGAACCGATGGTAGTGGGGATGTTGATCGGCCAACTGGTAGAAAAAGTCGCGCCGGTGACGGTATCCGAAAGCGTAAGCACGAGTGTGGCCCCGTCGTAAGCGATGTGCGCATGCATGACGTCGGCTGAGTGAAGATTGACGCCCGAACTCGTCATGTCAATCGCGGGTGTTGTCGCTGAAGCGCCATTCGTATACAACCCGGTAGAGTTGGGGCCTTCGCCTGCATTGCTGTAAAGATCAAACTTGATCGCGATGCTGTTTGGTATGCCTCCGCCCGCGCCAGGGGTGTCAGAACCATAGCCGAGACCTCCACCAGCAATTCCGAGAGCCGTGACTCCGGAACTTTGCAGCACAAACGTGAAGCCGTCGCCTGTCGGGCTGGTACCAGGGGCTTGTTGGAAGGTGAAGTCGGTGGTGAAGTTTTGTACGTTGACTGGAGTCGCCCAGTAAGCAGAGCGGTCCTCCATAGTGCCGCCGTCAGTGACGCGCAGGCGATTGCCGCTAAGAGCGGAGCCGCCATTGAACTGGAGGCCCGCTGGCGAACTGAACCCTCCGCCGAAGCTGATTACGGTAGTTGAACCGCTGTTGATGGTGTAAGTGGCGGACGCTACCGAACTGTTATTGAATCCGGAAGCCACGGCGATCGCCTTAATGGTGGCAGTCGAGGAAACAGAAATAGCTCCAGTGTACTTGGTGGAGGTAGTAGTGGGAGTGGTGCCGTTGGTCGTGTAGTAGATGGTCGTCCCAGATGTCGTGTCGCTAATCGTGACGCTTTGCGTGGAACTGTAAGAACCAGCTGCGGGTGAAAAAGTAGGCGTAGCAGCGGCGGATTGAATCGTATAGGTGGCGGAAGCGACGGCACTATTGTTGAAGCCAGTGGCGACCGCGATGGCGTTAATGGTCATGCTGGAAGCGACCGAAATTGCGCCAGTATATTTTGTCGAAGCGCTGGTGGGAGTCGAACCGTCGGTGGTGTAGTAGACAGTAGCGCCAGATGTCGTATCACTGATCGTAACGCTCTGTGCGGCGGCGTAAGTTCCAGCGGCTGGACTAAATGTTGGCATGGCCGCAGCAGCTTGGATGGTGTATGCAGCGGAACCGACCGCGCTGTTGGAAAACCCTGACGCCGTGGCCATGGCCTTGATGGTCATGCTGGAAGCGACCGAAATTGCGCCGGTGTACTTTGTAGAACTCGTCGTCGGCGTCGAACCGTCGGTCGTGTAATAGATGCTCGCCCCGGAAGTGGCGTCAGACAGTGTGACACTCTGAGCGGAACTGTAGGTGCCAGCAGACGGGCTGAACGTCGGAGTCGCTGCTTGTCCGGTTGAGCCGCCGGGGTTATACGTCCACGTAATGATGTCTTGAGTCGCTGTGAGGCCGCCTGTGCCACCGGTAAAGCCGAAGTACGCAGAGCTGCTTCCGATCGTGGAAGCGATGTTGATCGGCCAGGTTTGCGTGAACGCAGCCGCGGTGGTGGCGTCGGTAATGGTCATGACCAGATTGGTGCCGTCATACGTCATGACGACATTGAACACGTGGCCGCTGTGCAAGTCGATGCCACTGGTGCTCAGGTCGACGTAAGGAGTTGTGGGCGAAGCGCCGTTGGTGTAGATGCCGGTCGAGTCGACGCCTTCTCCGGCGTTGCTATAAAGATCAAATTTGATCGCAACGCTCTTCAGAATGCTGTTCGCTGCCAATGTTCCCGGCGTGTCCGTGCTGTAGCCAAGTCCGCCGCCAGCCACCCCTAATGCCGTGCTGTTGTTGTTCTGTATTACGAACGCAAACCCATCTGCCGTCGGCGAAGTGCCCGGCGTGACCTGGAAGCTGAAATTATTTGTGAACGAAGAGACGCTGACCGGCGTGCCGTACCATGCGCTGGCTGCTTCGTTAGCTCCTCCGTTGGTGATGCGCAGATGGGTGCCATTGAGCGCCGCTGAGCCATTGAAGATCATGCCGCCAGCAGCGAACCCGTTGCCAAAATTAATCGAACCGGTGGACGAAGAAATGGTGTAAGCGGCCGTCGAGACGTTGCTCGCGAAAAAGCCGCTGGACGTGGCGATGGCTTTGACGGTCGTCGTCGAGCTAATCGTGATCGGAGCAGAGTACAAAAGTGTTGAACCGCCCGCGGAGGTGTTCGGCGTCGTGCCATCAAGCGTGTAATAAATCGAAGCGCCAGAAGTAGTGGTCTTGATCGTAACGGTTTGCGCGGAAGTGTAAGTGCCGGCCACAGGAGTAAACGTAGGCGCCGCAGTCTGGGATTCAATGGTATAGAGCGCACTGGAAACCGCACTGGCAGAGTAGCCCGAGGCTGTGGCGATAGCTTTAATCGTCTCGGTTGTGGTGACGGTAATGGGGCCACTGTACTGAGCCGTGGAACCGCCTGCGCTTGTCGCCGGAGTAGTGCCATCGATGGTGTAAAAGATAGTCGAGCCCGCCGTTGCGTCGGATAGTGAGGCGGTTTGTGCGCCGAGATAGGTACCTGCGGCGGGACTGAATGTCGGCGTTGCAGCCTGCTGCGAAGATTGCGTGGTTGGAGCGAACGTCCAGGTCTCGATCTTCTGGCTGGCGGTTTGGCCGCCGGTTCCGCCAGTGAAGCCGACGTAGGCCGTGTTCGAGCCGATCGTCTGCGGAATGTTGATGGTCCAACTGGTCGTATAGCTGGCGTTGGTGACCCCGTCGGTGATGGTCATGGTCAACGTAGTGCCGTTGTAGGCCATGTGCACGCTAAAGGTATCGCCACTCAAGAGATTAATGCCGGTACTGGTCAGATCAGTCGATGGGATAGTAGGCGACGCGCCGTTTGTATAGAGACCAGTCGAATCTGAGCCTTCGCCTTGGTTGCTATAGATATCAAACTTAATGGCTACGCTGTTTGGGATGCCCGGAGTTCCTCCGGGAGTATCCGAGGCATAACCGAGACCGCCGCCTGCAAGACCCAGCGCGTTGAGGCCAGAATTCTGAATCGTGAACGTGAACCCATCCGCGCCGGGATTCGAAATCTGAAAAGTAAAATCGTTTGTGAAGGACTGAACGTTCAGCGGCGTATTGAACCACGCGCTGCCTGCCTGAAAAGTCACGCCACTCGTGAGCTGGAGACGGGTGTCGTCCAGACCGGTTGAGCCGTTGAAAGTCATCACGCTGGTAGCGGTGCTGAATCCATTCACGAAGTTGGAGCCAGTTCCGTTCGAAAAGGTGTACGTTGCGCTGGAAACATTGCTATTCGGCACGCCACTCAAAGTTCCGATGGCATTAATGGTAGTGGTAGAGCTGACTGAAATAGGAGCCGTATAAGGCGTCGAGGATGTGCTCGGTGTTGTGCCGTTCGTGGTGTAGTAAATCTTCGCGCCAGCCGTTGCGTCAGACAGCGTCACGGAAATAGGATTGGAAAAGGAGATCGAAGGCGGCGAAAAGGTCGGCGCGGCCACTTGATTTTGCAACGTGTACGTCTGGCTGGCGCTCTGACTCTGCAGATAACCCGTTGCGCTGGCGATGGCGGTTATGGTTTCGGAAGTGCTGACCGAAATGGTCCCGGTGTATTTGTTGGATGACGTCGTCGGAGTAGAACCGTCAGTCGTGTAGTAAATCGTTGCGCCAGCGGTAGTGTCGGTGATCGCTACGGATAGAGAACCCGTAAATGTTTGGCCCGCGGGGCTAATCACCGGAGTTGCTGCGGTGGGATTGGCATTCAGCAATCCAAATACGTCAAGTTCGCCTGCCGTGCCCACATAAACCTTGCCATTGGCAATGGTGGGCACTGCAAATTTGTTCGCCAGGCCCAGAGTATCGCGCGACGCGTTTTGCGTGCTGTCGTATAGCTCGGTGCTGATATTCGAAGCAGTGTAAGCGCGGAGAATCGCAGCGGAAGGAACACTGTAACCGTCAGTCTGCACCGCCCAGACTACACCGTTGCTGGTGCCGTTGGCGGAGACCGAAGGAGAGGCTCCGGGAAACGCCGAGGTCTGCGCCGCAGTTGCTGTCGCCGTAGCTGAGAAAAGACCATTCGCGAGGGTAAAGGCTTTTAGAAAGCTGGGAATGGCGGGGTTGTTCGGATTGGTCAGCCCCCAAGTGTAAAGCGTATTATTCCAGAATGCCGGGATGCTCCAGAGCCCGCCAGACTGGCCACCGATTTCTTGCACAACTTTATCGTTCGGCGTGTTGAAACCGCTCATGTTGTCGCGGTCCACCAGATAGAGAACGCCTTGCTTGCCCGCCTGCACCAGCAGGTGTGTGTGTCCGCCGACGCTTTGATCCGGGAGCAGAAGAACGCCGCCAGAAGCGAGATCCTGATCGCCGGCATTCAGATTGGCCTGGTTCCAGGGAGTGAAGGAGTCCTGAACGGTCATGACTCCGCCAGAAAGATCCAAGCGCACGGTATCGTCACCATAACTCATGGAGTTGGTGTAGGGAGTTGTGGCGTTGTATGAGCCATTGCCAGTAGCAATAAACATACGGCCATAGGGAGAATTGACAGCGTCGATCACGTCGGCGGCAACGCCTGCTCCAGCCATCCAGATGCCGGATCCTGAGCCGCCTGACGTTGTGCAATAAACGCTCAGTTGGTGCAGAGTGGAGGCGCTATAAGAAAACATCCAGCCGTGCCACGGCCCATTGTCGCCGTGCGAACCATAGGCAATGTAGACCACCCCGTTTTGTAATAGCAGGCCGGAACGATTGTTCTGCCATTTGGGATCGAAAGCGAGAACGCCGCCGGAGCTTCCCGTGCCGGTGCCCGACACCGACGCGGAAATCTTTACAGGTCCGCCAAACTTTTCGGCTCCCGAAGTGATATCTAGAGCGTGTAGACGCTGCACGTAAGTAGGACTGGAAACGGTTCCTTCTTTTGTTTTGCCCACTACATAAATGGTTCCAGTGGATGGATCGATTACTGGAGTTGAAGTGATGCCGATCTCCGGAACGATGTCGGAAGTGCTGACGTCACCAGTGGGAACGGAAGTGGCACCGGCGGCAGCGCCGTGCGCGGAATCCAAAAGAGTGATTTGCCAAAGCGGAGTCGAGTTCGAACCGCCATTGGAATCCGCGTCGAACGCGTAAACGCTATCGTGCTCAGTCGCAATGTATACGACGTTGTGCGTGCCCTTGCCCGAAATCGCAACACCGGGAACGTACAGAGGCTGCGCATAGATTCGCCCATCAACAGAGTAAGAAAATAGTTTGCCGAAAGTGGACTGATTGACGTTTGTGGGCGTCAAAATTGTCTCTGTGGTGTATGCGCCGGTGCGGGCGTTGTTGTTGTGCTGAGTAAGAACGGGGGTCTGAGCTGTCACAGGGCAGGAAAGAAAAAGAAGCACCGCCAGAACGATCAGGGCTGATGGTGTTATGGAGTTGTTAAACAGAGCTCCACAGCTATGTGCAGCCACCGAAGACGGAATCCGCATTCGCGATGCCTCGAATCAACATTAAGTTAACTGAATCTTCCGGGACGAAGGTTCAGGTCGATCGCAGAACACCCCTGATTCCTTGAGTAACGGTGACCTCTTTGCGTTTGTGGAGGCTTACACGCGAGGAGGATCGGCTTTGCCAAATCCGTCGAAACTCGAGGACCTAACCCGCAAATATTTATAGCAGAAAGCGCGTGTAATATGCAATCGCGAAATCGCGCAAAGCCCTTAGATTCAATAAGATAGTACGAATAGTACGGATGTACTACAGCTAAGTAATGGGAAACTTGACTTGGCCATGTACGCCAGCCGAGATAAGATACCGTGCCCACCTGGAGGAATTCATGACCCGGCTATCTTCGCTACCTACGTTCCCGCCAATCGCTCGGATCGCCTGCCTAATCCTGCTAGGGACCGGCTGCCTGCACGCACAGGAGCAGAGCGGTCTGTTGACCGTGCAGAAAATCTATTCGCAGCCGGGGCTTAGCGGACATTTGTACAAAGGCGTGCAATGGGCGCCGGACGGAAAGATGGTCACTTTCTTCGCGCCGAACGGAACAGGAAAAGACGCCCAGACAGAATTGTGGGGTCTTGAAATCGCCAGCGGGCAAAGGCGCTTGCTGGTCAGCGCGGAAAAGTTGGAGACGGTGTTGCCGGCCGGGAAGGCGACGCAAAGCCAGGCTACCGGGCTCGGACGGCATCCGGCTTCGCAGTACCTGTGGGCTCCGAATGGCGAGCAGCTCTTGTTTGTTGGGCCGCATTCGCTGAGTTGGTTTGATTTGAAGACCCAAGCGGCGCGCCCGTTGCTGCAAGGGAAGGAAGCGATTGCGGACGTAAAGATTTCGCCGGACGGGAAGTTTGTCAGTTTTGTGCGTGAGCACAACTTGTTGGTAGTGAATGTGGCGGATGGGAAAGAGCGGGCGGTGACGCGCGGCGGCACGGAAGCAATGCGCCGGGGAGAGCTGGATTGGGTTTATCCGGAAGAGCTGGATTTGAAGACGGCGTATTGGTGGTCGCCGGATTCCACGAAGATCGCGTTCATGGAAATGGACGAAAGCAAAGTGACGAAATATCCGCTGGTGGATTTTGCTTCGTTTGAAGGGGAGGCCGACGAAGAAAGATATCCCATCGCGGGCGGAAATAATCCGGTGGTGCATGTTTATGTGGCCAGCGTGAACGGCGGTAAAGCTGCGCTGATGGACACTGGCGCGGAGACGAACCAGTACATTCCGCGCGTTGCCTGGTTGCAGGACTCGAAGCGGGTTGCGATCGAGAGGTTGAACCGTCCGCAGACCCAGTTGGATTTGCTGATTGCGAATGCAGAGACGGGAAAATCCAGTATGGTGCTGACGGAGAAGGACGCGTACTGGATCAATGTGTCGGACGATCTGTACTTCCTGAAAGATGGAAAACGGTTTTTGTGGTCGAGTGAGCGCAGCGGTTACCGGCATTTGTACTTGTACGCGCTGGATGGAAAAGAACAAGCGCAACTGACGAAGGGGAATTGGGAAGTAACGGGGCTCGAAGGCGTGGATGACGCGAAGGGAATCGTCTACTTCAGCGCGACGGAGAAGACGCCGATCGAAAGGCATTTGTACCGCGTGGGACTGGATGCAGCTGGATTCGCGCGCATCACAAAGCAGGACAGAGTGCATACAATCGAACTTTCTCCGGAGGCTAGCGCGTTCGTGGATACGTATTCCAATGCCATGACGCCGCCGCAACAGTGGGTGAGCAAGATCGATGGCAGCGCGCCGATTGTGCTGAATGAAAATAAAGTGACCGAGCTTGCGGAATATAAGTTGTCGGCGCCGGAATTTATGCAGGTGAAAACGCACGATGGAATGGTTTTGCATGCGTGGATCGTCAAGCCGACAAATTTTGATGCGACGAAAAAATATCCGGTGCTGGTTTACACGTACGGCGGGCCGCACGCGCAGGTGGTGATGAATCAGTGGGGCGGCGCGACATTTTTGTGGCACGAAATGATGTCGCAAAAAGGCTTCGTGATTTTCGCGGTGGATAATCGCGGCTCGGCGGGGCGCGGACATTTGTTCGAGGAGCCGATTCATTTTCGATTTGGTGCGCAGGAAATGTCCGACCAGCGTGACGGGGTGGCGTGGTTGAAAGGGCAGCCGTGGGTGGACGCGAAACGCATCGGGATCTGGGGTTGGAGTTACGGCGGGCACATGACGCTGCACGCTATGTTCGAAGATACCGAAGACTTCAAGGCCGGTTTTGCGGGCGGGCCGGTTACGGATTGGCATTACTACGACACTATCTATACCGAGCGGTATCTTGGGCTGCTGCCGCAAAACCAGGAGAGTTATCAGGAGTCTTCGCCGATTGAAAAGGCCGGGCAACTACGCGGCAAACTGCTGATTGCGCACGGAACGGAAGACGACAATGTGCACTTCGCGAACACGCTGGCGCTGGTGGATAAGCTGGTCGAGAAAGGCAAGGATGTGGAAGTACTGCCGTTTCCTGGACGAGGGCATGGAGTTTCGGATGCTCCCGCGCGGATTTTTTTAATGAATCGGGTGACGCAGTTTTTTATGGAGAATCTGGGGCAGGGGCAGTGAATCTTCGCCGTCGCTAAATCGTTCTAGCGCTTCACGTCTTTGCCACCCGCCCTCATCACCAGGCGGTTGTCGAACAATTTCGCGTATAATCCAGCCTTCCTAGCAGGTCAAAGGAGCCTCGAACATGGCGCTAGAACAGAATGTTCGGCACATCAGCGATGTCGCCATCCTCGATCTGAGTGGGCGCTTGAGTCTCGGTGAGGCATTAGCCTTCGGTCCAGGAAGTGGCGTCGTGCTTGCCGACGCAATTCGCGAATGGACCAAGAAGGGCAAAAAGAAGATTGTACTGAACCTCGCGGGCGTGACTTACGTCGATAGCTCAGGCGTGGGACAACTCATGGGCGCGTTGGTGACTGCGCGCAATCAAGGCGGCGATCTCAAGCTGCTAAGGCCGTCTAGCCAAATCCTTAATTTACTGCAAATCACCAAACTGAACGGTGTGTTCGATGTCCATCAGGACGAATCGGCCGCGATCCAGTCGTTCTCCAAATGAGGAGATGATCCATTCCATTAGCTCAGTTCGAACCAGTGCGCGGCGGGAGCGGGAATAGCGAAGATCTTACCCATCTTTGCAAGAGCTAACCGCGCAAAGGTAGGCCACCCGCCCGCCGCCTGTGCGCGGCCGGTAAATTTTGGATTGGTTGCGGCGGCCTGCAACCGTCCGAATTGTTTGGTCCTGCGCTTCACCTTCCGGATGATTCAATTAGCCGCCTAGCCCAAAGAACCTCTGCCGCGACAGCTAGCGGTTTTAAGTACTCGCAGCGATACCAAGAGCAGGGACGGCACTGCGAGTTGTTGGAAGTAGGTCGCAGACAACGTCGTTGTGCATCGCCATGCAGATCTCACTGAATTCAGTCCAGCGCGTGACGGCAACTTACGTACCAGGACCCACCGGGTAGAGGCCTTTCGATCTGAAGGAAATCTTTGACCTCGTTGGATTACTCGTTGAGAGCCGCAGTTGTTGAGCGCATCGCTTCGCGCAGCCACACGTGACGCGGATCGCTGTTGAGTCTTGGATGCCAGGCCATCAGGAAATGAAACGGATGCAGTTCGTGTGGTGCTTTCACAACGCGCAACTCGCGATCTCCTCTAACGACTGAGCGCATACCACTGGTTACGGTAAGCACGAGTTCTGTGCCCGGGAGGCATTGCAGAGCCACGCCGAAGTAAGGCACTCGAATACACGAAGTGCGTTTGGCGCCGACAGCCGCCAACTGCTTGTCCGGGATCGTCTGCACACCGGCATACGTAGATACAACGATGTGACTCGCCGCCAGATACTGCCTAAGCGACAGCCGGTCGCCAAAGCGGCTGCCACGCGCGACGGCGCAAATCCAATCCTCCCGATAGAGCCTTTCCGACTGAAAGTGTGACGGCAGGAGTCCATCATCTATGTGCAGAACAAGATCGACTTGTCCGTGCTCCACTAACTCCGCGATGCCGCTCTGCCAGGGAAGGAATTCAAACTGCACTTGGTAGCGCCCGTTTGCATACTGCCGGCACATGCGGGGGACCACAACCGTGCAGACGTTGTCAGGCCCTGAAATGCGGAAGTGGCTGTTCTCCCGCGTTGGATCGAACAGGTTCGGCGTAACGAGATTCTCCATCCTGGGTAGTAATCCCTCAAGCTCTTGGAGAATCTTGCGGCCCCGCAACGTGAGTTCGAAGCCTTGCGGCGACCGGAGCAGAAGGTCATCTTGAAACATGGCCCGGGCGCGCTGCAACGCGCGGCTCACCGCAGGCTGGCTCAGCAGCAGGCGGGATGCTGCCGCCGTGACGCTCTTCTCCTCCGCGATGGCAGCAAAGGTAATCAGGAGGTTCAAGTCGACTTGTCGTAGTTTCTCTAAACGCATGGCAGTCATGACTATTATGCATGAACCGCATGTCGTTGTCTGGTCATCTGTGATTGTGTAAGTCAGAAAAGTGCACAAGGAGAATTCAATGCAACGGGGAATCGATTTGCAACAGAAGCGGGTGGTGGTGGTCGGTGGGTCGTCGGGGATTGGTTTGGCAGTGGCCCAACAGGCGGCCTCGCAAGGAGCCAAGGTCGTTATCGCCTCGAGCAATGCGGAACGAATTCAGAAGGCCGTTGAGTGTATCAGTGGCGAAGCACAGGGGCAGGCGGTCGACGTCTCGGACGAAGGAGCCGTTGCAACCTTCTTTGCGAAGCTTGGCAGTTTCGATCATTTGGTATTCACCGCCGGCGATAGCCTGCATTTGCGCGACCTTGCTACGACGGATCTCCAACAGGCCCGACACGCCTTTGAGTTGCGCTATTGGGCCGCACTTGCCGCAGTCAAGTACGGAAGCCCACATATCCGCAAGGAGGGTTCTATCGTGCTCACTACCGGAATCGCCGGCCAGCGCCCGCACAAGGGATGGGCCATTGCGGCAAGCGTCTGCGGAACTATCGAAGCACTAACACGTGCTCTAGCGGTTGAGTTGGCACCAATACGGGTTAACGCAGTATCTCCCGGCGTGGTGCGGACGAACCTCTGGCAGAACATGAGCGCAGAAGAACGGGAGGACCTATACGAGAGCGTAGGCAACAGTCTCCCTGTTGGGCGAGTCGGCGAAGCCTCCGAGATCGCGCAAGCCTATCTGTTCTTGATGCAGGAAGGATTCGGCACTGGGCAGACCGTTGTCGTTGATGGCGGTGCGGTCCTGGTATAGCACCACGACAATCTTAACGCGCTCCGTCTTTGCCATCCGGTTTGTCGTGGTGGGGGCTACACCGCACACTTCGGAAAAAAACGGCGTCAAGCGACGCGGGTCCGCTTGTGCATGTGGCTTACATCGGAGAGAGATTCTCCTCGCAAAAAACGCTCGGAGAGGAAGCGGTCCTCGCTTCGCTCGGAATGACGACAATCAGAGACGAGAGCCAAGAGATAGGAATACAAAAACGTTTTATGGCGCGAGGATGTCCTTGGGGTGGGATTTGACTTGTATCGCGGCGAGGCTGGAGGCGTCCCAGCCGCCGCCGAGGGCTTTGACAAGGAGGACGCTGGTGACTAGTTTTTGGCCTTGCAGGATGGCGAGTTCCTGTTCGTTAGTTAAGAGAGTTTGCTGCGCGGTGACTACGTCGAGGTAACTGACGAGACCGCCTTTGTAGCGGTTGGTGGCGATGTCGAGGTTGCGGCGAGAGGCCTCCACGGCCAACTGCTGCTGCTGAAAAGCCTGATCGAGAATGGTGAGGCCGGTGAGGCTGTCTTGCACTTCCTGGAAGGCCTGGAGAACGGTGCCGCGATAATTGGCCACGGTGGCGTCGTAGCCGGCTTGCGCGAACTGAACCTGAGCGCGGCGCGCGCCTCCTGTGAAGATACTCTCCGCGACGTTTGCGCCAATGGCCCAGAAGGTGCTCTGCACGTTGGCTAGTTTGACGATGTCGGCAGCCTGCCATCCACCATTAGCAAAAAGATTGAAGGACGGATAGTAGGCGGCTTTGGCGATGCCGATTTGCGCGTTGGCGACGGCCATTTCACGTTCAGCTTCGGCGATGTCGGGACGGCGCTCGAGCAAATCAGAGGGCAAGCCGGCGTTGAGAGTGGGAGGTTCGCTCGATAGATCGCGTCGCGCGATGTGAAAGTCGGGAGCGGATTTGCCGACCAGGACGGCGATAGCGTCTTCAAACTGTTTGCGCTGCTGGTTCAACAGAGTGAGTTGAGTGCGTGTGGTGTAGAGAAGCGTTTCTTCTTGCGCGACATCGAGGCCGGAAGCTACGCCGCCGTGATAGCGCGAGTTAACCAGATCGAGGCCCTTGGTAAGCGCGTCCACGGTGCGTGAGAGCAAGGAGATTTGCGTGTCGAGCTGGCGCAGAGAGAAAAAATCAGCCGCCAGTTGAGAGGTGATGAGCAGACGAACATTTTCCAAGTCGGCTGCGCTGGACTGATAGCTGGCTTGCGCCGCTTCAATGCTGCGACGGCGGCGGCCGAAGATGTCTAGTTCGTAGTTGACGGTGAACGGAAGGGTGTAGTTGTTTTGCGAGACCGGGCTAATCACGGTGAAATTGCTGTTCGGAGGGCGATTGCCGGAAAGGCGCTGGCGCTCTGCAGCAAGACCGGTCGAGAGCTGAGGGAATTGTGTAGAGATTTGAACGGCAGCGGTAGCGCGAGCCTGTTCGAGACGAGCTACGGAAATTTTTAGGCTTTGGTTGGACTGCAGAGCCTCGTGTTCAAAGCCAGTCAGATCGTCATCGCGAAAAACTTCCCACCAGTCGCCCTTGCCGAGGGCGTCTTTGGGAGCGCTCTCGCGCCAGGGTTCGGCAACGTCCCAGTGGGCGGCGGCTGGTGCGCTGGCGCGCTGGTACTTTGGGCCGACAGTGCAGCCTGCGCCGCAAACAGCCGCTAGGATCGCAGCAACAGAAAATGAGCGAGCTAGTTTCACTTGCCCTTTCCTGAAGTAGGGGTTTTTGTGGGGCTCGAAGGCGCGCCGGCACCTGGAGCCGGGGCGGCAGGGACTTCCTTGACGTTTACCTGCTGACCGTCTTCGAGCGAGTCAGCGGGGTTGACTACGATCCAATCGCTGCCTTGCAGGCCCTGAAGAACTTCTAGCGAAACGCCGTAATCGCGACCAATGGTGAGCTGCTGGAGGTGGAGTCTGTGATCTGGGCCTACTACGACCGCGCGCAGGCCTTCCGAACGGAAAAGCAACGCGTTGACAGGAACCTGCAGACGAGTAGTTGCGACTTGCACGTCAAGATGCACCTGGGCATAGCCGCCAGGTAGCAATTCGCCAGTTTTGTTGGGGACGTCCACTTCGGTGAGCAGCGTGCGCGAAGTGGGATCGATGGCTTCCGCAGTACGCACGACTTTGCCCTGGAATTTACGTCCGGGGTATTGCGTGAGTTCGAGGTGAGCGGGAAGGCCGGGGCGGATGGAGGGTGCGGCGCTTTCCGGAACGCTGACGTAGACGCGTATGGGGTCGGTTTGCGCGAGAGTAAACAGGAGCTGAGTGGAACCGCCGTTGCCAGCGTTGATTAAAGTGCCGATGTCCACATTGCGACGAGTGATGACGCCGCTGAACGGAGCGTAAATGTGTTTGAAAGATTCGAGTTCGGAAAGACGATGAACGTTGGCTTGAGCGGAAGCGACGGTGGCTTGTTTGGCGGCGAGATCGCCAGCGGCGTTGTCCACTTCCTGTTTGGAGACGCTGTCAGTCTTGATGAGATCTTCGAAGCGAGTTGCAGTGATGTGAGAGAGATTGGCATTGGCCTGCGAGGTCTCGAGATCGGCTTTCGCCTGAATGAGTTGCTGATCGACTTCGGGAGTATCTATGTCGGCGAGAAGCTCGCCTTTCTGGACGCGGGAACCGATGTCGCGGTACCACTTTTTGAGGTAACCGTTGGTGCGAGCGTAAATTGGCGACTCGACGTAAGCCTGCATGGAGCCGGGCAGAACGAGACCTTCTTCGGTGGGTTCAGTGATGGGATGGATTACGGCAACGGTCGGGACCGAACGAAGTTCGGTCTCATTTGCCAGAGCCTTGTACTGCGAGCGGCGCTGGAACAGAGTGAACGCGCCAAGCACGACCAAGACGATGACCCCGAAAATAAGAACGCCGAAAAGCCGGCTCTTGGGGGGTTGAGACTGGTTTTCGAATTCCGATGCCATAAGAAACCTTACCTCTCCCTACCTGCAAATGTTGCCGCAACGTCTGTCAGACGCTCGCGGCAGAATGTCTGCGACGTTCGAGCCGGGTGTGAATGATGGAGAAAACACACGGCACGAAAAACAGAGTCGCGAAAGTCGCAAAGAGCAAACCACCGATAACGGCGCGTCCCAAGGGGGCGTTTTGCTCGCCGCCTTCGCCAAGACCGATGGCCATGGGCACCATGCCGATGATCATAGCGAGAGCGGTCATGATGACGGGACGAATGCGGACAAAGCCGGCTTCGAGCGCGGCGTCGCGAGGGTTCTTGCCTTCCGCCATCTGCTCGCGAGCAAACGATACCATCAAAATGCTGTTGGCGGTGGCCACGCCCATGCACATGATAGCGCCGGTAAGGGACGGCACGTTCAGGGTGGTGTGGGTGATGAGAAGTATCCAGCAGATTCCCGCAAGAGCGCCGGGAAGGGCGGTGATGATGATGAAAGGATCGAGCCAGGACTGAAAGTTGACGACGATGAGCAGGTAGGCGAGAAGAATTGCGCCGGCAAGACCGACGCCAAGTCCGATGAAGGAGTTGCGCATGGTTTGCACCTGACCGCGGATGACGATGTGGCTGCCGCGCGGCAATGATTTTTCTACTGCGCCGACTTGCTTAAAAACTTGTTCGGAGACTGCACCGAGGTCGCGACCATCAACGGAAGCGTAGACGTTGATCATGGGCTGCGCGTTGTAGTGAGAGATGTCCGCAGGACGCACCGCGCTGGAGGTGGTCACAAGATTTCCCAGGATTTGCGGAGTGGCGCCAGGTACCGCCGCGTTCACAGGAGTATTCTGCAGCGCCTGGTAAGTATCCACGCGATATTGCGGAGTCTGTACCGCAACGTTGTAGCTGATGCCGTTTCTTGGATCGAGCCAAAAAGAAGGCGTGGTCTGGAAGCTGGAACTGAGAGAGATGAGAACGTTTTGGGCAACGTCGCGAGCCTGCATGCCTACCGACTGCACGCGAGTACGATCGATGTTCATGTACAGAGTCGGCGAATCGAAGGCTTGCTGGATATGGACGTCAACAGCGCCGGGGATGTGGCGCATCTCGGAAGCGAGTTTCTGGGCCACGGCGTAGTTGCCGGGTTGGTCCATACCGGTGATGGCAACGTCGATGGGAGCGGGAGTGCCGAAATTCAGAATTTGCGTGACGATGTCGGCCGGTTGAAAGAAGAATTGCACGCCGGGGAATCTCTCCGCCAGGACTCCGCGAAGTTCATTGACGTATTCGGTGGTGCCTTTGCCGTGCTCGCCCTTCAGTTGGACCAGAATTTCGGCGTCGGAGGTGCCGAAGGTTCCCGCGTTGCTGTAGCTGAGGTTGATGCCGGAGTAAGGAAGCCCGATATTGTCGAGAACTGTTTCCAATTCGTTCTGGGGAATGACCTGGCGGATGGTCTGGTTCACCTGATCGGCGAGGCGAGCTGTTTCTTCGATGCGAAGGCCGGTGCGAGCACGCATGTGCAGGCGGATTTGGCCGGCGTCCACTTTAGGAAAGAAGTCACGGCCGAGAACGAACGCCAGCGTAGTGGAAAGCAGGCAGAAAGCCAGGAACAGGGTGACAAACAAAGTGGAAGATTCCAGCGCCAGGTGCAATGCGTTGCGATAACCTTCGCGGAATGCTTCAAAGGAGTGTTCGAACTTTTGCTGATAGCGGCGGAAGAAGCCTTGCTTTTCACCGACGTGCTCGTCGGAGTGATATTCGTCCTCTGAGCTCAAGAGGTACATGGCGAGAGTGGGTACGATGGTGCGCGACCACATGTAAGACGCGAGCATGGCAAAGATGACGGCTTCGGCGAGCGGGACGAAAAGAAACTTGGCGACGCCGGAAAGAAAGAACATCGGAATGAATACGATACAGATGCAAAGAGTAGAAACGAAGGCGGGAACGGCGATCTGCTGGGCGCCGTCGAGAATGGCTTGAACAGTTTCCTTGCCCATGGCGAGGTTGCGGTTGATATTTTCAATTTCAACGGTGGCATCGTCGACGAGAATGCCGACGGCGAGAGCAAGCCCTCCGAGAGTCATGATGTTAATGGTTTCGCCCAGAACGCTAAGAAGGAGAATGCTGACGAGAATGGAAAGCGGAATGGAGATGGCGATGATGATGGTGCTCTTCCAGTTGCCGAGAAAGAGAAGAATCATGAAGGCCGTGAGAACGGCAGCGATGAGAGCTTCGCGAAGCACGCCTTGGATAGAGGCGCGGACGAACAACGACTGATCAAAAAATTGAGAGACCTTGAGCCCCTGCGGATAGGAGCCAGCGTTGTAGGCCAGCAAGGCCTTGACCTGGTCCACGATGCTTAGCGTGGAGGCGTTGCCGGTCTTGTAGATGCTCATCAGCACGCCGCGCTGGCCGTTGGCGAGAACCGCGTTGGTTTGCGGGGAGAAGCCGTCGCGGATATGCGCAACGTCCTTCATATAGATGGTGGCGCCGTTGAAGGTCTTGATGGGAAGGTCGTTCAGCTCGCCTACCGATTTGGGACTGCCGTTCATCTCGACGTTGTATTCCAGGGAACCGATTTTTGCAGTGCCGGTGGGCAGAATAAGATTTTGCTGATTAACGGCATTTACGATGTCAACCGCGGACAGACCTTTGGACTGGAGGGCGGCGGGGTCGGTATCCACAGAGATGAGCCGCTGTTTTCCGCCGTAGGGGAAGGGAGTGGCCGCGCCCTGGATGGTCGCAAGCTGCGTGCGAATGAAGTTGTTGCCAAAGTCGAAGAGCTGCTGCTCGCTAAGGGTATCGCTGGTTAAACCGAGTTGAATCACAGGGACGGTGGACGCGGAATAAATAATGACCAGCGGGGGCTGGATTCCAGGAGGAAGGAAGCGCAAAAATGTTTGCGAGATGGCGCCGGTTTGCGCGAGCGCGGTTTGGATGTTGGCGTTCGGCTGGAAGTAAACCTTAATGACGGCTATGCCGTTGAGGGACTGCGATTCCGTGTGTTCGACGTCGTTGACGAGGGTTGCGATGCCGCGTTCGACCGGGCCGGTGATGCGTTGTTCCATCTCCTGAGGCTCGAGACCGGTGAAGGTCCAGACCAGACTGATGACCGGGATGTTGATTTCGGGAAAAATGTCGGTGGGCGTGCGCAAAAGGACGAGCGGAGTCAGCAGGATGATGACCAGAGCCATCACGATGAAAGTATAGGGCCTTTGCAGCGCTAAACGGACAATCCACATACTATTTTTCGAGTTCCTTCAGTCGGGAAATGATTTGTAGCGCCCGGACTTTGTAACCAACAGCGAAGAAAACTTTGCTCTCTATTAGACCGCGAGAAACACTGTTTGGTTACGTCGAGCAGTCAGCCTGCCTGGTCTGAATACGATACATCGGCAGGCGCGAATCTTACAGGAATTCAGTGAATGGATGCGGGAGGCGTGGCTGCGGTAACGAGAAAAATTGTTGAGTGCCAAAATGGAGTGCGATAGTTCGTAGCTCGAACGCTAACTATTGCGGCGATGAAGTGTTTGCGGCCTATTTATGGGTCATGGTGAAGACGCCGTCCCAACCGGAGGGAGGCTCGTCGAACAGATATTCCTGACAGCGCTTCCAGTAGGCGCGTGCCGGACCGTCATCGGGCCATTGATCGAGAATGGATTGGAAAGCGGATTGAGCCTCGAGCCAGCCGCGTTGCTGGAACAATGTGCGAGCTTCCCGAAAACGGTCGAGGCGGGTCTGCGTGTCGGCGGAAAGATCGGCCGCGGCGGCGACCAATTCGTAGATGACGACGGGTTGCAGCTTGCCTTTCACGCGGATGAGATCGAGCTCGCGAAAAACAAAGCCGGAATTTTTCGTTGCGAGGTAGGTGGTCTCGTTGACCAGAATATGAGTGCCATAGTCTTTATTCAAGCCTTCAAGACGAGAAGCAAGATTCACGGAATCGCCGAGCGCAGTGTAGCCGTAGCGTAAAGAAGAGCCCATGTTTCCCACGCTGGCAGTGCCGGTGTTGAGGCCGATGCCGATATCGAGACGGGGCTTGCCTTCATCCGCCCACTTTTTCTGCATCTGGTGAATGCGCGCCATCATGTCCAGCGCGGTTTGACACGCGAACACAGCATGATTCTCTTCCTCGAAAGGTGCGTTCCAGAAAGCCATGACCGCGTCACCGATATACTTATCGAGCGTGCCGAGGCGTTCGAACACGATATGGGTCATGTCAGAAAGATATTGATTGAGGAAAATCGCCAGTTCCTGAGCATCGAGTTTTTCGGAAATGGTGGTGAAGCCGCGAATGTCGCTGAACATCACCGTGATCTCGGTTTTGCGCGGTTCGACGAGTTCGGGATTGAGGAGCAAGCGGCGGACGACTTCCGGGCTGAGATATTGACCGAAGGCGGTGCGCACGCGGCGTTTTTCTCTTTCTTCGATTAGCACCCGGAAGAGCGAAACCAGGATGACGTTGGCGGTGAGCGTGAGCGCTGGAATCGTGAGGTTCAACCAAGAGCCTTTTAGAAAGGCGATATAGTCCACCGCAGCGAGAAGCAGCAGCAAAAAGACGCCGCATCCCATCCAGCGCGGAGATACGAGAGCCATCCAGATCCCAAGCGGGATACCAAAAGCAAAAATCAGGAGTAAGTCCCAAAGGGCTTCCCTGGCACCGCGACGGAGAAAATTTCCGTGCAGGACGTTGTCAATCACGTTGGCATGAATCTCGACGCCGGGATAATCGAGTCCGCCGAATGGGGTTGTTCGCAAATCGCCGATTCCGGTGGCGGTTGCGCCGATCAATACGATTTTTCCTGAGAATGTGCCGGCGGGGACTTTGTGCTCGACGACGTCGGCCATGGAATAGTGCAGATAGGTATAGCTGGGCCCATGAAAATTGACGTAAACCCGGCCCAGATCGTCGGTGCGAACCTGAGCGCGATCGCCGAAGACAATCTGGGAGGCGCCTACCGGACCGAATTCCAATACCACCTGCTCGTTCGGAAGATTTAAGAATGAGCGGACGGTTTGCACGTCGAGGGAAGCGTAAATATCCCAGTCGGCGAGGTCTTTCGAACGGCCATAAGGAATAATGAGATTGGCACGGCGGACGACTCCGTCAATGTCGGGATAAACATTGAAAAAACCGGTGGAGGAAGTCTCTTCGCTCAGAGCGCTGGTCAATACGGAAAGATTGGCTTCGGTGCCTTGCGGCAGCAAGCGATCCGGTTGAAATTTCTGAATGAGGCTGATGCGGTCCTGTTTTCCGGTGGCGGGATGGAGCGGACGAACGCTGGGAAAAGAATAGAAGGCGATTTCGTTGGCATAGTCGTCGAGGGTTTTCTGATCGAGGCCACGCAGATCGGCTTCGGTATGAAGAAAAAAATTGCCGAGAACCACGGTGCCGAAGTTTTGGATGGATTTTGCGAATTGTTTATCGGCGTCGTAGACCGCGATGGTTTTTTGTAATTCGGCCATCAGGCGAGGATCGACTGGGTCTCCGCGTTTCTGGCGGGCTTCGAACTCGGCCCAGAGGGCACGCAACGGCGCGGAAGACTGGTCCGGCTTGCTGAAAGTGACGTCGAAGGCCGCGACCTGGGCCTTGTCTTCATGCAGCGCGTCCAGAAGATGCGCGAAGTGAATGCGCGAAAACGGCCATTTGCCCAGAACTTCTTGCGAGCGTTGATCGATATCCACAATCACGATGCGTGGATCAACGGGAGTGCTGCTGGGCGAACGGTAACGAAAGCGGGTATCCAGCGATGAATATTCGAGGCGCTGCAGAAAATTGAAGATGGGTGTAGGGCTTTCGCCAAAAAAGGTGAAGAAGTAGAGCGCGAGCGCGGAAACGGTGATGGCGAGGCTGATCAGGAACGAGGCGCGATGTTGCCACCAGGAAAGGAGGAGTTCGTAGACGCCAAAACCACTGCGGCCCTGGGACCATTTCGGCGAGGTGTTGGCCATGAACTGTTACGCGTAACCGATGAAGCGCAGCGGCAAAATTCGTTCAAGCGAAGTCGCGGCTATTTTGCCCATCACTATTCGCGGACGATGAAATTCAAGCGAACGCCGGAGACTTCGACCAGGTCGCCATCGTCGAGCTTGGTCGGACCAGGGATGGAAACGCCGTTGACCACCGGAACTTTATCGCCGGAGCCGATGTAATAACCGTCATCGCGCTGATTGATCTGCGCGGCCATTTGCGGCTTGAACCAGCCACGAAGTTTGATGGTAGCCATCGCCGACTTGCCGATGGTGGTGAGTTTGTTGGTGAGAGTGTATTCCTTGGAGTCGGTCTTTCCGGACAGGACCACGATGGTCGGGACCTTGATGCGTCCGGCGGCGAACTGCGTGCGCTCGCCCATGGCAGCGGCTTGCTGCAGCATGTCGCGGCGGACCTTGGTGTCGAGAACCATGGTCTCGTTGATGGAGCCGGCTGTGGTCTTGCGCCCGGATTCATAAGGCAGAGGCGCGTCGCCTGTGGCGTCCACTTTGATGTGATGTTTGCCGATCCAGATGGAATCGCCGTCGTGCAGCGTGGCGCGTTCGACGCGCAGATCGTTCACGAAAGTGCCGTTGAGGCTGCCGCGATCTTCCACGACCAAGCGTCCGGATTCGAAATAAACGCGCGCATGGTCATTCGAAACGGCGAGATTGTCCACGACGAGATCGTTGTCCGGCGAACGGCCGATGCGTACCGGGCGCGAACCAACGGGAACCTCTTTGACCATTTTTTCTTCAAACATCAGCGACAGCTTGGCCATGTCATTTACCTCCGGCGGAACCATTTCCGCTTGCAGATTGTTGCGCCCCAGAGCGCAGCCAGGAGAACCAGCCCTTAGGTTCGTGCTTGAGAGAGACCACGATGACGGAAACGTTGTCGATCCCGCCGCCTTCGTTGGCGTGTTCGATGAGCTTTTCGGCGGCGCGTTGTGGATCGGGCTCCGCCTGCAGAGTTCCGGCAATTTCCGGTTCAGTGACCATGCGCGTAAGGCCGTCAGAACAGAGGAGCAGGACGTCGCCCTGGAAAAGAGGGACTTGTTCGATGTCCACTTCAACTTCGGGTTGCGTGCCAAGAGCGCGAAGCAAAACACTTTGCAGATTGCTTTGTTCGGCTTCGCTGGCGGTCAAGATTCCGCGGCGGACTTGTTCGGCCACCAGCGAATGATCGCTGGTGAGCTGCTGAAGTTGTCCAGTGCGAAGCAGATAGACGCGGCTGTCGCCAACGTGGCCGACGCTGAGTTGCATGTCTTCAATCCATGCGGCGGTTAGTGTTGCGCCCATGCCTTGTTGTTCGGGATGATCCTGCGCGGACTGAAATACTTTTTGATTGGCGAGGTGAATCGCGCTTAAGAGGCGCTGGCTTTTGGAAGTCAAACCGGGTTGCGGTTCGCCGAGCAGCGGAGCGGCAGGATTTTCCTGGCCTTCGAGGCAGTGTTTGACAACCGTTTCGACCGCGAGCGCGCTGGCGACTTCGCCGTGCGCCTCGCCGCCCATTCCGTCCGCGAGCACATAGAGGTTGAGCGGAGAGACGATGCGGTAGCAGTCTTCGTTGTTGGTGCGCACCATGCCCACGTGCGTGGCGCCACCGGTCGAGATTCGCAAGTACACTCCCCCTGGGAGACGGACGGAGACAATTCCGCGCGCACCCCTACGGGCTCTCAGATTGACGTTATCAGAGGCGAGTTGGGCGGGAAAGCACGTGCGTCCTACTGATTACCCACTGATTGGAAACACGATGCGCAGGGACGTGCGACTTGGGAGAGACTTACAGAAGATAGTCGCTGAGCTTTCAGGATGCACCTGTAACTCTATGTGGAAACTAGCGTTAGGGACAGTATTGTCGCCTCTGCCGCGCCGCTGGCGTATGGCGCTGCAGCCGGGAAGGGGGCTTCCCTGGGTGAGCGCCACAATTTTGAGCGGACTTCTCGAGAGCCTGCTGGCGTTTGTTGGGTTCGCTTACTGGTATTACCGTTCGATTACAACCTGGGCGGCGAACGCCATGGATTCCGCGCTGCGAAACGGACCGGAGAGCGCGGTTCCGGGACAGGCGATCGGATTTTCCGCGTTGGTATTGTTGCTAATGCATCCATTTTCCTGGCTGATGATTTTTTTCCTAATGGAGGGGTTGGTGAGATGGCTGGCCGCGGCGTTCACTGAGCAGACTTTCGGTATATTGCCGCTGGCGTTCGCTGACTGGTGCTATCGAAGGGCCACCGGACGCCCAACTGAAGGCGACGCGCTGCACACCCCCAGCGCGCGGGTACAACTGCAATCGTTTATTTCGGCCGTGAGAGAAAAAATCATGGCCATGCGTTTACCCGAAATTGCGGACGAATTGCTGGAACGATCTGAAGGCGGCGAAGCATACCTGGAGATTCATTCTTCGCACACGAAAGCAGAATGGGTTCCACCAAAGACAGTGCGAATCGGAGACTCGTATTTCCGACTGGAACAGTTGGCATCGGGCGAAAAACCACGTCCTTATATTTTTCGGTTACGGCGAGTAGCAACCGGAGTTCCGGGATGGAACGTCATCGTGTACGAACCGCCGCGCGACATCTAACACCTGATTGGAATTGAGCTGGACTCGAGACGAATCACGATTCGACGTCGTCAGGCTTTCTCAAGTTGTGGTTCTCTCCTACAATGGCAGGCATGAAGCGGCGCATGGTTTCGCTGGTGGCATTTTTTGTGGCGGCAATATGGTGTGCAAGCGCGACTGCGGAAGAGCAGCCGGCGCCGGCGGCGAAGAATGCGCGGATTTTGCTGGTGCCGCGAAAAATGATTTCGGGCGACCGCACGACGCTGGCCGTTCTGGATGTGAATGGGCGGCTGACGCCAGGTGTGACCATCGCGTTTTCAAACGGCGATCATGTGACAACGAATGCAACCGGACGTGCAGTATTCGTCGCGCCGCTGACTCCGGGAGTGCTCTACGCGACGATTCGAGGGCGGCAGGGCCGCGTGCAGACAATGGTGATCGCCGCATCGGCGGATGCGAGCACGCCTGCAGTGGTGCAAGCGCCGCACTTTGCTTCGTTGAGCGATCGCTTCGAATTGCAAGGCCACGGATTTTGTGGCGATGCGGACAAAAATATTGTGCAGGTGAATGGCGAGGCGGCGCTGGTGATGGCAGCATCGTCCGAATCGTTGACGATTTTGCCGCCGGAAAATTTGGAGCCAGGGCCCGCCGACGTGACCGTGGCGTGCAACAAAGGACCATCGAGTGCCGCGCGCGTGAATTTTTTGTCGTTGTCGCTGGAGGCCGACACTTCGCCCATGCAGCCGGGGCAGAAGCGCACGCTCACGGTTCGAATCGCGGGTACCCGAGACCGGGTGACGCTGGAAGCGCACAATCTGGCGCCGGAGATCGCGGAACTTGCCGGCGGCAGCACGACAAAGGCGATTTCGAGCGGCGGAGCAGAGAACGTGGCGACTTTTCCGCTGACTGGAAAACAACACGGAAATATTCTGGTGTCGATACGGCTGATACCGTGGGCGGTTCGAAACAAGGCCTAACTGGGGGTTATTCTTAGCCGCCATTTTTGGCGAACAGTGAAGTGAGCGGCAAAGATTCCTGCGTTGTGGGGAGCGGCTTCGCCGGTTCGCCCGGATCCAGCATTCCTTCCAAAGCCGTTGCTGTTTTGTCGAGACGCTTGTCGGCTTCCTGATAACTCTGCTGGACATTTTTCAGATGCGTGCCGACTTTCTCGAAAACTTCGGAAAAATTGGCGAAATGTTTTTTCAGACCGGCAAGACCGTCGGCAAGACGCTGGGCATTTTCCTCGATCTGCATGCCGCGCAAGCCCATGGCAATGACGCAAAGATGCGCGTAGAGCGTGTTAGGCGAAACAGCGACGATTCGTTTTTCGCGGCAGTAGGCGTCGAGCTGCTGGCCTTTGTTGTCCGCGCATTGCAGCAATTCGTAGTACACGCTTTCCGATGGAACGAACATCAATGCGAGATCCAGGGTGTTTTCCCCGGGAAGAATATATTTTTTGGCAATGGAGTCCGTGTGCAGCTTGACGGCGCTGACAAAAGTGCGGCGCGCTTCTTCGCCGTCGGTCTGGATGCGGCGGAAGGCGTCAAGCGGGAATTTCGAATCGATGGCCAGAATTTTTTTGTCGCGCAGAAAGATGGCCGCGTCAACACATTCGCCGCTGGCGAAACGGTACTGCGATGTGTATTGCGAGGGAGGCAGGGAATCCTCGAGAAGCCGCTCTAGCGCGACTTCTCCCAAGATGCCGCGCGTTTTCGCTCCTCCGAGGACGGATTCGAGCGACTGCTGGGCGTTGCTCAGCCCGCGGCTCACTTCCTGAAATTCGCCTAGTTGTTTGTGGATGCGCTCCATCATGCCTTGCGTGCTTTTCAGTTCATCGCGCATGGCGGACTGGCCTTGCGCGGAAATCGCCGCAGACTGCACCACTCCGTCGGTGAGAGATTTGCCGACCATATCGAGGCGTTGTGTAACGGTGCTGGCGAGCGTGGTGAGTTGTCCCGTGGCTTGCGCCTGCGCGGTCGCGACTGATTCTAAGCCGTGACGTAGTTCACTCATCTGCGATTTGATGGCTTCGCTTTTCTTCTGTGCGCCAAGACTCTGCAGCGCCACCCAGATGACAAGAGCAGCGACCAACAGCAAAGCGGCAATAAGAATTCCTGACATGTATTCTCCCCGTGACGACGGGAAACGGTACTTCTACTTTACGCGGATGAGAGATTTCGGCAAGCACGCAAAAAAAGAGGCCTCCCGTTTCGAACAAGACGAGGCTCTTTGAATGGCAGTGAACTACCAGCGCAACTTGAGGGCGAACTGAAATTGCCGCGCGTCGTAGGCCGCCGAGGGTTGACCAGCGAAACAAGTTGAGCCGGCAGTGGGATCGCAAAGCTGGTTAACCGCCGCGATATTGGTGCGATTAAATAAATTGAAACCATCGGCGATGAGATCGAGCTTCAGCCGTTCACCGAAGGGAATCTGCTTGGACACGCGGAGGTCAACCTGGAAAAAGCCCGGACCAACGAATGCGTTGCGGCCCAGGCTGCCGTTACACCCGGCAGGCGGAGTGAAGAACGGTACCGAAAAGGTTGAGCCATCGTTGGCAAGACAAACATCGGCGGGTGAGAAATGCACGCCGGGAATAAAGGGAGAAGTGGTGCCGCCGCCGGAAACGACCGATGGCCGCGCTTGGGAAGCGCCGAGGTCCAGACGCGTGTCGGTCCCGGTGATGACGTTGAAGGGGCGGCCGGAGGAAACTTCGATGATTGGCGCCACGGTGAAATTGCCGATGAAATGTTTCCAAACGCTGTCACCGACTCTGCCGGATGCGGACTGGAAAACGGCGCTGGTGACCCAGCGATGGCGCTGGTCATTGACGGAGTTTGATTTTTCCAAATTGGCGAAGCGGCTGTCTTGCGGTTCGAGAGTGGACTGCAAGTCGGTGCCGTTATCGATGGAGTGCGACCAGGTGTAACTGGAGAGTAGTTCGAAGCCCCTGGAGACGCGTTTTTGCACGTTGACGGTCAGTGCGTTGTACCAGGAACTGGCGTCGGAAAGTTGCGCGTCCACACTGTTGAATGGCACTGGCACGCCGAAGCCGACTGGATATCCAGCGAGGTGGGCGAGAGCCACCTCGTTGGCATAACCGCCGGCGGCTGCAGCAAAGGACGGATTCGGTCCCGATGGCCGAAAGAAATTGAAGAAAGCAGGCGTGCTGACGAAGCCAACGGCTGCGAGCGGATTGCAACCGGGTGCGGCAAAGCCCTGGCCAAGTGCGCCAGGGGCAATCAGGAAAATACTTCCGGTGCCGGTGCCTACGCAGGAATTTGCAGCGCCGGAAGGAACAACGACGGTGACAGGATTGCTTACGCTCAATCCGGAAGCGGCTGCGTTAAAGGCGTTTTGGTCCAACAACTGGGGATCGGTGGAGTTGACGTCCACTGGACGATTCAAGTGAATGCCGCGCGTGTACTGGTAGCCGACGCTGATGGTCCAGGAACCGGCGAGCTGCCGCTCGATGGTTAGATTTCCCTGTTGCGCGTAGCCATATTTGAAATTCGCCGCGACAGGCAGAGTGAAGGGAAGAATCGGGAGCGGAAAACCCGCGGTCAGATAATTTTGATTGGCGAAGAGCGAGTTAGGAGCAAGCGGATTGAAGCGTTGCTGGTTGGGAAGATACGCGAGGCTTAACGGAGAGAAGACCGCGTCGGCCGAGGAGCTGTTTAGCACTCCTTGAAAGATGGAAGAACCGTTCAAATTGGCGGGTGTATCCGTTCCCGGACCGCCAAAAGTTGCGCAGTCAGGGGTTACCAGTCCACAAGCAGAGGGTGTTCCACCCGCGGAGAGTAACTGTACCGAGCGGCCGCCGTCAGCGGTCACGGAGTCGAATGCAATGGCCAACAGCGGGTGGTCGTAGAAAAGGCCAAAGCCCACACGGATCACGGTTTTTCCGTTTCCGGCGGGATCCCAGGCGAGGCCGAAGCGTGGTGCGACGTTGTTGTTGTCACGCGGAATGCCTTCCACAACGCCCAGAGCCTTTTCCGCTGCGGCGTTAACGGTGGTGGCAGGAGCGAACAGCGGCGTAATTTCCACGTCGTAGCGCAGGCCATAATTAAGAGTGAGCTTGCGATTTACGCGCCAGGAATCCTGCGCGAAAAAACCGAACGGAAGATTATCGAAGGGCTGATTGGAATTTCCGATGCCCTGAATGTACGTTGTCGGAATTCCCAGGCCGTACGCCTGCAATCCGGTCGCACCGGGCAGACCTGCGAATGCGGGGCTAAAAGAGGTTGCGGCAATTCCGCCGAAATTAACGTCGCCGCCGAAATCCAGTTCAAAGATTTGTGCTTTTGCAGAACGCAGCTGGATCAGGTTGACGTCCGCGCCAAACTTGAACGTATGCTTGCCCCAGATTTTCGCGAGGGTGTCCGTAAATTCGTTCCTGCGCTCGATCCGGTCCACGGTGGAGTAGGGTTCGCGGCCGAAATAGGCGACGCCCGGAATGTTGACGCCGATTTGATCTCCGCCGGGAAGTTGCGAGAAGCCGAAGTGCAATCCACGCCGTGCGAATTGGTATCGGAAAGTGTTTACCGACGTTGGGCTGGTCACCGTATCGTGCTGGAAAGTTATGTTCAGGTCGCGCGATTGATTGTAGCCAGCGCGGCTGCCAGAGTTTTGTCCGAAGACCTGGTTTTGAGAAGTGGAAGGGAGTCCCGTGACGAGCGACGGCGAAACGCCGACACGAATGAAAGAGTGATTGTTCGCGTTCCAGTTTTGGTCCAAGCGCAAAGACCACAGGCTGGTTTTTTCTTGCACAGGATAGTTTCCGCGAATGGAATTCAGTCCGACGTAGGATGCTGGAAGCGGCGCAACGTAAATTCCGGCAATGGAGCAGGTCGCTCCATTGTTGACCGGCTGTGAGGCGGGACAATCCACAGGAAGCGGGAATTGCGCGCCAGGTCCCGGATTTAAGAAGCCCCCAGTCAGGCCTGGCGCAACCACTCCGGGATCGATTTTGTTCAATGCGACGCTGGAGGCCGAGCCCATGAGAGCGGCGTACTGCGAGGCCAGCGCAATCTGGCCCTGTCCCAATAGTTGCAGCACAGCAGCAGATTGATCGGAAGTCAATTGCAAGCCATCCAGACCGCATCCGCCGCAGTTGAAAGGAGAGAGGCCGAAGTTATTAATCCCGATGCTGGAAAAGCCGGTTTCTTCGCGTTGCGTGTACTCGTAGGAGCCGAAGAAGAATGTTTTGTCCTTCTTGATTGGACCGCCGATGGTGAGACCGGACTGCGTGCGCGTATAAGCCTGTTTGACGGGCTCAAGATTCCCTGTGACCGGATCAACTTGCCCGGAGAAAGCATTGCGGGCTTGAAATGATTTGTTGCGGAAGTAGCCGAAGGCGTCGCCATGAAATTCGTTTCCGCCGTTCTTGCTGACAATATTGATGACGCCGCCGGTGGCGCGGCCATATTCCGCGTTGTAGTTGCTGAGAATGAGTTGAAATTCCTGTACTGCTTCTTGAGAAACCGTGGAGCGAATACCGTTCACCGAGTTATCCACGGCGTCGGCGCCGTCCACCGTGACCATGTTGGAGCGCGCACGGGCTCCGCTGACGTTGAGGCCGCTATTGGGAGCGGGACCAATGGTGGGCGACACGTCGCGAGTGGTCTGAGAATTGGTCAGAGTGAAGTTGATGTAGTTGCGGCCATTGATGGGCAGGTTGTCGATGCGGCGCTGATCAATAGTTTGCGACACTTCTGATTTAGTGGTTTCTACGGCAGCGACTTGCGAGGTTACGGTGACGGTTTGCTGTACGCCGTGGAGCTCGAGCTTCGGATTGTAAATGGCATCCTCGCCCACGGTTACCACCAGATCTTCGGCGGTAAAGTTGCTGAAGCCGGAGCCGCCATCGACTCTCATCCTGTAGGTGCCCGGGGGCAGGCTGACGAAGGTATAGCGCCCGTTGTCGTCGGTGCTGGCTGTACGTTCCGCGCCGGTAGACTTGTAGACAAGCGTGATTTTGGCGGACTTCACGCCCAATCCCTGCGGATCGGTTACCGCGCCGGAAAGAGTGGCGGTATTACTCTGCGCAGAGGAGCGAACGGGATTCACCAGAATCAGCACGAGCAAAACCGACAACGCGAACACAAGCTGGTTGCGTTTCATCACTGCCTCCGAATTTTTAGACTGGCAAAGCGCCGCTAACCCCTAGCGGTTGCGGGGCACAGTCCCGCGCACACACGGCTAAGTCAATTGGCCACTCGGCTTGTACTTGATACTACCGTACATTGCAACCGCAAAGTTCCCGGTCACGATCCGTGCATACTGTCAGTCAAGTCCACGCCTTAGGATTTCCGAGCCAACGTGCGCTGCAAAGCTATCCTTCCGCGATGATGTTGTTCAAGCGACAAGAGGCGTCAAAACGCCGGTGACGTGGAATGTCGTGCTGGATTTGACGCGCCGATCCATGGGCAGGTTCCGGGCGGCGGGGGAGCCGCTTATAAGTGTTTTTGGACCAGCTTGCGGAGTTTGTCGCGATCGTCGCTCTTCATGTGCACGAACTCGACGCCGTTGCCATCGGGTCCGGCATTGCGGACTACCGCGGTGAAATGAATTTTGCGCAAGCCGGAGCGAACTTCCAGCTGAATGGTATCTCCGACATTCAGTTTATTGAGCGATTCGAGGTAAGCGCCTCCGAGGCTGATGGTCTTGACTCGCGCCATGGCCGATTGACCGCCTTCGATGTGTGCGCGGAGCGGCGATTCCAGCGGGACACGTGCGTAGCGGCGGGGCACGACAAAAGTCACGCCGCCCTGCGAACCATGTTCGTAGGCCGAGCGAACCTGCGCGGACGCCGGGCGTTCTTCTAGCAGAGCCAGGGCATCGGCGGCTACGGTACGGACTCCGGCCGGTTCTGCGTAAGCCAGGCCATCGCGCTTCTCACAAATCTGCCGAAAGAGTTTTGCCGCATCGGTCACGCGCATACGGGCCAGCGCCTCGATGGCCTTGATGCGGACGTATTGATCGCGAAGCGTTTCGTGTCCACCGGAAGCGATGTCCATCAACTGGGGGATGGCGGAGACTTCCTGAGCCAGGCCAATGTGATCGATCATCATCGGAACAACCAGCGGGTGCGCGTCGCCGAGCAACGCGGAAAAAATGAACGCCGCAGAGCGTGCGGAAGTTGCGTTTGCGGGGCGAGAGATTTCGCTGACCGCCAAATCCTGCAGGTTCCATTCCCAACTGGCCAGAGCGCGCGGCAACGCGCGCAGCAATCTTTCCGGATCGGCCGCGGCAAGCAATTTGATGGCGGCGCTGACGCGCTGCCTCCGCGCTTCGTACAGCCGTGTTTCGAGAAGATTCAGGACGGGTACGCCGATGGTGCGCAGCAGTCGCGCCATCGCGGGTAGCAGTTCCGTACTGCGAGGATCGGCAATCAACAAGGTCAGGCGGTCCAGCAGTCTTTCCGGATCGCGCACCAGCAGCCTCGGCAACGCCGGATCGAGCGCGCGATTTGCCAGCGCAGCGTCTACCAAAAGCAAGAACCTGTCCTGCGCAATCAACCGCAGCGCCAGCGCGTGCATGTGTTCAAATTGAGATTCACGCGGAGGCTTTTCGAGGCCGGACAGAATGCCCTCAAGACCTGCATAGTCGCCGCGCGTGACCGCGATGCGTCCCAACACTTCCAGAAAAGCGGAAAGTAGCGCCGCGGTTTCGGGAACGGCTTCGTGCTCGAGCGCTTTGAGCGCGCAACGGTTGAGTTCTTCAGGTACCTGGTTAGGCCAGAGCGATTCGATGACTGGCGACAGCTCCTTCAAGCCGGCGGCCACCGTGCGGCGCGCCGCCCGATCGGGAGTTTCCAGGCGGCGAGCGTAATTCAAGAGGATATTGCGTGCTTCGCGGCGGGGAGCGTCCGCGCCGGCATCGGCAAGCTGCATCAGGGCGGAGCGAATGGCAGCGACCGGAACACACCATACCTCAGGCCCGCGGAGAACCGCGGATTTTTCGCGCGGCGCAAGTTCGATCCAGAATTTCTCCCTCATTTTTTCAAAATGCGCGTCGTCGGCCCAGATGGACGCCAATGAAGATAAGTGTTGCGAAGAGTGTGGGCCAGTGTAACCGCCCGCGGAAACCATTACTTTGCCGAGTTCGCGGAGATTTTTGCCGAACTCGTGCGGATTGATTGTTCCCTGGGTCAGTTCGGCGCTGAGCGATTCCAGAATGATTTGCTCTGAGAGGCGCACCAGATATGGTTGCGGTTTTTCGGCATCTCGCGGGCTGTGTTGAGAAACCGTGTTGAGCAAGAGATGAACTGTTTCGCGCCGGGATTCTGCAAGCGCTCCATGGATGGCGCGTGCGGCTTCCTCTGGAGAGAGTCCGCGCGCGCTTTCCAGCGGAGGGGTAAGACGGGCGATCAGTCGCAGGACATCAGAAAGATTTTCCGAGGTCGGCGCGGTGATTGGCGCATCAGCGTCTTCGTTCGCGGAATTTCCACCGAAGGCGACCAGCGCTGCGACGAGGCTGGACAGCACCGTGTCCACTTTGCGATCCGTTTGGGCGTTCACCAGAATGCCTTCCACACCGTATTCAAGCAGCTTCGCGTTCCACCAGGAATTGCGTTTGTTAGGCAGCGGGCCCTTTGATTTTAGCAATGCCGCGAGGATGAGTTGGGCAAGCGTGTCGAGTTCGCCTACATGAAATTGCCGGAGCATCACCAGGGTCTGGATTCCGGCTAGTTGAAAATCGGCTGCGAGGTGCTGCAGTTCACCTTTGGGGTCGGGAAGCGGCGCTTCGTTGAGCTTGGGTACGACCAAGGCGTCGCGCTCGACGCGAATTTCCAATCCGCCCATTTTTTGCACGAGCTGCTGCAAAGAATCGTGAGTGGTTTCAAGACTCTCGAGATTTTTTGGGTGGCTATGGTGATACAAGCGGCGGGTGTTGAGCAGAATTTGGAAATCTCTTAATGCTCGATGAACTTCCTGAATTCCTGTGCCGCGGTCGGATTGAGCGACGCCCGCAAATTCGGAGATGCGAGCCGGCGAGCCCGCTTTCTCAGGGCTGGCAGGATTCGGTGCCGACTGGCCAGCACTCGCTGCCTCAAAGATCTTGCGATTTTGGAAAAGGCTCATTAAATGTTTATTCCGCCTAGATTCAGCATGGCTCCTGCCTGGCAGACAGGGGACCGCCAAGAGAAGTAAGGGCACGCCGATGGCCTGCGAAGTCGAGCGTAAGTAACAGAAAACACATATTTTATTTTTATAGTACTAAAACCTAAAGCCAAGATTTGGGTGAAAATGTTACGTTACGGGAGAGTGGCTACCGGATGCGTTGCAAGCTCCTGGACACACTTACAGTTCCGCCGTCGCTGGCCTGAACTGCATTGCGGGAAGGCTTAAAGCCCTCTAACTTCAGAGCTATGTTATGGATGCCGGAGTTGATTTCGACTCGGGCGGGCGTCCGCTGGCCTGTGGAAACCCCGTCAACCCATATCTCGGCACCGGCTGGTGTCGATTCGACCTGCGCCCAGGCCAGGTTGTCGCCCTTCTGATGAAGTGCGGCATCGACTTTCGATTGGCCATCGTCGCGGACTTGCACCGAGCCGGAGTAAGCTTCATAGCCCAGAAGACGCAGAACTACGTTGTACTTACCGGGCGCTAGAGGCAGGGTCAGCGGAGTCTGGCCCGATTGCTTATCTCCATTGATGAACACGTCGGCTCCGGCAGGGTCGGACGTGACCAACAAACCTTGCGCGATAGGCGCCGGTTGAATGATCTTATGCTTTGACGAGTCTTCTCCGGGTGAAGCGACGTTGCTGGTATCGTCGCGGATATCGTCGGTGACTTGAATCCCGGGCGGCGCATTTCGCAGGAACTTGAGCAATTCGCTGTGCTCGAAGGGCCGCAATTTGCCGGAGAGCGTAAGTGTCATGCCCGAGCTTCTGATGGAGAGCCGATCGCGAAGATGGTTTTCTGCTGCCATTTGCAGAATTTGCTCTTTGTACTCAGCAGCCGCCAGCGAAAGCGAGTTCGATGTGACAACTGCTGCACGAGAGGCTGGGCGCTCTACAGGCTTTGCGGAGGATGACGCCGGATTCGGCGCTGGTGGTTTTTCGGCTGATGCATTGGAAGGCGACACGGTTTCTGGCGCCGTACTCAATGTTGGGTCCGTTGCAGCGGGCTCGGAAGCTGTCTGGTTTTGGAGTACTTCGGATCCGGAGTTGGACCCGCGAGTATTTTGCTGGCGTGCGGCCTGGAAAACTGGGCGAATTCTTTGCACCCCGAAGACGATTACGGCTAACAACAGAATTGCGGCCAACACAGTTGCGAATACGTTGCTTTTTTGTCGCTCCGGCGCGGGAGCGATGGTTCCCGTGCGGCGAACCGCCGGAGTCTGGGTTGGACCGGAAGCGCGGGAAGTGAGCGAGCGCGACGTGGAAGCGAGCTGAGCACTATCCAAATAACCGCCCTGTGACTGGCTGTTTTGCTGTGAGTTGACGGCGGGAAGCGTGGCGTTTGGATTGGACGCCGAAGACAGCGACCGGTAATTGCGCAGATCCTCGAACAGTTCAAGACAGCTCTGGTAACGCGCGGCGGGTTCTTTCGCGAGCGCCTTCATGATGACGTCGTTTAGTCCGGGATGGATGGATGAATCGATGTCGCGCGGGGCGGTGGGCTCTTCATTCACGATTTTGTAAATGACCGTGGTGATGTTCTGGCCGGGAAAGGGTTTTTCGCCGGTGACCATTTCGTAAAGCACGACGCCCAGAGAAAAAACATCGCTGCGGCCGTCGACAACTTTGCCTTTGATCTGCTCGGGCGACATGTAACTGGGAGTGCCAACGACGTGTGCGGTTTGTTGAACGGTGCCGAATTGCAGGATTTTTGCGGTGCCGAAGTCGGTGACTTTTACGGTATCGTCGGGTGTCAACATCAAGTTGGCAGGCTTGATGTCGCGATGAACGATGTTGCGATCGTGCGCGAACTGCAGAGCGCTGCACGTTTGCTCCATGATGCGGAGCACTCGCTGAACAGGGAACATCTGCCCTGCGTCCAGCAGATTCTGCAGGCTCTTGCCTTCAACGAGTTCCATGGTTATGAAGAAGAGGCCGTCTTCTTCGCCGGCATCAAAAACGACCACAATATTGGGATGGGTAAGAAGTCCGGCGGCGCGAGCTTCGGTTTGGAATTTAGCGAGTAGTTCGGCTCGCGTCAGGCCAGTGCCTTCTTCAGAGAGGAGAAGAGTTTTTACAGCGACGGCTCGGCCGATGACCGGGTCGGTCGCGTGATAGACCACACCCATGGCGCCACGGCCTAGTTCGCCGGAAATCTCGTACCGACCTGCTTTGGTGAGCGTTGGCATAACGTTCAAGCGCGGAGGGAAAGAAACCAACCCATTGAGCAATCTTCGACGAGCGCCAGCGACCGCCGGCAACCTACACCCCTGCGCCTGCTTAGAAGCTACCGGGTAAATTTTCATGGGGTCAATCCGACTGCGGTACTACTGTATCGGACTCGTCACGTAGAGGCGCGACGAAGGCCAGCAGAGAAAAATCAGTCGTCGAGGTGCTTCTCTAAGGCAACTTTTCCCGCAGAGGATCGGTAGACAAAGATGAAATAAGCGGTGACAAGCATCATGCCAAGAATCCACCAGATCAACCCGATTGTCAGGCCGTAGTTGCCTGCTTGCGTGTTTTCAATGGTCAGCGAATATGCCGGATTGCGCCCGGGAAGCACCATAGGGAAAACTCCAAAGACGGCACTGAGGAGCATTCCAGCCAGATAGCATCCAGCGGCTACCAAACTATTCCATTCGTTACCGCGGGCCATTGCCCAACGGATGCCTGCCAAGCCGGCGATCGCGAGCAGCGGGAACACGTAACCCCAGGGTGAATTGCGGAAATGCAATGCGATTGCCTGCTGAACGCGGAAGCTGGCGATGGTTACTGCTATCGTGAGAGCGACCACCGCCCACCAAGCCAGCCGGGCGATGCGAAGAGAGCGATCGAGCACCGCACCGTCCGTTTTCAGTGCTAGCCACAGCGCGCCATGGACTAGCAGCGCCGCGAGCGCCAGCAGTCCCACCAAAATCGTGTACCAGTCCAGAATTCCGGTGCGCTCTCCCAACCGGAAATTCGTCCATAACGGCTCGAAGAAATACCCGGAAGCGTCGAGAGGAACGCCGCGTATGACGTTGCCCAGCGCCGCTCCGAAAAATACGCAGAGCAGGAGGCTCGATGCAGCAAACAGAAAATCCCATATTGGATCCCATACTTCACTATGAATGTGGTCGCGAAATTCGATCGAGATACCGCGCAAGATGAGCAGCCACAATACGACCATCAGAGGCAGATAGAACCCGGAGAAGCCACTCGCATACAATCCAGGAAACGCGAAATACAACACGCCGCCTGTGGCAATCAGCCAGACTTCATTGGCATTCCAAACCGGCCCGATGCTGGAAAGAACCTGTTTTCTTTCTTCGTCTGTTCTGGCGACGAGAAGGTGAATCGCCCCGGCTCCCAGGTCAAACCCGTCGAGGAGAACATAGGCGGTAATCATCAGAGCCACGAGCCAGAACCAAAGTGTTCCCATGGTCTTTCCTAATCGTCCGCGTGTGCCGGAGGGGGTTCCGGCAGATGCCCAGTGTGTTCGGGCCCGAGTTCGATTTCCCGCCAGGTAAGAAAAAGCCAAAGGATCGCGAGCACCGAATACATACCCATAAAACCAATCAAAGTGAACCAAACATTGCCCGCGTTCACCTTCGGAGATGCGCCCACCGTTGTCCTCATCAGGCCATAGATCAGCCACGGTTGCCGGCCAATTTCGGCGGTAATCCATCCCGCGGTATTGGCGATGTACGGCAGCGGCACGCAGAGCATCAGGGCCCAAAGCATCGCTCGCGATGTAAAAAGCTTCTTCCGCCACAGCTGCAAAACCGCCAGGCCCATTACGGCAATGAAGATGGTGCCCAGGCCGACCATGATGTGATAGCTGTAGTAGAGGAACTCAATACGATCGGGCCATAAGTCCGTGGGGAAATCGCTGAGTCCCTTGATGTTCGCGGACCAATTTTGGTAAGTCAGGAAACTGAGCATGCGGGGAACTTCAAGAGGATTATCGAGTTTGCGGCGCTCGACGTCCGGCTGGCCCAAGATTGCCAGCGGAGCACCCTCCTGCGACTGGAAGAGTCCCTCCATCGCAGCAAGCGTCACCGGCTGATTGTCGGCGATCATTTTGCCTTGGGCGTCGCCGGTTGGATAGAGCTGCATTAATGCGGCGACAATGCCAACCAGCACACCAGCTTTTACAAAGATACGGCCGTAGGCTTCGTCCCGATGAGTGAGCAGATAGAACGCGCCGACCGCGACCATCACGAAGCATCCGGTTTGTACCGCGCCAAGCATGGTATGGGCGTATTGCCAGAGCGCCCACTTGTTCAACAATAGGCCCCAAAAACTTGCCAACTCGATTCGGCCATTTGCGCCCACGTGATATGCGACGGGATGCTGCATCCATGCGTCGGTAGCAACAATGAAATATCCGCTTAACCACGAGCCCAGCCATACCAGAAATGCGGACCACCAATGTCCGATGGTGCTTAGTTTTTTCTCGCCAAAGAGGAATAAACCGAGGAAGCTCGATTCCAGGAAAAAAGAAAACACGCCTTCCATGGCCAGGGTTTGTCCGATAACGCCGCCAGCGGACTTCGAGAACTCCGCCCAATTGGTGCCGAACTGAAATTCCATGGGAATTCCGGTCACCACGCCCATGGCGAAATTGATGCCGAAAATTTTCCCCCAGAATTTTGCCGCGCGGTTGAAGTGCTCGTCACCGGTGCGAAGCGCCTTGGTCTTGAGATAAACCAGCAGCAAAGCCAGGCCCATCGTCAATTGCGGAAAAATATAGTGGAAGGTGATGGTAAATGCGAAGTGCAACCGGTCAACATCAACAGCGTGCCCCATGCTACGACCTTCGTGGCGTCAGTCTCGCCAGCAATTGCGAGGTCGCCCAGGCGGCAAGGGGCGAACTCAGACTCTCTGCAACATTAGCGTTTCAAAGGATTCTCCTGCAAGCCGAAACGGTTTTCTCCTTGGAAAAGTCCGCGCAAAAAGGAATCGAAGAATTAATGGTGGGGCTGGGGAGGTTCGAACTCCCGGCCTACGGTTTAGGAATTTGACTGAAATTCTCCTAGGTGTTTGCTTTCAGTCCGTTCAGTTTGGTCACCGGCCTGCTCTCCGGGGCTAGATTGGGCGGAATTTGCAACGCAATTTGCAACAGATTCCGATAGGGCTTACCTAGGAAAAGATGAACGGAATGATACAGTCTCCGTGAGCGGCCATGCGTGGCATTCTTTTACTCGCTGGACTCGCCGTGAAGAGCAGCTACTCTCCAGACCGCTTATCGGGAGTTAAAGAGCAACGTGCGGTCATACTCCGCCCAAATAGATGCCAACGTGTAATTTTGCTGCCCAGCGCGCAACACGAATCAGGTTGTCTAACGCTCGGATGGAACGACGTCTCTTTGACGATTTGCTGAGCGCGAAGAAGCTCTGTCAGGAACGGGTCAACCTCGTCGGGTTCGTAGACGGCGTCACTAGTGGGGTCAGATAAACGCGACAATAATGGAAAACCTGGACTGAGCGGGCCTTCTCCGCCGCAGGTGCCAACTTCGTCCCGCTCTACGCCTAGCTCCTTGAACAATTCGTCAGATTGAAACATCCCAATCTCGATACCTAGACTGCGCTCTGTCGGTGACGTCGGCTCAAACGTTTCTGGCCTACTTGAGCGGGTCACGAACCAAGTCCTCGAACTCGCCTTTCAATTCTGCTAATCCTTGGCCGTAAACCAACGTGCCTCGAACTGTTGAGGGTCACGCTCTGTCAATCCTAGCCGTTTCTCACAAGGTACGAGCAGAAGAGAGGAAAGTGTTTTGCTTTGACTTGCAGGTGGGACGCAAGAAGAGTTGAAAACTGTTCAGGTCTCGCAACGCCTACGACTCAGTCCGTCCCGGCGACGCCATCGCCTACAAATAAATAATCCGATTGCGCATGGGGCAATCAGTTGCGGCCCCATATCCCTGTCAAGAGTGACAGTGTTCCGCATGGCGAACCGCCGGTACCCTGAGACCACAAGTCCCCCGCCCTTGTCCTGAAATGATGAAATCTGGATTCTCGAGAGTTCTTTTCGCAATCGTCGGCATTGGCGCGCTTGGCTGGTTGCCACACACTGCTTTTGCCCAGCATGGTGGTCATGGCGGCGGAGGAGGATTTCACGGCGGCGGTGGAGGCGGATTCCGCGGTGGCATGACAGGAAGTTTCCATGGTGGTGGCGGAGGTCACCATGGTTACAGCGGCGGACATTCCTACGTCAGTCACCATGGAGGTGGCTACTACGCAGGACACGGGGGCTATGGATGGCATGGTGGCCACCACGGTTGGCACGGCGGATACTGGGGCTATCCACACTACGGTTACGGGTGGGGATTGGGTTTTGGCTTTGGGTGGCCGTATTGGGGATACCCGTATAGCTACGGCTACAGCCCTTGGAATTACGCTCCCTACCCTTACTATTACCCGTATTATTGTCCTCCGGGATACACATGTCCTCCCAACGGGAACGATGACCCTTCTCCTCCGAATCCCAGCCCAAAATCCGGGAGCAACCCAGGGGAACCGCCGGCGAGCACTCCAAACACGAACTACACGACCGGTAATGTCGATGCCCTTACATCGAGTGGCCGCTCAACTGACCGGATAACCGCCACGCCGAGCGACTACCAAGTCGCACACTCCACCACGCGGCAAAACCCGCCGGTCCGCCTTGAAGTGCAGAGTGCGATGCGAGCCTTGCGCGAGATGCCACCGTTTGCACGGGAGAGGGAAATCGAGACCGGTCGGTACAGCCACTTTTCGCCTGAGGAGCGGGAGCTTCTGAGAAGCATAAACTGAAGACGGGCGATTTGTGCCACGAACCTCACGGTGGTGGGCGAGCGAAAATAGGGTGGTTCAAAAGGCTGGTTTCCGTGTCTTCGCAGGTCATTGAATACAAAAGCGCGCAGCCGAAGCGCTTCAGTGGTCCGCAGGCTACAGGTTACTGAGCGTTCTGGATCACAGGAAAATCCCACACAGCGTAGCGGCCTACTGACGCTCTCAAATCCAAAGCTTTGCGTCGGTCACGATCATTTCACTTTCGTTTCATCGACCAACTTACTCGCCGGAACGTTGTAGACGAGGTCTGCAGACGCAACTCGGACCATCGGCACGGATTTTTGATCCCACAGATGTACGACACGGCCCTCGACAATTTCGCCGGACTGCGCTCTCAGACCAACAGTCGCGCCTAGTTTTATTTGAGCTTGCTTTTCGTAGTCATGCGGAGAGCATGCGCCGATGTCTTAGGATTGAACTACGCGAAAATACAGGGCCTTAATTCGACGCAGATTGCGTTTGGACGGGAGCGATTTTCGTGAAACGCAGATGCCAGCCTGATGAGGCATCCCGCGTAAACACGTCTGTGTCGTCCTCGTCGAAGAACTTCGATGTATCCGGCGTCTGACGATATTTCTTGATGTAGGTCACAACCGCCGTATCCCCAAATACCCGAACCTGAACATTTTTCTTTTCAATTGTGGGAGCGTCGGAAGCGCCCTGCCAACTAAAGCGAAACATGTGCACAGACTTGTTCTTCTGCAAGTTTTGGATGAACTGTCCCTTGGTTAGGCTCCTTGCGCCAACGCAGACCCAATCATCTGCAAGGTATTTTGCAAGAGTAGTGTCATTGCGCTGCTCCAACCGTGAGGTCTGCCCCTCGATTCGCGCAAGTTCTTCCTCATCGTTGGTTTGTGCTCGAACAGAAGGGGCGAAAAATAAAACTCCAGCGACGACAACCAAGAGTATTCGCATGATTTCCCTCCGGGCATAACGCCTAACGTTACCGCATGGAGTGGAGAAAGGACACCAAATCATTTCGGATGCCTACGCCGATATTCCTCGCGGCAGATTTCTCCGCCAACTTTTTGGTCTTGAACGGTTTGGATAAAATCACAAGTTCAAGACCTTGATACTCGAACCGCAACCATCTCACAGATGATTTTCATCCTGGATCAACTAAAAAAGTTTCTGGATTACGTTCTGCTGCCCAGACAAGCCCGTTTGTGAATTTTATGAGAAGTGGCGTATCCGCAGACCTCCTACCTGACTCGACCTCGCAGCTTGCCGTATCGCTTTGCCCCGGTCACGCCAATATTCCGCATCGGTCTTAAATCCTCTGCCGATAAACCAGTTCCCGAGCCTGTTCAGCATTGCGCCGTGCCAATGCCAGTTCTTCGCAACTAGACCGCGTCTCCATCGAGAATTCCAAAGCCGCAATTGCCGACCTAAGCTAAGCGTTATTTTTACTTCAATTGTTCCTGCTCTTCCGCCATGCCGCCAACAGCCTAATCGTTTTCAATTCCTTATCCGTCTGCACGAAGAAATCAATACACTGCTGGCACTTCCGTTCCTTCAAACGATTAGCGAGCCGGTAGATGTTGGCGTGTCGGAATTTCCTGCAAGGCTCCAGATTGGGGGAGCATTCGAGGAAGATGCGGACTTCTTCCGGCAATTCCCGTTGCTGCTTTTTGGGTCTCATGATGCTAGCGTGCCGGAACCTCTTCCGCGATTAAGGCGTAGAACCGACGATCGAAGAAAGACAAAGACCCCCATCGTAGCGGCAGCCGGAATTATGATGTGAATGACCAGTAGTTGATGTTCATTGCCACGGGCACCGTTAGAAACCGATAGGGCGGATGTGCCGGATCAATCCAAGGAGCCATTGGGAAACGGAGTAGCCACAGCCACTCTAGGATTTCAAAGAAGGCCGGAAACAGCGCGGCAATATATCGCTGTTTAGGCGAGCTAATAGCTCCGGCGACGGCGAAGCCCACTATCAAATCCCAATGGATTAATGGTAGTAGATGAGTTAACGGGATGCGAACCCGGAGCATCCAGGCGGGGTTCGTACAATAACGTTCAAGCACGGACTGAACTAGCCACAGATCAATATCGCCGCAATTCCGGGAACGATGACACGGCTGGTATGCTGTTCCATAACGGGCGGGATAATATCATTTTACGGTAAACGATTAAGATACTTTCTCCCGTTGCTCCACCCGGAGCTACACATGAATCGGGTCTTGAGTCTGACGGAGCAATTCTCCAGAACTTACGTGAACGGCTAGGCAGCATGACCCATGCTCAATTGATTCAGTTCGGGAAAACAGTTCGTGGATTAAGCGCAGGCTCGACAAGAACATCAAACCCGTTTAAGCGGCAATTGGAAGAGGCGAGAGCAGAGTGGAAGCGTCGCAGGAAACATTCATGTAGTACAATTCCAAACTGGGAGGAAACAAAGAATGAGTGAAGTTTTGCAAGGGTTGTTACAAAAGAGGGCTTCGTTGTTCGCAGAGTTGCGTGCCTTGGACGCGGGTATAGCCGCTTACCGTCGTGCGCTGGTACCAACCAAGAGCTCGGCGGCGCAGGTCAAGGTCAGCGGCACCAGACCGACAATGAGTCTGGCCGCGAGGAAGAAGCTCTCCCTGCTGGCTAAAGCACGTTGGGCTAAGAAGCGCAAGGACGAAGCGAAGAAGTAACCGCTACGATAGTCCAGCGAAAGCACAAAGCCTCTCACCTTATATATTATAAGGATGAGAGGCTTCCGTGTTTCTGTCACTTAGATCCTTCTGATTCATCCAGTCCGACCTACGGTTTAGGAATTTGATTGATATTCCCCAACATGTTTGTTTTCAATCCGTTCGGTTTGGTCACGGCCCTGCTCTTTCGGGCTTGCTTGGGCGCGCAACTTGCAACGCGGTTTCCGAACCAAACTGACATGCCTTTACGTTTTGCACTCGCCGAAATCTTGGTGGGACGCCATATACGGAAAAACACCTCAGACGGCCGAAATTGCAATTTCAGATGTTATGCGAGGAACTTGCAAGACAACAGGGCGAGAAAGGATGCGACAGTTAAGAATACTACGGGGGTACAAAATGCGAGCTTCCAAATAGGCCACCAAGCCGGCACGGACAAAGTGGGTCTAAGGCCAGCGGTCTTGTTCCGCTGAACGCTGAAAAATAGCACCCAGCTTCCTCAAAAGGTCCCTGCGAACAATACTTCAATCCATTCTTTTGCAGTGCCCACAAGTCCTCACGAATGCAGAAGAAGTCTATTGGTCGCTTTCTTTCGTTAGGAGGCGAAAGGAATCGAAGATTCGAGTGACCTCTTCTGGCTTAGAGTGGTCGGTCAACCAGCGAGCATGGAAGCGATAGGTCCTGTTCACAGAACATTGAGTAAGCTCGTACAGCACGTACGTCGGGCCATTCGTGTGGATGTCAACGGACTCAAATGCAGGACTGCCTTGAAAAGTGATTTCCTTGGTCGCCCGAATGGCTCCAAGGGGAAGAGGTTTATTCACTATCGCTCGCATTTCGACAATCCCGGCTGCGCAATCTACCGGTTCAGCCGAGACCGACAACTGTGTGACGATGCTTTCGTCTTCCGTCATGAATAAATTGTACGAGTTGACGCGTCGCAGGCTTTGTTTCTTAGGTGCGTTCGGCAAAGTAATTGCAAACCCGTCTTTCTGACAAATGTACTCGTGCCAATCACTCTGACTGCCGGTTGACTCGGGCGCGGTGCTTTGCACGATGCTACACGCGACAGCGTCCAACGCGGCTTGTGCTGCGGTTTTTTCCGCTGCGAGAACTTTCTGAGCCGCATCGGAATCGGCCATTTTTTTCGTTAGGCTTTGTCCCTCAGAATCAGGGATTTTTTCATAGACCAGGACGTGCTGCACTGGATGAACCACGCCTTTGGCGTCTATCTTGCCAGCGATAATCTTGGGATGGCCGGGAAGTTCGTGAACCGTCAGAGTCTTGCCGTCCGCGCTTACGGCATATTCCTTTTTCCATCCGCCAAACGGCCCCACACCTTCTTGCACAAACACGTTTGGTTCGGGGCGGGAAAAGCGCCAAGCGTCATTCATGGGTTTCCCAGAGTCCGTTGGCTTGGAGACCGTTCCCTTCATGCCCGTGATGACTTCATAGTGCAGGTTATAGCCGTTGGATTGGGTGGCCACGAAGGTCAGTTCGAATTCGTCCCCTCGTGGCATGATGGTCAAGATTTCGGCTTCGGCTGTTGGGTTTGTGCTTCTGTCGATACTGAGTTTCCATGCGCCAACGAAAGGGTCGGCAGCAGGCCGTGTAGCTTTGGGGGGTGCCGTGGACTCTTGCGCGTGAGCAACCTGGAAGAGCGCGCTCAGTAGGACCAGGCCAGTCAGAGAGAATCTAGTGATAAGTGGTCGCATTTCTGGACACCGTTAAATCTTTCTTAAAACGGCAGCATACCACTTTTCTAGTTTAACCTTAATGTTACGTTGGCTAACGCTCTACCAACGGATAACTACGCGCATCGAGGAGTTGTTACCTTGGAACGCCGCCGCAAGTCTACAGCTCCCCAACCAAGAGGCGGCCTAAACCAAGACGCCGCCACGAACGCTCCCACAAGTGGTCTTCCAGACCTTCCCTACATCGAAGAGACCATCGAACAAGGCGGAATCAGCATCGGAATCATTCCTCCACTCACGGAATGTGTCGCTGTGGCCCACACCGACGACATTTTCACCGACGAGATCAACCCGCCGGCAAAATCGCAGCGCCCCTAGCAGCTGCATCCCTTCAACACAAGACGGCCAGAAGCGAACGCTTACGAATCAAAGCTTTCAGTCTCGATTGAAACGCTTCCGAGAACTCGAATTCCGGCACCTCCAAACCGCAGCGGTCGCAGTGAGACCACTTGAACGACCTGATGTAAGGGATGGATACCAAGCTAGTCGCAAGAGTGGTATGCAGTAACCACTGAGCAAACCCTGCAAAATTGAAAGACCATTTGTACACCGCCGCCACTGCCGGTGAAGGTCTCGCCCGGCCTATCGCTGAAGTCATCGTTGCCCGTTGTGCTATCACAGATTGCTGCAAGGACAGGCATCTCCTCCCGGCACTTGGGGCAAAACGCCTTGCGCGGATTGTAGATGAAGGGATAGCCACCAACCTGATGCCCGAAGTATGCATCGATGTCGTCTGGTGCGTCTTCCGTCTGCCTAGCCCTTAGCTCTTGCTGTTGAGCCTCCGAGAGTGGTTGGAGTGCGACGCGGCGAACCGGAAATAAACCAGTGTAGCCATCGTAGGGACCTCCCGGACCAAGTTCTGTTCCTGGTTGTCTCGGGGGTACTTTCAGGATTTTCACGCTCCCATCACGATTAATTTCGTAGCTGAATTCTCCGTAGGGAATGCTGCAGGTCCAACAATATAGGAGGTGGACAGACGGATGCCGATTGCGGTCAAAATTCAGGAGAGGGTCCTCGGAGTACAAAGAGAGCAATCGCAACAGCGGTTTATCACAGTTGGGACAAACTGCTCCAGCTATTTCGTCCTTTCCGCAAAAGTCGTGCAAGATATCTGAAATGGCCGGAGAGAAATTCAGCTTGTAGCCCCACTCAGGGTTTCCCTTGGATTGCTCATTTGCTTTAAGCATTCATCCCTCGGAAGCAGAATCGGAATTCTAGTCTTTCCATGTTCAAAACATACGACGAAGTGCGGAAAAGAATCTCCGAAAGGCATTGGGCTGGCGAGGTGAGCTAATTGTTATGTTCGATTGTGCTGGAGATGGCTCGGCAAGTAGTGCGGAAACGGGGCTAGGCTCAGTATCTTGATAAGAACTCACAACTTCTCCCATCAGAACTGAGACGTCCAATTCGAGTTGCAGTTTCTGATAGTCTCGCGTTGGCAAAGCGAAATGGACCAGCTTGAGCGTCTTGAATCCGGTAAAGCTGACTGTAATCTCATAAATTCCCGAAGGAAGGTCAACCAACCGCAACTGTCCGCTCGCATCAGTCTTTGCATCAATCCTCATTCCGGTCTTTTCATTCACAATCGTGACCGCTGCATTCGGAAGCAGCGCGCCATTGACATCAACTACCTCCAGCGCGAACACATTCTGGGCAGGTTGAATCTGCAACAGACTTGGGTCGTGTTTCGTAAGAGTTGGGGCTGCCATCGCGGTGCCAGCACTCATGACCGCTGCCAATGCAGTGCTTGCGAAACGAGAGAACCGGTGCATCACCAAACGGAATCTAGCAGGACAGTTCCGAGTCATCATCGTTCCATCGGACCGCTGATATAAGCGAGCGCACAATCGTCCCTCGCGCTGGGCCACAATTTCCTCAATCTCTGTACGGGTCAGTTCGGAAAAATTGTACACATCGAGCTTACACTGGGCACAGTATCGGACACGCTCGTTGCCCAACATCCGGTCCCAATCTGCCGAGCACGGCGAAGCGATGCGGACTTCCTGCCTCATAATTCCTCCATCGTAGCCCCTTTTTAGGAGGGGCGCCCAACAAACTAAAATCAACCTTCCTCGTCAAGGACAGGAATTATCACAGGCCAAATGGACTCAGTGCTTGGTAAACGCACTACTCCTACACGTGAAATCTGACGCGAAGGCTGGCCGGGAACTTATCGGGACAGTCAGCGAATCGTGATAAATTCCGTTCGGTCGTGGTCTTACGCCCGCAACAGAACGCGTACCTTAGCGTGATGGGGAACAGAACTCCTGACCGAGGTGTCTCAATGAATGTGAGGATGCGTTCGATGTCGGTCCTGCCGGTTGTTTTGCCGTTTTTCCTTGTTGCTGCCAATACCCACTCGCTCAGTCCTGCAGCCGTTGTCCAAAATCGGGCGCAAAAGGAATCTGCTTCCTTCAAGAATGTCGAAGAGACCGTGTCGAAACTCTTGTTTGTGCCTGTATACACGACGTCAGACGAAAAGCTTCTTAACGAGGCAGGTGATGGGGCCGCCCTTGCAATCACGAGAATCGTGAGTGAGCAAGAAATGAACTCGCCTGAAACAGGAAGGCGAGTTCTTCTCATCCTGCACTTAGCGTTCGAGGCTCCCCAATCCATCATCGAGCGGAACAGCAAGACACCAAGGGCAGCTCTGCGTTTGCTCGACCAGTTGGAGCATACGGATTACGGGCGGCAGCCCAATGTAATCGGCAATGCACGATTTGAAATCAAGCACAACACATCCACCGGGCGGCCTCTGGAGCCTGTAACTCTCCCCGGAGAGCCTCCCATAGATTGGGGGCACACGGAGTGGGTAGGCAACGTGCTCGCTTTGATTGCCACTATCAAGCCCGGGATGACGCGAAGCGACCTGTTGCGCGTGCTTACCACAGAGGGCGGCTTGTCTACGCGGACGTACAGGACCTACGTGCTGAAACAATGTCCGATTATCAAAGTTGACGTGGAGTTCTCAATTTCAGGGAACGAAGCGGAAGATAAAATCACTCAAATCTCACGGCCCTATCTAGACTACGGCCATTACGATTAGACCTTGCCGAATCCTAGGTCCGGATTAACGCCGGAGAAGTCGATTCATTCCGGGTTGTTTCAACGTCACGAGAATGGAGGCGAATTTAGACTAACTTGCAACGTCCTTGCAAAGGATCACGAACATGTCGAGAGCTGAAAAAGCGCAAGCTCTAACAAATCAATGAGTTGAGTGGTGGGGCTGGGGAGGCTCGAACTCCCGACCTACGGTTTAGGAATTCAGAGGGCTGTTTTGATTGGAGTTGAAAACTTTCGATTATATATACAGTGTCAACCTCTTACGCGGACCGCGTGCTGATTGGTTCTGATTCGTTCTGCCCGGTTCTGAGCCGAAAACCATGACACTTTTATGACACTCGGCGCTCCGCCTAGCGAAGCCTCTAGCCCTGATTCAGAGGTCGGTATATAGGAGCAAAATGTCACCGTGGGACAGTGTGAACCTGCTCCAGCGGATAGTCAGGGTCGTTAGCCATGTGTCTGATGTGGTTCTTAGTCCCTTAACAGATAAAGACTATAGGAAAGGCCGTTTGGTAGAAGTCAACAAGCAACTCCCACGCCGCCTGCAGCCGCAGGGTCGCTCGTTCCTCTTGATTGAGACCAATACCGTGCTGGAGTAGACTCGGAAAGAGCCGCTCCAAAACCGACAGGGCGGAGGATTTGGAGGAAGAACTCGTCGAAGGACAAATGGCTCTTCCTGATGATTTATTGGTCTTCCTCGACCCAACGGAGATTTAGGATCCAGATAGTCTCTCGCTCGTAGCAGCGTCTTGAGCACCTGCTAGGAGCGTGGGGTAGCTGCCCGGATTCGAGAAAAACAAAATGCGCAGGAGCTTCATCGACCGGCTGTTATTGCCGGCCATTCTGGGTCTAACCACAGTATCGGCTGCGCTGGTTCTTTGGCAGCGGCTGCTTACCGAGCAGCGCGCTAATATCCACGCCGCGACGAAAGCGCAGACCTTTTTTGTGAAAAACAAAATCGAGTCAGAACTAAACGCCAGAATTCTGCTGCTGAATCGCTTGGCCGGCCGTTGGCAAGCTCGTGTCCTGTCAGGTGATGTGGACAACGAATCCGATGCGGCGCTGTTGATCAGTGGCTACGGCGGCTGTCGAGCTATCGAGTGGGTAGATCCGACGTTCCACGTGCGGTGGGTGGCGTCAGAAGGATGGAATGAAGCCGATGTGGGCACCGATTTGGGCGCCGATGCGCGCTGGCGTGTGCCCCTCCAGCATGCCGAGGACAGCGGGCGCGTGATGATTACGCGGCCGGTGGATTTGCAAGGGGGCGGTCGCGGGCTCCTGGTATTTCTACCCGTCTTTGCGGAGAACAAAGTCGTGGGCATTCTGCTGGGAGTATTCCGTTATCAAGAGCTGTTTTACTCGATCCTCCAAGACCTGGGACAGAACTATTGGGTGGCGGTATATGACGGCGACGAGGAAATCTACGGTCGTTCCGGATCCGACCCGCGCCGAGCCGAGGCATGGGTCCAGGAAACGGATATCGAGTTTCGAGATTTAACTTGGCGAGCTCGTGTCTGGCCTCGACCCGAAACACTCGCCAACGCGCGATCTTCTTTGCCGGACGCTACCTTTCTCGGGGGAATCCTGATGGCTGGTTTATTAGCGTTCGCTGTCTATATGGGGGAAACGGCGCATCTTCACGCTGAAGTACTAAAGAGAGAGATCGTCGGCCGAGTGCAAGCTGAGGAAGCGTTGCGGCAGGTGCAGAAGATGGAGGCGGTCGGGCGGCTGGCAGGTGGTGTGGCCCACGACTTCAATAACTTGCTCATGGTCATTCGCGGCCATGCCGCGCTTTCGCTCTCTTGCTCCGGCCCTGATAATCCACTGCGTCAGGAGCTGAACGAGATCCTGAAGGCCGCGACCAAAGCCTCCTCATTAACGCGCCAGCTCTTAGCCTTCAGCCGCAAACAGGTACTTCAATCGAGAGTGTTAGATCTCAACTCCCTCGTCACTCAAACGGCGGAACTGTTGCCCCCTGCGCTTGGCGAGGACATCAATCTGTTTTTGGATCTCGATTCCAACTTGGGACGGGTAAAGGCCGACGTCGCGCAGATGGAGCAGGTCATCATGAATCTGGTATTCAACGCGCGGGACGCCATGCCTGATGGTGGCAAGTTAACGATCCAGACCGCGAACCGCCACCTAGACGAGCACTGGGCCCGTCGTTATCCGGAAATTCGACCCGGCCCGTACGTGATGCTGGCGGTGCAAGATCGTGGGCACGGGATGGACGAGGAGACGCAGTTGCATATCTTCGAACCATTCTTCACCACCAAGGAGAGAAACACAGGAACTGGACTGGGCCTGGCAACTGTCTATGGGACAGTAATCCAGAGCGGCGGGTGCGTCTGCGTCTTGAGCAAACTGGGTGAGGGAACCACAATTCAAGTCTATCTTCCGCGCGTCGAGGAAACGATTGAGGTGGCTGAGAAACCCAAGGAACTTTCAAGGTCACTACAGGGCAATGAGACTATCCTCGTGGTGGAAGATGATGACGCGGTACGACGCATGACCCGCATGTTTCTCGAGATAAATGGGTATACCGTGGTTGACGCAAGGAACGCCGCGGACGCGATTCAGCTTATGGAACGCCACAAGGGATCAATTGAACTGGTGCTGACAGATGTGGTCATGCCGGGAATGAAGGGCCGGGAATTGATCAAGCGGTTGGTGAAACTGCGCGCTGGCCTAAAAGTGCTCTACATGTCGGCTTATACAGAAGACGCCGCAATCAATTCCGGCATTCTCGGCCCGGGAAGTGCCTTCATCGAGAAACCGTTCAACGCAGATGAACTGACGTGCAAGGTTCGCAAGGTCCTGGGCACAAGTATAGTGGTTTAGTTCACATTAGGCCCCGAGGCCTCCCATAGTCCCCGTTTGAATCAAGACACGAATAAACGCAGCTCTTGCAGGCCTTTCGGCAAGTCTGGTGATAAAGACTATGACACTTTTATGACACTCGTTTTATAAACTCAGGATTAGCCGTGGAAATTCGACTGCATGATATTGGCGTGCGGAGGCTCAACGCCGCTTTTCCGGTTCCAGCCAGTTGTGCGAGTTACCCAGCGCCTTCCGACCTGCATCCTGTCTCAATCTGAACAGTATGGCCAGCGCACTTCCGGTAAGGTCAAAGCTGGAAATCCGGCGCTCTCCTACCTTGGCTTCAAACCGGGTCTCGACGAATTGTGAGCAAGGAGAAATAGGGATTCAAAATCTTGCGAAGAAATCACTTTGGGGAAGAACAGCGTTTGCGGCGGCAATGTTGACGGGCGCTCTTCTTTTGATGGGTGCACCGGCGCTTCGGGCCGATGAAAGCGGATGCCAACGACGCCTGGCTACTCGCTCTTGTCAAACATTTCCATAGGAAGGATAGAAGTGAACCGAAGTCCTCTCAACTTACAGCGATTCCTCCTGCCTTTGGGCTTGCTGGCTCTCGGCTTGTCACTGATGGCCTCACTGGTCCCGCGCCATGTAGATGCTCGGTATTCCGCGCCAGATAACACCTCAATAAACAAAGATCGGATAGGCCCTACCGCGGATCAACAGAAGATGAATATCTCGGACCGCACGATTACGCAGCAAATCCGAAAAATGATCCATCACGACAGGAGCCTCTCCCCCTACGGGCGCAACATCAAAATCTTCATTCAGGACGGCAAAGTTACGCTCCGCGGGCCAGTGCGGTCTGAAGAGGAGAAGGGCAACTTGGAAGCCAAAGCTGCAAGCGTGGCCGGAGAAGAAAACGTGACCAACCAACTCGAAGTCGCACCGTCGAAATAACTGCGCAGAGATCCTTTCAGTGGAGGCACAAGATGAAGCCAAATACTGAGAATGAGTTCGCAGGCAAGCTTCACGTCAAGTCATTCGGCTCGGAGGCTAACAGCATCTTCCCGGCAAGCTGAATCGCGATCACGAGGGCCAAGATATGACGAAGCATTGGCGGTCAGGGCACCGAAACAAACATGGAATTTAATCGCGGAGATTATGTGAAATTGACGGAAGGCGCCGCACCAGAGGTTGGGGTTGTGTGGAAAATTCATCCCACAGAAATTGCGTCACTTCAGGTGTACTGGTGGGATGGCGGCAATAGGTGGTCAAGGTACTACGAGCCGAAGAATTTGACTCTCGAGCCGCCGACCGAACTTCCGGACTACGCTATCGAACTCAGGGGTAGTTTAGGGCTTCGATCGCGTTAGCCTGGAACTTCGGCGAAATACGCGCCAGAGTCCATAGCAGGCCAAAGCCTCTCTACTCGTGAAATTCTCAACCATCCGCCAGCGTTTGCACAGCATTCAAGCCCAACACAGCTATCTTTCTTTGATCCTGGAGGTGTGCGTTGTTGAACAGACGCGACATGGCGGATCGCATTAGTATCACGACGTTTTCAAACGCACCGGCACATGAGTCTGAACGGGATGGAAAGCCGAAAGTTTACCGGATGATTCAGGATCCGCTATGAGCAGTTGTTCGTTCGCTGCCGGGTCATCTCCGCGCCGATGGTGGCGAGGATGATGCACTCGGCGGTAGCGGAGCACAGCAGGACCGAATCCGAGATTGGGAACGAAAAGCTAGTCAGTACCGCTTCCTCCTCTTTTTTCTCAGAGCAATTTCGGGGTCGTACAAGTTAATTCGGGATGACGCATATAAACTCTGCGCCGGAACTCAAATCCTTTCAAAGGGGAATCACATGATGAAGTCAGACACTGAGAATGAGACAGCACGCAATGTTCACGAAGCGACGGGCAAGTGCAAGGAAAGATCAGGCTCGCTGCCGAAGACGGATCAGGTTAATCAGCGTAATTGGTCGGGCAAGTTCACAACATTTGTCGTGGGAGTTGGCATAGGCGCGCTTGTTGGATTACTTTTTGCGCCAGCCTCGGGAAAGAAAACACGTAACTACATCACACGTACCGCGAAGCAGGGTTTAGATGATGCTGCATCGACAGGCAAGCGATGGTCGCGACGCGCCCAGGAAACTGTAGACGATGTGAAGGCCAACGTCGTCGGTGTAGTTGAAGCTGGTCAAAAAGCGTACCGCACGGCAAGAGATGCCTGAGTCGCTTTACGAAAAAGCGAAACAGCTCGTGGAAAACTCCGCCGAAGTGCTCGTGCAGGAATTTGGAGTTGACCGCAAGGTGGCGCAATACTGGGTTAGCAGCGCAACGGGGGAGCGGCAGATGTCCGATGAAAAAGAGAGTCTTATTGGAAGGCCCGTTCGCTTTCTTGCTGATTTTTACACCACACGAATTATGCCGCCGAAAGGTTGGGCAGGCACGATAGAGGATGAAAGACGATCTTCTTCGGGACAGGGTGTTACGTCGTACATCGTGCTTCTGGATGAGCCTTTCAGGTCACAGGAACAAAACCCGCGAGTGGATGCGACTGAAGATGAGATGGAACCGTTCTGAATGCTCCATACAATTTGCTCAGCCAACCGCGTAGATTATTGCGGGACGCGCAGAGAAGCACTCTGTCGCAACTTCGTTGACCGTCGTTGAAACTTCTTTGGATGGGTCGTCTTTTGAAAGTTGGCACAGGTGTGGGCTGCGAACTCTTTGTCCCGCTCGGCTTCTTAAACGATGGCCGTTACACCGGCGCGGCCACCGTGGAACAGACGGACTCGGGATCCAAGCCTCCCGGAAAAGCGGGCGTCCGAGCCAAAGACGAAGTTAAAATTGCGTTCGATGTGCGGTTGGCGTCGTAACGCGCGAGGCGGGTAAATACGACAGGTCGAGGACTGGTGGCTACTGGCGGCCGGTGATGTCGATAAAGAAGCGCACGAGAGGATTGTTAAGAGCGGAGCGAAGTCCATGCCAGGTCGGGCACAAATTCAGAGACGAATCCCAGGAGAGGTGTTCGCTGTTGGACAGCCGCGCCATATCGGAGCTGTTATGGTCGCATTATTTGGGGTGCAACATCATGGCTAGAAGAAGTCACATCATCGCGCCGGAATACACTACCAACGTCAGTCTTAGGACCTTGTCATGTCTCGTCGCAAGCGCAGCGGTTCTTTTTGGAACATCCACATCGATCGCAACGAAACGCCCGGTAGCGTCCGCTCCAGCAGCCGCGACCACAGAAGTCGAAATGCAGGTCCTTCTCGATCGGGCTGGCTTCTCGCCGGGCGAGATTGACGGAACTGGCGGTGAGAATAGCAGCAAGGCTCTGAAGGCGTTCGCAGCCGCGAGTGGGATTGCTCCAGGCTCGCGCAATCGCGAGGCGGTGCTCAAGGCGCTCGGTGCTGGTGCGGGCGTTGAGCTGATTGTTTCCTATAGGATCACAGCGGAAGACGCGGCAGGGCCGTTCAGCGAGAAGATTCCGGAAGACATGATCCAGAAATCGAAGCTTCCTGGCCTTTACTACACATCTCTGCTGGAAGAACTCAGCGAGAAATTCCACTCGGCGCCGGCCCTGCTCAAGCAACTGAATCCCGGCGTCCGTTTCAGCGCGGGAGAAAATATCCGTGTCCCGAACGTGTCGCGTTCCGCAAAAAAGTTGCTGGATAACGCGGGGGCCAGCGCTTGGATGGTCAAGGTGGTTGTCTCGAAGAAGGCATCGATCTTGAAAGTGTATGACCGGAAAGGCCGGATCATTTTTTTCGCTCCGGTGACCAGCGGCAGCGCGCGCAATCCGCTGCCCTTCGGAAAGTGGAAGGTCATCGACGTAGTGCGAAATCCGACCTACAACTACAATCCCAACTTGTTTTGGAACGCTGATCCTACAGGTGCCACGGCGAAGATCGCACCGGGCCCCAACAATCCAGTGGGTGTGGTGTGGATTGGCATCAGCGATCCCCACTACGGGATCCATGGCACACCCGATCCGGGGGAGATCGGATATTCCCAGTCTGACGGGTGCGTGCGGCTCACAAACTGGGACGCCACCAGACTCGCCGGCCTGGTCACCAAAGGTACGCGGGTCGTGTTCGAGGAATGAGAAAGCAAAAATGTGATTTGGAAGGACCAAGGGAGACGTTGGAAGGCTCCACTACGCCAGCCACTCAATGCCTCCTCGACATGGCATTGGTCAGCCTGTGGAATGGGCTTGGAGGAACAAGCTTGAAGCTCTGCGTTGGTATTTGCCCTACTTTTCCTGGCAGTTCTTGCTAGTGAGCGGGACCTTTTCCATTCTTCTCCAATCCGTCCCGCCATTCAACTCCTTCCATGAGAAGGCCGCTTGATGTCAGGGCACACTTTTTCTTTCTTCTTTCTTTCAGTCTGTTCCCATTCAGCTAAGCCGCCGCTGTCGCCATCCTTCCATTCGCACTCTTTGTGACAGACTATGACACTTTTATGACTCTCGCCGAATTATGCTAACCACCGAGAAGAACCGAAAATAAGTAACCTCTTGAGATTTCAAAGAGTTGAATGGTGGGGCTGGGGAGGCTCGAACTCCCGACCTACGGTTTAGGAATTCAGAGGGCTGTTTGTCGATACGGGAGTGTTGCGGTTCTGATGGTTCAGAATGAGAGTGTGGATGCATGTGATGCGTGCCTTGCAACACTGCGCGAGCGCCAACAATTACAACTGGCGTCCAACGCGAAGCTCTCTCAGATAGCGGCAAAACTTCGCAAGGTCGCTGCCGAGATGGAAAAAATGGTGAGTGCGCAAAGTGAGCCGTCAAAAGATGCAGCAATTCGCGATCCGAAGTGTGGATAGGACCTCTCATCCCTTTGAGGGCAAAATTATCTAAAAGGTGTATTATAAGCTTTCTACTTTACGTCCAATCAATATTCCTGTCGACGTAATACGAGTGTATGTTAATGGCTAAATCTAACCTCAGCTTCGATTTGTCAGACCTACCGCGCGTCGGCGGGACTCTGTTCGGACTTGCATATGGCGTAGGCCTCCTGATCGTGAGTCTCCGCCTTTCTGATTTTGGAATCGCCGAATTTAGCTTCTTTAAGCCACGGATTTTCGCCGTTGGTACATTGTTTTTGCTGCTGACGTTTGTTTCGTGCCTCGCAGCCTTGCGAATCCAGGGCTTGATGGGACTTCGCTCTTACATGGTCCTCGTAACACGACCCATCACACATTTGAAATGGTGGAGAGTCTACAGCTCTTTCCTCTTTTATCAGATGTCTGTTGGTCTAGCGTTAGTCACGCGCTTCGTTCTAACCGACGAAAATTACTCTTCTAAATTGGAATTTCATCGGCTAGGAATTCCTGCTGCGGCGGGTGTGGCGTTAGCCATCGTTGCAGGCTATGTTTTCGATAGGTTCTGGCGATCAATCACCTTTGGCTCGTTTTTTGTTTCACTGATAGCACTCGTGGCAGTCTTGGCGCATTCTGGGTACGCGTTATTTTGGCTCAGTGCGTGGTACTACATTGTTGGAATGGCTTCTGTTTTTGCGTACCTATTGGCAAAGGACTCGACGTTTAAGCGATACTTCGAATGGGAATGGCTCCCCTTCTTAATCGCAGCCGCAATCGTGTGTTATTCGCTCAAGATATACCCGACTATCAAGCCGCAGTTCGGAGGAGGTGCTTCAACCAGCGTGCTATTTACTTTCTCCGACCACAAACCCGTGCCGTTTCCCGCCGACCAAGAGGTGCAACTCATAGATGAGACGGAGCAAGGTTATTACGTGTCAGTGCCACGTAACGATCAGAGGTCTGTTTATTTTGTCCGTCGCGATTTGGTCGAGGCGGTAAAATTCAAGTGAGCTGTCCGATCCACAGCAGCGATAACCTCGATTCTGCGTTTTCTGCGGGTATGACCCCAGTCCGGGGATAAAACAACGCGGATTCGGTGCTACGCCCGCAGACAGGCGGCGTACTGGCTGCCGCGAGCTAGGATTCGCGGTTGGGAATGGTCGCGATGCCCGCTCTCAGCAAGAGCTTACGACGCAAGCGGTCCTTTCCTCGAGTAAGCTCCCGGTAAATCATATTGGTTGAAAATGGCTGCACACCTCCAGACGCTTTGATTTTTCACCATGAATGACGTTATTCCAGAGCTGGTATTTCAATCAATCCAGAATGATCTGACTGAGGTCGGCAAGGAGAATACGGTGATACAAACTATGACACTTTTATGACACTCACCGAACTATGTTAACCAATCGCAAAGACTTAAATTGAATAACCTCTAATAAATCAAAGAGATAAATGGTGGGGCTGGGGAGGCTCGAACTCCCGACCTACGGTTTAGGAATTTGATTGATATTCCCCATCGTGTTTGTTTTCAATCCGTTCAGTTTGGTCACAGCCCTGCTCTTCTGGGCTTGTTCGGGCGCGGAACTTGCAACGTAATTTGCAACGCGCTTACTGTCCATTTTGAATTGACTTCTCCGGTTACCCGACTTACCAGGCACTTGCAGAAAAACCGCGCTAAACTGAGAAATCTCCTCGCTGTGTACTGCTGTCTAAGTAGTTGAGGCCCACGTGAGAACACTTCGGATTCGTGGATGGCTTCTGATAGCTGGCTGCCTTGCGATTACGGCGGTTGTGTATTGCACTATTCATCTCAGGTCACGAGCTGCTGCCAGCCCTCAGGCCGTTACCTCTGCTGAGAATGAAGTTTACGAAGCCGTGGTCCGTGACATGGTTACGCCAACCGCTGGGCGAGCCAGCGTCGGCCAACTGGTTTTTGACGATAAGGTGCTAACCGACCTCACGTCTGGAGCAGATATGAAATCCTGCGAAGAAAGCGTTCGCAAACGGCTGCGATTGCAGAACTACACGCCTCCGTCCAATTCTCTTGCAGACAAGGTCTATCGCGTTCTAACTGGTGGCTGGTGGGATGCTGGCTCGGTACGAGCCGATACGATTCAGGATTTTCTTGAGAAGTCTTGCACCGACGGTCACCTCTCCGCGACCTTCCATACTGACTTGCCACGGACTTTTATTGCGGCTGGGAGCGTACAGTTTGGGGACTTGATAAGTGAGAAAAACGGGCCGCCAAACTTTAAGCAGTTATTCCCTGGGGCTGCGGGAATCATTTCGTTTTCGCGCGTCGGATTTGATTCCACTCTGCATGAGGCTATCGTTTCGAGTTCGTTTGAATGCGGCCTGCTATGCGGCACGGGATGGCAATATACTCTAAGAAAGAAACGTGGTAGGTGGGAAGTTGCAGGTAAATGGATAGTTTGGGTGTCGTAGCAGCGTCCGACCGCATACATCCGAAATCGAGCCAACTGCCTGGTAAACGCGGTAATCGCCGAAATCAAATACCGAGAACTCTGAACCTCTTAATGGCAATTCCGTCGATGCCCTTTGGCCATTCCGACGAGATGAATGCCTTTATCGCAGTCCTTGCGTTCTGAAAATCGGACTCTCGTTTCGCTACGAGGACTCTGGGAGCAACCGGGTCGCTGCGCTGAAGGATAAGACGAAATCCTCCTCCAGACAATTTCTGGAGAATTGCGCCTTCGTGAACTACCTTTCCTTCTTGCCACGGACGCGCGTTCGGCGGGAAATATCCCGTTTCATTCAGCACCCGTGTGATGATTGTGGCGACCTCTGAGTAGCCAATGCTCTTGGAGGATAGCGCGACCCGTTCCGGCAGGCTCAAATGCATTTCTGTGACGAGCCTCTCAACGATTTTTTCTCTCTCAGTCATCGACCCGCAATTTACCTGACACACCATGACCTTCGTCAAGTCCTGATTGATGGGATAACGCCGTAACCTCCCATCAAGTCATTTTCGTGCGGCGGGACTTTACCGGTTTCCCGACAAACCAGGCATGTATCTCGAACCCGGCCAGATCGTTACGATGCCGCTCCGGGACCTGGCTCCTTTATTGGTAACGAAGTGCCGTGAGCGGTTCCACGCGCGTGGCCCGCAGCGCGGGAACGTAGGTGGCGAGCATGGCGGTCACACCGAGCACGACGAATAGCCCGCCATA
>Ga0210406_10000072_pt1 | contig 154812 bp, 115 predicted proteins | sample IncBWC30MmetaG_FD_155454 | JGI IMG/M metagenome (GOLD analysis project Ga0210406, IMG submission 155454) | Forest soil microbial communities from Barre Woods Harvard Forest LTER site, Petersham, Massachusetts, United States - Inc-BW-C-30-M | ecosystem: Environmental > Terrestrial > Soil >... | reverse complement strand
GCAAAAGTTTGTCTGTTGGACGCTGCCTTCCTCGATGCGGCGGGCGTTAGAGTACTGCTGCCACGTGGAAAGATAGTCCGAATCGATAGCCCAGGAGACAGTAAGCCAGATAGGCCGTCCGCTCAAAGCAATCGCTTTCGACCATGCGGCGACATCGGGCCGGTTGTCAATCGAAGTGTTGTCGCTATAAGACCCTGGCGTAACACCATCGAGCTTGATGAAATCGATGCCCCACGAGGCGAACAGTGCGACAACGGAATTGATGTACTCCTGTGCGTCCGGCTTGGTGAAATCGATCTTGTCGTGAAAGGGATTGGGCAGCGGTCCCGCAAATGCGCTGCCTTGGGCAAGCGGTATCGCTAGATTTGCTGCGTGGTGTAAGAGGTGCCGAGAATCGGGTAATTGCCGTCGACGGCCGGTTGCTCGATCCCCGGAATCCAATAAATTCCGACCTTCTGGCCATTGGCATGGATGTGGTCGACGAGCGCCTTAACGTCAGGAAACGTTGGTGCTGCCGGGATAGGACGGCCATTCGCATCAAAGGTCGACATCCAGCCGGAGTCGATATTGATGTACTGGAAGCCGTGCTTCTGCAGGCCGGAGGCTGCGAGAGCATCGGACTGCGCCTGAATGTTGGCTTGAGTAAGGAAATTACTATTGATGGTCTGCTCGCTGAAGGTGCTCCAACCGAGATAAGGTTTTTCGCCTATGTCGTTGACCTGCGCCTGCAAGGTCAAAGATGAAGCGAACAAGCTGCCAGCAAGAAGAATGGGGAGGGAGAACTTGCGAGTCCCCTGAATATCGGAGCCGCAAAGGGGGATTTTCATGGAAATGCCTCCGTGTAGTTTAAGTCCATCGTTGCAGGTTACGAACCTGGTCAGCGGAAACGTAAACGATTAAATTCTGGATTAAACATATCGAATTAGAAAAGCGCTTTTGCGTCTGCCAAGTATCGCTGGAAGAAATGGACTCGGTCCCTTGGCCGATGCCGGAAAGGAACTGCTTTTTCAGGCCCCCGCCGACCAGACAAAAAGGCCAGCGTCATCATCACTTACTAATCTGCCCTCTTGAAATGCTCTTCGACCTTTCACCCTACCTCTTCTTAAATTCCTGGGATTGGGCATCCATCACATGGCAGAATCGCAAGCCGGGCTGCAATTTGTGCTCGATAGAAGCGGACGTTTTCCATTTCATCCTCACGATTCCGCTTGGAACATAACCGCACTCGTGACGTTGTCTGGTTGGCTCTTGACAAGGTAGCCATGAGATCTTACCGTTTTTTACGGTAACGTACACGATCTTTTTGGGATGCCCTCATTTGTGAGGGACTCAATATTCGAGCTGGCTTTTGTCGCCCAGAGACACGGGATGATGATGCTGCGCGATCGGACTAAATTCGAAGAATGCGCACCTCTCGATAGGACGCCAGCAAAATTGCAGCTACCGCAGGCGCCGGCATCCGAAACTGGTGCGGTCAAGGCATAGGAAGAACCTGTCTTGATGCGCAGTTACATGCCTGCAGCACCGGATCGCAACCCCTTGTTTTTGGAAAAGCGTGTTTATCAGGGCAGTAGCGGCCGGATATATCCTCTGCCGGTGATTGACCGCATTGATACCGACCCGCAGGACCGTGAATGGAAGGCTGTCCATCTTGAGAATGAGTTCCTGCGCATCATGGTGCTGCCAGAAATCGGCGGACGCATTCATGTCGGACTCGACAAGCTGAACGACTACGACTTCTTCTACCGTCAGAACGTGATCAAGCCTGCGCTGGGGGGCCTCGCAGGGCCATGGATTTCAGGAGGAGTAGAGTTCAACTGGCCCCAGCATCATCGCCCTGCAACCTTCATGCCTGTTGATGTTGCGATCGAGCGGGAGCCGGATGGGTCGGTTACAGTGTGGTCGAGCGTTCACGATCCCATGGCACGCATGAAGGGGATGCACGGCTTGCGACTTCGACCGCGCGCTGCATATTTGGAATTGCGGGTGCGCCTCTATAACCGGACCACCGATACGCAGACCTTTCTATGGTGGGCCAACGTGGCTACGCGCGTTCACGAGAAATATCAATCCTTCTTTCCACGAGACGTGCGTTTTGTCGCCGATCACGCAAAGCGTGCGATTACGGAATTTCCGCTCAGCAAGGGCAAGTACTACGGGGTTGATTATGGCGAACGCGCAATCGACGTACCGGAGAATGAAAAGCCGGACTGCTTTGTTCCGGACGGTTCGTACCCGGCGAATGATTTGAGCTGGTACGCGAATATTCCCGTGCCTACAAGCTATATGATTGCGCGATCGCGCGGCGATTTCTTTGGTGGCTATCACCACAAGCGCGAGGCCGGCACGGTGCATGTCGCCAATCAACACATTTCGCCCGGCAAGAAGCAGTGGACATGGGGCAATCATGATTTTGGCTATGCGTGGGACCGCAGCCTTACCGATGCAGATGGCCCGTATGTGGAGTTGATGGCCGGTGTCTATACGGACAATCAGCCCGACTTTTCATTTCTCGCGCCCGGCGAAACAAAAACCTTTAGCCAGTTTTGGTACCCCATACGCGAAATTGGCGCGCCCGATCATGCCAACCTAGACGCAGCGGTTCGTGTGGAGCGAAGCGATAATGGTCTTCTGGTGCACTTGCAGGTAACGTCCGCGCGACGGCAGAGCACGGTAAGGGTCCACATTGACAGAAAAGAATGCAGCGTCTGGCAAAGTGATTTGATACCAGACGTCCCGCTGCATCATGCAATTTCTACGAATGTATCCGGTTCGTTGGAAATTACGCTGGAACAGGCAGGAACTGTTCTGCTGCGGTATGTTCCCGACGAGATCGTGCCAGCTGAGGCCCCGACGGTTGCGACCGAACCTCCGTGGTTGACTACTGGATGGGCGTCGCTTACGCGGAAAATGGCGAGCAGCAAAGAGCGCGCCAGCACTGGGAGTATGCTGCGCGAGGTCAGGGCGATTTCCAGCAGATGCAGGTGCAGTCTGTCTCTGATATGACATACTGGAGCGCCATGGCGCTTCGCTGCCTCAGCCGCGAACAGGAGGCACTGGACATCCTCCGAACAATTTACGATTATTCGCTGGCTCTCGAACAGCCGACGCCGAAGATCGATTATTTTGCGACCTCATTGCCGGCGATGCTGCTTTTCGAAGAAGATCTTCGGGCACGTCAGTCAATTACGGCGCGCTTTCTGCGCTCGCAGGCCTGGCTTGGGTTTGGCGAGCAGCAAAAGGCGCTCGACTTGCTGCATGAGGTCCAGGGGCTTGACCGTAGCCACACTGGCGCCATCGACCTGTTACGAGAGCTCGAAGGGTAAGAACGATGCAGGGGCCAGCAGTCTCCGGCACACCAGCGAAATCATCGGTCTCGGTTGAGCGAACAGCTTATGTATGGGGTATCGCAATCGTTGCCGCGCTCGGCGGCCTCCTGTTTGGCTACGACTGGGTTGTTATTGGCGGCGCGCGACAGTTTTATGAGATTTATTTTCATCTCTCTTCCCCCGGTTTAGTCGGTTGGGCGAATAGCTGTGCTCTGGTTGGCTGTTTTGTTGGTTCGCTCGCTGCTGGATACTTTGCCGACCGCTATGGGCGCCGCAGAATTCTTCTCGTCGCAGCCATTTTGTTTGCAGTCTCTTCCGTGCTTACTGGATGGGCGCACACGTTTACGAGCTTCATCGTGTGGCGCATCGTGGGCGGCACCGCCATTGGACTCAGTTCCAACGTGTCTCCGCTTTACATTGCGGAAATCAGCCCTGCAGCGGTTCGCGGGCGTCTCGTAAGCCTGAACCAGTTTGCGATTGTTGTCGGCATTCTTCTGGCACAGATTGCCAACTGGCGCATCGCTCAACCGGTAATTGCAAGTCTTGACGCCGACGCTCTATTTCACTCCTGGAACGTCCAATACAGCTGGCGATGGATGTTCAGCGCCGTGGCCATTCCTTCCGCGGTCTTTACCGCTTCGTCGCTGTTTCTCCCGGAAAGCCCGCGCTGGCTGCTCACGCATAACCGCAGCGATGACGCTCGAGCGGTACTCACGCGTGTCGGTGGTCCGAGTTATGCGGCCGGCGAGATGAAAGGGATCGAGGATTCCCTGCTCGCGGAGACTCGACAGCAAACTTCATGGAAGGATCTTCTGCGCCCTGGCATTCGCCGTATCGTTCTTGTGGGCATGGCGCTTGCAGTGTTACAGCAGTGGACCGGAATCAACATACTCTTCAACTATGCCGCGGAGATCTACCGGAGCGCGGGGTATGGAACCAACGATATATTCCTGAATATTGTGATCACGGGGGCGATCAACCTCGTGTTTACGGTGCTGTCCATGCTGTTGGTAGATCGTTTGGGCAGACGCTGGATGATGCTGTTCGGCTGCATAGGAATCGGCGTTTTTCATCTGGCATGTGCTCTTGCCTATCGTTCGGCATGGCCTCCAGCCGCTGTCCTGACGCTCACGCTCGGCGCGATTGCCTGCTATGCGCTTACCCTGGCGCCGGTCACTTGGGTCCTGATCGCAGAAATATTTCCCAACCGGGTTCGTTCGCATGGCGTGTCCGCAGCTGTGAGTTCGCTCTGGACCGCATCCTTTCTGCTGACTTATACCTTCCCTGCGATGAATGCCGCGCTTGGTACATCCGGAATCTTCTTTACATACAGCGCAATCTGTTTCGCGGGATGTCTGCTGGTGGCCCGTTTTGTTCCAGAAACCAAAGGAAAAACGCTGGAAGAGATCGAAGCCGTTGTCGCCGCGTCAGGGGGACCGCGCATCTGATGCTCTGCCTCTTGACAAGACCTATTACAGAAGAATAGCTTGATTCCGTTAACGTACACAGTGATCTGATCTGAGCGTCATCACATCACATCAACCCATCTCCCGCCCGACCGAAAGCTTTTCGAAGATGCTTTGGAGGTACATTGCGTTGCGGAAGCACTATCTTTCTTTTTTCGCCGGCACGGTTGTTTTCATAACAGGAAGCTATGCGCTCGCCCAGACAGCACCGCTGCTGCTCACTTCGCCAAATCAGCAGTTGGTGATGCATTTCGGGGTTCAGCCCGCAAAGGATGCCAGCAGCGAAGACGGCAAGCTCATCTATTCTCTTAGCTTTCGCGGCAAACCGATCCTTGACGACTCCGGCCTTGCGCTGGAGCTGGATGACCAGATCCCGCTCGGAAACAACGTCCACATCGTGAACCATGATGCCGCTCAGGGCGTCGACGACTATACCTTAAGCAACGCCAAGGTCAGCAAGGTGCACGATGCCTACAACAGCGTGACCGTGTATGTTCAGGAAGGCAGCGCGCAGCATCGCAGCATGACGGTGGAAGCGCGCGCTTACAACGACGGGATCGCTTTTCGCTATCTGCTCCCCGCGCAGGACTCGGTCAAGGACCTGCATCTGCGTCAAGAAGACACGGAGTTTCGTCTGAGCACGGACGCCACGAACTGGGCGCTGGCGCTGCCGAACTATCGCAGCAGCTACGAGAGCGAGTATGTGCAATTGCCTACTTCGGCCCTCAGCAACCAGGGCGGCGTTTCCAGCCACTTTCTCATTGGCCTGCCTCTGTTGATGCACGAGCCCGGCGCGGCGTGGCTGGCATTGATGGAAGCTGATCTCGAAGACAACAGCGCGATGTACGTGACCAATCCCTCGGGCAACTGGGCCGGTCATTGGTTTGTTTCCAGGCTCTCTCCTCGTTTTGACCACCCGGACATGGCCGTGGAATCAACCTTGCCGCATCACTCCGCCTGGCGCGTACTGATGGTGGCTGACGATCCGGGGCGGCTGGTTGAGTCGACCCTGACATACGATTTGAACCCTGCAAACCGTCTTACGGATACCAGCTGGATTCATCCCGGAAAGGCTTCGTGGAACTGGTGGGTCGGAGATGTGGGCAGGGATGGCAAGACCGGATACACAACGGAGAACATGAAGTACTACGTGGATTTTGCTGCAGAATCCGGCTTTCCCTACATGATGCTCGATGCCGGCTGGTCCGCCGGGCGCGACATTCTGCAGCTCAACGGCAAGGTCGATGTGCCGGAGCTCGTGCGATATGCCGCGACCAAGAAGGTAAAAGTATGGATATGGCTCTATTCCGAATCTGTCATGCAGCAGATGAAAGAAGCTTTTCCTCTGTATGAAAAGTGGGGTGTGGCCGGAGTCAAAATTGACTTTGTCAATCGCGACGATCAGCAGGGCATTCAGTTTTACTACGAAGTTGCGCGCGAGGCCGCCGCGCATCATCTGATGGTTGATTTCCACGGCACCCATACTCCATGGGGAATCGAGCGCACTTATCCGAACGTGCTGAGCTACGAGGGCGTGCTGGGCATGGAGAACAACAAAGTCGGGCGTCGTGACAGCCCCGTGGACCGCTCGGTCTTTTCCTTTACGCGCCTGATTGCCGGTCCTATGGACTACACTCCCGGAGGCTTCCGGAACGCTACCGAAGATGGCTTCGTAGCTCGCGATATCAACCCGATGGTGATGGGTACGCGCGCACAGCAACTTGCCTTATATGTGATCTACCAGACGCCGTTTCAAATGGTATCTGACAGCCCGCAGACGTATGCCGGCCAGCTTGCCTTTCAGTTCATCAAGGATGTGCCGGTTTCGTGGGACGCGACCCTCGTGCTTAGCGGCAGACCGGGCGAGTTTGCGACCATTACGCGTAAACACGGAAACGAATGGTATCTGGGCAGCATGACGAACTGGACGCCGCGCACGCTCGAAGTGCCACTGAGTTTCCTCGGCTCAAGTACATATACGGCTGAAATATACGAAGACGCCCCCGATGCCGCTACCGAACCGGAGCATGTTGCAATTCGTAAGCAATCTGTGCGCAGCGGAGAAACGCTGACGCTGCACCTCGCTCCGGGCGGCGGCTGCGCCATCCGCTTCATTCCCGGAAAGGAATAACCCTCCGCATGAGCGCCAGCTTATATCTGCTGCAACTCCGTTTCCAGTTCTTCATCGCTGTTGGCAATCTGATTCGAAAACAGAGAGAGATTGCTGCGAAAAATAACATGAGGAGCGAGACGGACAATTGGCTGCGGCTTGCCGCCCTCCAGCAGACATTTGAGCAGGCTCTCGAAGGCAAGCTTACCCTGCGTGAAGGGGCGCTGGTAGATCGTAGCCAGCACTTTGCCTGTTTCAATCAGCGGCACGATCTCCTGAAAGAGATCGGTGGTGACCACCTGCACCTCGCCGAGGAGATCCAGTTCTTCCAGCGCCTTGAGGACGGGCGTGCTGTTCGCTGTGCTGAGATAGAGGCCTTCCGGATGCGGCTTGCTCCCCATCAGCGCCAGCGCCTGCCGGTAGGCCTCTTTGGGGCTCTCATGGCCTTCAAGGGCCGGCAAGAGTGTCAGATGCGGGGCCTGAACGGCAAGCGTTGCCGCAAAGCCGCGCAATTTTTCGGCGTGATCGAGGGTTGTGAGGTCGCCGGTAAAGGTCGCAACCAATGCTTTGCGGTTGAGCTTATAGGAGAGCAGTTCCGCCACCATCGCACCGCTGACTGCGGCATGTGCTGCAACCGAGCCGATGCGCTCGCTGTTCGGCGCGTCGCTGCCTACGCACATCATGGCCGTGCCCGCACGAGAAAGCCTGCGAATGAGCGGATCGAAGCGGCGAGTGTTGCCAGGGAGAAAAATGATACCGTCATAGTGACGCCGCGAAGCTACCTCGAAGGCTTCGATATCTCCCACACCGAGCCGGGGATATTCGTGAAACTCCAGCCTGATGTTCATGCCCACGGTCGCCGCGGCTGCCGCGCGAATGCCTGCCCGCAACGGATCAAAAAAATGCGAGATATGTTTCGGAAGTATCGCAGCAATCGAAAGGTGCCGGTTCAGCTTGAGGGCTTGCGCCGCGAGGTTGGGGCTGTAGCCCATTTGCTCAGCCATCTTCAGCACACGCGCCTTGGTTTTTAGGCTCACACCCGGTCGACCGTGCAGTGCACGGTCGACCGTTCCGATAGAAACTTTTAATGCTTGTGCAATGTCTTTGATTCCGGCGAGTTTTCCTGAGGTGACCATGATTCGAGAATGTGATTTGTTCCCGAGCGTACTGATATATCGCTTCAGGGTCAATGTTTTCAGCTGCGAGTAAAAGATGAGTCTCGAAGCAGGGAACACAGGAATGCGAACCACCAGGCGTAAGCTCCTACAGGGCGGGCTTGCTCTGGCAGCATTGCCGTACAAGGCCATGGCGCTGTTGCCCAGAGCTGACAATTCGCACGATGAATTGTGGTACAGGCGACCTGCAGAACGCTGGCTTGAGGCGCTACCGGTGGGCAACGGCCGGCTTGGCGCCATGGTCTTCGGCGGAATAGGCAAAGAGCGCATTGCCCTCTCCGAATCTACTGCATGGTCCGGCGCTCCCGGTACGAATGATCTGAACCCGGGCGCACGGGAACACCTCGCCGAGATTCGGCAACTGCTTTTTTCCGGGAAATATGTCGAAGCCGGCGAGTTGTGCAGGAAATATCTGCTCGGACGCGGCACCTCCTTCGGCACTAACCTGCCGCTCCCCGAACTGCATCTCGGTTTCGATGATGCAGAAGCACCCACGCACTATCGCCGGTCGCTGAACCTGGATGAAGCTGTTGCCAGCGTACGCTTTCGCCGCAGCTCTATACGATTTTCGCGGGAAGTGATTGCCTCGCATGCGGACGGTGTCATTGCCGTGCGCCTTACCAGCAGTAAGCCCAGGCAGATCAGCTTCCGTGCCAGCTTCGGAGCGGAGACGATTCGGGCGGAGATCGCGAATCAAGGGCAGGACACACTTGTTCTGCGCGGCCATGCCTATGAACAGATGCACAGCAATGGGCGGGAGGGTGTGGCGCTCGAGATTCATGTAAAAGTGATTTCAGACGGCGGAAGCGTCTCTGCCTCTGCTCGGGGATTACAGGTGAAAAACGCCGATGCTGTCACGTTATTGATTGCGATTGGGACGAGCTTTCGTAATGGCAATCCTGAAGAGGCTTGCAAGCGCGCTTTGGCACAGGCATCTAGGAAAAACTACGCGCAACTGCGCGCGGCGCACGTTACCGACCATCAGACGTTATACCGGCGCATGTCACTCGACTTAGGCCAGAGCAATGCGGCTTCCAGAACGCAGCCCACGGATCTACGGCGGAAGGCAGTTGAGACCGGCGCGAACGATCCGGAACTGATAGGGCTCTTCTTTCAATATGGACGCTATCTCACCATCGCCGGTTCGCGCGCGGACTCGCCTCTGCCGCTGGCCTTGCAGGGTATCTGGAATGACGGCCTGGCGAGCAGCATGGGCTGGACAGATGACTTTCATCTCGACATCAACACGCAGCAGAATTACTGGACTGCGGAGGTCTGCAATCTCGGTGAATGCCAGGGGCCTTTGTTTGGACTGATTGACGGGCTGCGTATATCGGGCCGCAAAACGGCGAAAGAGATGTATGGCGCGCCGGGATGGGTGTGCCATACCGTGACGAATGCTTGGGGCTATACGGCTCCAGGCTGGGGTCTCGGCTGGGGGTTGTATGTGACGGGAGGCATCTGGATTGTTCTGCAGATGTGGGACCATTACGTTTTCAACGCGGATGCGGAGTTTCTTCGCACGCGCGCGTATCCCGTGCTGCGCGAGGCAGCGGAGTTCTTCCTCGCCTATATGGTTCCCGAACCAAAGCATGGATGGCTGGTCACGGGCCCATCCGACTCACCGGAAAACTGGTATCTCACACCCGATGGCCGACATTGCGCCGAATCCATGGGCAATACGTGTGACCGCGTCTTTGTGTATGCGCTTTACAGCATGTGCATCGAGGCTGCAAAGGTTCTGGCGACAGACGACGAGCTTCGAGAAAAACTTGAAGACGCGCGGGCCAAGCTGCCTCCGTTCCAGATAGGCCGCCACGGACAACTGCAGGAATGGCTGGAAGACTTGGAAGATGCTGACCCAAATCACCGGCACACGGCGCACCTGGTTGCCTTGTATCCGGAAAATCAGATCTCGCCACGTACAACACCAGCCCTGGCACGCGCTGCCGAGGTAACGATCGAGCGGCGCATGAATACGCCCAACTGGGAGCAAAGCGAGTGGGGCCGCGCTAATCTTGTCGTTTACTATGCCCGCCTGCTCAACGGCGATGCGGCTCACAAATATCTGGTGAGCCTAATGGCCAAGGCGACGGATGACAACCTGTTTACCTTTTCCAGCGGAGGGGTTGCCGGAGCGGAGCAGAACATCTTCGCCATCGACGGCAACACCGCCGGCACGGCTGGGATTGCCGAGATGCTGCTGCAATCACAAGGTGGAGAAATCCAGCTGCTGCCTGCTCTTCCCGCGGCCTGGCGGGATGGCGCAATCAAAGGGCTGTGCGCGCGCGGTGGTTTTCAGGTCGACATTGTTTGGCGCAAAGGAGCGCTGCTCCACGCGGTGATTCGAAGCAAGCATGGCGGCAGAATTCCGGTCCGTTATGGCAATAGGAGCCTTACCGTCAATCTACATCCTGCGGATGTTGTACACCTGCGTCCGGCAAACTTTGAACAAGACACGCAACATCGAGAGAATGGATGAATCACAGAGAACCCGCAATTCGATTCCTGACGCATCCGGCGCGCCAAAACTACACTCACGCTTTCAGGACATCTGCCACGATCTTCCGTACGATTGTTTTCCTGTTTCTGGGCTTTGTGGTCCAGAACCTTCAGGCGCAAAATGCTTCTGCCCTGATTCGATTTGATGAGAGCACGCGAGTCTTTCGCATTGATGCAGCGGACACGACGTACGTCCTTGGAGTCAACGAGAATCAGCAAGTGCAAACACTGTACTGGGGCAGGCATCTTCCTGAAAGCGATCACTTTGCCGCGGCCGAGTCCATGCCTGCCTCCGCGTCGTTCGATCCGCCGGTGAATACTACGCCGCAGGAGTTTGTGGGGTGGGGCGGCGGCCTGTATGTCGAGCCTGATCTCAAGATCACGTTTCCCGACGGCAATCGCGATCTGGTCCTGAAGTACGTGTCGCACAAGATTGGCAGAGATCAACTCAACATCACGATGAAGGACATCTCCCTCGATGTCTATGTGACGCTCGAATACAAAGCGGATGGAGGGACAGGCATCCTGCGCCGCTCGGCGGAGATCGAGAACCGAACAGATGGTCCGCTCACCATCGAGCAAGTCTCGGCGGCAACATGGAATCTGCCGCGTGGGACCAATTATCGTTTGCGCTACCTCACAGGCCGATGGGCGGGCGAATGGAATGTGCAGGAGCAGCCTGTGCATCATGGCAAGACCGTGCTCGAAAGCCGCCGTGGCACCACGGGTTCACAGAATAACCCGTGGTTCGCCATTGACCGCATCAGTAACGGCGATGCGGAACATGGCAGCGTTTGGTTCGGCGCGCTTGGGTGGAGCGGTTCATGGCAGATCACCGTCGAGCAGGGGGTACAGCAGCAGGTGCGCGTCAGCGGAGGACCGAACAGCTTCGACTTTGGTTATCGCCTCCCAAAGGGCGAGCGCTTTCAGACTCCTTACTTTTACGGCGGCTACTCAAGCGACGGCATCGGAGGCGCGTCGCGCCTGTTGCACCGTTTTGAAGTCGATTCTCTGCTGCCGCATGCGCCACATCCGGCGTTGCGCCCTGTGCTTTACAACTCGTGGGAAGCCACCGAATTTAATGTTGACGAGGCCGGACAGATGGCGCTCGCTGAAAAGGCGGCCAGCTTCGGCGTAGAACGGTTCGTCATGGACGATGGCTGGTTCGGCCAGCGCAAGGACGACCATGCCGGGCTCGGCGACTGGTATGTCAACCCGCAAAAGTTTCCGCATGGATTGAAGCCGCTGATCGACAAAGTACACTTGCTCGGAATGGATTTCGGATTGTGGGTCGAGCCGGAAATGGTCAACCCTGATAGCGACCTCTACCGCAAACATCCCGATTGGGTGCTGAATTTCCCAGGACGTCCGCGCACCGAAGGACGCAATCAGCTTGTGCTCAACCTTGCGCGTCCCGATGTGCGCGAATATATCTTCAACGTGCTCGATAAGCTGCTCCATGGGAACGACATTGCTTTTCTCAAGTGGGACTACAACCGCAACTGGTCAGAGCCGGGCTGGCCCGCTGTCGCGCCGGAAGCTGAGAAGAAAGTCTACGTGGACTTTATCCGTAACTTTTATGGCATCCTCGCCGAACTGCGTGAGAAGCATCCCAAAGTTGAGATTGAAAGCTGCTCCGGCGGCGGCAGCCGTGTCGATCTGGGGGTGATGCACCTGACCGATGAGGTCTGGCCTTCGGACAATACAGACGCCTTCGATCGCCTGCTAATCCAGAACGGCTTCACCTATGCCTATACGCCCGGAGTGATGATGGCCTGGGTCACGGATTCGCCAACTGGGGTGAACCAGCGCGCGCTCACACTGGAATACCGCTTCCTCTCATCGATGCAGGGCTCGCTTGGCGTCGGCGCCAATCTGAACAAGTGGGCTCCCGAAGACTTTGCCGCTGCGAAACGGATGGTCGCACAGTACAAGACTATCCGCGAGACAATCCAGCGTGGCTCACTCTATCGCCTTATCACGCCCGAGCATGACAGCGAACAGTCTGTCACTGAATCGGTCTCGCGCAATGGGCATCAGGCAGTCGTGTTCGCTTTCCTTCACTCGAGCAGCGAACTTTATCCGTTCCCTCGGCTCTACCTGCGCGGCTTGAATGCAAACGCCGCATACCGGATCTCTGCTATCGATGGCAAGCTCGCAGCAGATGCGCCCTCGGAAGCCAGCGGAGCCTACTGGATGGAACATGGAGTCGACGTAGAATTGCGCGGCGACTTTCAAGCAGCGGCATTTACGCTCGAGCGCACCGCTGCTGCGCCAGGGCAACCTTAAGTCCAACGGACATTTACTACTATGGAAAAGTTGACGGCATCTCACCCGAATCGTCTGCGTCCGGTTACAACCGCCCTCGCGGCTGTCCTGCTTTCGCAGGCGCCTGCATCTCTCGCTGCGCAAAAAGCTGTTTCCATTCCCGAGGAAATCGAGTGGACATGGGAAGTCCGGCCTCCGCATCCAGACCCGAAGCTCCCGAATGTCCTTCTGCTCGGCGATTCGATCAGCAGGGCCTATTTCCCTAAGGTGACGAAGGACCTCGCCGGCGTCGCGAATCTTTACCTGATGGCATCTTCCACGTCGGTTGGCGATCCCCGGCTGTTACGGCAGATTGCAGAATTTTCAGCGATGGAAGGTGTCCGCTTCAGCGTTGTGCATTTCAACAACGGCATGCACGGCTGGGCCTATAGCGAAGAACAATACAAAACCGCATTTCCGGCGTTTCTGCACGCTGTCAGAAAACTGGCCGGCAGTAGCGGGGCCCTGATATGGGCAACCACCACACCGGTCCGGCAAGACGCCACTGGAGGCGCAAACAACCAGCGCGTGGGCGCGCGCAATGCTATTGCTACTCCGCTGGCACAGGCAGCGGGCATTCCGGTCGATGACCAGCACGCGCTGATGCTGTCGCACCAGGACCTGCATGAAGATCCGGTGCACTTCAATGCCAGCGGCTCTGCGCTGCAGGGCGATCAGGCAGCCGCGACGATCAGGGCTGCGCTTGCGCGGAAGCAGCCATAGCTCAGTTTTCATAGGGCCTGTTAACCCTACCGGGGTGGAGAGCGTTGCGAGCGAAAATCCTGTCAGACAAGAGGGACCGGAACGGTTCGGTGGTTCCAAATAAGAAGACGACAACGCCGTCTGAGCGGATTTTCGCCCCAACCCGAAGGGACGGGGCCCATTTTCCCCATCTCATCGTCGCTGGTCGCTATAATAGCCCCGGTATTCGTCACTCCCCTCTCCTCCATCTCAGCAAAATGGGCTCCCGTTGCTCCCACCCAGTAGGTTAATTAACAGACCCGGGTACTCCGGTCGCGAAAAAAAGGGCAGGATGGACCGAAACAGCCCAGCCTGCCCTGCGGGATGAACATACGTCAGAAGGCGTACTTCAACGAGAGCTGGAAGAATCTGGCATCCGGTGTGTTGTTCTGGAAGAACTTCGGCCCGGTGATATTTCCTGCTCCGGGGCTCGTGTTTGTGTTTGACGGATTGCCCAGAGTTGGATGGTTGAGAACGTTGAATGCATCTGCGCGAAACTGCAGATACTGTTCACGCCATATTGGGAAGTTCTTGAACAGCGACATGTTCACGCCATAGTATCCCGGTCCGTAGATCATATTTGACCGTCCACCGAGCAGCGCGAGCACTGTGGCCCTGTCGACAACCGGAGAAGCGAACCGATACTGGTTGGGCTGCCCGGTCGTCGGATCAGTGGCGCCTGGCGTCACCCCTGGAGGTGCAATCAAATTACCCGACAAGGGGTTCGTGAATGCACACGGGTTGTACCAGTGATCCTTGGTCCGCACTTTTGTGGGGCAACCAGCCCCACCGCCCGGCGAAAACGGATCGGACACCTGAATCGCTCGAGCGCTGCCGCCGGATGGACCACTGTTGCTCGGACTAACGGTGAACGGCGTGCCTGTCTGTGCAGAGAAGGTCAAGCTTGTCGACCAGCCGCCCACCATCTCGTTAACCCACTTGGGTGATTGATTGGCAAATGTCCTGCCCCTGCCGAAAGGCAGCTCATAGTTACCGTTCAGAGTGAACCGGTTTCGAACGTCGTACGGCGAGTTCGTGAACTCTGTAATAAACGGGAGCAGAATTATATTTCTGTCTCCGACTCCGGTCGAGAGACCACCTGCATCGCTGGTATCGTCCAGTGCATGCGCCCAGGTATAGGTCGCCAGAAAACTCAACCCATGCGAGAAGCGCTTTTCCAATTTGGCCTGCAGCGAGTTGTAGGTGCTTACGCCGCCGAAATGGATCGTGCCCGCACCTCCAAGATCGGGAAAGGGCTGAAATGGCTGCGTGCTGAAATTTGGATTAAACAACCCACGCGTTGTATTCGGGTCGTAATACAGCGACAGGTGGCGGGAGAAGTTGCCCACATAGCTGACCGTTGCCACCAGGTTGGGCGACAGGGACTGCTGCACGCCGAGGCTGTAGTTCATGGTGTAAGGTGTTTTGATCTCCGGATCGATCGCATGGAAGCCGGGGTGGTTGACGAAGTTCTGCAGTCCGCCACCTGTCTGCGACACCAAACCAGTTTCAAGCGATATGCCTTGACTGGCCAGCGACGGGCAGTTCCCAGGGAGGCAATTTAGAGCGGGAATGCTGGCGGAATTTGAGAAGGGGAAGTTGGCCCCGAGGTTCGTGTTTCCCTGGCTCTGCAGGCCACCATAGAAAATGCCGAAGCCGCCGCGCAAAACCGTGTTCGGTTTCGCCTGATAAGCAAATCCGATACGCGGAGCAAAGTTCGTCTTCTGCGAAGTCGCCAGACGATCATTGCCTATGTACTGCACCGTGACGTTGTCCTTTGCCAGCGTGTTCAGGAACAGCGCGCCGAGGTCAACGTTCTTCGCCTTGGTGGGAAGCTGGTACACGGCAGAGCCAGTACCGAAGCCAAGAGAGGATGGGTCAGCGATGAAGTTCGCCTGTAATCCGCCGGTCTCTTTATATGGCTGGTAGTGGTCGTAGCGCAAACCCAGGTTCAGGGTCAGGTTTTTCCTGATTTTCCAGTCGTCCTGCGCATAGACGGAGTCGTACCACTGCGCATCGTTGACGTTCGGAGCGTTCGCAATAAATGCGCTGTTCATTTGATTCGCGAGAAAATCCGCTATGGCATAGCCCGTGAGGGTTGGATTGGCTGGATTCTCCGTGGAAGTACCGTTGTAGGTGTATTGCCCCAACGAAGCCGGCGCATAACGATAGAAGAAGCGAAGGGCCTGGAAAGAGACGCCAAACTTCAGCGAGTGATTGCCGAGTATTTTGGTGACGTTGTCCAGAATCTGATACACATTCTGCGATTCGTCAGAGGTGCCCACCGAGCCCCACTGATTCGAAACCACGCCGCCGCAGCAAGTCGAATTAGCACTGGGAACGCCGTTGCTGGCATAGAACAGGCCGAGCGGCAACCCGCCCTGCCCAGACCCCAGCTGAGGGACTCCACCCAGTCCAAGCGAGCCCGCCAGGCTGTTGTTGTTTGCGTTCGGCTGCAGGAATGCGAAGACACCCCAGTTATAGCCAAACCGGAACTCGTTCGTCAGGGTTGGCGCGAAGATATGCGTCTCGCTCAGTGTGAAGTTCTCGGCCAGGTTGCTATCGCGCTCGCCGCCATAGCCGCTGCCGTCAAGAACCGGACCGAGCGGGAGGTTATTCAGAGTTAGCTGGTGGAGATAGCTGTAGCGTGCAAATGCCTGGTCCTTCGAAGTGGCATTCCAGTCCACACGCTGGTCCCATTGAAATGTATCGTTGCGTGTTGGAACGTTCTCGACGAGGTTGTTGAGGAGTTTCCCCCCATTGGCGTTTGGCTGCGGGTACAAGTTCAAAATGTTCTGCGCCACTGGGTTGATCTGGTTCTGGCAATAGACATTGTTCTGTCCATTGCAGGACAGGGTTGCCGCGCCGCCCGAGTTTGGCTGATAAAGCTGGATCGGGCCATTCGCGCCAGTCAGGGACGTGTTCAGCAATTCGGAAAAATTGCCTTGCCGCATCAACGGAGTTGGTACGGTAAACACGCCAGTCTGGCCTATGGAGATACGGTTCACTTCCAGGTCTCCGAAATAGAATAGTTTGTTCTTCAGAATTGGGAAGCCGAACGTCGCGCCAAACTGGTTCTGATGATAGGGAGAAGCAGTAAGTGCATTCCAGTTGATTGCATCAAGACTTGTATTGCGGAGATACTCCCATACGCTGCCGTGAATCTGATTGCTGCCAGACTTGATGCTGGCGCTCAAAACCGCGCCCGCCGAATGCCCGAATTCCGCGCTGTAATTGCTGGTCTGCAGGCTGAACTCAGACAGCGCGTCCGGCGGAGGGCGCATGACGAAGCTGGAGCCATTCAGGAAGTCGACGAGGCTTGTATTGTTGTCGACGCCATCAAGAATAAAGTTGTTCTGCTCTGCGCGCTGGCCGTTGGCAACAAAGTCGCCCGTGCCGCTGCCGCGCGTATTGCCGAATGGAGGAGCGACGCCTGCAGTCAATTGCGCGATGTACACCCAATTGCGTCCATTCAGCGGTGTATTGTTGATCGTCTCCGTGCTGATGACCTGGCCTACCGATCCAGTCTGCGTCTCCAGCAAAGGCGGTGCATCGGAAACAGTCACCGTTTGAGACACGGAGCCGGGCGTTAGAGTAATGTTTACGCCCAACCGCTGCTGAGCATCCACATGCAGATGATCACGAGTGACGGTTTCAAAGCCATCTGCAGTTGCCGTCACCGAGTAGTTACCAATCTTGATTGGCGACACCACATACGCGCCGGTTGCGTTTGTTCTTATCTGCAAAGCCAGCCCAGTATCGACGTTCGTTACCGTAACCAGCGCATTGGCTACAACGGCGCCGCTAGCGTCCTGTACCTGGCCGGTAATCGCTCCTTGATCGACCTGCCCAAGGCATGTGCCCGCGGACAGGAGCAGTGTAAGCGCTATCACGATAGACGCTGGGCTGTATAGGTTTCTTTGCGCTAAGGTTAAGGTACCGTTCGACATGATCCTGACCTCCCTGAAGTTTTTCAGACGCTGTTCCCAAATGTGAGCAATCTGCCCCCGCCTTTCTGATCGCACCAGACCATTTGTGCCCGTTAATATATGCGATTACTGTGTACGTTAACGGCCCTGACGATAATCCCCTGAAGCAACCGTTGTCAAGACCTCTGGAGAGCTTCGCCGAGCGTACACTGCTGCGCTGTCAGTAGGGCGCAAAGCCATCACGAGCGAAGCGGAGAATCTCGGTGGAACTTGGTCGTCTCGCCCTAAGCGATGCCTCGGTCATACTGTCTGTTGGGAGAACTAGCTGTTGGGAGAACTAGTCGATCCGCGCTCAAGCATGCCCGGCAAACGACGGGAAAGGAGCCGGCCCAATTCCCGGCGTCAGAAATTTGCTATCATGAGCGTTGGGTGTACGAGCCGAAATGAAGCCGATTTTCTACACGGCATGGATACTTGTCGCGTTGATGGTGATTACCTCACTCGACAACATACCCGATCCTCCCGCAGTGAATCCGCACACCGTCGATGTCACCTCCCGTCAGCATGAGATCCGAGCCGGCATCTGTGAGCAGCATCTGGACAACGATTCGTCCAGCGTTTCTTCTTACCTCCTGCTTCGTCGGATCGCCTTCCCGCAGCCTTACGAGCCGAATCGTCCCAGTGATTGGTTCTCGAGAACGGGACACGCGGCAGATTCCTCTCCTCCAGCGGCCTAAGCCGACCTCCACTACTGAAAACTGATTGGCGCTACCGGCGCTCAAACTTCCTGCAGGCATTTGCCGCGCGGGCGGACAGTCTCTCGTAGACGGAAAAGAGGACAGGGGTGAAGACTTTCGACATTATTCGTGCATGGCGCAAGATTCTCAGGGGAGAGCGGCCCTCGCTTTCCATTGAGATCACGCGCGAGTGCCCGCTGCGTTGTCCAGGATGCTATGCCTTTGATGACGCGCATCTAGGTGGGGAGCTGACTCTGCGTGACCTTCACGATCTCAGAGGGCAAGAACTGATTGACGGTGTCCTCGAGGTGGTCGACCGGCTCAAGCCTTTGCATCTGTCGCTAGTGGGAGGCGACCCGCTGGTCCGGTATCGCGAGCTCGAATCGCTAATTCCGCCGTTGCTTGATCGGGGAATCCACGTTCAGGTTGTCACCAGCGCATTCCGGCGCCTTCCGCCCGGTTGGGCAGTGCTTCCTCACATGAATGTCGTCGTGTCGATTGACGGATTGCAGCCAGAGCACGATCTGCGGCGCGCGCCGGCAACCTACGATCGAATTCTGAAAAACATCGCGGGACAGAAAATCACGATCCATTGCACTGTCACTGGTCAGATCATGAAACGGCCAGGCTATTTGAAGGAATTCCTGGAGTTCTGGACTCCTCGGGCCGAGATCTACAAGGTATGGTTCAGCTTGTTCACTCCACAACTGGGAGATCGGCTGCCGGAAATTTTGCAAGCTCATGAGCGCCTGCAGGCGATTGCCGACATGATGGCCCTGCGGAGGGAATTTCCCAAGTTGGACATGCCGGAAGGAATGATTCGGCAGTTCGCCACGCCTCCGCAAAGTCCAAGTGAATGTGCTTTTGCGCTCACGACCCACACACTGTCGGCGGACCTGAAGACGAGAATTCTCCCTTGTCAATTCGGGGGCAAGCCGGACTGCAGTTCGTGCGGCTGCGTTGCATCCATGGGTCTGGCGGCGGTAGCGGCTCACAAGCTGTGCGGAGTCATTCCCGTTGGCGCCATCTTTAAAACCTCAGTCAAGTTTGGCCAAGCTCGAGCCGAACGGAATGCACAACGACCGCAAGTCCAACCCGGACTACCGGTGCTGCCCACAGGAGGAAGATTGGAGGCGCATATGAGCAAGCATGTGTTAATGACCCACAAGGCCCAAATCACCTCGCTGCGCGAACTATCCGCCCGGATTGGCAGCGATCCGCTGCTCACGCAGGCGAGCACCGGTAACAGTTCGATGAAGCTTGATGGTGTCCTGTGGATCAAAGCTTCGGGCAAGTGGATGGCCGATGCCACACGCAAGGACATCCTGATCCCGTTGGATCTGAGGGAGGTCAGGGAGTGCGTAAAGCAGCAGGTTGATCCTGCCGGGCGGTATGCGAGCGCTTCCATCGAAACCGCCATGCACGCCGTTCTGCCGCATCGTGTGGTACTTCACGTGCATTCCGTGAACACGATCGCCTGGGCAGTACGGCGAGACGCGCGGGTTCAACTGGAACACCAACTGGATGGTCTGCGCTGGCGATGGATCCCGTACATACGTTCGGGCTTGCCTCTTGCGCGGGAGATTGAGAAGGCGCTCGCTGCCTCCGCTCATACCGAGGTGCTCGTGTTGGGCAACCATGGTTTGGTCGTCGGGGGAGATGATTGCGGTGCAGTCGAAAATCTCCTGTCGGAGGTGGAGCGTCGTCTGTCAATTCGTCCGCGACAGGCACCTCCAGCGGACTATGCAGCCCTGGTGGAGATTGCTAATGGTTCAGCATGGGAGGTGCCAGAAGACAATGCAGTGCATGCTTTGGGCACGGACGCGATTTCACAGGCGATCCTTTCGGGAGGTCTCCTCTATCCGTGCCAGGCGGTCTTGTCGAACTCGAACGCTCCCACGCTGTTCCGGTCGATTGCTGGCTTCGATCCCACAGACCAATGGGAGAGTCGATTCAGCACTCGCCAGTTCTTGATCCTCGAGGGGTGTGGACTAGTCGTTCGCAGGACTATGACACTCACCGAGCGCAAGATGATTAGCGGATTGGCGCAGGTAGTTCAGCGGATCGGTTCGTCCGCTGCCCTTCGCTACCTTACTGAAGACGAGGTCGCGAACAGCTCTGGCATAATCAGCTCTCGTTATCGAGAACTCACCAACGCCAGTGATTGCAATAATGCTCGGTAAGTGCGCAACAAAAAGAATTATGGCAACCGGAACTCTTGCGCAGAACCGCTAGGGCGACTTGTGCTTCGGCGTCTTCGCGTTAAGGGTCCTGATAAGGTCCTCTGCTGCGGGAGGGATATGCGTCTCGTGAGCAATTACAATATCCTTCGCCGAGATTTTCTCGCCGTAAATTCTCTTGTTTGCGTCGTTGTCAGGTCGGATGCTCGAACCCTCAAGCGAAATCCCGGCAAACAGACCGCGCGCGCGTGAATAGCTCAATATTTCAGCCCGCATCGAAGCGTCGGTTTCTGCGGTCGCGTTACGACCGACTGGTCCTGCTGCAACCGATGCATCTGCTCCGAGCTTTACTTTGCTACTCAAGATTCCATTCGCACCCCGGTCATTCATCACGAGAAGGACGAAGTCAGTTGCTTGTCCGCCGATCTGAAAGCCTACGCTGCCCCCCTCTAGAGCCATCATTGAAGGCGCGGCCCAGGGACCGTTAAAATTTTCGCCCCTGCGGCAGGTCATCGCTCCGCGGCCATAACTGCCACCGACCACAAACGCCGCTTTGAGGACCGATGGAAAAACAACCACGCAGTCGGCTTTGTCGAGGAGGTCTTGAGGAACGTCGTCTGGAACATTCAGAATTTCTTTGAGCACTGTGCCAGCATTCTTTAGACGATCCTCGTCCTTTTCTTTGTCGTCAGCCCAACTCGTGATTGCAAGCAACAATGCGCTCATCGCACACGCGAATATCCTCTTCTTCATGCGGTCTCCTATAAACGGGCAAAGTTTGAGATATCGGCCCAGCCGCAAACCCAAACATCGTTTGACGTTAGCTCCCGGCGGGTACTGCCGAAATGGCAGCGCCCGCGCACGACCGATTTTCCAGTATCGACGTTGAGTGGGGTATACGTTGAAAATCGTAAATGGAGTGAATTTTCTAAGTACATCTGCGTTCGCCAGAAGTAATGCCACTCCGCTCGTGTCTGCATACCTGAGCGTTGGGTCAGCGGCTGTTCGGACAGAGTCCGGATGCACACCTGCTCCTTCTTTATAGAATGTACTCGAAAGAAAAACTAGTTCAATCGTCGGAAGAAATGCTGTCGGAAGAAATGCTTGACAATGAGCTGCCGCTACAGTATGTTTCTGCCACTTGGGGTGTATCCGTGGTAAAGCGTATCGGATGGATATTTGTATTTCTCCTGATCACCACAGTTGTTTTCATATTTGTGGTGCCCCTGGTAGATCGGCCGGAAACCCCGTTCAACGAAATCGACACTCCGGTCAACCAAACTACCTCTATCGCTTTAGAGGTGAGATTTGGGCCTCCGCACGAAAGTCTGATCATTCTTCCCAGATCATTCAGCCGCCCGAGTGAAGGGATTCGCACGTCGATCGAATTGATATCACTTGCGATACACCGTCATCCAAGCAGACTGCGTGAACTCCTCTGCACCTTCCTCATCTGAGAGGCAACTGAACTTTCGCAATTAGAGAGTGGGACCACCTCAATCCGTTCGAACGGATGATGATGTCGTTCCAACTGATCCAACTCTACTGAGTTTCCGGATGTCTCCTGTTTGCAGGTGGAACCCCGGGGGGCGGGATTCCGCTGTTTGCACACTGCTTGACGCCGGACCGTGCGGCCCGCGCCTTCTTCGGGGGAAGGTGGGCGCGGGCCGTTTTTGGATAAAGCTTCGGCGTGAGGCACTCGACACCATTATGGACATCGTTGATCCCATTTCCTCCTAACTACGGGTGCAACGCCAACAAAGTCGAGGAAGTCAAACCCGTCTTGGATGGTCTGAAGCAACCGCGCGAAGAGGCGCACATCGCCATTTTGGCGGTGGCCCACACCAACAAACGAAGCTACGTGGATACCCTGCAAGCGGTCAGCAGAGACACCAGTGTGGGCGGCTCTTTCCGCGCCGGATGGAAATTCAGCGAAGACCGGACAAAGCAGGTGAGTTCCTGATGACCAACAACAAAGGAAACCATGCCAAGGACAAACGGACTGCGGGTACGCCCGGTAGGTACGCTGGTGCGGTTTCCGGAAGGCACCGAGCATGAATATCCGAAAATCGAATGGCTTGGCGAAGCTAACCTCTGGGCGCAGGACGTGCAGGACAAGGAAAAAGTCAACCGCAAGACGGGCAGCCAAGACCGAAAGGTCTCCTCGGCAAAATCCTTGCTGCTGATGAAATCTTGTATCTGTCGAACGATCTTATTTGGCGGATGCGGCTAAGGTCGCAGGGTCCAACTCGAGGACCACCCAGTAAGCAGCGCGCGGCGGCGCCGTGAATGGAGTTTCCTTGCGCGTGTAGGACAAGTATAGGGCGCGCAACATGCAGCCCCCGAAGGCGTCAGGACGCTGCTGCGTCTGCGCATTTTCTGCACTACCGTCCTTTCCGATTTGCACGATCAGTTCAAACTTGTGCTGGTCGCCGCTTGATTGCTTCAGGCAGGGATCCTCAAAGGCAGTCAGTTTCTGTTCCAGGTCTTTCCGATACGCTGCGCCTTCCGGAGTTTGCATGTTGTCCTCAGCTTCCTTCCGGGTGGCGCGGGCGCGGATTTGCATCGGAGCAGCCTGAGTCGCTGTATCTCTGTTTTGCTTGAACCAGGCCTCCGTGCTCCATCTGTCCTCGTTCCAGTTGTCGCCGATGCGCTTGAATGCGGAATCTGCGGCCACCCAGTCGCTAGACTTGGAGGCCATGAGAGCGAAAGAGTTCAAGAGGAACATGGATACGCCGTATTCCTTCTCCAGGGCGGTGAAACCGCTCTGTAAGCGCGGCCAGGAGAAGTGGTCGAACTCAGGCTCCTCACAACCACAGAGAATTCCCTCGGCAATCTGGAAATAGAGGATGTTGCCGGCTTCTCCTCCAACGCGATTGGCGGTCGTTTCCGCGTATCGCGACGTATCGCCGTCCCGTCCGTGCCACTTAGGCAGAAGGTAACTGCCGAATGTTCGGTAATAGTATTGGTAGTCAGGCTCAAACGCGATCGCCCGTTGCAACAAAGCGGAGGCCCGGGGACGATCCCAGCTCTGTCCCTCGGCAACCTTCTGCATTGCAACGTACCAGTCGGGGCACTTGGTAGCTAAGCCCGAGTTCTCGTCGAGAATCGCTTCTGCCTTTGATAAACGTTCGCCAAACAGCTTCCATCCACTCTCACTCACGCTGTCGGCGAAGCCATCGCCGCGCGCGGACCAACCGTAGTTCGTATAGGACTCAGAGAGCGCAATCGTGGCAGTGGTAGAACGAGGTTTGCCGCTCGCCCAGCGTTCGACCAGCTCCAGATGCTGACGCCAATCTTCCTCTGTCGGATGACCGGGCCTTGGAGCTTCGAGCCCCACGTAGATGTTGCGTAGCTTCCACGCGCCTCCGGGAAATCTCGTTTTGCCTGCCCGGGCGGCGTCGGCGAGGCAGTCCAGCTCCCCGAACTTTTCCTGCTTGAGCAGTTGAGCAACGGCGTCACGGTATTCATCCAAAGCGTGAACGTCGGTACTCGTGTCGAATTCGGGACCAGAGGACACGCACGGGGGAGCGGCCTGTGCTTTTCCGTCAGCGATAACCGCGCTAGCTCCGCAAGAAAGCGCGAGCAGCAGCGTCGCCACACCGGCGACAGGGATACCGCCGGCAAGTGCGTGGAATCTACGATCGAGACGAGTCAGCTGCCAGATACGATAGCTCATAGGTGGGATTCCGATGCGAAAATCTGACTCTCCGCACAAGACTACGGAGAAGCTTGATGCTACTAAGCCACGCCGATACTGTCGACGTTACCGAGGTGAAGGTGGGAGGCGGGAATCCGGCTACGAGAAAAGCGCCTGTGAATCCCACTTGGGTAGCTTAGCGCTCTTTTTTAGCACTTATTTGGGGAATGCCCAGTGGGCATTCCCCGCCCGGCCCGGTCACCACCATAGCAAATATCCTGTCTTGAGGCTTCCTCGCGGATCTGAACGCGCAGCCGAGCCCCGGCCAGAAGCAGTGCACGGTTCCATGTCGCCGAAAATCGAGATTACCAATCCGGCTGCGTGGAGAGCAATCCGGGGCGATCGCGAGAGCGCGATCAGTCCGAAAGCGCAGCCTGCCAGTGCAAGACTCTGTGCACCAAGGCCAGAAGAGAATTCTTGGAAAACGGCTTGGAGAGAAGCACTGCATCGGTGGCCACGGATAGCTGCTTCGCAAGCTCATCGCCACCATATCCCGAGGCAAATATGACCTTCAGGTGAGGTATGGCGGCCTTCAGGCGTTTTGACAACTCTACCCCACTCATAAGCGGCATGATGACGTCTGTCAGGAGCAGGTGAATAGGCCCAGAGTGGGTCTCGGCAAGTTGAATAGCCTTGGCTGGGTTGTCAGCCTCAACAACCGTATAGCCCGCTGACTGGAGAATTGACACCGTGATTTCCCGGAGTGCAGTTTCATCTTCTACCAGCAAGATGGTTTCGTTTCCCCCCATCGATTCCGCGTCAACAGGTGGAGCCGCGGAATCGATCTGTCCTTGTACCCGGGGAAAATAAAGCTTAAATGTAGTACCCTGACCGAGTTCGCTACCGACCGAAACGTACCCACCGCTTTCCTTAACGATGCCGTAGACACTTGCTAGTCCTAGTCCCGTGCCTTTGCCCGGTTGTTTAGTCGTGAAGAATGGTTCAAAAACATGAGCCTTGGTCGGTTCGTCCATTCCGCAGCCCGTGTCCCGCACCTCCAACATCACGTAGTCTCCCGCTGGGACGGGCTCGTGCCCCATATAATATTTGTCGTTGAGCGCGATGCTGTCTGTCGCGATGGTTATTTGGCCCCCATCCGGCATTGCATCTCGCGCATTGACCACGAGATTCATTAAGACCTGTTCGATTTGCCCGGCATCTGCCTTGATTAATCCAACGGAAACCGAAGTCTGGTAGGACAAAATAATATCTTCTCTAACCACTCGACTGAGTAACTTGCCTGCCTCGTGAATGACAGCGTTGATGTCCAGCACCTTAAGGGATACAACTTGTTGACGGCTGAAGGCTAAAAGCTGGCGGGTGAGATGAGCGCCGCGTGCCGCTGCCAGTTTTATCTGGACCAGATGCTTGGCTATTTTCGTTTTCGGATCGAGCGTTTCTATCGACAACTCGCTGTACCCGATGATCACGCCAAGCAGATTGTTGAAGTCATGTGCAACCCCGCCCGCGAGACGCCCTACCGCTTCCATCTTCTGCGCCTGCTCAGACTGCGCTTGCAGGAGTCTCATTTCAGTTGTGTCCTCAGTGACCGCCAGCACGCACAGTTGTCCCAATAGCTCAATCTGCTCGGCCGATACTCTTGCTTCTAGCACGACACCTGTGCTCGCTCGAATTTGTGCAGGTAGCCCGATGACTTTGCCCTGTTCGTTCAACCGCCTCATCATCGTGATCCGATCTTGTGGGTCGACCCAAATCGCCAATTCAGCCATGGTGTGACCCACCACCGAGCCACGCTCGCCTCCCACCAAAGCCAGAAAGGAGTCATTCACGTCCAAGTAACGGCCATCTGCGTTGGTGGAGATGGTCATAGGCAGGGGGTTAGAGCAAAATGCCTTGCTGAATCGTTCTTCCGACTGACGGAGCATTTCCTCATTTCTGCGACGTTCAAGAACCTCTGCCTCCAATACGTCTTTTGCACGACTGATTTGTGCTGTACGATCCAGCACCTTCTGCTCGGATACAAGATACGATTCTTTCAGCGCGTCCTGTGCCTCATTACGTTCTACTAGAGTGGCCTCCAAGAGCACCCTCCGTTCTTCGGATGTCTTAGCTCTTTGAAGCAATGACAAAACGTCAGGAACCACGAATGGAAGCATCACTGCGGTTGCAATCGATGAAAGCGCCGTGACGACCTTGATTGCCGCTGACAACACATAAACGGGTACCCAAACCGTCACGGCCTCCACGAGATGCGAGCTACCGCAGGCAACTATGAACAGTGCAAAGGCGAAGAAGAGTCCATGAAAAGGCAAATCGCTTCGTCCTCGGTGGATAAGGTAGGCCAGCGTCGTAGAGATCGCCACATAGGAAAGTCCGATCAGAGTGTCCGCGATTGCATGCGTCCACGCCAGCGAAGTGCTGCCCAGATAGCAATAAAGGTGGGGCATGTACGCTGATGAGAGAACGTCATGCGCCAACTTGGGCCACGCAATGAACAATCCGACTACGGCTGACAGAAATGCGATTGACACCTGCACTAGTCGCTTAGATATAGATAGCGAGTCCTGAAGATTGGGACGCTGGCCCGATGTTGACATTTATGCCTCCGTTTCGCCCAGCAGACTTCGGGAAGGGCACTGCCTGCTTTCTATTAAACGAGTCTGCCGCCTTAACCGTGCCTTAATTGTAAGCGTCGGAGCAAACACAGATTCACAGAAGAGGGTTTCGCTATTTCGCTGATTACTGACGATGGGAAGCCCAGGTGGTTGGGGTGAGGGCAGGCAAGCGTTTCAACGGCGTATCGGCTAGGCCGGGGAGCACGGCTGACAGATAGTCTCGGGCTGAGATCTTGATCCGCCGGCAGGTTTCGAGCACCGACATGATGGCGGTTACCTTCGGTCCCGCTTGCGGACTTCCGATATGGATCCAGTTCGTTCTGCCCAAAACGATCGGGCGCATCGAGTTCTCTGCCAGATTGGTGATCAGTTCCAACTCCGGGTACTCACGCCGGCCGCACCCGGTTTAGCTGCTAAGGGAAGGAAGCGGCGAAGGCGACACCCTCAACGCGGATATTTTTTGCGAGCCAGAGGTACCATCGTGCACGGCCGGTATCGAGTAATCTTGATAGGGCGACTGAATTCCGTTCGTCGCTACCCTGGACGATTCCTAATTCGCTCCGGGGGCACAACAGACCAGGAGCGTTGACCAATCATGCCCAAGAAACGTGCCGGTTCCGCTGCGGTTCCTCTCGATCGATGTTTTGTCAGGGAACTTGCGGGCGAAACTCCACCGACCTTCTCCGCCATGGAAAAGCTTTATGGATTGGCCACCCAATTGTATGGGCTGCGCCCCTGGCAACTGCTCGACGAAAGCCAGCTGACTCTGGTTCGCGACAGCGCCAGCGGCGAGCCCTGCTACTGCTCGATCATGGGCGCGCTCGGCGAGGTCTATGCCATGCACGCCTATATCGGCACACAAAGCCTGCGTCTGTTTCGCAAGATGGAGGCTCAAGAGATCACCGAAGCCGGCGAGTTCTTCGCTTCGCAGCACAGCGTGTACGTGGACTTCGTGCCCAGGGCGGAACTGGAGCGACAGGACCGGGAACTGCTAGCTGCCCTGGGCCATCCGCAGAGCAGAGGCTCGGCTTCACCCATTTTCCGCGCCATCCGGCCCGGCTATCACGCATGGTTCGTAACCGAAGAGGAGGCGATGACGCTGGCGGAATGCATCCGCGGTGTCATCGTAGTCTGCACCGCGGTTGCTGGCCACGAGAGCGCGAAGTTTTGGGATCAGGCCGATACCTATCCGATGGTCTCACCAGCGGAGGGGGCTGAGCCGCGATACCGGATTGATCTGGTCAAGTCGATCTTGCCGGCCGAGCCGCCCGTCTGTCCGGTACAGCTGGAGGAAGAAGCTGTGCTCCAGTGGCGCCGCCAGGACTACGCCTTGCGTGGAGTGATGGAACTTGACCACATTCTCACCGGTATCCCGATTGGAAAGAAGAGCGAGCGCAAAGCCTGCGCCTCGATTGCTCTGGCCGTCGACGCCGAGAGTGGAATCGTCCACGCACCTGAACTGACAGACTCCAGCGTGACGGCCGGAGACGCGGTGGCCAAGGTCTTTCTCAAGGCGATTCAATCCAGCCGCGCTCTGCCCAAGGAAGTTCATGTGCGCAGCCAAAAATTGAGGGACTGCCTGGTTCCGGTCATGGAACACCTTGGCGTGACGATCCGCGTCAACAGTCGGCTTCCAGCCCTGGATGAGGCTCGTTCGCATTTGCTTCGTCAATTCAATGATGGATTTGACGGCGGATAGAACGTCGCGTGCAGTAGCTTCCCACCTGCGTAATCAGCGGCAGACACCAGCCCAGGGGCCGTCAATCTGCACACGTTGTACTGAGCTTCAGCGTATCCCATTGTGGCTGCTTTGTTGTACCAGTTAAAAGTCTCGGTAAGCTCCTGTTCGGGACCGGTCTCGTAGGTTAAGCCCATTGCATTTGTCGATCGCGCACCGTCGCCGTGCGCGAGAGGCAAGCAAATCCATTTCCTGGCAAGCGCTGGATTCTGCTCAACTCCCTCACCGTGCAGATAGCAGATCCCGAGGCTATATTCCCCATTCGCAACCGTTAGTCGCGTGCGAAGCTATGAGAACGCTGCCAACCAGACTACTCTTCAACAAACCTGTAGCTGGCTTGCGAGTCGTATTCGATCCCGTGCTTCTTTTTCAGCTCCTCGATATGCCTCAAGGTTGTTTTCGTGTGCGGGCCAACGCCCTCATTCGTATGGAGTAGAATCTCCTCGAGGCAACTGTTCACACTCATGCGCTTGTGCTTGGCCAAGTCCTCCAGGAGAGCGGCAAGTCGCTTCTCGAGACGCACAGGAACGTCCACTCGGTCGATCTTGATTGGCTGGCCAGCAGTGAACAAGTGATGCCCAAACGATAGGTAGTACCCATGGAGGTCACGCACAACGTAGTCGCGGATTCCGTACGGCCTGTCTGCAATCGGTTCAGCAACTTCGACGCCCTGGGCGCGGTGAAATTCGTACAATTCATCGGCATCCCCAACACGGAAATAAACCACGCAGCTCTTCGGCTCAGGCGTGCCCTTTCGCAGGAGCATCTGCACCTTGTCCAGATTCACGCCCGCAAATGTCGCCGGCTCTCCCCACGTGAACGCCTTCGTGAAACCTAACTTGTTCGAGTAGAAATCGACCGCCGTGAGAATATCGTTGACAGCCAAACCCGCATGGACCTGCTCACATTCGACGAAGGGTGGGACCGAGGTGGCCATCGCGTCCTCCTTGCTGGACTCGTAGCTATTGTAAACAGGCCTCACGCATTGACCCGTTTTGCGATTGGACCCGCTGTGCGATGGTTCGCCAGCAACGCATCTTGTGACATGGCGATTTGCCCGAAGCCACTGGCGCGGCGGACGCTCCCGCGTGTTCGTAAGGATGTCAGTTTGCGGGCCGCTCGGAAAGTGCCCGAAATAGCCGATAATGATGAGATTTTGCGCTGTCTCCGTGTGTCTCTAGCCGCGCTCGTTGACTTCGCCTTCGCTGCGTCCCTAAGATTGCACCCTGAGTTCGTTCGCAATGTTTAGCAGGAGGGCACAATGCGTCGAGAACTGGCGCTGAAGGTTGTATTGGTCTTAGTGGGCTTGATCTTTTCCGCTTTAGTTTATCCCTTGACGATGTTTTTCCGGCAGGAGCCTGCGTTGGCAATGATGCTTAGCGTTTACGTCACACTCGGCCTTTTCTTGCTGCTTGCGTCACGTAACCCGCCCGCGAACCGTAGCCTGATCGCTTTCACGGCATGGTCGAGCTTTGCTCACGCCGCCGTCATGGGGGTACAGGCGTATCGCAATCTGATCGCACGCGGGGAACTGATAGGAGTGGCTGCTCTCGTTGTCATCGGCTCAGCCCTGATCGTCCTGGCTCCGGCGAAGCAGCCAGTCGAGCAGGTATCGGCAACCGTCAGTGCATAGGCTGCGACTTTGGGGGAATGCCGACCCCGATCTCCCATCCCTAAGCAGGGAAAGTCCGAGCACGCAAAGCGGCGATAGCTCGCTACGAGGTACCGGATGCGCCGCCCGGTTACGCCTGCGGCGGGGTCTCTATCCGGTTACTGGCTGCGAGACAGCGAAAGCAGACCTAGACAGCAACAGCGACGGCGAGCAAGGCGGTCACTGGCCACGCATGCCATTGAAATTTCGGAGTTGGTTGGACTTTGAACTCGTGCCCGCGTTCGAAGACCTAAGCGAGCGGTAATGGGGCGATAAAGAACAAACAGAGGGGCAAGCAGAGCATATAGTCTCGGATCACCGCCTTCGCGCCGTGTTTGCAAGTACGCCAGCGATCAATTCATTGCTGGGTACTGTTCCGAGCCTCGGCTGGCCTTCAATCGCCCCGTCGTCGTTCACTATCGTATGTACCTGGAATCGCGGCGCCTGGCCGCCACCACCATCAACCAACAGCTTGCAGCCGTGCGTCGCCTCGCTCACGAAGCCGCCGCCGGCGGGCTTGCTGAGTCCCGAGTTGGCCGCCGGGGATTAGCCGCGTCAAAGGAGTGAAGCAGTTCGCATTCCGATCCGGCAATTGGTTGAGCGCAGAGCAGCAATACTGCGCCGAGCTGGCCGGCCTGTCATAACCACTTGCGTCTCACCGCTCGAAACCCCTCGCCCTAGGGGCTAGCGTTCCACCCAAGGTCGTTGCCGAGCAGTTCGGCAAGTCAGTCCGGTGCTCAGACTCGATGTTTATTTACGCGTGCTGCTGCCTATGCAAGAGCGCCGGTGATGAAGTTGGAAGCGGTTCTGATGGGCCGTACTTTGTCAGGACAGTCAGTGTAACCATTGGCGTCCAGTTATAAAGGAGCCGCCTCTCCGTGGCGCGATTGCAATCGACGACGTTGACATCGCCGCGAGACCATCGTAAAACTCGGTAGGTCGAGAGTTAAGCGTTTAAGCTGGATTTCCATGGCAACCCTTGCGCTCCAGGCGCGCGCAGCGTCATTTGAGCTGCGTCATGAATTCGAAATGGGAGGTGGGTGACCGAGAGGTTTGACCCAATTCTTTGCCGAGAGACGGTGATGCCCAATCGCGACATGATGGCGGATGATGTTGTGCCGGAGCAGGGCTTAGGAGACCGCTTTGCTGCCTTGTTTCAGAAAAAGCCGCGCATTTACCGGGCGCCGGGACGAGTCAACCTGATCGGGGAGCACACGGATTACAATGACGGTTTTGTCATGCCGGCGGCAGTCGGGTTTTATACGTGGGTGGCTGCCGCTGCACGAATCGATCGCAAGCTTGTCATTCGGTCGGAGAATCTTCACGAGCAGGTCGAGGTTTCGCTCGACGAATTGCCCGCGAAGGGAAAACATCACTGGAGCGACTACGTCGTCGGTGTCGCGAAAATGCTGGACTCATCCGGCCGCCCGCTCTCTGGGGCCAATCTCCTCATTAACGGAAACGTACCTCAGGGAGCTGGGCTCAGTTCTTCAGCGTCACTGGAGGTTGCGGTTGTTTCCGCTCTGCTTGACGTGACAGGCAAGACGGCTGAGCCGAAGGAAGTCGCACTGCTGTGTCAGCGCGCCGAAAACGAATTTGTGGGAGCTCGATGTGGAATCATGGACCAATTCATCGCAAGTCATGGACGACGACGCATGGCTCTACTGCTGGATTGCCGATCCTTGGAATACCGTTTGCTGCCTCTTCCGCAAGAGGCGCGCTTGGTTATTTGCAACACGATGGTGCGCCACAGCTTGGCCGCCGGCGAATACAACAAACGACGGAGTGAATGCGAACAGGGCGTTCAGATACTTGCCCGGCATCTGCCAGGGGTGAGGGCCTTGCGCGACGTGATGCCAGCCGATTTCGAGGCACTTAGCCACGAACTGCCCGAGAAGGTGATGCGCCGCTGCCGGCACGTGATTGCTGAGAATGCCCGTGTCGTTGAAGCCGCGGACGTTCTGGAACGCGGAAACCTCGAAGAATTCGGAAACCTGATGAGCCAATCTCATCAGAGCCTTCGAGACGATTTTGAGGTAAGCTGTCCCGAATTGGATCGGATGGTGGAACTCGCCGAAAAGGTGGAAGGCGTGTATGGCGCCAGAATGACTGGCGGCGGGTTTGGAGGGTGCACGGTAAACCTGGTGCGCGCGGACTGCGTAGACACTTTCAAGACGGAAGTCAGCAAGGGATATGAGAGGGCGACAAGATCCATTCCCGAGATCTATGTTTGCTCGGCCGCCGACGGAGTAACGCAGGTGATCTAGAGGCAGCAGTTCGGGCCGAGATCGTCAAGGACGCGGAATTCGATGATTTGCGGCCCGCGGACATCGCCAAGCGAAAGGGTGAGTTGATGAGGGCAGTTGCTTTTCTGTTGGTATCACTTCTATTGGTCGCCGTTCCCACGGCAAATTCCCTCGCGCAATCGAGCTACGACCTGCGGTCGCCCGACGGACGCATCGAAATCAGAATCCGCACTGCGACGCAGTTCCGCTACGATGTGGTGCTGAAAGGAAGGGCCGTGCTGGAGAATTCCACGATCTCTCTGGACGTGGAGCATCAGAAACTCGGCGTCCAGCCAAAGGTGATGGACGCCAAGCAGCGCACCAACGACCAGACGATCGAACCTGTGGTTCGGCAAAAGTTCGCGAAGATTCGCGATCACTACAACGAACTGCGGCTGACCATGGAGGGCGGATATGCGGTCGTGTTTCGTGCTTACAACGAAGGCGTGGCCTACCGCTTCGAAACATCTCTACCGCAGGCGCAGGTAAAGGTCTATGGTGAAGAATCCGCGTTTAATTTCCCTTCGAATTTCAATGTCTATTACCCGCAAGAAGACAGCTTTTTCTCGCACAACGAACGCAAATATCTTCCGCAGCACTTGAGTGAGATTGCTCCGGAGTTTCTCGCGACCCTGCCGGCGGTGGTGGACGTCGAAGGTGGCGCGAAGGTCGCGATCGCAGAATCCGATGTGGACTCTTATCCGGGCCTCTGGTTGCGCGGAACAGGCGGCAGCGCCTTGGTCGCCACCTTCCCCCCCTACCCGCGCAAGGAGAATCTGACGGGAGATCGCGACTATCGCGTTGTGGAGAGCGCCGACTACATCGCTGTGACTGGCGGGACTCGCACCTTTCCATGGCGGGTGATTGGCATCGCCGATAAGGATGGAGACTTGCTTACGAACCAGATCGTTTATTTACTAGAGAAGCCGTCGCAGGTGCAGGATACCTCCTGGATCAAGCCAGGAAAAGTGGCTTGGGACTGGTGGAATGCCAAAAACGTTTACGGTGTCGACTTTAAAGCGGGAATCAATACCGAAACATACAAATACTTCATCGACTTTGCGTCGAACTATAACCTTTCCTACATCATTCTTGACGAGGGCTGGTACAAACTGGGGAACGTGTTGGAAGTTGTTCCCGAGCTCAACATGGAGGAACTCACTGCATACGCGAGGAAGAAGAATGTCGGGATCATTCTATGGGTGGTATGGAAGACACTAGACGATCAGTTGATTCCTGCTCTCGATCAGTTTGAAAAATGGGGAGTGAAAGGCATCAAAGTAGATTTCATGCAGCGCAGTGATCAAATATTGATGGACTATTACTACAAAGTAAGCAGGGAATGTGCCAAGCGCAAAATGCTTGTCGATTTTCACGGGGATCAGAAACCCGCGAGCATGACCAGGACGTGGCCCAATCTGATCAGCACCGAAGGCGTGCGCGGGATGGAGTGGAGCAAGTGGAGCGCCGATTCCGAACCGAAGCATAACGTGACTCTCCCTTTTACCCGGATGTTTCTCGGCCCAATGGACTACACGCCCGGTGCCATGCGGAACGCGACGAAGGCTACCTTCGCAGCCATCCATGGGCAACCCATGGCGCTGGGAACTCGCTGCCACCAATTGGCGATGTATGTGGTATTCGAAAGTCCGCTGCAGATGCTGTCCGACAGTCCTTCAAATTACATGCGTGAGCCGGAGATCATGGATTTTCTAGGCCCAGTGCCAACTGAGTGGGACGAAACGAAGGTACTCGATGCGAAAATCGCGGAGTTCGTCCTGGTGGCAAGAAGAAATGGACGGGACTGGTACATCGGGGCAATGACCGACTGGACGCCGCGCACTGTGGAAGTCGACTTGTCGTTCTTGCCCGATGGCAATTTCACGATGGAAGCTTACCAAGACGGTGTGAATGCGGATCGCAACGCCAGCGACTACAAGAAGACAACCACCCAGGTGAACCGAACCACTAAACTAAAACTTTCACTGGCAAGCGGAGGAGGTTGGGCTGCCCGAATTCACCAGTAGCTCAGCCTTCTTTCACAAACTGCGATCGGCAATCAGCAGTGCTAACTGAAGCATCTGCTGGCGGGCGACCATCGGTATGGGCTGGCCTGTGGCAGGAGCCTTGGCAGGGGCATTCGACAAGGTTGCTTCGATCCGGCCGACATCCAAACCTCCGGCATTACTGCCCTTGAAACGGCTGAGCACTTCACGCGCCTTCTCAATTTGCCCGGTCTGATAATAAAAAGCACCGAGTGTGGAATAACTTCCGACCCACTCCGGCAGCAAATCCACGGCTCGCTCCAGCAGTTCGGCCGCCTGGGTGGCATTCCCTCGCAAAACTGAGACGAGACCCAATCCCCACACAATCTTTCCCGAGCCTGGAATTCTCGCAAGCCCTCTCTGCAATGTCTGTTCCGCACTGTTGAGATCATTGGCGCGAAGCTGTAGCAGGGTGAGTGAGAGATAGTCTTGGTCGTTATCAGGATTGCGAGTGATGGCATTGCGGAAGACTTCCATTGCCTTTGCAGTTTCTCCAACATGACCCTCGATGTCTCCCAGCAACGCCTGATAGGCATCATCCTGCTGGCCTGCGCTCGAAACTTTTTGCGCAGCATCGAGTGCATCCGCGTACCGACCCTTGCGGAAATAAGCGTCGGCTAAATCGAATTTGACATCATCAGAGTCGGGATTTGCATTCAAAGCTGCCTGAAAATGTTGAATGGCATCGTCGTACAACCGGTAGCGCGCCAGCAAGACGCCGATACCGGTCTGTGTGCGATAGTCCTCCGCACTCATGTGATCAAGCTGAGCGATCGTGTCTAGAGCGTCATGCGGCTTGCCGAGCTTCAGGTACGCTTCGGCAAGCAAGTACAGATCCTGGGGCCGCCCGGGATGTTTCTGGATCTGTTCGGTCAACTCGGAGACATCGAACTGGGTCCGTTGCCGAGGAGAAAGGGTGGAACGGTTGTCGAGGTAATCGAAAAGGTGTTGATACGGGTAAGGTCCGTTCGCTGAATTCTTGGACAGCGTTTGGAACACGTTCAAGTCTCTTTGCGCCGCCACCATCTGATGGAGACTCCGCTCAGCCATTGCCAGTTTGTAATAGCCGTCGGCGGGGTTGCGGCTGACTTTCACAAATCTCCGAAGCAACTCCGCGGCTTCGGCAAATTTCTTGTCTTTCGTGCGGAGATTCGCAAGCTCCAGGAGCGCCTCTGGAAAATCGGGGTTCGAACGGAGGGTCTGCTGAAACAAATCTTCCGCTCGCGCATAATTTCCTTGCCGCTCTTCGATATAGCCAATATTGAACAGACACGAGGTGTTGCGCGGATCCTGTTTCAGCCCGTCCTCGAAATACTTCAGAGCCTCGTCAAATCGACCGAGATGCCGATACGAAAGTCCCATGAAAGCGTAGGAGCGCGCTGCCGGGTCTAATTCGATCAGTTTCTTGAACTGCGCAATTGCGCTCTCGGTTTTGCCCGACATGAAATAGCTTTCGCCGAGGGCGGCGTGAAGATCGGCGCGTTGCGGGGCAATGTTCAGGCCGGATTCCAGTAGCGGAATCGCGTCTTCAAAATAGTTCTGGGTCATGCTGACACGGGCCATGAGGAAGATTACGTCAGTGTTCTGCGGGGCCAACTTATGAGCGCGCAACAGGAGATCGAGAGCGTCGACGGGCCTCGATTGTTCTGAATCAGCTTGGGCCAGTAGGTAAAGCGTTTCGGCAGACTCGGGCTTGATCTTCAGCGCGCGATTAAGGGCGAGGTCTGCCTTCACGTATTCGTGCCCTCTGATGTATGCCTGCCCGAGGTTATATAGGATCTCGAATGTTTCCGGCCGTAAAGCGTTTGCCTTTTCAAGTTCGGTTTGCGCAGACTTGTATTGTTTCGCGCTGGCGAGCAGCACGCCGAGAGTGAAGTGCAGCTGAACGTCCTGCGGATGCGCAGCCGACAATTCGCCCGCTGCTTTCAGCGCATCGGAAGTTCTGCCTGCTTGCAGGTAAGCGCGCTCCAGGTTGAATCGAGTCTCGACGTTCAGAGGATGCACTCGCTGAAAACGTTGAATGGCCGCGAGGGGCGCTCCCTTTGCCAGGAGAAGCAGGCCCAGGTTGTAATTTGCATCGCGATTCGCCGGAGATATCTTCAGGACTTTTGTGAACTCTTGCTCGGCGAGGTCGAGTTTCTGCTGGGTGACATAAAGATTGCCCAGATTGTTGCGGGTGTTTGCAGAGTTGGGAGATAGTTTCAACGCCTGCTGGAAAGCGTCGTTCGCGCGGTCGTACTCTTTTTCGCCGGTGTAGGCGATTCCGAGCAGGTTGTAGGCCTCTAGGCTGGAGGGATTGATTTTGAGATCGTTCTGGAGGATTGTCGTTGCTTGCTCGAAAAGGCCTTTCTGAATCAGATCTTCGGCTTCCTGCAAGGTTGAAACAACTGCAGGAGAGTGGCGGGCGTCGCGGTTGGAAAGAGGGGATCGCGGTTGAGCCTGTTGTCCAAGACTGGGAACCGAAAGCATGGCCAAAGCAAGAACGCCGACGAGTCCAGGACTGCAATTGGCTAACTGGAGATGAATCGAGGCGCAACCCAACATCTGCACATGCCTCTCCGAAAGGAATCAATATAGCATCTGGAGCATTTGCCGGGCCATGGTGTGTTGCGGTTGTTTCTGTAGAAGAGCCTGCAAAACTGTTCGTGCCTTTTCCTTGTCGCTCAAAATAACGTACAGGCGGGCGAGGTTAAGGTAGGCTTGGTCAAAATCCGGGGCTTGCTGGATGCATGTCTTGAATTTCGTTTCAGCTTCGGGATACTGCCTCGCTTGAACAAACAGTACTCCCAGGTTATTGAGCGCGTCAGAGTAATCCGGGCGCAGGCTTATTGCTTTCTCTAAATACAGAACGGCGTGCTCGGTTTGATCCCGGCGAGCATAGAGCATTCCCAGGTTGTAGCTAATCTCGGCATTTTCGGGCTCGCTATCGAAGGCACGTTTTAGGAGTTTTTCCGACTCATCAAAATTCCCTTGTCGCCGATAAACGTTCCCCAGATTCAGAAGCGCAGTAGCGTAGGAGGGGCGCAACTCGAGCGATTGCCGGAAGTTTCGAATCGCCTCCTCGGTATTGCCTTCCTGCGCGGCGAGCATGCCCAGATTGTTCCAGGCCTCGGGATAGTTCGGCCGCAGCCTCACGGCTTGCCCAAGGTATGTTTTTGCTTCTTCCAGGGAATTTCTCTGGAGACTAAGCGTTCCTAGATTGTAATAAGCGTCAGGATCGTCGGGCTTTGCTCGGACGACTTGCTTGAACGATTGCGCGGCTGGATCGAGAAATCCGCGTTGAAAGAAAGCCACGCCATAAGTAAACGCGTTGCGCTGAAATGTCCCTTGATAAAGAGTCCCCGGGAAAGGAAGCGCTTTACGTGCGCGATCTTCTGGAGTACCAGGGATCGATGCCAAGTCTCGTAACAAGGAGTCGGCAGGAAAAGTTCCTTGGTATACCTTGACTATGTTTCCCGTTTCGTCGATGAGGAAAGACGTTGGGAGCGGAAGATCCCGGTGACGGTCGAACATATATCGATAGACGATGTTGTAGATGCCAGCTACTTCCGCAGTCGCCAGCAGCACCCGAAATGGCAGCCTTTCTCGGGTGACGAATGACTGTATCGTTTGAGGTTCGGACGGGTCATCGGCGTTGATGGCAACAATGCGAAGGCCGGTGGAGGCTAACGACGGTTGAGATTTCCCGAGATGCTGCAATTGATCGCGGCACTCGGGCGAATGGGTAGTCCAGAATGTGAGCAAGCTGAAGCTGCCTTGAAACGAGCGTAGATCGCGCAGTTTGCCGGCCAGGTCGGGCAAAACAAAATCCGGGGCTTTCACTGGTTCGATCAGCCAAGTTCCGACCGACGACGGCAGAATATCCGCGACTGGGGTATCTCCGGCACGGGCCCATGATGGCGGGGAAGTCGTGAACGGCTCTGACCGGAAGTCTGGGACGCCTTCCTCCATTTCCAGGCGATGGTTGACCGGCAAACCGGAAAAGGTCTGCGTCAGACCGCTAGGCCATTGGATTGTCGCGTGGACCGGGCCGTGATTTTTGCCGACACCGAAGAAGAGTTCCTTCGTGTGCTGTGACAAAAATCCAGACCCGGCCTGCAGATATTTCGTCTGGCAAAGCCTGCCAACTTCGACCGTCACCGCCGCACCAATCGCGTCGCGGCTGCTCTTGTGTCCTCGCAAACGGAAAACGATCGCATTGCCGATGCCGTCCATTGCCAGTCGCAGGATACGGACTTGCGGCGCGTTTCGGTTCTTAAGCACGATTTCGAGCCTGCCGTCGCCGTCGAGATCGGCGAGCGCAAACGCCCGGCTGTCATCCCCAAAATCCATGCCAACGACGCCGGAGACATCCGAGAATGTGCCGTCGCGATTGTTGGCCAAAAAAACGTTCCTCTCGTGACCGTTCCAAGTCGAATCAGAACGAATGAGTTCATTCATCGCGCTCCACCCGCGCTCGTAATCGGGCGAAGGGCTGGAATCCGACGGCGATTTCGCGACGACCTGCCGCCAGAAAAAGCTCGAGACATCGCGTCGTTCGACGCCTGAGATATATCCATTCGCCACGTACAGATCGGGAAAGCCGTCATGGTCAAAGTCCCACGCATCGGTGGACCATGACCAGCGGCCCATCTCAACCCCCGCTTTCACGGCAATGTTTTGAAATGTGCCGTTGCCCTGGTTCCGGTACAACGAATTGCCCGCGGTGTGTCGCCGGTAAAGATCGCGAATGTTTTCCGGGTCAGCATTGTGAAAATGCGGATCTCCAAAAACTCGCATGCCGGCCGCCACCCACATGCCCGCTGCGTAGATGTCCTGCTTCCCGTCGTTGTCGAAGTCCAGCCAGCAGGCGCTCATGCCGGCTCCTGCCTCATCGACTTGGGCTGCGCTCGCAACGGCGGCAAAGGTGCCGTTGCCGTTGTTCCGGTACAGATTGTTGCGGCCAAAATCATTTACGACGTATAAGTCCGGCCAGCCGTCTCGGTTGCAGTCGCCCCATGAGCAGGCGAAACTGTAACGATCATTCTCGACGTTGAGGCCCGCAGCTTCGGTTTGATCTTGGAAGACTCCGTCTCCTAGGTTGCGGAAGAGATAGTTTGGAGGCCCATTTCGAGCGTCGAAATACGGGACGGGATAGCGATACTGATCCAATCCCTGATAGTAGTTGTAGAGGCAGAAATAGAGATCGAGCCGTCCGTCGCGATCATAGTCGGCGGCAGCGCAATGCGTGAATGCACCTTGGGGCGGACGCGTGAAGCGGAACGCGTCCCGCTTTAGAGAGAACTTTCCCTTGCCTTCATTGGTGAAAAGCAGAGGTCCGCCGGACGAGACCACGAGCAAATCCTGAATTCCACGATTCTCGAAATCGGCGAACAGAGCGCACGCCGTGAAGTCCAGCACACCGACGCCTGATTTTTCAGTCACATCTTCGAATGTTCCATCGCCACGATTGCGATAGAGTCGGTTCGGCAGTCCGGCAGGTTGGCAGACGTACAGGTCATCCCATCCGTCGTTGTCGTAATCTCCGACCGCGAGACCGTTGTTTCCATAAACGTCTGGCCCGATTGCCCCGTCCAAGGTTGTCCGCCAATAGTCGGCTCCGCGGAGGAGTTGTTCCTGGTATGAGCCGGTTTGCCCTAGGGCTTGGGAAGTTACTTCGATGAATACCGGCCCGGCAGCCCGGCTGACGGTTTCCTCCGCCACACTCCACTGCAAAATCCGCCACGCATCTCCATTCCGCGACCACTGAATTACCCAGGAACCGATTCGCTCTTCCCGCGAATTGTCTTCTCGCTTTCCGACAAAGTCATAGCGAACTTTGGATTCGAGGGTTAGCGGTGAGTCTGCCACGCGCTTGCACTCATAAATTTCAAAGTCAGCAGTTTCAAATTGCCCGAGGGGAGCGAGGTAAGTTTTCATTGCCTCAAGGAATCGGTCTCGGCCCGGTACCAAGGCGGCCGCGAATTCCCTGCGAAGCACTTCGATTCGATCGTCCTGGCGCACGCGGGATTGACGAACCGGGACAAGCGCCGTCGATTGCATCGCAGGGTCTACGACCTGGCGGATAACTGCAATTGCTGGTGGATCGACTTTTAGATGTTTGCTCCACTCTTGAAGCAACATCAACAGTTCAGCTGCGTAGCCTTCGGTGACGTATTCATCCGTGCCAGGCGCAGCCCGGCGAAGAACGTCATCCAGCGGAGACTTCGTCGGATAGTGCGGGCTCAGCCTAACATCGACCGGGGAGAAAGAGGGAACCTGGGCAGGAGCGATCGGTCGCGCACGTGAACGAATGAGCGGACTCGCAATCGGAGCAGGAAGAAAGAGAACGGGCGCCCACCCCATCTGTTTCAAGAACAGGCGACGTGACATAGACTGATCTTCGTCGTTTCGATGCGGCATGCCGAAGCGTTCCGTTGGAAAACATCGTCAGTCTATCAACTGGAGTGACGCTTCAACCGGAAGCTGTCCCTGAGGAGCCTCCTAACACGAGTTCGGCGCCGATCTTATACTCACGGCCTTGAGGGTTGTCAGAGTTCGAGAGTTCATGCAGAGCGTCTGCCGCCACTTGGCCGAGAGTCTCGCGATGAACGTCGACCGTGGTGATAGAAGGGTTGCTGTATTCGGCCAAGCGAGTCTTATCGAATCCCGTGACTGAGATGTCCTGCGGCACGCGGCAGCCAGAGTTCAACAGGCCCTTAACCACGCCGACCGCCGTGAGGTCATTTACTGCCACCACTGCAGTGGGCCGGGAAGAGAGCTTCGCGATGCTAATGCCCGCGGCAAGGCCACCTTCGAAACGCAGATCGCCGGGCAACACCGGTCCAGGTTCGAGTCCTAACTCCCGCATGGATTTTTCATACGCTTCCAATCGCACGATGTTGGACTTAAGACCGGGCCTGCCAGCGACGAATGCAATGCGCCGATGTCCCTTTGCGTAAAGGTGCTGAACGATTTGATGTATGCCGGAGAAATAATCGATCCGCAAGTTGCTCATGTATTTTCGGACGGGCGCAAGATCGAGAAATGTAACTGCGATTCTTCTTCGGGCGAGTTGATGGATGAGCTTGATGCTGATTTCAGAGGTCATGACCGCGACCCCGCGGACCTTGTGCTCCATCATGCGCTCAGCGGCTTCTCGAGTCCGGCGGGGGTCGTAGTTGGTATCGCTGAGGATCACGTCGTAGCCGAGTTGCCTCGCCCGTGTCTCAAAACCCTTCACTACCTCCGGAAAGAACGGGTTCTCGATATCGGAGATGATGATTCCAAGCGTGCGGTGATCGCGCGAGGCGAGGTGGCGCGCATGAACATCAGGAATGTATCCCATGCGCCTCACGGCCCCGAGGACCAGTCGCCGTGTTTCCTGTCCGACTTTGCCTGTCTGGTTGAGAACGTTCGAGACGGTGGCTGTGGAGACGCCTGTGGCCTTCGCAACATCACGAATAGTTACGGTCATGTTTGGCGGTACTCGGCCGGCTAAAGACGCAGGCTTATGTCGGGGCGCGGAAAGTCCGCACCGCGAGCAGGGACAGCGCGGAGTGTAAATCAAGAAAAAAATCTTGACAACGCGCCCGGCAGCGTGATATTTCGGACCACTAGTATTTTTAGGTTAAGCGTTTAATTCGTTCGCTTGCGTAGGCACTTAACCAACGAAATATCTTTCCGCAATCTGGGGAACCAGTTCTGAGCAGTTTCGTGAAATAGCTTGCCAGGAAGCAAGCCAGTGAGGCTCAAAGGAGAGCTCATGAACCGATACGGATTCGCCTCGGCCGTCCGCCCCATATTGGCCGTTCTGTTCCTGACTGCTATAAGCGTCACCTCGCTGCGAGCGCAAGTCGACACCGGTTCCATTACTGGGACGGTTACCGACCCCTCAGGCGCAGTCGTCAGCGGAGCCAAAGTCACCCTCACCAACGAAGGTACGGGCACGAGCCTGTCCACGACAACAGGAGCGGATGGAGTTTACGAGTTTAGCCCGGTCAGGATTGGTTCCTACAAGCTGGATCTTTCCGCCGGAGGGTTTAAGAAAGAGATCCAAACGCACGTGGTCGTAGACGTGAGCGCGCGCGTGCCGGCAAACTTTAAACTCCAGCCCGGCGCTGTTAGCGAAACCGTGGAGGTCACATCGGCCGCTCCTGTGCTTCAGAGCCAGGATGCTTCGGTCGGCCAAGTGATCGACCAGCGCAGCGTGAATGACCTTCCTCTGAACGGCCGGAATTTTACATTTCTTGCGCAACTTGCCGCGGGCGTGAACACGCCTCAGGCGGACACGCGGGGCAACGCCGGAAGCGGCGCTTTTACTGCCAACGGCAACCGGCCGGCGCAGAACAATTACATGCTCGACGGTATCGATAACAATTCGGATACTGTCGACTTCCTCAACGGCACGAATTTTGTCGTTCTGCCCCCCGTCGATGCAATTCAGGAATTCAAAGTCCAGACCTCGGACTTCAGCGCGGAATACGGACGTTCAGGAGCAGCCGTCCTGAATGCCACTATCAAGTCGGGCACCAACCAGTTTCATGGAGCTGCATGGGAGTTTTTCCGCAACGACAAACTCGACGCCCCGGATTATTTTGAAGACGCCGGCCACGTACCCAAGGGTGAGCTTCGCCAGAATCAGTTTGGCGGAATGATCGGCGGTCCAGTTCTCACGAACAAAATCTTTTTCTTTGCCGATTATGAAGGACTGCGGAGGATTCAGGGCACGATTCTGACGGGCTCGGTACCCACCGCCGCGGAGCGCAGCAGTGGCTATACCGATTTCACCGACCTAATCGCCTTGCAGTCCAGTTCGGGCACATTAACTGATCAGTTAGGCCGAACGATGCCCTACGGCACCATTCTGGATCCGGCAACTACTCGCGAAACAACTCCTACCTCGGGGGTCTTTGTCCGCGACCCCTTTGGTACGTGCCCCGCAAGCACCACCAACTTCACACTTGCCGCGTGCAATCTGAACATGATCCCTGTCGGCCGCTTGGATCCGAATGCTATCAAGTTGTTGAATCTGTACCCCAACCCGACCGGGTCTGGCCTTTTTTCGAACTTCGCCAATTCTCCAAAACTGGACGAACACAGCAATGCATTTGATGCGCGGCTCGATCTCAACGCAAACGACAAAAACCAGTTGTTCTTCCGTTTCAGCTACAAGGATGATCCGCAGCTCATTCCTGCTATCTTCGGCGGCATCGCAGATGGCGGTGCTTTCCAACAAGGCAACCAGACGGCTCTCGCGCAACAGAGCGCTCTCGCCTATACCCATGTCTTTTCACCGAACTTAGTGAACGTCGCACGTGCGGGACTGAATTACCTGCACACCACGCGCGTTTCGCCCGAGGCCCTGAATTCGACCGACATTCCTTCGACTTTCGGGATCCCGGACATTCCTCAAGGGCACGAGAATGGGGGCTTGCCAGCGTTCGGGATCAACGGACTGACTACTTTGGGCAGCAACGCCTTTTTGCCCTCCGATGAAGTGAGCTCTACATTCCAGTTGACGGACGATCTCACTAAGATCTACGGCAAGCACACGTTCAAGATGGGGTTTGAGTGGCAGCACGTCAAGTTTTCTACGCTGCAACCACCGTGGTCGCGCGGAGAATTCGATTACAACGGTAATTACACGGAAATACCGAGCGGTGTGCCCAGCGGCGATCAAGGCAACACCGGGCGGGCGGCATTCCTGCTGACCCCAGTCCCGGCGCAGAACGGCGGATCAGTTAACTACGTCGGAGGCTCGACCAACATATATGCTTCCAATATCTCGCTCACTGATAACGGGAAGAACTATTACGGCACCTACTTTAACGATGACTGGAAAGTCAATTCCAAGTTGACCGTCAACCTCGGTTTGCGTTGGGATTTCTTCGGACTCGTGTATGAGCACCACGGGGCACAAGCGAACTTTGTTCCGAGCGGAGCCCCCACCGGCGGTCCTATGTACATACTTCCGGGGGGATCGAACCCTGCGAACCTCTCGACAAGCTTCACGAACTTGCTGGCAGCGGACGGCATTGCGCTCGCCATCACGAATAAGTACGGCAAGGGCCTGGGCAATTCCCAGAAGGCGAATTTTGCGCCCCGGCTTGGTTTTGCCTATCAAGTGACGCCAAAACTCGTTGCCCGGGGCGGGTTTGGCATGTTCTACAACGGCTTTGAGAACCGCGGATTCTCGCCGAACCTGGGTGAAAACTATCCGTTCCAGTTCAATTTCAACTACGGCCAGCCCAATGATTGGACGCCGCGCACGTTCCCAGGTTGCAGTGCGGTGTCGTCGGTCGGCTATACCGCAACTTTTGAAGCCGGGTTCGCCTGCACACCGCTCAATCCGACTTTGGTGCAAGCCAACGGCTTAGGCTTACGTGGAATCCAGTTTAACTATCAAACTCCCTACACCATGAGCGGTAACTTTACTCTGCAATATCAACTGACACCCACCCTAACCGTTCAGGCAGGCTATGTAACGTCGCTGGCCCGTCACCTGGAGGTGTTTCCCGGATCCAACAACCCTACTCAAATCCTGCCAACTGGCACGCAGCTTACAAATACCGCGGGTGCGAATGGTGGACCAGGGAGTGGTGCCAAATACTCGGCATCCCAGGGCGGACTTCCGTTCCCGGATTTTGGGGGGAACAACAGCTATGCACTCACGGCTGGCAACAGTTTTTACCATGGACTTCAGACCCGGGCGGAAAAGCGATTTGCGAGCGGGCTTAACTTTCTCGCCACATACACTTGGTCCAAGACGCGCACGGATGCAGTCGATCTGCTGAATGGCGGAAGCAACGCTGGCTACCGCGCTCCCGACATTGTCGGGCTCGGGATCCACTATGACTATGGCTTGGCGCCGTTTGATATTCGCAACGTTTTCCACCTGAGCGGCGGATATGAACTTCCATTCGGCAAGGGCAAGCGCTACCTGGCCGACTCTGGTGCCACGAGCAAGGTGTTCGGAGGGTGGAGTGTCAACACGAGCCTCGTGCTTCAGGGAGGCCAGCCGATTACCCTGACCTGTCCTTCGAATACGGTTTCCACGAGCGCATCGTCCAATTGCTATGACCTCGTCGTCCCGGGACAGTCTTTGGGAAGAGGGTTGCACATAGACTCAAACGGCAAGTTGAGCTTCTTCAACAATCCCAAGGCGTTTAGCCAGCCAGCACCGTGCACCGCCCTCCCGTGCCCTGTGTCTGCTTTGGGCGGCCCGCCGGACCAAATTGCCGGGCCGCCGTTCAAGCGGATGGATTTCTCCATCTTCAAGAATATGCAGCTCAGCGAGCGGTTCAGGTTGGAGTTCCGGACCGAGATTTTCAACATCTTTAACCACCCAAACTTCAATGCTCCAAATTTCGGTGGGAATGGCGTGGTTGCAGTCTCCGGATCGGGCAACTACACCAGTTCCAGTTTTGGCGAGATCGGATCGACCCGCGATGCACCTTATGATCCGCGTCAGATCCAATTTGCTTTGAAATTGTACTTCTAATTTCGGATGGAGCTTGCGGGACGTCGTTTGCGGCGTCCGCGCGCAAATTAGCTGCGTGGGTTGTTACCTTTCCGCTGTGCATCGGCGGGGTGGTAGCATGCGAAGAGCGTGAGCCCGAACCACTGGTCGATTCCCATCCTATTGGCGACCCTGGCGGCGATGCCGATTGCGGCCGTCGGTCGGGCGCAAAGCCCCGGGCTTGACCGCGCATTCCAAGCGGCCGTCGCGCAATACAACGCAGGTAAATTCGTGGAAGCTGCCTCTGAGCTGGAGAAGCTGGTGCGCGATGTACCTGAAAGCTTCGAAGTTAACGAACTCCTGGGATTGGTCTATGCCGGGGAATCGCAGGATGCGCTGGCCAACCCGCATCTTGAGAAGGCCGTGCGCTTGAGGCCAGGCTCGGCTGCCGCCAGAACCAATCTCGCCGCCAATTTGGTTCGCCTGGGAAAGCTGGAGGGGGCGCAAGCACAGTTGAAGAAAGCAGTCGTCCTCGAGCCCAGAAGCTTTGATGCCAACCACAACCTCGGTGAACTCTACGTTCGCATCGGCATCCTTCCAGACGCTATCCCTTTTCTCCAGCAGGCACAGCAAATCAGCCCATCGTCCTACGATAATGGCTACGACTTGTCGCTTGCCTATCTGCTTACGGGACGGCCGGCCCAGGCGCGCCAGATAGTCCAAGGCCTTCTGCGAGGAAAAAACACTGCGGAGTTGCACAACCTATTAGGTCAGATCGAGGAAAAAGACGGGAAGTTCGTAGCTGCGGTCAATGAATTCGAGATCGCTGCTCACCAGGATCCGAGCGAGGGTAACCTCTTCGACTGGGCCAGCGAACTCCTGCTGCATAGGACGCTGGAGCTGGCGATTGAGATTTTCCGGCAGTCAGCCCAGCGCTACCCGAGTTCACCCCGGATGGCGATCGGTCTGGGTATTGCTCTGTACTCTCGCGGCAACTACGACGATGCGGTCAAGTCTCTTCTGCGGGCGGCCGATCTGAGGCCTGCCGACCCGATCTGCTATTTCTTTCTATCCAAGGCCTACGACAGTTCGCCAAACCAAGCGGATGAAGTCATCCAGAGCTTCCGCCGTTTTTCGGAACTGCAGCCGGGAAATGCGCGAGCCTTTTATTACTACGCGATGAGCTTATGGAAGGGGAGAAGGGCACAAGATCCCAGCCTGGATCTCCATCAGATCGAATCACTCCTCCGGAAGGCGGTCACGCTTGACTCCAAGCTCGCCGAGGCGCATTTGCAGCTGGCTAATCTTTACTCGGATCAGACGCAGTACGCGGAGTCGATTTCCGAATATGGTAAGGCGTTGGACAATAAACCAGATCTCGCCGACGCGCACTATCGGCTCGGGCAGGCTTATGTACACACCGGACAAAAGGATAAAGCGCAAGAACAGTTTCAGGTATATCAGCAACTGCGGGCGCAACATTTAGCTGATCTTGACAAACAGATAGCGGACATTCGGCAGTTTGTTTCCTCGGAGAAAGATGAGACTCCAGCGAAACAATAATCGCTGTCACGGCTGACTCAAAGCAGCGTAATGGATCAACGATGATATCTTCCCGGCAGAATCGCACCGGTCGAGTGGCTCGGGTGAACGCATCTGATTCTCAAGAGGTTGGTCGCCGTCTTGCTCGTACTCGCCGTGATTTTCTGCGCAGCGCCGCTGGAGTGACGCTAGGGAGCGCCTGGATGCACTCCCCATGGGCTCGTGCTGCAACCTCTACCTTGAAAAGAAAAGTTGTGGTTGTCACGTTTGGCGGGGGAGCTCGCGATCAGGAAACATTTGCGCCCGAAGGCCAGGAAAACATTCCGCACCTGATGCGTGAACTGATCCCGCAAGCTACTTTTTTCACGCAGGTTGTGAATCGTGGGATTCTGGGCCACTACGTGGCGACCGCGAGTCTGGCCACCGGTGTATATGAAACCATCAATAACTTCGCCTCGCTCCCTCCGCAGTCTCCAACCGTGTTCGAGTACTTTCGGAAAGACTTGAAACGTCCATCCTCGGATGCCTGGGTCGTGGCTCCCAGCAACGGTTTCAACCGGATCGGCGAGAGCAGCCATCGATCGTACGGCCCCGGGCTGGGCGCGCGTGTGATCCTTCCGAAACATCTACTGACAGCGGCTATTTCCGGCCGCAGCAGCGACTACCAACATTTGCTGCGCGACAACTATGAAACGCCTTTTTACGCCCCGGAATTAGAAGGCCGCGAGTTCGAGCTGCAACAACTCGAGAGGATGCTCAAGCTCTCGGTCGACGATTTCAAGAGCCATGCGCAAACCCTGTCGAGCCCGGATGAGCTCTCTGTGTACATTGCTCGCCAATTGATGCGGCAAGTTGCGCCCAGTCTCTTGTGGATCACTATGCACGACATTGACATCGCACACTCCGGGGCGTATTCACTCTACGTCGAGGGAATCCGCCGCACCGATCGTCTATGCTCTGATTTGTGGAAGACGATCCAGAGCGAGCCGGAATACGCCGGCAAGACCACCCTTTTCATCTTGCCGGACTTCGGTCGAGATTCCGACGAGGATGCCGCAGGAAACGGCTTCCAGCATCATCGGACCGGCGACGTTCTCTCGCGCACAACCTGGATGCTGGTTGCCGGTCCGGGCATTCGCCAGGGTGTGGTTTTCGACCGGGCGATGCAGTCTACGGATCTGGTGCCCACGCTGGGATCGATGCTTGGATTTTCTCCCTCGTTGGCTCAGGGCACACCGATCAGCGAGCTGTTGTAGCCATGCTTCCACGCGAACTCAAACCCGAATACTTCGCCGGCTATCCGCCGGAATCGCGGAAACTGGTGGTCAACTATTTGGGCACACTGCAGCAATTGCCACTCAGCTTCGTTCCAGCCTTGCTGCGGGAACTCATTGATTACGATTTCAAATTTCCGGCCGAGCGTAAAGCACGCGAAAGAGAACTCGCGAACCTCGGTTCGCTGTCGATCGGGCAGGTGAAAGAATGGTTCAAGGGATTTTCGGAAATAAGTCTTTCTCCTCAGCTCGAAGCATTCGATTGGGCAAAATCTCCAGCTCAGTTCGTCGAACAGTTGGCGGCCCATCTCTGGAGCACACATCAAATCGATGCGTTTCGCATGGCCTCGAATGACTACGCCGATCGTCTGCGGTCGGCCGTGCCACCGGAAGCTCCTGCGATTCCCAGACTCGGGATTACGGTAATTGGTCAGGGCGTTGCTTCCTACGACCAGCCGCTGTTTCGCAAGTTGCGTTCCCATGGCGCATATTTCAGCGGCGTGAAGCCTGAAAACGGACTGCGACGGCTTCTTGATGCGGTGGTTGCGAGAGCTACGGCTCACCCGTCTCCCTATGATCATTGGTACATCGATGGCGGTGAACCAGTCGATCATTCTCCGGCCATCACATGCGTCTCCTACCAGCGGCTTGAGCCCGCCCGGGCCGCACTATTGCGCAGGATGCAAAGCGAGTTGGAGCGGCCGGGCATGGGCCCCGAAGCGTTGCGGACGTTTCTAGCCCGGATGCGCCCTTCAGATCTCGGCATGGACGGAGTGCGAAGTGACAGACCAAAAGACGAGGTTCTGGGCCACTTCGAAGTCAGCCTGCTGACCGAAGGCTCAGGAACTCAAATCTTCAGCACAGTTTTCGCTCAGTGGGCTGCGCGCGAAGCATTGCGACGGGCTCAACCACTCACGCTGCTGGTGCGATTTGCTCCGCGGCAGCGGCAGAAGCCCATGAACGAGATGCTTTCCGCGGTCCCCGCCGCTGCAGAAGTTGATTTCGCAGGTTCCCTGGTCGACGCCGACATGGGTGCGTATTACAACTGGTTGAACCAGCAGCGCCTTCCGGGAGCTGAGCAATCTTCATTCCTGGTTTGGTTTGAAGGGCACAGTCAAGCGCTGGTGGTGGGTCCGTCCACGCCACGCGGAACCGAATCCACATCATCCGTCGATCTCGGGCAGTTACTTGCATGGACGGTGTAAGCAGCGCATTCCACTTTTACCGGACCTGCGTTCCCGGTGTGCAATTTGCGAGAAAGAGTAGACAACATGGATCGACGTAGATTTCTGAAGCAAACAGGAACACTGCTCGCGGGAGCCGCGTTCGCACCTTACGCGCTCCCGCAGAATGGCGCGCAATCTGGCGCCTCACGAGCTACCGGGCGCTTGGTTCTTCCGATCAATCGAAAGTGGCGTTACAGTCGCAGTGTTGTAGAAGGCGGCCATAGGCCAGATTTCGACGACTCCGCATTTGATGAAGTTGTGATCCCGCATACGAATGTCCGGCTGCCGTGGCATGGTTTCGATGAGAAGACCTACGAGTTTGTTTCCCTCTACCGCCGCCGCTTCAAGCTTCCTGAAGAAGCGCGCGGGAAGCGGGTCTTCGTCGACTTTGAAGGCGTGATGACCGCCTCCACAGTGTGGATCAATGGAGTGCGGCTCGGAGAATATAAAGGTGGATACACTCCATTCTCGTTTGATCTGACCTCCCACGTCGATTTTGACAAGGAAAACCTTCTCGCCGTGGATGTAGATTCCAGCGAGCGTCCCGACATTCCACCTTTTGGGTATGAAATCGACTATCTCACCTTCGGTGGCATTTATCGCGAGGTCTCTTTACGCATCGTTCCGGGAACATTTATCGAAAATATCTTCGTGCGAACCAAGGATGTGCTGACGGGGAATCCGGGTGTTGATGTGGAATGCTTTGTTCAACATCTTGAAGGAACGAAAGATGCGCTCACGGTTGAGGTCGAATTGCTCGACGACGAAGGTGTCGTTGCCAAAGCTTCGCAGTCATTGCCGTCTTCCAGTCCGGCGGCCGAACCGGTCGCGCATGCAGTCCATTTGGAAGGCCTGAAAGCAATCAAACTCTGGGACCTCGAAAGGCGGAGTCTTTACTCTACCCGGGTGCGCTTACTTCGCGGAACGCAAGTGCTGGACGAGGATTCACGTCGGTTCGGTTTCCGCCAGGCCCGGTTTACCGATCACGGCTTCGAGCTAAACGGCAAAGTAATCAAGCTTCGTGGGCTCGACCGTCATCAGACTTTTCCATGGGTCGGGCAGGCGATGCCGGGCCGCGTTCAGCGCCGCGACGCGCAAATCCTTCGCAACAATCTCAAGTGCAACATTGTGCGCACATCTCACTATCCGCAGTCGCGTCATTTTCTTGATGCCTGCGACGAAGTCGGACTTTTCGTGCTCGAAGAGATTCCTGGATGGCAGCACATCGGAGATGAGGCCTGGAAGCAACTTTCAGTCGACAATGCCCGGCGCATGATCCGCCGTGACTGGAACCATCCTTCCATAATTCTGTGGGGAGTGCGCATCAACGAATCAAAGGACGACCATGATTTCTACACGCGCACAAATGCGCTGGCCCATCAGCTCGACCCCACGCGGCAGACCGGCGGCATCCGCAACTTTCAGGCATCTGAGTTCCTGGAAGACGTTTTCACGATGAACGATTTCGGTTTCCCGCTGAATCCGCCCAATCATCCGCGATATTTGAACACGGAGTTTGTGGGCCACACCTACCCGACCAAGACTATCGACCAGGTGGAACGCCTCACCGAACATACGATTCGTCATGCTCGGGTGCATGACCAACTTGCGTCCAGTCCGCAATACGCCGGCGGCATTGGTTGGTGCGCCTTCGACTACAACACGCATGGCGATTTCGGCTCTGGCGATCGAATCTGTTATCACGGCGTCACCGACATATTTCGAGAACCTAAGCCGGCCGCGGGGTTTTACAAATCGCAGTGCGATCCCGCGGAGGAGATTGTGATGGAGCCAGCCTTTCATTGGGCGCGCGGGGATGCCTCGGTCGGATTCTCAAAAGCAGTCGTGTGCTCGAATTGCGAACACCTAAAGTTTTATATTGACGATAAGCTAATCGCGGAAGTCGATCCGGACCGGAAGCAGTTTGCGCATCTTCGCTACGCACCCTTCGTCCTTGAGATGGGCGAGTTGTTTCATAAATGGGGAGACCTCCGCATCGAGGGCTACATCCAGGGAAAACAGGTGATCTCGAAAAGTTTTTCGGGAAGAGGGGTGGATACAAAGTTCATGCTTCTTCCCGACGACACCCAACTGATTGCTGATGGTGCGGACTGCACTCGAGTAGTTCTGCGCGTCACCGATGAATTCAGCGCCATTCAACCATTCGCGAACGACGCAATCAAACTGGAAGTGGACGGACCAGCCGACATCGTCGGAGATAATCCCTTTTCGCTGATTGGCGGAACCGGTGCCGTCTGGATTCGAGCCCAAGAAAAACCAGGAAGAGTGCGATTGCGGGCCATCCATCCGCAACTAGGCACGCAACAGGCGGAAATCGAGATTACCCCTTCGGCGGACGAGTCCGCCTAGCGATGGTTCCATCTCGAGTAGCAACAAGAATTCGCGCCAGCTTCAAAATAGTTGCTTGAGCCTCGGAAATGAGGTGGAATCCATCCCTGTCCGAATTTCTTTATGCCCACGGGCATGGTGATGTGATATTACGACGGGCAGCCGCACGAAAGCCTACCGCCGGCAGTTTGTAGGCTCATCCTGAGTTTCCTCGGGTTTTCGACTCAAAATTCGAATCTGAGCCCAAATCGTATTTTGCGCGGAGTGTATCCGACCGCGGTGGAACTGATGATGCCAAACTGGGTGTCGCCAGGATTCCAGGAAGGATGGCAAAACCTCAGAGATGGTCGATTTCCTTTTCTTGTACCGCCTCACAATTGGCGGAAAGAGTTATCTGAACAAGGTTTTGGTTCCCACACTCTGCCGCAAGGCGGGAGTTTCGACCAACGATGTTCGCGGCAACACCACTAGCCATCGAGGTTGCTCGAGCATCTCAACTGTTCAATGCCAAAGAACCAATGACACCCTTCGAGTTGCAAGAATAGCTGGGCCTACAGCACGCCAGCCGCGACGCAGCACTATGCCAAGGCCCCCCGACGAAACTGGCAAAGTCCTGCGCCGATGCAGGCTATGTCGCGAGGAACCTTCGCGCAATCGAAGTACTCGTTGACCAAGAGATGGTCCCCAACGGACGTGCCGCGAACGAGCCTTGGGAGTTTTACGATCTGGGGCACGGGTATTGCACCTACGACTTCTTCGAGCCGTGCCCACACCGCATGGCTTGTGCCAAGTGCGACTTTTATATGCTGAAAAAAAATCAAGTTCTGCGCTGTTACTTGAGGGCGAACGCCACCTCTTGAGGCTGTTGCAGGAGATCCCGCAAGGCGAATCTGAACAGGTCGCTGTCGAAGAGGGCATCACAGCCTATGAAAGCTTGCTCGCAAAGCTTGCCGACGTCCTCCCCTTGAGGGAAGACGCCGCGACAGATTGGTCGTGGATTGGTGCCAATCACGTCACTCCGACCAGACCCAACTTGATTGGTCGAGGGGGACCTCGCAAGTAAAGAGTCGGAAACTTCGAACCGCTAGGAGTTGACTACGAATTAAAGTTCAAACATCGAATCGAACACGTCAGTGTCTCAGACGTTCGAAGCTGCCGGCAGGGTCGAGAAGTGCGGAAACGCCGGCCCAAGGCGCGATTTCGGGCAGGTGCGAGGAAGACACGCTGGGATTCTCTCTTACGCACTTCGCTCGCCCGCGAACGATGTCAATTACTCCACAGACCGCGTCTGAAGGCACTGGCTTAGAAAAGAAATAGCCTTGAGCTGCGTCACAGCTGATCGTCTTAAGCTTTTCAAACTGGCTAAGAGTTTCGACCCCTTCAGCCACGACCTGCAACCCCAGATTTCGGCCGAGAGCGACAACTGTGCTCACGATGGCAAAATTGCCTCGCTCCGTCTCCATTGCGGCAATAAAAGACTGATCGATCTTCAAGGTGTCGACTGGAAATCGCCGTAGATAACTAAGCGAAGAATATCCAGTGCCAAAGTCATCAATGCTAAGCTTTACGCCGAGGTCACGTAATTGCGACATGGTTTCTTCTGTGCTTGGGGCATCATTCATGGCAACACTTTCCGTCAACTCGATCTTTACACATCGGTGCGGTATGCCGGTTTTCTCAAGCGCCTTTCGGACGTGTCCAATAAACCCGGGATGAGAAAAATGCTTTGCGCTGACGTTGATGCTTACATACAAGGGCGGCTCATCGGGATACTGGCGATGCCAAGTGCCTGCCTCTCGGCACGCCTCAGTCAGAACCCAATCACTGATCGGCACGATTAAGCCAGATTGTTCGGCCACGGGAATGAATACGCCCGGTGGTACCAAGTCGGAGTCCGCTGGCTTCCACCGGAGCAACGCCTCGAATCCCTCGACAAGTCCGGTGGCCACTTCCACAATCGGTTGGTAGTGAAGCCGGAACTCTTGGTTTTGAAGACCCCGCCTCAACCGAACCTCCAATTGCAACTGGCCCATCACCTGCTCGTGCATGGTGGAATCAAAGAGTTCAGAACGAGCTTTCCCTTTGGCCTTCGCCCGGTACATTGCCAAATCGGCATTCTGTATCACGCTTTCTGCAGAATCGTCCGATGAAGCCAGCGCGATGCCGATGGAAACGCCCTTGCATACCTCCTGCCCCAGCAATAGGAACGGGCTCGCAACTGCTGCCTGGATTCTCTGCGCAACTCGAATGGCATCGCTGGATTCAGCAATGTCTTCCAGCAGCACTGCAAATTCATCGCCGCCAATCCTAGCAACCGTACCATCGCTGCGCATGCACCCTCTTAGGCGATTGCCAACCTCGACGATAAATTCGTTACCTGCCGCGTGCCCCAGGCAGTCATTCACAACCTTAAACTCGTCAACATCGATAAAGAGAACTCCCGCGGTTGTTTGTCGATGTCGATGTATTCGATCGATTACCACTTGCAACCGGTCGAGAAACAGAACGCGATTGGGCAGACCGGTCAGTTGGTCATGGCTTGCGCTAAATATCAGTTGCTCCTGCACCTTTTTCCGGTCTGTGATCTCCCGCGCATTTAAGACGAGCCCGTTAATATTTTCACGGTCCAATAGATTGCGGATAACGCACTCAAAATCCAGCCATTTGCCCTCCGAGTGTCTCAGCCGAAACTCCAGCCTCAGGCTCTGGTTCGTGGCGACGGTCAGCAGTTGCTTGAGTTGTCGAACATCTTCTGGATGCACTGTGTCGAAAAGGCTCTTTCCAAGGTGAGTGCCGGGATCGGCCGCCAGCGTAGTTTTTGCGGACTGGCTCACATACTTGATGACTCCTGCGAGGTCAGTGATCAAGACAATATCGGCTGACTCCTCGGTAAGGGTTCGAAAGCGATCTTCGCTACGCTGAAGGGAAACCTGCTGCAAGATCGCGAATTGCTGTCGACGACGAAAACGCAGCACCGCAATGATGACAGGCGTAAGGACGAGGAAGCTCGCTGTCACAACCTCCAGTTGCGATCTGGTCGTCGCTTTCCCGGCGACCTTTCCCCCCAAGGCAATGGCATCGCGTATTTCCGCTTGAAGTAACTCCGTCTCCGGGCTTATCTCCTCAAAGTCGACGCGGCGGGCGTCCTCGAACTTTCCGCTCCGAATTAGCTGCCACTGGGAATCCACCGACTGCAAATAATAGGAAAGAGTTTGATTTAGCTGATCGACGCTTTTATCGCCGTAGGTTTGAACTCGCAGGAAGGCAATATTGTCAGCCAGCTGTTTCTTGGCGTCTCGCACCTTGACCTCTGATTCAGCCGTTAGCTCCCGTTCCGCGATGCTTAGCCATTCGACATTGCGAAGGTCCTGTGCGAGCTGTCCAATCCGACTTAGGGCCGCTTGTCGGGCGATACTGCGAGAAGCGGATGCCTGACTTCGATACGAGAGTGTCAGAGAGACGATAATTGCGCTGACGAGGACAAAATAGACTAGAGTGACTGCCCGAGATTTCGCCTGAGTGTAACGACCTCGCGCAACATTGTCAGACACAGAGATTGGCCTCCATCGTTACTCCTCGTCGGGTGGGCGACTGTGGCTGAGAGGGCCATCATCGCCTGCTTTCCTTGGGTATGCGCGTTAGAGCCGCTCCCTAGTTGAACGGGTAGCCGGCTTCTCCGGGCATATGACCGTCTACCCTAACCATTTTCATGCCGGACTTCACGTCTTGCGCATTCACCAAGGCCACGGCGCCGGGATAGACTCCGATCGCTTCCTTTTGCATGCCATTTGAGAACAGTGCGACAGGCTCCGACTGCGCCTCACCACGAAAAACTGCGGCGGTCCAGTATCGCTTGTACTCAGTCTCCGACATGCCCAACAGTTTCAATAGCATTGCTCGCTCACGCGATCCTGGAGCGCGCACGAAAAGCTTGATCGGCGAGCCGCCCGCCCAAGACCGCTTCTCTCCAGCAAAGATTTTCCGGACTTCCTGACTACTCAGGTGATCGATGGGGTTTTTCTGGTTAACCGCAACGGCTATGTCACCAGTCTGTGCCACACACACTGGAATAAAGGCGGTCCCTGCAATCCAGATAATGCTGAGCGCGATCGCGAGTCTCGTTTGCACGTTGTCCATACTTAAAAAGTGAACGCCAACTGAAGATGGAGTCCATTCAGATCTGGCTGCCCTTTCCGTAGAGTGTGATCCAACTGGGTTTTGAAGGCGATGTTGTCGTTGAAGTCCCAGCGGGCGCCAAACGAGGGGCCCTGGCGCAAAGCAATATCCTCAAACAGACTACCCGGATTGGCGTTGATGTACTGATAACGAAAGAAAGGGCGAAGTCGGCCGAATTGTTTCGACACTTGGGAATAGAACGCTGGCATGTTGTACACGATTGAGCTTTGCTCGTAGTTATGCCGGATGAGAAAACCTTCGTTCAGGAACTCAATACCATGTGCGGTGTAGACGAGATGTACGTTGGCGATTGTTTGGCCCAGTCTTACGCTCGGGCCTCGCGTAAAATCGCTGATTCGGTCGTGATAGATCGATCCACCAACCTGAAGCCCAGGAATGGAGATTGGGCGCACAAACAGCCCAAAATTTACGTGGTTGCCGTTATTTTCGTCACGCATCGAAGTTTTATTGAGATCGGGACGAACCGTATCGCTGGATCCATATTCCGCGGTGTAGTTCAAGCCCAGTTTCCCAGACGGTATTTCGCCTGTCACGGACACTCCCACCGCTTGAGTGGGCAGAGGGCCGCCGTCGTTTGCGAACTCCATAATCAATGGCCGATCTGCCGTGGTTTGAAGCCAACTGCCACTGTGAAAAGCCGTGTTGTAATAGCCAATTCCCGTGTGATACCGCCCGAACGACATCCTGAGATGATCGTTGTAGTCGTACTTGAACAGCATACGTTCCAAGTCGACCCCAAATTTCTGCGCGTCCTCTTCTCCGAAGACGATTTCTGAGAGGACGCTGGCCTTATCGTTAATGCGGGAAGTAAGCAATAGATCGAAATCGCCCGTGTAGAAGTTACCGCTGGAGCCGGGCACAAAACCATACGTTCCTAACTCAGGCGTTCTCTGATTCAGGACCTTATAATCAACCTCCCCGAACCCTCGCCATTGAATACCGTGGAGTTCATGGAGCTCTTGGGCGAGAGACTCATGCTGAGTATTACCGGCCTTTTCCTCTTCTGGCGCTGGACCACCGACCGGCTGGAGGACAGCACTCTGGTTGGCATCGGATGCCCGCTGAGACTCGAGTAGCTTAACCTCTTCCTGAAGTTCCTTTACCTGCTGCACCAGTTTCTGAATCGTTTCTCGTTCAGACGGAGTGGTGTCCTGTGCATGGCCGAGACTTGAGGTCAGCAGCAGTAGCGCGATTACCGTTCGGTTACAGTGCATTCGGTTCCTTTTCGTTTCCAATATGAAGGTGATCGAAAGTAGGACGGTGTTTGCGTCGGGAATATTCCGTCAGCCGGATTTGATCGTTGTTTGTGTGATCGGCTGCTTTGGTAGAAAGAGTGAGACCGAGATGGCAATCAGCCTTACGCTGGTAATCGGAGGTTCTCTTCGGACTTCTATGAACAGAGCGGCAATGGATCAGGCGATACGTTGCACGTTGCATTCCTAAGGAAGCGGAGTCTAGGTTCCGAAAGAAGGAAATGCCCATCGGCAACTGATTGCAAACAGAGGTCTCCCGGTCAAGGGGTCGAAGTGTTCACCGGCGACAGCGGCCCAGGCTGGTAAACGGCGTCTGGTTTCCGAACTTACGTCCGACAATTGGACACTGTTCCGTACCGGAATGGAGTTGAATACGCAGCATGCACTAGACCGCGGGCGTCTATGTCAGGCATTCACAATGCCATACCAGTTGCAAAGCCCAAAGGTCGGCGGAAACTACGGCCAGCTACCGAGAGGCTTGCTTATTGCCGTGATTCACATATGTACCGACCCACAATGTTTCCGGGCAAAGATCGACGCGCATGTGTCGAAGACGCTCGAAACCAAACCCCAACAGGTGCAGATTTCCTTCGTCCTTGGAATAGCCGATATCACGCGGAGAATATCTGGGGGATCTTTACGACATCGGTTTTGACCGGCCCGAGTCTCACGCAATCCGTAAAGACGGACAAATGTACTACGCTTTCTACGCACGTCATTGGAATGGGACCGTGGAGTTACGCGGTCTCGAGAGCCGCGACTATCACGTTGTGGACTATGTAAACCACAAAGACTTTGGCGAAGTGCATGGCCCTCGACCCCGCGTTCGTATGGAGTTTGATAAATACATTCTGCTCGAAACGCGTTGACCAGGACCGCTATCTGGCGGCGACTACTTTGCGGGCGCTATTGACTGGCTCAATGCGAAACCTGTCCGCTTTCTCGGGCTGCTTCAAGGCGACGTACTCTTCGACCAAATCCTGACGAGCTTTTGTCAGCCATGTTGTCGACGGATCCATTTGTTTGATCAAGATTTCGTATCCCGCCCGGCTCTGAGCTTCGGCGTCAGCGTAACGATGCTGCAACAGGAGGGCTCTGCCCAGTTTGGTGCGGGCGATACCGGTGTTCTGATGATCAGCGGAAAGCGCCTCTGTAAAACGCCGGATCACATCGCGGTATTGTTGCTCCGCGGGAACGTACTGCCCCTCGTCGACGTATACGCTTGCGAGATTTGATAGCGCGACCGCGATAAGATAGTGGTGATCCCCGTACACGGAACGGTAGATGTCGGCCATGCGTCGGAAGTCGGCTTCGGCATGATCCAGTTCTCCTTTGCTTTGTGCAACTTTCCCCAGGTCATTCAAGGCAGAGGCGACTCGTGGATGCACCGGGCCGTAAACCCGCTCCTGCACTGCAAGAGCCTGTTGCAGCAGGTTGTTTGCGTCGTCAAAGCGCTTTTCGTAGACCAGCACGCGTCCGAGGATGGTCATCGCCGAGGCAGTCTCGGGATGGTCTTTCCCGTACCACGATTCAGTAATGTCAAGCGCCTCCCGGTCAAACTGCTCGGCTTGACTGTAGTGTCCGCCTTGGACCTGAATCTCACCCAAATTAATCAAAGTATCGGCCACCGCCGGATGGCGTTCGCCGAATAGTTGGCGGTTCATCTGTAGCACCCGCCGATTCAGCGAATCAGAAATGTCGTATTGTCCGGTATAGAAATGCGAGTTCGCCAGTTCACTCAGGCTCGCGGCCACGTCGGCGGATACAACACTGAAGCCGGACTGCAGGCGTACGGCCTCGTCCAGCACCTGAATGGACTGAGCGTACTGGCCGCGATCTTCCAGCACCTTACCCAGCGCGAATGTCGCTTTTGCCACTGCGGGATGAGTTGGCGGCCAGTGCCGCTTCGACATTTCCAAGCCTTGGCGCGCAAGTTGTTCGGCTTCATCCAAACGCGCTTGCGCGGAGCGCAGAAGACCCAGCGCCACCAGGCTCTCTGCGACTTCCGGACTGTCTGCTCCGAAGATCGATCGGCGCTGCTCGACGGCCAAATGCAGCAGGGAATCCGCGCGATCAAATTTTCCGAGCTTCTGGTAGATGCCACCCAGGTTCTGGTAGAGCTCGGCTTGAACTTTAGGGTCGCTGTTGAGTGACTGAGCCTGTTGAACGCCGCGGTCAAGAATCGTAACGACCCGCAGGGAATCCGACGGCCCAGCCGCTTCGTCACCGCCTTCGAACAAATTGGTCATGAACTGCTGAATGCGCTGGGTGCGGGCGGCCTCGGCCATGGCGGCATCGCGCGCCTTCGCCAGCCGCAGGGTAAAGAAAGTGACGAGTCCGATAAGCAAAGCGAAGACCAGAGTTGCAGCCGCGACGACACGCCGGTTGCGGCGGACGAACTTCGCGGTCCGGTAGCGCAGTGTGTCGGGCCGCGCCTCCAGCGGCTCGCCATTCAAATAGTGATCAATATCGCGGATCAGGGCTTCCACCGAACGGTATCGGCGCTGCGGATCCTTGTGCATCGCGGTAAGGCACAGAACATCGAGCTCATCCCATGCGCTGTAGCCGACGCCCGTATGCTGGGTTCCCACAGCAGTGGCCGACGGCTTTCCGGGTTCGTGCCCGGCGACGACGTCCGCAGCTTCGCCTGGGGTGAGATTCGATAAATCGAAGGGCAGGCGGTCTGAGAGCAACTGGTAGAGAACGACGCCGAGTGAATAGACGTCGGTGTGGACTCCCACGCCGCCGCCGCGAACCTGCTCAGGGGCGGCATACGCAGGCGTCATCAGACGCATGAGCGTGCGCGTTGTGTCCGAAGGCGTATCGAGACTTTCGATTTGTTTGGCGATGCCGAAATCGAGCAATCGTACTCCGCCGTCCGGCTTCACGAAAATATTGGAAGGTTTCAGATCGCGGTGAATCACCGCGTGAGCGTGCGCATATTGCACCGCCTCGCACACCTGGCGGAACAGTTGTAATCGGCGTTGGATCGAGCATTCGTATTTCTGGCAATAGTCGGTGAGGGGCAGCCCTTCCACGTACTCCATGACGAACCAGGGAGTGCCGTCGGACAGGGTATCGGCGTCGTAGAGACGAGCAATCGAAGGATGATTGAGTTGAGCGAGCATTCGCTGTTCGCTGGCGAAACGCTCGCGGCGGGCGGGAGACAGCCAGGCATCTCGAAGAACTTTGATGGCAACCAGGTTGCCGAGGTCTTTTCTCTCGGCGAGATAGACCACGCCCATGCCGCCTTCGCCCAGCACCTGTTTAATGGTGTAGGGACCGAATCCTTTGAATTCAGTTGAGGTCGAAGTTGTTTGGGAAAGGACTTGATGGGCAACGTGGCCAAGATCACGGTCGAGGATCGAGCCGCTCGTTGCGTCGGCTTCGAGCATGGCTAAAACTTCTGATCGGAGAGCGTCGTCCCCGCTGCATGCAGCTCGGAGAAATGCTGGCTGGTCCGCGCCGGGAAGGCTGGCAGCTTCGTGAAACAGGGTCTGGATTCTCTGCCAGCGAGTGGGATCCATTTTTTCCGGTCGCTCCGTTCCTGGGGAAGAAAATCTTTACCCGTTCGGCAAGAACTCACTTTTGTCTTGCGGGACGGAGTGCTTGCGCCAGCCATGCCTTAGCAGCCCGCCAGTCACGCAGAATGGTCGCCTCCGAGACGCCCAACAGGGTTGCCGTCTCAGTAATGTCGAGTCCCCCGAAGAAACGGCTCTCAACCATCATGGCTTGGCGTGGTTCCATCTGCGCCAATTTTCCGAGCGCGGCATCGAGCGCCAGCAATTCCTGTCCGCAAGTCTCGACCGGATGCATGGATTCGTCGAAAGTAACGATCGTGATACCTTCCTCACCGCCCCGCTTGCTCGCGCCGCGGCGGCGGGCGGCCTCGATTAGGAGCTGCCGCATTGCGCGGGCGGCAATGCGCTTGAAGTGGAGCGGAGACGTCGAACCCAGTTCCGGGGAATTCGCCAGCTTGAGCCAGGCTTCATTGACCAGAACCGTCGGACTCAGCGTCGCACTGGGATCTCCCCGGCGAACGCAGGCCGCCAGGCGGCGCAATTCTTCATAGGTCAGGCTGAACAAATCGTCGAGGGCCTGTCGCTGATCGGGTCGACTGGATCCTTGCGGGTGCGTCTGCACCGCCTCGATCGCGCTTGCTACATGAGGATTTTCCTGCGCCATGACGGTTTTTCCTACGCATTTGCGCAATGCGGGGTGGCGAGAACTTAGGGCACCAGAGATCGGCTAGCAGCTAGCCTTCCTTCCGGGAGCCGAATCTTACCACTCAGGCGCAGGCGGAACAACTGGGAAAAAAGGAGGTTTCATGGCAAAAAGAGGCAAGATTTTGCGCGACGCAAACGCGGGCCCCGGTCTGTTGATGGTAGAGGGCCGGCAATATCCCTTTTCACTCGAAGGCGTATGGAAGTCCGAAGTCCCGCCGCGCCCCGGCCTGCCTGTGGATGTTGACTTTGACTCCGGGGGAAAGATCAGCGGCATCAGAGCGGTGCAGGAATCGCAACTCGCCAAAGAACAGGCGGAAGCTGCCCTGAAAGCGGCGCGCGAGCACGGAGGAAAACTCTTTGGTCGGACCGTAGCCAAAGTCGGGATGAGGGATCTGGTGGCGGGGGTCCTGCTCCTCATTTCGTGGACCTTTCTTATCGCAGCCTCCATGCAAGCGCCTTTCGGCGGGAAACTGGAATTCTCGTTCTGGCAGGTCCTCGGTTTGTTGAACGCCAGCAATCTGCTCGAGGTGATGGAGCGCAATGGTCATCCCAGCGCCGGCATCTACGGCTTCTTTGCATTCGTAGGTCTCGCGGGTCCATTTGTCTGTCAGTTCTGGAAAGACAAACGCGCATATCTCGGCGGAGTTGCGCCCCTGGTTTTCATGATCATCGTCGGAATCATGGTGCGCAGTAGCCTATCGAGCGCCATGGGAGGGGGAGCCGCCGGACCCTATGGAGACCTCCAGAAGCAGGCTAGCGACGAAATGATGAAGGCGGTCTCGCTCGGACTGGGAACGTATCTCTCCCTTTTGATCAGCGTGTATTTCGCGGGAGTCGGCACCAAGAAATACCTGGCAGCGAAAGCCAGTGATGTCCAGACCTACCAACAAGCCCCCAAGATGGCGGCCTGATCCAAGGCAAACGGACTGCGCCAGCTGCAAGACAGCGGCTGACCGCGAGTTTGTCTTTGCGGACGGCAAGAAGGGGTCGGACTACGTTCGCATGGACACCCTCGCTGCTGCGGGAACTACGGCCAGGCTCCTGGGCTTCACTGCAGATTCCTCGAATGTGGTTACCTCGTCGAATGGCAATTCCATATGAATGCACTGGGCCCATCGCCGACTGCACAGCGCGAAGGGGAACAGACTTGAAAAACAAGATTGCCAGTTTTCTCATCGCTTTCGTAATCGTGGCGGCCGGAGCACTGAATGCTTATGCGGACAGTGCTCGAGAGCGCTTGGCCGCTGAAGGGGATGAGTATTTCCATGCGCAAGATTACCCGCGCCCTGTTGCGGCCTATAAGATGGCCCTTTCGGCGGACCCTTCCTTAGGGCGCGCGTACTACGGCCTGGCATCGACCCACCACCAACAGGAAGAGTGGGAACTCGCCATCGCAGCCGGGAAACACTCGCAGCCTTTGTTCGAACCCGAAGCGACGGGTCTGGTACTTCTGGGCACGGATTACTACCACTTGAAGCGATATGACGAAACTCTCGCGGGCATGTCGAAATGCCATTAACCTGCGGCCGAACGCCGACACTCAGGCGCAAGCTTACTACTGGATCGGCCTCACTTATAACGAACTGAAGCAGCCGGAAAAGGCCGCGGGTGCCCTCGTCGCGTCGCAACGCCTCGACCCTGCTGACGCTGATGTCGACGTCGAATTGGGAAACGCCTATTACGCTCTTCAGCAGTATCCAGAAGCAGCCCAGGCGCTGAAGCAGGCCGTTCGTCTCCAATCCAATCTTGGACAGGCGTGCTACAACCTCTTCATGACCGACCTGGCGATGAACAAGAAAGACGAGGCCCTCCAGGTTTATCAAAGGCTGCTAACGATCGATAAAACGAAGGCTCAAGAGCTCGGGGGCCTGGTCACCAAGATCAAGCAGGATCGATCCTCAGCAAAAGCTGTCCCGAAAACAAAGGCTGAAACCGATCAGCCGAACCAAAGACCGGATGTTGCCAAGACAGCTGACGCGCGTCGATTGATGTTCTATGGTGCGACGCTCGAACGTGCGGGCCGATCTGACGAAGCAACGGACCAATATCGCCGCGCCGTCGCTCTCCCTCCGGAGGCAGACACACTATAAAGAAGCGCACCGCTATCTGGATCCGCTCGCAGTCCCCCAGACCGTCCATCTGCAGCTCATCGTTATTTACATTTGCAATGGAGAAAAGCTGGTCCTCGAAAACTGCAACATTCGCGACACATCCGACACCACCAATTGTTTGGTGCAGCATCCAGACCGGCCAACCCACAACGGACTGGTGGCCTATACCAACGAGACGCGCGGGACGTTGAAGAAGCTCATCCCGACTTGCCAACAGCCATCTGTGCGAGGTGTGGTTCCCACACCGTCTGCGACTGCCAAAACAAAATGACGGTTCCTGCCGGTTTTCTGCGCAATGCGTTGTGAGGCCATCTGTGATCTGAATCGATTTTCGTAGGAGCTCGAGATGAGAGAACAAGTTCTATTCCGCGACCCGCACGCTGGCCCCAGGCTCGATGAGCAAAATGTCTGTACAGGAATCGGCGCTATGGGATCGCGCCTCGTCAATCTCTGCAGCGGCACGACGATCTCGTTTCGGGAAACCAATGTTTGAAGGAGATTAAAGATGAAACCGATCTTGAGTTTAGCCTTGAATCGAAAGCTGGCGGTGACGGTGGTTGCGTGCCTGATGGCAACCTTGGCCAGCGCCCAAACCTACACCAAGCTGTACGCGTACCCGGAAGACACCCGCAACGACACCGGCATCGGACTTGCCGGATTTATGACGCAGGGCCAGGACGGTAACATCTACGGCACCATCGGCGATGATGGAAGCAACGCGGCCGGGTCCGCGTTCAAAATGACGACTGCCGGACACTTCACGCGGATCTACGCGTTCTGCGCGCTGACCAAGTGTGCCGACGGCGCTGGCCCGTGGGGCGGGCTAACCCTGGGCCTGGATGGAGACCTTTACGGCACAACCACCAGCGGAGGAAAGGTCGGGGCAGGAACGGCATTCAGGCTCACGCCCACTGGGACTCTAACAACTTTGTGGAGCTTCGACAACGGCGCCGACGCGGGAGCTCCGTGGTACCCGCCCCTCCAGGGACTGGATGGCAACTTCTATGGATCGAGCAATACGGTCTACGCGGGCGATTACGGGGCGTTCTACCGGGTGACATCAACTCCCAATTCGGAGAAAGTCCTCGTGGACTTCAACTACACCAATGGGGCTGACCCCAATCTTCCGATTCAGGGAACCGATGGCAACTTCTACGGAACCGCAGTGTACGGCGGCACCAGCAAGATCGGCGTGGTGTACAAAATCACTCCTGGCGGCGCCATCACCGTTCTGCACAACTTCGCGGGCTATCCCAAAGACGGGGCGAGCCCGCAGGGAGTCCTGGTCCAAGGGACCGACGGCAATTTCTACGGAACGACCTACCAGGGTGGCGCCAATAATTACGGCACCATTTTCAAGATCACTCCTGCAGGCGTCCTCACGCTCCTCCACAGCTTTGCTCCCAGTTCTACGAATCTCGACGGAGCCAATCCCCAAACCGGTTTGGTGTTGGGCAGTGATGGCAATTTTTATGGAGCCACTGTGATTGGCGGATATTTCAACGGCGGGTTGCTGTACAAGATCACGCCTGCGGGAAAGTTCACCATTCTCCATAGCCTCTGCTCGACCAGCGGGTGCACCAACGGTTTCTATCCCAGAACACCTCTTGTGCAACATACGAACGGAAAGTTCTACGGAAACACCAGCGGGAACTCTTTGGGCGGCAGCTACTTCTACAGCCTGGATGTGGGCCTGAAAGGATTTACGAAGCTCGTGAACTGGGCAGGGAAGGTGGGCGCAACCGTCGACCTGCTGGGACAAGGCTTTACTGGGACAACCGGTGTGTCGTTCAACGGGGTTGCGGCGACGTTCAAGAACGTCTCCGATACTTATATCACTGCCACGGTGCCCGCGGGAGCGCCCAGCGGCACCGTCACCGTAACCACATTTACCAGCACGATGACCAGTAACCGGGCCTTCCTGGTAGTGCCGCAGATCAAGAGCTTCAGCCCAGCGGGTGGCATTGTGGGAGCTTCGGTCGTCATCACGGGAGTAAGCCTGAAGCAGGCGACACAAGTAACCATCGGCGGCAAGACGGCGTCGTTCAAAGTCAACTCTGACACCCAGGTGACGGCGACCGTTCCCGCCGGCGCAAAAAATGGTGCGAAGATCACGATCACCACGCCCGGAGGCATCGCCACCAGCACCGCGAGCTTTACGGTAGTGCCGTCGATCGCCAGCTTCAGCCCGACCAGCGGCAAGGTGGCAGCGCCGGTCACGATCACCGGCAATAGCTTCACCGGTGCGACGAAGGTAACGTTCGGCGGCGTCGCAGCAACGAGCTTTCAGGTGATCACGGACACAAAGGTGGATGCGCTCGTTCCGGCCGGCGCCGTGACAGGGCCGATCGCGGTCACCACTCCGGGCGGAACCGCAACCAGTTCGGCCAAGTTCACCGTGACGCCGTAGGGACAATTCTAGGGAGGAGGTTGCGATTCGCAGCAATCAGGGAACCTTTTGACGCTTCGTTCTCGGCACCGAAACTTTCTGGTCAGCGAGAGACCTGAGTTCTCGGTGCCGAAAACGCGGCAGCACTCGGGCCCGACATGAGACACGCCTCGATTAGAGCGGTGAAGTCGGCTGGTGATCGGTAAGAAGTGAGAAGTTGCCTGCCGTCGAGTGGGCCGCAATGCGACCGGGAAAGCTTGCGAGCGAAGGAAACTCGAGCATCTCTGTCGGACGATGCGGTGGGTCCGTTAACAGTTTCTGAGAGTTCCTGACAACCCCGAAGGTCTCCGAGGGCCCGTGAATGTCCATCCGGCACCGTTAAACGGCACCTTGATATGGCAGAGGTCGGGAGTTCGAGTCTCCTCGTGCCTGCCATTCTTTCCGTTATCCACTTGAAATCCTTGCGCAACGTCACCGTAAACCCCCGAATCCATCCGGTTTCGATCGCATCTGAACCTACCTTTGCTCCGGAAAGCGCATCTCAACAGGGGCATGCGAAATTTCACTCGGCGAGAACTACTGAAGTTAGGAACTGCCTCCGCGGTTGCGGAACTAGCGTCTTTGGGGTTGCACGGATGCGGTGTCCGTTCTGTTATTTCCCCGCCTGGTGTATCCGGTTGCTCGAAACTAACTGATATCGAACATGTGGTGATTCTGATTCAGGAGAACCGGTCTTTCGATCATTATTTTGGAAGCTACCGCGGCGTGCGGGGATTTTCTGATCAGAGCACGGCATTCCAGCAACCTGACCCCGCCAACACAATGAGCGCGCCCGGAGGAGTGCTGTTGCCATTCCACCTGGATACCTCCCAATCCAATGCAGCTTGCACTCACGACATTACGCACGATTGGATCCCGCAGCATCAGAGCTGGAACAACGGCGCGATGGACGGTTTTGTGAGTTCGCGCCTTGCCATCAATTCCAACGATGCCCTATTAAGCATGGGCTACTACACGCGCGCGGACCTTCCTTACTACTACGCCGTGGCGGATGCCTTCACGATTTGCGACAACTACTTTTGCTCCGTAATGGGGCCGACCGACCCGAATCGGCTTTACACGATCGCGGCATCTCTCGATCCGGATGGAAAAAACGGCGGACCCATTCTGCAAACCATCGTCACAAATCGCTCGTCCTTTTACGGCCGTCTCACCTACACAACCATGCCGGAGCAACTCCAGGCTCGGGGGATTTCCTGGAAAGTTTACTCGTCACCGGATGAAACGATTCTCGGCGGGATTCTCTCAGACAATGTTCTTTCCTACTTCAAGAATTTTCAGGATCCGGCATCGGCATTGCATCAGAATGCATTCGGACCGCAATTTCCAGTCGACTTCCTCACTGATGTGGCGTCGGGAAATCTTCCCCAAGTCTCTTGGTTGGTTGGATCGGTATTGACTTCGGATCACCCGCCTTCGCCTTCGATGTTTGGGGAGAACATTCTTTCCCTCCTCATCACTGCTCTAAGCGCGAACCCGGCATTGTGGGCGAAGACAGTTCTGTTGGTCACGTATGATGAAAATGGCGGGTTTTTCGATCACGTTCCGCCCGTGACACCCCCGCCAGGCACACCCAGTGAATATGTGACCGCGCCCGCGGTACCTGACCCGACCGTAGCCGGAAGCCCGGCGATTACAGGACCGATTGGACTAGGTGTTCGCGTTCCCACGCTGATTATTTCGCCGTTTAGTCGCGGCGGGTTCGTGTCATCGGATCTCTTCGATCACACTTCCGTGTTGCGGTTCCTGGAAACTCGGTTTGGCGCCGAGGTGCCCAACTTGAGCGCGTGGCGCCGTGCAACCGTTGGAGATCTGACCAGCGCACTTAACCTCAAAGCGCCTGATCAGTCGATTCCGAATCTACCGTCTACCCTTCCTGCCATCGCGCAGGCGATCCAGCAATGCGCCGCGAACTTGGCCGGCACGACACCCTACACGGTCCCTAGCCCGCAAACCGTTCCGACTCAGGAGTCGGGAGTTGCAACTCGTCCTAGTGGTGTGTGCTAGTGGCGATGTGCAGAGCTTCCCGAGCTTAGGCTGGCGGAATGCGGCTGGCGCCGGCGCGCCATTCGGCTTGGCGGGGATCTCGGTCATTGACCGCATAAAGCACGAGTTCGACCCGAGTTGAGATGCCGAGGCCGCGAAGAAGCGGATCGCGCAGCAGTATCAATGGGAGAAAGTAGCCGCCGAAATTGAGCGGGTGTAAGTTCAACGTCAGGGGATGGGAGTTGCCGGGAATACCGGGCAAGAAATCCATTGGGGCCGCCGTGACGGGAGAAGAGCGCATCGCCGCCGAACGGCAGGTAGGCTAGCCTGGTCTGTCACGGTTCTGAAGCGTGCCTGGATCTCACGCAAAGGCGCTCGCGAAAAGCGAGTACGAGAAGGATCGATTCCGGCTGTGATGCGTGTCGTTCCCGGTAATTCACGACTTGCGGGGGTCCTGAAGACAGCAAAATCCTGGGGCTCCCGCAATGCCGGTGGTGTAGCGGCGAGACAGTTCAGAAAGAAACAGCGCGGGCGGAGCTAATCCCTGTCCTTTTTTTTATTACAATCAAATCTCGTCTCGCACGGAGGCGCGGTGGGATGTTCCATCGCTTCCAGCGGGAGTTCGATATGCGAAAAACAATTCTCGTCACCGGAGGAGCTGGTTTTATCGGCGCCAACTTTGTTCTGCAACAGATGCAGGATGAGTCCACGTCGATCCTGAACCTCGACAAACTGACGTACGCTGGGAACCTGCACAATTTAGAGAGCATTGGTCAAGACCGTCGATACGAGTTCATTCTTGGAGATATCGGCGATCGCGCTTTTCTGCGCCAAACGCTCGAAAAACAGCAGCCGACAGCGATTGTGCACTTCGCGGCGGAAAGCCACGTGGACCGTTCAATCCGGGGGCCGGAGGATTTCATTCGCACCAATATTGACGGGACCTTCGCTTTGCTCGAAGAGACGCTGGCATACTGGAGTACGCTATCAGGCGAAGAGGGAAAGCGCTTCCGTTTTTTGCACGTTTCTACGGATGAAGTTTACGGCTCGCTCGGCATTGACGATCCGCCTTTCCGGGAAACGACCGCGTACGCCCCGAACAGTCCCTACGCTGCGTCGAAAGCCGCGTCTGATCATTTGGTGCGCGCCTACCACCACACTTACGGATTGCCTACGCTGACGACGAATTGCTCCAACAATTATGGACGGTTTCAGTTTCCGGAAAAGCTGATTCCGCTTATGATCCTCAACGCGCGCGACGGGAAACCGCTGCCGGTCTACGGGGATGGAATGAATGTCCGCGACTGGCTCTACGTAGAGGATCACTGCGACGCGATCGCTACCGTGCTGCGGAACGGCAAGCCCGGAGAGACTTATAACATCGGCGGTTGGAACGAAAAGCCGAACATTGAGATCGTGCAAACGGTTTGCGACCTGGTAGACGAGATCGCGCCGAGAGGTAACGGTTCCCGGCGGGATCTGATCACGTTTGTGAAGGACCGTCCCGGACACGATCGTCGCTACGCAAGCGACGCGCGGAAAATTGAACGCGAGTTGGGATGGAAGCCGAAAGCGACGTTTGATATCGGCATTCGCAAGACGGTCCACTGGTATCTTGAAAACGCGCAGTGGGTGCAGAACGTGACGAGTGGCACCTACCGGCAGTGGATGGCTACGCACTACTCCACTTAGCTGCGCTGCACAACGCCCTCGACGCGCAAAATCGACTCAATCAGTAACGACTGGATCATGACAAACAACACGCAACACAAAGGCATTATCCTGGCGGGAGGCTCGGGCACGCGGCTATATCCCGTCACACGGGCCATGGGAAAGAGTCTGCTTCCTGTCTACAACAAGCCGATGATCTATTACCCGTTGTGCACACTCATGTTGGCGGGAATTCGGGACATTCTTGTTATTTCGACTCCAGACGATTTACCGAAGTTTCAGGCCCTCTTGCTCGATGGGGCTCAGTACGGGATTCGTTTGCAATACCGGGAGCAACTGAAACCTGAAGGTATCGCGCAAGCATTTCTCCTGGGGGAAGAATTTATAGATCGTCGACCTTGCGCTCTGATCCTTGGGGATAACATTTTTTACGGGCATGATCTGGCAAAGGATTTGCGCGAAGCTGCGAGGAAAACCGACGGAGCTCGAGTATTCGCCTATCCGGTACACGATCCCGAGCGCTACGGGGTCGTGGAATTTGATGCGGATGGGCGTGCGCTCAGCATCGAGGAAAAGCCGAAGCAGCCAAAGTCGCGCTATGCCGTCACCGGTCTCTATTTCTACGATAGACAGGTCGTAGAGATTGCGAAATCGCTGAAGCCGAGCGCCCGCGGCGAGCTTGAGATCACCGACGTCAATCGTGTTTACCTGAAGAACGGACAGCTCGAAGTCGTGGTGATGGGGCGGGGCATGGCGTGGCTGGATACGGGCACGCATGAGTCGCTGATGGATGCGGCGCTGTATATTCAGGCCATCGAAAAACGTCAGGGATTGATGGTAGCGTGTCCCGAAGAGATCGCTTACCGGTATGGCTACATCAATGCTGCAGCGGTTGAAAAGATCGGCACCACGATGAAGAACAGCAGCTACGGAGCGTACCTGCTACAGCTTTTGCGTGAAAGGGTATTCTGAGACAACCTGAGATTGCGGCAGGCCATGGGTTCCTTCAATAAAATCTCGACTTCTCTGCCCGGCGTCGTCATCCTTGAACCGTGCGTGTTTACCGACGAGCGCGGGTTTTTCCTGGAGAGCTACAACCAGAGAGCCTTCGTCGAGCTGGGCATCGGCGAGAAGTTCGTTCAAGACAATCATTCGAGTTCGCAACGAAATGTGCTGCGAGGTCTCCATTATCAGATCAAGAATGTCCAGGGAAAACTGGTGCGTGCGGTCGAGGGGGAGATCCTCGACGTTGCGGTGGACGTTCGCCGGAGTTCTCCCAGGTTCGGGGGATGGGAGGCAGTGCGGCTGTCGGACCAGAACAAACGCATGCTATGGATACCGCCCGGCTGTGCTCACGGATTCCTAGTAATTTCGAAGCAAGCGCAGGTGCTGTATAAAGCGACTGACTACTACTCTCCGGAGCACGAACGTACCTTGATGTGGAATGATCCGGATTTGAACATTGCTTGGGACGTCGAGGGCGAGCCGATTGTCTCCGCGAAAGACCAGCGTGGCGTTGTTCTTCGCGATGCGGAGACCTTCGAATAGCCGGCCAAATAAACGAAGAAAGACTTCGAAATGAAAGCAATGATTTTTGGCGCCTCCGGCCTTTTGGGCAAAGACCTCATGCGCGAATGGACCAGCGATGAGATCGTCGGTCTCGGTTCCCGCGATGCGGATCTTCGTAATGCGAACAAGATTCGGGAAGTCGTGGACAAGGCCCGTCCCGAATGGATCGTTTTGGCAGCGGCCTACACCAACGTGGACGATTGCGAGAGTCATCCTGATCTGGCCTTCGCTGTGAATCGTGACGGCCCGGTAAACGTGGCTCATGCCGCCAAGCAGATCGGAGCGAGTCTCTTGTTCCTGAGTTCGGACTATGTGTTTGACGGAAAGAAAACCTCGCCGTATGAAACGGGTCATGAACGCAATCCGCAGAGCGTTTACGGTCGGTCAAAGGCAGAGGCAGAATTGCGATTGCTCGAGGTGTTGCCGGACTGCTGTATTGCGCGGACTTCATGGCTGTTTGGGATCGGCGGGAAATGCTTCCCCGACACGATCCTGAAACTGGCCGCGACTCGGCCTGCATTGGACGTGGTGAATGACCAGCGTGGGTGCCCGACGTACTCCGTGGACCTGGCCCGGGCAATCATGGCGTTATGCCGCAACCACGCTAGGGGAATTGTCCACGCCACAAACTCAGGTGATTGTTCTTGGTTTGAATTTGCGCGAGAGATCGTGACGGGTGCGGGGCTTGCCCCCGAGGTGCGGCCTGTCAGTAGTCAGCAAATGGCGCGTCCGGCGCCGCGTCCGGCGTATTCGGTTCTCTCAGCCAAAAGTCTCGAGCGTTATGGAATTCGAATGCCTACGTGGCAAGATGCGCTGAAGCGATACCTGGCAGAACGCAAAAGCTGAGCATTTCTGCTGCGCCGTTGCTTCGTCTGATGTGAGGCTGTTACGATGCGGCGGGGTTCGTACCATTGAAGTCCATCCTGAATTTCATCAACGGGCAGTTCGTAGCCGGGAAGAGCGAATTTGCCGACGTAAATCCCGCAGACGGAAGCGTCATCGCGCAGGTTGCCGAAGCGGACCAGAGTCTTGTCGACGATGCGGTGCTGGCTGCCCGCAAAGCCTTTCGAGTATGGGGACAACTCTCAATCCGCGAACGCGCTGCCCGGTTGCATCGAGTGGCGGACGCGATTGAATCGCGGTTCGATTGCTTCGTCGCGGCGGAGGTGACAGACACCGGAAAGCCGCTGGCGCTTGCATCAAAGCTCGACGTTCCCCGCGCCATGGCGAATTTTCGTGCATTTGCCGACGCCATCAAGGCGGCTGGACTCGAATCCTTTCAGACCGAGACTCCCGACGGCAAAAGCGCGCTGAACTACGCCGTCCGCAAGCCGCTTGGGGTGGTTGGGATTATCACTCCCTGGAATCTACCTCTGTTACTGCTTACCTGGAAAGTTGCACCGGCCTTGGCGTGCGGCAATACGGTCGTCGTGAAACCATCCGAGGAAACTCCGGCGACCGCGACCCTGCTCGCCGAGGTCATGAAGGAGGCCGGAATTCCTGACGGCGTCTATAACGTAGTGCATGGCTTCGGACCAAACTCGGCTGGCGAATTCCTGACAAAACATCCCGATGTGAACGCTGTGACCTTCACTGGCGAGTCTCAGACCGGTGCTGCCATCATGAAGACGGTCGCGGCGTCGGTAAAGCCCGTCTCTTTTGAACTCGGGGGAAAGAATGCAGCGATCGTATTCGCCGACTGTGACTTTGAGGAAACCGTGAATGCGGTCAGTGAGGCTGTGTTTCTCAATACCGGCCAGGTTTGTTTGTGCGCGGAGCGAGTCTATGTCGAACGTCAGATTTCTGATCGATTCCTGGGCGCGCTGAAACTCAAGGCCGAGGGTTTGCGCCTGGGATCTCCGCTGGAATCGACCACGGACCTCGGGGCGCTGATTTCATCGCGGCATCGCGAGAAAGTCCTCTCCTATTATCGGCTGGCGCGCGAAGAGGGAGCAACCTTGGTGACGGGGGGCGGAATTCCCAGGTTCGGCAACGCACTGGATAACGGTTTCTATGTGCAACCGACGATCTATACTGGGTTGCCGGAATCGGCGCGCTGCGTGAAGGAAGAGATATTTGGGCCGGTCTGTCATATCGCACCGTTCGACACAGAAGAAGAAGCGGTGAGCATGGCGAACGATACGAAGTATGGATTAGCCGCATCGATTTGGACGACGAATTTGACGCGTGGCCATCGCGTGGCGCAGCGGATGAATGTCGGCATTACCTGGGTGAATTGTTGGTTTTTGCGGGATTTGCGAACGCCCTTTGGCGGCGTCGGGCTCTCGGGCATCGGACGCGAAGGCGGGATGCATTCCCTGAATTTCTATTCGGAGTTAAACAACATTTGTATACGGCTGTGAAGGTCTGGCGGCGGACGTAAAACATGGGGAAGGTCGAAAGCAAAGTAATTGATGGCAAGGCGAAGCCGCGCGGCAAGTATCCGCACATCAAGCGTGCGGGAGACTTTCTCTTTGTGTCTGGAACGAGCGCCCGCCGAGCCGATGACACGATTGCGGGTGCGGTGGTCGATGAATTTGGAACGGCCAACCTTGATATTCGGGAGCAGACGAAGGCGGTCATTCAGAACGTCGGCGAAATTCTGCTGAGTGCGGGCGCACAACTGAAGGACATCGTCCAACTAACGACCTATCTCGTAAATATGAACGACTTCGCCGGATACAACGAGGAGTACGGCTTACATTTCGGCTATGACGGCCCCGCTCGAACCACTGTGGCCGTCGACCAGTTGCCGCATCCTCATTTACTGATCGAAATCCAGGTTATGGCGTACAAGCCAGAGAAATAGGAGTTCCTATGCCGTCCATCAAGAGCCTGAAGGCGTTCAACTTTCAGGGTTGGATCGAAGAGAATAAAGAAAAGTTTAAGCCACCGGTCGGAAACGCACAGGTGTGGGAGGATGGCGAAATGATGGTAACCGTGGTCGGGGGCCCAAACCAGCGGCGCGATTATCATGACGATCCGACAGAAGAGTTTTTCTACCAGTTAAAAGGGAACATCTTTCTGCGCATCATGGAGTCGCCTGGGAAGCCACCCATCGAGATTCCTATCAAAGAGGGCGAGATTTTCCTGCTACCGAAGCACATGCGGCATTCGCCACAGCGGCAGCAGGCGGGGAGCATTGGCGTTGTCGTGGAAATGCCAAGACCGGAAGGCGTGCTGGATGGATTCGAATGGTATTGCCAAAACTGTCATCAGTTGGTGCATCGCGCGGAAGTAAAGCTGAAAAGCATCGTGCGCGACTTGCCCCCCTTGTTTGAGCAGTTCTATAGCAACGAAAGTCTGCGCACCTGCAAGCACTGTGGAGCGGTTCAACCCGGCAAACAGTAATGCCAGTCATCGATATCCACAATCATTTCTTCCCGCGCAACTGGCCGGATCTGGCGGAGCGCTACGGTACTCCCAATTGGCCCTGGATCAAGCACACGGAAGCGGGCAAAGCGGAGATCAGGTTGGGCGATCGATTTTTTCGCCAGATCGATTCCGCCTGTTGGGACCCGGACGTACGTCTGAATGAAATGGACCGGGACGGCGTCGAGATGCAGGTTCTCTCGGCTACGCCAGTGCTGTTCGCATACGAGCGCCCGGTAGAGCACGCGCTGGATTGTGCACAGTTGTTCAATGATGCGGCCCTGGAACTTTGCGCGCAAAGGAAGGAACGGCTGAAGTCTTTTTGCCAGGTTCCGTTGCAGGATATTGACGCTTCGTGCAAGGAACTGAGCCGATGCATGCGTGCTGGCCATCTTGGCGTGCAGATCGGCAATCACGTTGGAGACAAGAATCTCGATGATCCAGGCATCGTGACCTTCTTGCATCACTGCTCGGAGGAAGGCGCGGCCGTGCTGGTTCATCCCTGGGACATGCTGGCGCCCCAGCGAATGCCGAAGTACATGATGCCGTGGACTGTCGGTATGCCTGCAGAGACACAGCTTGGCATTGTCGCGATGATTCTCGGCGGGGCGTTCGATAAGTTGCCGACGAAACTTCGAATTTGCTTCGCGCACGGCGGAGGAAGTTTCGCGTTCCTGTTGGGACGACTCGAGAATGCGTGGCAGCATCATCCGGTGGCGCACGGCGTTTGTGAGTTGCCGCCCGGCCGCTACTTGAATCGGTTCTATGTGGATTCGGCGGTTTTTGACGAGCGCGCGCTGCAATTCCTGGTGGGAACCATGGGAACTGGCCGCGTGATGCTGGGTTCAGACTATCCGTTTCCGCTCGGTGAACATCGGGTGGGAACGTTGATTCGCAGGACTGATTTGCCGAAACCTGCAAAAGAACTTTTGCTGGGCGGGAACGCGCTTGAATTTCTTAATCTGCAAAAAGAGGCGGCGGCTGAGCAAGCAACGTCTTTATTGAATCCGCTGCCGACCGTATCGCAGGGCGAGCGGCTCACCTACAGTTCCTATCTTAAGGTTCCGGAATTACTGCAGCTTCAACATCCACAATCTTCGCCGCAACATCACGATGAGTTATTGTTCATCATCGTGCACCAGACTTACGAGTTGTGGTTTCGAGAACTGTTGCACGACCTGGACGCGGTGGTAGCCAACCTGCGGGGAGCAGGGGCGAATCCCAACTCACGCGACGAGGTATATGAAGCGGCGCGTCTGCTGCGTCGTTGCACGGAGATCACCCGAGTACTCGTCGAGCAGTTTACGATCCTCGAAACCATGCTGCCGACACACTTCATGGCGTTTCGCGGGAAACTGGAACCGGCCAGCGGATTTCAATCGGAACAGTTTCGCGAATTGGAGTTCCTCTGCGGCCTGAAGGACGAGAAAATGCTGCGCTATCATAAGCCCACTCCAGAAGCACACGCACAACTAGAGCGCAGATTGCGGGAGCCCTCGCTCCACGATGTGTTCTTCGATTCGTTGAAGGCCATGGGCAAGTTGCGGTTCGAGGAAAACGCGACCGAGCGTGAAAGATTCGAGGCTCGGGCCCGGGCCATCTTATCTCTTTACCGGGATGAGCGTAGTAATCGCGACTGGATTGACGTGTGCGAGCGGCTCACGGAGTTTGACGAACTGGTAGTGAGCTGGAGACTGCGGCACATTCAACTCGTGGAGCGCGTAATTGGCGTCCGTATGGGAACCGGAGGAACGCCAGGATCGTCATATTTGAAACACACGTTGGATAAGAAGTTTTTTCCGGAATTGTGGGAAGCACGGACGCTGCTGACGGAATAACTGGCCGACCTGTTCGGTCCTAATCCGTTTTTCATGACTGGCAAAGCCGAAACCGTTTCATTGATTGGCGCCGGCCTTAACGGTCCGTTGCTGGCACTCGGCTTGGTCAAGCGCGGTTTTCGGGTCGATATCTACGAGAGGCGGCCCGATATGCGACGCGTCCGGACGAGCGCCGGCCGGTCGATCAATCTAGCCCTGTCTACCCGAGGGATCCACGCCCTCGCCCAAGCCGGCCTATGGGACGAGATGCGAAAGATCATCATTCCAATGAAGGGAAGGATGATGCACTCGGCCACGGCCGAACTTACATTTCAGCCCTACGGGAAGGACGAATCTGAAGTCATCAACTCAATTTCCCGGTCCGATCTGAATATGGCCTTGATGAATGCTGCCGAGCAACAGGGCGTGAAAATCTGCTTCGAAGAACGCTGCACTGGAATCGATCTCAAGACAGGAGCAATTCAGTTAAGAAACGAGCGCACCGGCACCGACCGGGAACTGAACCCGGGCGTCGTCATCGCATGCGACGGCGCGGTATCGGTGATTCGCAACGAAATATTGAAGCACGGCCGCTTCAACTTTTCTCAGCAGTATCTCGACTACGGCTACAAGGAACTCACGATTCCAGCCGGCCCCAATGGAAAGCACGCTCTGGAAACGAACGCACTTCACATCTGGCCCCGGGGCAACCACATGCTGATTGCCTTGCCCAACATCGATGGAACATTTGGGTGCATTCTGTTTCTGCCATTTGAGGGACCCGACAGCTTTGCCCGATTGACAACGCCTTCTGCAGTGATCGAGTTTTTCCGGTTGCGATTTCCAGATGCGATCCCGCTGATGCCAGATCTGGCTGATAACTTTTCCGCAAATCCCATCGGCGCCATGGTGACGATCAAGTGTTCACCGTGGCACGTCGATGGCAGGGCTTTGCTGCTGGGGGACGCGGCGCATGCGATTGTTCCTTTCTTTGGACAGGGAATCAATTGCGGTTTTGAGGATGGCTCGTGCCTTCTGGAACTCCTCGACCGGCACGGGGCAGACTGGCAACTTATTTTTCAGGAATTCGAAAAGGCGCGAAAGATCAACACTGATGCAATTGCCGACATGGCCGTCGAGAACTTTGTGGAGATGAGAGATCGAGTGGCCGACCCGCGATTTTTGTTGCGCAAGAAAGTGGAACTGGCGCTGGAAGCAAAATATCCGCAGCTTTTTGTGCCCAAGTACGCGATGGTCACGTTTCATCGCATTCCGTACGCGACGGCGTTCGACCGCGGACAATCACAGGACCGCATGCTCTCGGAACTCTGCGATTCGATCGAGCGCGTCGAAGACCTCGATTGGAATAAGGCCGATAAGTTGATTCGAAGCGGACTTACACCGTTGGAGCTGGCTTCGTGACGAGTCCTGACTACCAGTCGGGCGAAGACTTTACGACGGCGATGGATGCGCGCGATCCTGTAGCGCACTTTCGTAGTCGTTTTCTCATTCCAAAGGCAAGAACGGGCGAGGACTGCATTTATCTGTGCGGACACTCCTTGGGACTTCAGCCGAAGAAGGTAAGTTCTTATCTCGAACAAGAACTCGCGGACTGGGCGAGACTCGGCGTGGAAGGACATTTTCATGCACAGCGCCCGTGGATGCCCTATCACCGGCTGCTGACTGAGCAAACCGCGACCCTGGTCGGGGCCCAGCCGATCGAAGTTGTGGTGATGAATTCGCTGACCGTGAATTTGCATCTTATGATGGCTTCGTTCTACCGTCCCACGGCCAAGAGGCACAAAGTTCTCATCGAGCGCGGCGCTTTTCCCTCCGATCAGTATGCGGTCAACTCTCAAATCCGGTTTCACGGATTTGACCCTGCTTCGTCGCTTCTCCAACTCACGCCGCGGAACGGCGAGTTTTGTATGCGCGATGAAGACGTCCACTCTTTGATTGAACGCGAGGGTGACGCGATTGCACTCATTCTGGTTGGGGGAGTGAATTATGGCACTGGACAGCTCTTCGACATGGCAGAAATCACGAAAGCAGGTCGCAAGAAAGGATGCGTCGTCGGTTTTGATCTCGCCCATGCTGTCGGGAATATACCGCTGCGGCTTCACGACTGGGGGCCGGATTTTGCGGTATGGTGCAGTTACAAATATCTGAATGGTGGTCCGGGATGCGTCGGTGGATGTTTTGTTCACGAACGTCATGCGCGCGTGTGGGACCTGCGGCGGTTCGCAGGATGGTGGGGGCACAATGAGACGTCCCGGTTCCGGATGGGGCCTGAGTTTGATCCGATCGTAGGCGCGGAAGGCTGGCAATTGAGCAATCCTCCGATTCTGGCGCTGGCCGCTCTTCGCGCCGCGATGGAGATTTTTTCTGAGGCGGGTCTGGAATGCTTACGTGCTAAGAGCGTCTCCCTCACTGGATACATGGAATTCCTACTCTGCCAGCACGCTTCGCCGAAGTTTTCCATCATCACGCCGCGCGAGCCGGGGCGACGAGGGGCTCAGCTGTCCATCCGGTTACCAAGCGATGGCCGCAAGATCTGTGACCGCTTGGCGGCGGCGGGAGTGATCGGGGACTGGCGGGAGCCGGATATTTTTCGGGTCGCCGCGGTGCCTCTATATAACTCATATCGCGACGTTTATCTCTTCTCGCAGCACCTTTCTCGCGTACTTTCGTAGCGGACCGACTGTCCTCTCCCCCCGTCCGTGCGTTACCTCTGTAACTCGGAAACGAGTTCCAGGAACCATACAATCTTCAACGTGGGAGATTCTCCGGACGCGAACGCGCGCAGGTGGACGGCCATTGTGTGCCTCGTGGTGTGCGTCCACGTCTTTGTGTCGCTCCTGGTACCACGCGGATTTGCTCTCACGGCCTGTGGCGACATCCTGCAAGATATCATTCTGCTTTGCGCAACCGTCGCGGTTCTTTCCAATGTGAGGAAGGGCTCCCCCAAGGCCAGGTTATTCTGGGCGCTTTTGGGGTCGGGTTTGGCGATGTGGCTAGCCTCTCAACTCATGTGGACGTACATGGAGGTGTTCTCGCGGCATGAGGTGCCCAATCCATTTGTCGGGGACGTTATTCTCTTTCTGCATATTGTTCCCATGATGGCGGCAGTCGCGGTCCAACCTCATCTTCAGGAGAATGACCGTTCGCTTCGGGCAGGAACGCTTGATTTCGCACTTCTCTTCACATGGTGGCTCTTCCTGTATCTGTTTGTCGTAATCCCCTGGCAGTACGTTTACCCCATCGAAGGCGTGTATGGCAGAAGTTTCGACCTGCTCTACGTTAGCGAAGAGCTGGCGCTGGCGGTTGCCTTGATGCTGGTTTGGCGGCAGAGCCGCGGAACCTGGCGCGTTGTCTATTTTCATCTATTCACCGCAACCCTGATCTATTGTGTCGCATCGTTAATCGCGAGTGAAGCCATCGACTTGCACCTCTACCACACGGGTAGTCTGTTCGACGTGCCTCTTGTCGCGGGAATGGCATGGTTCGTGAGGATGGGGTTTCTACCGCGCGAGACGGCAACGCAGACTCCTCCGGTCGAATCCCCTACTCGCGGCTTTGGAATCTGGAAAGCGCGCCTAGCCATGCTAGCTGTCTTCATGACGCCTCTGATGATGGCATGGGCTCAATTCGGCGGCGCTGCGCCGCAAAGTGTTCGCACCTACCGACTGCTGCTGACCGTCGCAGTTATGCTCGTGATGGGCATGCTGGTATTTCTCAAACAACATTTGCTCGATCAGGAGTTGCTCAGCCTTCTGCGATCGTCTCGTCACAACCTGGATGAAATGTGCCGCCTCAAGGACGAACTGGAGAATAAGGAGCATTCCCTGCGGTGGCATAGCCTGGAACTGCAAAGGAAGAATCTGGAGTTGGAGGAAATCTCATTTACGGATGTGCTGACCGGACTATGGAATCGACGCTATTTGGAAGAGATCCTCACGGCCGAAGCCGGTCGCGTCTTGCGAGACTATCAGCGTGCGGCCGGAAGCGAGGCCCTGAAGATGGATCATCGCGATCTGGTCTTCATCATGGTGGACATGGATTTTTTCAAGGAAGTGAATGACCGGCATGGCCATCCCGTGGGCGATAAACTGCTTCAACTCGTGGGAGAAAGGCTTTCCACGGTCGTTCGCAAGTCCGACGTTCTAGTGCGTTGGGGCGGAGAAGAATTTCTGATTATGAGCCGTTCGACCGATCCTTCCGGAACCCCCGCATTCTGCAGCCGTATTTTGGAAGTCGTGGCGTCTGCACCGTTCCATCTGGGTCAGGGAGTCACATTGCATAAAACTTGTTCCGTTGGGTGGGCCGCGTACCCCTGGAGCCGGGACGCGTTTGAAGCTCTCTGTGCGGAAGAGTCGATTGCATTGGCGGATGCAGCCCTCTATCGATCCAAGGCTCTCGGTAGAAACCAGAGTGTGGGAATTGTGTCGAACGATGCCGCGGGGCAAAATCCTGAAGGCATCAATCTGATGTCGGTGCGAGAGGGCAATGGTCCATTCGCACGCCTAATAAGAACCCAGTGCCCGTCCGAGCAGGCGACTCTGGAAGTTGCTCCCGAAGCTGTGGAAATTTCCGACCAGCCAAGCGCGTGAACTTCCTCTTTGAGCAATCCGTTTAACTTGTCTGTTATCTGCGCACTCTTGACCTGCAGGAGCCCGTTGACTACATTGAGTAGCCGGCTTCATGGCTGCTGAGGCATAAGGAATGAATGCAAAAAATCCTAAAGGCAAGACCGGCCTTCGCCAGAAGGCACAACTCATGTCCGCATCGGAAATCGAACGCACGCTGGTGCGGCTAGCTTATGAAATCGTGGAAAAGAATGGCGGGATCGAAGGTTTAGGTCTTGTCGGCATTCGCCGCCGTGGAGTTCCGATCGCGGAGCGACTGGGTAAGATCATTACTCGTATTGAGAACGCCAAGGTGCCTGTCGGAACTTTGGATATCACGTTTTACCGCGACGATCTCTCAACGCTGGGGCCGAAACCGGTCGTGCAGGAGAAGGAGATTGGTTTTGAGATCGAGGACAAGAACATTGTGCTCGTCGATGACGTTCTTTTCACGGGACGCACGACCCGCGCTGCGCTCGACGCTCTGTTTTCACATGGCAGGCCGCGGAGAGTGCAGCTGTGCGTGCTAATCGATCGCGGACATCGGGAGATTCCCGTCGAAGCGACCTACGTTGGCCGCAACGTGCAGACCACGACGAACGAAGTGATCGAGGTCAAGCTGACCGAGATCGATGAGGCGGAAAAAGTCCTGCTGATGGAGAAATAGAAAATCACAAGGCTCGGATAGTCGATCATCAAAACTCAAGGACGGTGGGTTCAACTACCGTCCTTGAGTTTTCGTAAAGTGCAAGCCTAAGCGATCCGCGTACAGACTGCTTTCGTTTGGGTATACAGGTTGAGAGCGTCGTGTCCCATCTCTCGTCCCCAACCGGACTGTTTGTAGCCGCCGAAGGGCATGGCCGCGTCAAAGATGTTGTAGCAGTTGATCCAGACGGTGCCGGCGCGCAGCTGTTCCGCCATGCGATGCGCTTTGCCTATGTCACGCGTCCAGACGGCAGCAGCCAGACCGTAGTCGCTGTCGTTGGCGCGAGGAATGATTTCCTCCGGATCCGTAAACGGCATCGCCGTCACAACCGGTCCGAAGATTTCTTCCTGCACAACTTTCATGTTGTCCCGCGTATTCACGAGTACCGTGGGTTCGACGAAGTATCCGCGGTTACCGGCCTTGTGGCCGCCGGCAACGGCTTTTGCGCCTTCGGAGAATCCCGCCTCCAAATATCCGCAAACACGATTCATCTGTTCCTCGGAAACGAGAGGACCCATCTGCGTCTCAGGGTCAAGACCGGAGCCCACTTTAATTTTCCGGGCCTGCTCCGCGACACCTTCCACCACTTGATCGTAAATCGACTTCTCGACATACAAACGCGAACCTGCGCAGCAGCACTGGCCGTGGTTGAAGAAGATTGCGCTGGCGGACCCGGGGATGGCGCTGTCGAGATCGGCGTCTTTGAATACGACGTTCGGCGACTTGCCACCCAACTCCAGCGATACTTTCTTGAGATTACCGGTCGCGGCGTGGACGATCAACTTGCCGACTTCGGTGGAACCAGTGAAGGCAATTTTATCTACGTCGGGATGAGCAGCCAGCGCTGCCCCTGCGGTCTCCCCATAACCCGGAACGATGTTGACAACGCCCTCGGGGAAGCCGGCCTCCACGATCAAATCGCCGAGACGCAGCGCGGAAAGCGGAGTTTGCTCGGCGGGCTTCAATACTACCGTGCAGCCGGTAGCCAGGGCGGGACCAAGTTTCCACGCCGCCATCAGCAGCGGGAAGTTCCACGGGATGATTTGGCCGACGACACCCACTGGTTCTCGCAGCGTATACGCAAGATACTTTGCGCCGGGCGTGTAGGGCACCGACAGTGGAATCGTATTGCCTTCAATCTTAGTTGCCCATCCCGCCATGTAGCGGAACAGATCCACTGCCAGGGGAACATCTGCAGCCTTGGCGATGTTCAGGGGCTTGCCGTTATCGAGGCTTTCGATGTAGCCGAATTCTTCGGTATGTTGCTCTAGCAGATCAGCCAATTTCCATATGAGACGGCCTCGCTCGGAGGCGGTCATGCGGCGCCACGGGCCGTTGTCAAAGGCGTTGCGAGCAGCCTTGACCGCTTGATTGATGTCTTCGCGATCGCCTTCCGCGACTTGAGCGAGAACTTCTCCGGTAGCGGGATTGTATGTCGGAAAAGTCTTTCCGGAAGCGGCGTTGACCCAGCTTCCGTTGATCAACATTCGTCGTGGTTTGTCGATGAACTCGGCGACTTGCGGATGAATTTGCGGGGAAACTGCGATGCCCATAAGTCCTCCTTGGTCGAAACTATTTGTGCGAGAGAGAGCGAAGCGGCGGAGCGACTCAAGTTATGCTAGCGCCGGGCCGCAACAAATGCAACCCGCGCAGAAACGATTATTCGCCGTATGGAACCCAGATATTTTTCACCTGAGTGGCATGCTCGAGGAACCAGCGCCCTTCCGCCAGTGTGGGGTTGAACCAATCGATGACGCGCCCCTCGTTTGTCCAAACCTGCTTCAGGTTGCCGGTGGACATGGCCTTCGCCGCGGCGACTGTTTTTTCGTCTCCGTAACACCAAATCCCATCAACGTCGTCGTGTTCCGCCAGAGTCTTCAATAGCTGCGAAACGTAGCCGGTCACGATATTAATGGCACCGCCAGGGAGATCACTGGTGTCAAAAAGCTGATAGAGGTCGGCGGTGATCAGAGGATATCGCTCCGACGGAACGGCAATTACGTCATTGCCTACGGCGAGCAGTGGCATCACGAGCGACAGAAAACCGAGCAGCGGCGCCTCCGCAGGGCAGATCACACCGACAACTCCAATCGCTTCGTTCATCGCGATTGCGATGTTACGGAAGGGGGGATTGTGCACCGCGCCGTCGAACTTGTCGGCCCATGCGGCATACGTAAAGATGCGCTCGATGCCCAGATCGACTTCCGCAGCGGCCTGCTTCTCGCCGACTGCCGCAGCGAGTCGGCCAATGATCTCGCCCCGCCGCTGGGCGAGGTTCTCAGCGCAGTAATACAGAACCTGAGCGCGATTGTGTGCTGTCGCTTTTGTCCAGGCTTCGGCCTTGCGAGCCGCTTCCACGGCGTTGCGGATATCTTTGCGATTGCCCAGGGGAGCTTCACCCAACAGTCGTCCATCGGGCGAACGCACTTCCATGCTGTAGCCAGAGTCGGGACGTGCTTGCTTCCCCCCGATATACAGCTTCACCGTGCGATCGATGGCCGGCGTGCTGGTGTCATTTTTCTGCTCGACAGCGGCAGGGGCAGCGCCATTGGAAGCAAGTATCGGAGCGTGCTTGAACCATGTCGGCTCCATGTATTCGAGCAAGCCTTCTTTGCCGCCCTCCCGGCCGTATCCGCTTTCGCGGTATCCGCCAAAGCCGCAGGCCGCATCGAACAAGTTGGTGCAGTTCACCCACACAACACCGGCTTTGAGTTGTCCGGCCACATGCAGCGCTACATTGATGTTCTCGCTCCAAACGCACGACGCCAATCCATAGACCGTGTTGTTCGCGAGTTCCACCGCTTCCTTCGGTGTGCGAAAAGTCATCGCCGCAAGAACCGGACCGAAGATCTCCTGCTGAGCGACGATCGATGTCGGCTGCACATTGCTCAAGAGCGTCGGCGGAAAATAGAAACCTTGCGAGGGCAACTCAACTTTCGGTTGCCAGCAGGTCGCTCCCTCGGCGACGCCCAATGCCACCATCCGCTCGATGCGCTCCAGTTGCACGCGTGCAACGATGGCGCCGATGTCAATCGCCTTGTCGAGAGGATCACCCATGCGCAGGCTGCTCATGCGGTCGCGAATCTTCGACATCAACGTCTCCGCAATGCTCTCCTGCATCAACAGGCGTGAACCTGCGCAGCACACTTGTCCCTGGTTGAACCAGATTCCGTCGACGAGACCTTCGACCGCACTGTCCAGGTCCGCGTCTTCGAAGACGATGAACGGCGACTTGCCTCCGAGTTCAAGCGAAAGACGTTTGTGGCTTGTCGCGGTTGCGCTCCGGATGGCGCGTCCAACTTCGGTCGATCCAGTGAACGCAATCTTGTCGACATCGGGATGCTTTACGAGCGCCTCGCCGGTTGAGCCGTCTCCGGTCACGATGTTCACGATTCCCGCAGGCAATCCCGCCTCCTGACAGAGCTCGGCAAAAGCAAGCGCCGACAGCGGAGTAAACTCGGCGGGCTTCAGCACCACCGTGTTTCCCGTTGCCAGCGCCGGCGCGATTTTCCATGCCAGCATCAGAAGCGGAAAATTCCACGGGATGATCTGACCCACGACTCCGCAAGGTTCGTAGCCGGCAAACTCCTGCTCGAGCAATTGCGCCCAGCCGGCGTGGTAGTAGAAATGCCGGGCGACGAGAGGAATATCAATATCGCGGCTCTCACGAATGGGCTTGCCGTTGTCCATCGTTTCGAGAACTGCGAGAAGCCGAGAGTGCTTTTGCACGAGCCGCGCGAGCGCGTAGAGATAGCGTGCGCGGGCATGTGGAGTCAGGCCGCGCCACTTGGGGGAAGCGGCACGCGCGGCCCCTACAGCAGCATCGATATCAGCTGCACCGCCTTGGGCGACCTGAGCTAACTTCTCGCCATTCGAAGGATCGAGCGTGTCGAAATAAGCCCCGGCTGCGGGGGCCTGCCACGCTCCGCCGATAAAGAGGCCGAAGCGACGCCCGTGGCGTTCCAGCCACGATTCCGCTTCTTTGGCATCCTCGGGAGCGGGCCCGTACTCCATGGTGACGAACTTTTCGGCAATGCTCATCGCACCTAACTCACTTGTTCTCGCTTACCGCAACCCTAAGTCCACGAACTTTAAGCAATCGGATGGCGATACTCAGCAGAATAGCGTCCGGTCGCTTGATGTTCCAACTGTCGCTCGATGTCCCCCAGCAACCCGCTCGCGCCGATGCGAAAAAGTTCTGCCCGCATCCATGACAGGCCGAGTTCTTCCTTCATCATGGCCAGCCAGTCGATCGACTGCTTCGCGGTGCGAATCCCACCGGCCGGCTTGAATCCAACTGCCATTCCGGTTTGTTGCGCGTATTCGCGAATGGCGCGCACCATGACCAGACTCACCGGAAGCGTGGCGTTCGTCGGTTCCTTGCCGGTCGAAGTCTTGATGAAGTCCGCGCCCGCCATCATGGCGACAAAACTGGCGCGCGCCACGTTGCGAAACGTCAGCAGATCGCCGGTGCCTAAGATGACCTTCATGTGGGCCTTACCACAAGCCTGCTTGAACGCCGCGACCTCATCGTAGAGGGCCTGCCAACGTCCGCCGAAAACGTGTCCGCGTGTGATCACGACGTCGATTTCATGGGCTCCCGCTTCCCCGGACCGGCGAATTTCTGCTAAGCGCTCGGCGAACGGCGAAAGCCCGGCGGGAAAACCGGTGGAAACGGCAGCGACATGAACGCCGCTACCTTCGAGAGCGTGCAGCGCGGTCTCGATGAAGGCGTGGTAAACGCAAACGGCGCCGACCTTCACGCCGAGTTCTTCGATTCCGAGTTTCTGAACTAAGTCGTGCTGAATCGGCTGTCGCGCTTTCGCACACAATCGCCGCACACGCTCGTCGGTATCGTCGCCGGAGAGCGTAGTCAGGTCCATGCAGGAAATAGCACGCAGAAGCCACGCGGCCTGCCATTCTTTCTTTACCGTGCGCCGGGCCACTTGCGTCTGGGCGCGCCGCTCCACGGCGCTGGTGTTGACCCGAACCTCCTGCACCCAATTGAGATCGAGAGGAATCCCGGAGTTGGAGAGAAGCGAGCGTCCCGCGAGCGTAGCGATGGTGTTAGAGGCGGGTGGCTCTCCGGATGTGACCGTTCTGCCTGACTTGGGCTCGAGGTTGGGATAGTAAGGATCGTCCGACATTCGAGATCTGCCTTCTATAGTTACTATCAAAACGCACGCTCGCGCTGCCTGGGACGCGAGCAGATTCCTTGATTTGCAATTGTACGGCAGGCAATCTTACAACGCGAATTCGATGCTTGGAGTATTCCCCGCAAAGCGATCGGTGAGAAGTAGACAGGAATTATCAGCCAGGGTTTACAATGGCGCTCGATTCGGCGTTCGAGACATCACCCAAATTATCGTGCCACAAAACGTATGCCCAAAAAGTCGGTCTCAGACAGTGTCCGTGAAAAGCTGGAGCAAGCGGCCGTCAAAGTGATGAAGAACGCCCATGCTCCGTATTCGAAGTTCCAGGTAGGAGCGGCCATCCTTTTGACGAACGGCAAAATGTTTTCTGGCTGCAACGTGGAGAATGCCTCCTATGGAATGACCAACTGCGCGGAACGAACCGCAATTTTTTCCGCGGTAGCTGCGTTGGGACCAAAAATTGAGATTCAGGCAGTCGCCGTCGCCAATGATCACGGAGTCGCATGCTCGCCTTGCGGGGCGTGCCGTCAGGTGATTTATGAGTTCGGTCCCGACGCGGTCATCTTCTTCCAAGGCGCGACCGGACCAAAGCAAGCGCACATTACGGAACTTCTCCCCGAAGGGTTTCGCTTACAGTGAGTCCCCCGACCTCCCTGCCGCAAGTATTTCGCGCGATCGATGTAATCCGCAAAAAGCGAGACGGTGTTGAACTGTCGAGGGATGAGATCGAGGGACTGGTCAAGGCATACACTCTCGGCACAATTCCCGACTACCAGGTGTCAGCCTGGCTCATGGCGGTTGTCCTGAAAGGCATGACACGCCCGGAGACCGCAGCACTGACGGATGCGATGCTGCACTCGGGCGAAGTACTGGATCTTTCGTCACTGTCGAGAAAGAAAGTCGATAAGCACTCCACGGGCGGTGTCGGCGACAAAACTTCTCTGGTGCTGGCTCCGCTGGCGGCCGCAGCAGGAATCGCTGTTCCCATGATCAGCGGGCGTGGTCTTGGACATACGGGAGGGACCCTCGACAAACTGGAAGCCATTCCCGGCTTCAATGTGAATCTTCCCGTGGTAGAGTTTCGGCGCGTCCTCGAAATCTGCGGCTGTGCCATGATTGGCCAGACCCCGGAAATTGCTCCTGCGGATCGCAAGCTTTATGCATTGCGTGACGTTACCGGCACAGTCGAGAGTCCGTATCTGATTTGCGCATCCATCATGAGCAAGAAACTCGCGGAAGGAATCGATGCGCTCCTGCTCGACGTCAAGACCGGATCTGGTGCCTTCATGAAGAGCGAGAAAGATGCCATCTTCCTCGCCGAGTTGATGGTTGAAACCGGCGAGCGAATGGGGAAACAGGTCGTCGCGCTCATCACCGATATGGATCAACCTCTCGGAAACAAGATCGGCAACGCGCTCGAAGTGGTCGAGGTTGTCGAGGTTTTGCGCGGCGAGGGTCCGGAAGATTTGCGCACACTGTGCCTGGAACTGGCGGGATGGATGTTGCATCTCGGAGGCATTTCTAGCACCGTTGCGCAGGGGAAACAGCACAGCGCCCGACTCATCTCGTCTGGCGCGGCGCTAGACAAATTCCGGCAGATGGTCGAACTGCAAGGAGGAGACGCGAGGTTCATTGACGATGCGAAATGCCTGCCTCAGGCGCAGCATACGATCGAGGTATCGAGTGCAACCGCCGGATATATCACTGCGATGCAATGCGAGCAAATCGGTACTGCCTGTGTGATTCTCGGTGGCGGGCGCGAGCGTAAGGAAGATTCCGTCGATCCTGCGGTGGGTATCGTTCTTCACAAGAAAGTTGCAGATCCAGTGGCCGCCGGCGAGCTGATCGCGACGATCTACTACAATGCGGAAGCGCAAGCGACACGGGCCCGGCAATTAATCGAGGCGAGTTGTGTTGTGACGCACGACCCGCCGTCGTCGACGAGGCCTCTGATCCACAAAGTCATCGGTAAGTCCGCGGAGAAACCCTGAATGGGACGATTCACCGGAATTCTTGGGCTGTTGACGATGCTCGGGTTCGCCTACGTTTTCTCCACGAACCGTCGCGCCATTCGTCTGAAAACCATCGCTTGGGGCTTGGGATTGCAATTCGTGTTCGCAGTCTTTGTGCTGAGAATCGATGCCGGGCGCATCGTATTTCAGAAAGCTGGGGACGTCGTAACCAGGCTTCTCGGATATGCTTACGCCGGATCCCACTTCGTCTTTGGCGACCTGGCCAAGCCGGGATCGCAGCTCGGATATTTCGCCTTTGGAGTCTTGCCCACCGTTATCTTCATCGCCGCCTTCTTCGCCGTGCTCTACCACTTCGGCATTATGCAAATCATCATCAGAATTTTTGCCTGGGTCATGACGCGCGTGATGGGCGCCAGTGGCGCCGAATCACTCAATGTTGCGGCCAGCATTTTTATGGGGCAGACCGAGGCGCCTCTGACCATCCGCCCCTTTCTGCCCGACCTCACCCGCTCGGAATTGATGACCGTGATGACCAGCGGCATGGCCCACGTGTCCGGCGGAATTATGGCTGCCTACATCGCCTTCGGCATTGACCCGAAACACCTCCTGAGTGCGGTTATCATGACCGCGCCGGGGACGCTGCTGATGGCAAAAATGTTAGTCCCGGAAACGGAGGAGGCGCGAACCGCCGGGCGAGTCGTCATGAGTGCCGAGGAAGAAAAAACCGAGAAGGAAGAAAATCTCCTCGGTGCAATTTCCCGGGGTACGACCGACGGTTTGCAATTAGCGCTCAACATCGCCGCTATGCTGATTTCGTTTCTGGCACTGATCGCGCTCACCAACGGCATTTTTGGCGGCATTCACCACCACATCGGCTGGTTTCCCGAGAGTCTGGAACAAATCTTCGGAGTCATATTTGCCCCCGTGGCGTGGGTGATTGGCATTCCCCGGCACGACTGCAGGATCATCGGCAACCTGCTCGGCACGCGCATGGTGTTGAACGAACTGGTAGCGTTCTCCATGCTGGGAGCACAGAAAGCGGCACTCGATCCTCGCTCGGTTACGATTGCCACGTTTGCCCTGTGCGGGTTCGCGAATCTCAGTTCCATCGGAATCCAGATCGGCGGTATCGGTGCGCTGGCGCCCAACAAGAGGGGCGAACTGGCTCGGCTCGGCGTTCGCGCGATGCTGGCGGGAACGATGGCGAACCTCATGTCAGCCTCAATTGCCGGTATGCTTCTTTAGATTGCGCATGTGTTGATTACTTTCCAAAAGGAGTTTCGTGAAACCATTCTGGCGTGTCTGTAGCACAATTCTGTTCGCGGTTCTCTGCTTTCTCCCGAGTGCCAGAGCTCTCGCCGAGCGTCGAGTCATCATCGATACCGACCCAGGCGTTGACGACGCCATGGCCATCTTGCTCGCTTTGAACTCGCCCGAACTGAAGATCGAAGCGCTCACCGTCGTGCCGGGGAATGTAGACAGCGCTCAGGGCCTTGAGAACGCGCTCAAGCTGGCGTCGCTAGCCGGGCGGTGCGACCTGCCTGTCGCGCGCGGAGCTCAGCATCCGCTCAATCAGAAGTTGATCACCGCCGAGTTCTGGCATGGCAAGAATGGATTGGCTGGGGTTGAATTGCCTGCGTCGAAGTGCAAAGCCGATTCGCGCTTCGGCCCTGATTTGATCATTGAACTGGTCCACAAATATCCGCACGAGGTTACGCTAATTCCTGTGGGTCCGCTGACCAACATTGCGCTGGCTGTGTCGAAAGACCCGTCGATTGTGCCCTTGGTGAAGGATATCGTAATCATGGGCGGCTCGATCAGCGGAGGAAATGTGAACGGGGCAGCCGAAGCAAATATCTACAATGATCCCGAAGCGGCGGCCATCGTATTCGACGCGGGCTGGATGGTTACGATGGTTGGGTCCGACGTGGGGGAGCGAACCTTAATCACTCGCAAATATTTGGCGGACTTGCAGTCGCTTCCGGGACCGCAGACTGACTTCATCGCGAAGTTGGCAGACTTCTACCTTACCCGTTCGGAGAAAAGCGGCTATGCGGGCGCGGCGATGTACGATCCCTTGGCCGTCGGGGCGGTTATCGACCCCACACTGGTAACCCTCAAAGACATGCACGTGGATGTTGAAACGAAGGGCGAATTCACTCGCGGCGAGACCGTAGCCAATCGCAGGGGATCGGACGAGAACAACGTGCTGCATGGCGATCACTATGAGATCGAGGGGACCATCGACTTAAAGCCAAATGCCCGAGTCTGTCTCGCCTCGGATGCCGACCGATTCCTGCAGCTCTTTACTAGCCGGATCAAAGGTAAATAGATTGACTTACGCGTCAGCCGTTTGCACGCGCAACCTGCAGGATTGCCAACCCATAGAAAACGAACATCAGAGCAAGATAAAGTTTGGCGCGAGATCCTGAGCCGGCGAACTCTTTCCAAGCTAGAACTCCCCACAGCGCCGCGACCATGGGTGCTGACTGGCCGATGGCGTAGGAGATCGCCTGCCCCGTCAGCTTGCCCGCGGTCAAATTGAGAACCGTACCCGCTCCCCAGATCACTCCGCCCAGCAGTCCGAGCAGATGGCCCGACGTCGGGCCGCCCAAAAATCCTTTCAGGCTTACGGGTTCGCCCACGATGGGATGCTTCATGAAATACAAGTTCCAAACAAAGCACGACAGCAGTGCCCCAAACGTCAGAAATACGGTGCCGCTGTACGGAGTGAGCGGATTTCCGCGAGTCATCGCGTAGGTCGAGAAGGGACTCCACAAACCCATCAGCGTTCCCGAAACCACGCACAGGATGATGCTCTTGCGCGAAGTTCCGCTGCCCGCACGCTTCAGGTTGCCGTAGGCTTTGCCGTCGAGAATCACCGCGATCAGCGCGCAGGCCACGCCCGACGCCAGCAGCATGGCGTTGCCCTGCGGTTGCAGGATGTAGTTCAGCACGACCCCGACCACCAGGGCGATTCCAATCGAAACCGGAAACGCGACTGCCAGCCCCGCCATGTCAATCGCAGCCACCAGCAACAGATTCGCCAGATTAAAAATTGCTCCGCCCACCATGGCCGAAGCCATGTTCGTCGTGCCCGCGGTCTTCACGTTATTCACGAAGCTCGTGGCGTCGCGACCACTGCTACCCATGGTGAAGGCGAGGATGAGAGAAATCAAAAAGATTCCGATCGCGTAGTCCCAATAAAAGAGTTCGAAACGATAATTCTTGACGCCCTTGTACGTGTTTGCCCAGGAACCCCAGCAGATCGCGCTCGTGATCATCATTAACAGCGCGATCGTCAGACTCGGCGGCGTGAACATTCGTGCTCTCCCTCCTTTGGGAAGTGTGAACTGTACTCTTCTTTGCGGCGAGCCACAAGACCGACGCTGCGACGTGAACGTATTGTGATCGTCTGCTATGCTAACCCGCGTGCCTCGCGAGTTTCTGATTGACACCGACACGGCGTCGGATGATGCCATCGCGCTGATCATGGCTTTGCGTGCTCCCGATGTGCAGGTGGCCGCGATCACCGTCGTCGCTGGCAACGTGCCGGTGCATCAGGCAACACGCAACGCTCTCTCCACGGTCGAACTCTGCAACGCAAATGTTCCCGTCTACTCGGGGGCAGAGAAACCTCTGCTACGTCCTTATCAAAACGCGACCTGGTTTCACGGTCGCGATGGCCTGGGGGACCACAACTATCCCGCGCCGAAACAATCTGCCGCCGGATCGCATGCCGTCGACGCTATCATCAAGACGATCGCGAAAAATCCTGGACTTGTTCTGGTTACGCTAGGCCCTCTGACCAACATCGCTCTGGCGCTATCCAAAAAACCCTCGATCGCGACCAGCGTCAGCCGCTGCGTCGTGATGGGCGGAGCGCCATGCTGCGTGGGCAACGTGACGCCGGCGGCAGAGTACAACATCTGGGTCGATCCGGAGGCAGCGCGCATCGTCATGCGCAGTGGCCTTCCCATAGAGCTCATCGGATGGCAACTTTCCCGCGGAGATGCGGTCGTTGGCGAGACCGAGATCACCCACATTCAGGGATTAAACACCAGCCTCGCCCGCTTTGCGGTCGAGTCGAACAGTCACGCGCGGCAAGCCTACAAGATTCAAACCGGCGAGGATGGACTCTGCCTTCCCGACCCGGTGGCGATGTGCATCGCTTTGGACCCCACGGTTGGAACCGAATGGAGCGACCACCATGTGGAGGTGGAAACGCAAGGCGAATTGACACGCGGGATGACCGTGGTCGATCGCTTGAACGTCGCGGGAGATGAGCGCAATCGCGCGCTGTGGGAACCTATGTTCCAGGTCCCGAAGGCAAAAGTGTGCTGGAGCATCGATAGCAACCGTTGGAAAACAGCGCTCTACGCGGCGCTTCGCTAGAGACTCTCTAGTCGTTCAGCTGTGCATAGGTCGCGCGTCGTAAGAATTCTCCTTGCCCCGCTCGTCCCAGGAATTTGTCTCCTTCCACAACAACCCGCCCTCGCGAAAGAACAACATCGGCCATGCCGGTGACCTCGATCCCCTCGAACATCGAATAATCGACTCGCATGTGGTGCGTCTTAGCGCTGATCGTGTGCTTGCGCTTCGGATCAAAAATCACCAGGTCCGCATCGCTGCCCACCGCGATCGTCCCCTTGCGCGGATACAGCCCAAACAGCTTGGCCGGAGCAGTGGCGGTTAATTCCACAAAACGGTTTGCACTGAATCGGCCGCTCGCCACCCCGCCAGAGTAGATCAAGCTCATGCGATGCTCAACGCCCGGTCCTCCATTGGGGATTTTCGTGAAATCATCACGGCCCATTTCTTTTTGTTCTTTGAAGCAAAACGGACAATGATCAGTGGACACAACTTGCAGATGATCGTGCTTGAGCCCATTCCAAAGCTTTTCTTGATGCCATTTCTCGCGCAGCGGGGGCGTGAAAACGTATTTCGCTCCTTCAAAGCCCGGCGCATCCATGTTCTCGAGAGAAAGGTACAGATATTGCGGGCAGGTCTCGGCATAGACGGGAAGTCCCCGATCACGCGCTTCTCGGATTTTTTCGAGGGCATCATTGCAACTCAAGTGGACGATGTAAATCGGCGCGCCCGCCATCTCCGCCAAGGCAATAGCGCGCCCAACGGCTTCGGCCTCTGCCGTCGTAGGGCGAGTCAAGGCGTGATATTTCGGCGCGCGTTTGCCCTCGGCAAGGGCTTGCTGCACGATGACGTCAATCGCGCTGCCATTCTCAGCGTGCATGCAGACCAACCCGCCATTGTTCGACGTGGTTTGAAGAGCTTTGAAAATGCTGCCATCGTCGAGCATGAAAACGCCCGGATAGGCCATGAATAGCTTGAAACTGGTTACGCCTTCGTGCACCAGATCGTTCATCTCCGAAAGTTGTCCGCCCGAAACGTCGGTCACGATGCAATGAAAGGCGTAATCGCAGGTAGCTTTGCTCGACGCTTTGTGCATCCAGGTGTCGAAAGCCTGCCGCAACGGCTGACCTTTGTACTGAATCGCGAAGTCGATCAGTGTGGTCGTGCCTCCAAACGCAGCCGCTCGTGTACCGGTTTCGAAATCGTCAGCACTGGTTGTCCCGCCGAAGGGCATATCAAGATGCGTGTGAACATCAATGCCTCCAGGGAGCACGAGTTTGCCAGAGGCGTCCAGAATCTTGGTGGCGTTCTGGGCGGGAAGATCAGTGCCCAAGGCGGTCACCTTGCCGTTTGCAATGGCGACGTCGGCCTTGTAGGTGTCGGTTGCGGTCACTACCGAACCGTTCTTGATGATCGTGTCAAAACCCATCGGAATCCTCTGGTGCGGGATGCAAAAAAGAATTCTATGCTACACTGCCGCACTTTAGTTGTTCATAGTAAGTTCCGTATAAGATCTTCTATCCGAAGGGACGGGCCATGCAATTCGGCATCACACTGAAGCCTGACATTTCGATCGAGCGCATCGTGGGACTCACGCGGCAGGCGGAGGCTGCCGGATTTGAATATGGCTGGATTTTCGACTCTCACGTTTTGTGGAAGGAGCCCTATCCTCTGCTGACTCTGATGGCGACGAATACGCAGCGGATGCGTTTGGGCACCTGTGTGACGAATCCCGCTACTCGTGATCTCACCGTGACGGCCAGTCTCTTCGCAACTCTCAATCTGATTTCCGGTGGGCGCATGGAACTCGGCATCGGCCGCGGCGACAGTTCCCGGCGCGTGATGGGCAAGAAACCCGTCAGTTGGTCACAACTGGAGACCGCGGTTCAGGAATTCCGCGACCTTACTTCCGGCAAAGAAGTTCAGCACGACGGCCAGCCCACTCGCCTCAGCTGGGCGAAGGATTCTCCGCGAGTTTGGATCGCAGGATACGGACCGAAGGTTCTCGACATGGCTGGCCGAATCGCGGACGGAATCATTTTGCAGTTTGCCGATCCGGCCTTGATCGCCTGGTGCATGGGTTTCGTGAAGCAGGGCGCTCGCGCCGCGGGACGCGATCTGAGCCGGATCGAGGTAATGGCGGCTGCTCCTGCGTGGGTTTCGAATGACTTGAATGTTGCTCGCGAACGAGTACGCTGGTTCCCCGCCTTGGTGTCAAACCACGTGATGGACCTGATCAGGCAATACAAGCCCGAAGATCTCCCTCCGGCGCTGACTTCGTTTGTGCAGGATCGTGGCCACTACGACTACCAGCACCATTGCGAGGTCGCGAGCGATAACGCCGATTTTGTGTCGGATGAGGTCGTAGACCGCTTTTGCCTGGTGGGTCCGGCTGAAGCTCACCGCAAGAAGTTGAAAGAGCTGGCCGATGTCGGCGTCACCCAGTTCAATCTTTATTTAATGTGCGGCGATGAAGAAGACACGCTGAACATTTACCAGAAAGACGTACTACCGGCAGTCCTGAAATCACGAAAAACATAGCGGCGCGTTACGCGGCTTTCGGGGCGGCAAGCTCACCCTCCCGCTGGAACTTCATCATCGCGGAATAGGCCAGAAACGACACGGCGAATCCGACGAACCAGGAATAGTCATAGAGCGCACGGATCGACGGAACCGCAAGCCCCGCGAGTGCGGTCCCCGCTCCCAGTGCCAGTGCGATCACCGCGCGCCAGTTGAAGCCGCGTGAATACTCATAGAGCCCGCCGCGAAGATATAGGTCGTCAACCTCGAGCACCCGCTTCCGGATTAAGAAGTAATCGCAAATCATGATTCCAGCGACCGGCCCCAGAAACGCCGCATATCCGCCCAGCCAGCCCAGGATAAATGTTCTGTAATCGGACATCAGCTTCCACGGCATGAGCGCGATCCCCATGAAGCAGGTAATGATGCCTCCGGTTCGGAAGTTGATTTTGCGAGGCCACAGGTTGGAGAAATCGTTCGCTGGCGAAACCACATTGGCTCCGATGTTGACGTTAAGGGTGGCCAGCAGAATCGCGACCAGAGATATCACGACCGCCACCGGCGAATGAAACCGGCTCAGCAGTTGCACCGGATCCCAGATCGCAGTTCCGTAGATGACCACCGTGGCCGACGTCACGACGATTCCGACGAAGGCGTAGAGCGTCATCGTCGTAGGCAATGCCAACGCCTGCCCAATCATCTGCTCTCGCTGGTTGCGGGCGAAGCGCGTGAAGTCGGGAATGTTGAGTGAAACCGTAGCCCAGAAACCAACGGTACCGTTCAGCGCGGGGATCAGGAACTTCAGGAAGTCGGGAAAATTGCTAAACCGCGAAGGCAGGGAAAACATAGGACCGAAACCACCTGCCGCATGATAGGCCCAACCCAATAGAAGCAATCCAACCCCCAGCAAGATCGGCGCACTGATGCCTTGCAGCAGCCGGATGTACTCGATCCCCTTCAAAACAACCGCGAGATTGATCAGCCAAAACACCAAAAAGCAAATCGCCGGGCCGTAGGGAAAGTTCTTCCATCCCGGAGCAAGCGTTGCCAGCAAAGTGCTAATGGCTTCGCCGCCGATCCAGGCTTGAATACCGAACCACCCGCAAGCGACCAGGGCACGCAACACGGCAGCCACGTTTGCGCCCAACACTCCGAACGAAGCGCGAGCCAGAACCGGGAAGGGAATTCCGTACTTCGCCCCAGGATGCGAATTGAGCAGCATGGGTGCCAGCACAATTACGTTGCCCAGGAAGATGGTCGCGACCGCCTGCTTCCAGTTCATTCCGCCCTGAATCAAACTGGCCGCCAACATGTAGGTCAGGATATTCACCGACATCGATATCCATAACGCGGCGAAGTTGTAGGTTCCCCAGCGCCGACGCTCGGCGCTGGCCGGCGCAAGGTCTTCGTTGTAAAGAGAACTTGATTCGATTCGCGAGTGGCGTTCGGAGGAGTCCGGGGTCGTCATGGGCGTCTTGGTTCCGGGGTCAGTGATCCGCTTTTTCAGTCAGCCGCGGCAGAGGCTCCGCTCTGAGTGGTTATCAGGCCATAGGTCTCGGGGCGGCGGTCGCGGAAGAACTGCCAAACTTTTCGAACTTCAGCGATCATGTCCAAGTCGAGATCCGCGACCACCACTTCATCTTTATCGCGGCTGGCCTGAGCGATGATCTTGCCCCGGGGATTGCAGAAATAGCTCTTGCCGTAAAATTCGCCGATACTCCACGGCTTCTCTGTTCCCACGCGGTTGATCGCTCCCACAAAATATCCGTTCGCCACGGCGTGAGCAGGTTGTTCCAACTCCCACAAGTATTCCGACAAACCCGCCACCGTAGCGGACGGATTAAACACGATCTCGGCGCCATTCAATCCGAGAATGCGCGCACCCTCCGGGAAATGTCGGTCGTAGCAGATGTAAACTCCCACGCGCGCATACTTCGTTTCAAAGACCGGATAACCAAGATCGCCCGGAGTAAAGTAAAACTTCTCCCAAAATCCAGGATGGCAATGCGGCAGGTGATGTTTGCGGTACTTGCCCAGATAGCGGCCGTCGGCGTCGATGACGGCCGCCGTGTTGAAGTAGACCCCCGGCATCTGCTCTTCGTAAACCGGAACAACCATCACCATGCGATGCTTGGCCGCGACCTTCTGCATCAGTCGCGTTGTCGGTCCGTCGGGTACGCGTTCGGTCAGGTCGTACCAACGTGCATTCTGTTCCGCACAAAAATACGGCCCATAAAAAAGCTCTTGCAGACACAGGATCTGCGCTTTCTTGCGCGCGGCCTGCTCGATCAGCTTCAAGTGTTTGTCGATCATCGCCTTCCTGATCTGCGCGAGGGGGCGCTCGGTCGAAAGGGCGTTGCTCGCTTGGATCAAGGCACAGCGGACATTACGGGGCATGGGGCCTCCACGAATCTCAAATCTGCAGGATTGTCAACAATCAATGTTAGCTATCAAGGAACGAAACTATAGCAGAAAGTTCGATCGCTTCCTCGGCGACAAATCATCGGGCGGTTGACGAACTCGAGCGACGAATTGACACAGTCTGCGCGCGCTGAATAGACTCGGCGTTCTCGACCTTTCGGAGTCCGACAACCACTATGGCAAAGCGGCCGCGAATTGCAGTAGTAGGCAGCGCCAATATTGACCTCACGACCTTCACGAATCAGTTCCCGAAGCCGGGCGAAACCATCTTTGGGCAGAGCTTCGATCTCGGTTTCGGAGGCAAGGGCGCGAACCAGGCCGTAGCGGCACGTCTGTGTGGCGCAGAGGTCTTCATGGTGGCGCGCGTAGGAAGCGACCTCTTCGGTCCCGCGACCATTGAAAATTTCAAGAACCTGGGAATTGATACGTCCCATGTAAAGCAAATCCCAGGAATGTCGAGTGGCGTCGCGCCCATCTTCGTCGAGCCCAACGGGCAGAACCGAATCCTGGTCGTAAAAGGCGCGAACGATGCGCTGAAACCGGCCGACGTTGATGCCGCCGCTGAAACCTTGAAGTCCGCCGACTGCGTCGTTCTTCAATTCGAGATCCCAGTGGAGACGGTCTATTACACAATGCAATTTGCGCGCAAACATGGAATCCAATGTATCCTCAATCCTGCACCTGCACAGCCAGTCGACTTGAGCGCGCTAAAAGGCCTCGACTACTTCGTTCCCAACGAGAGCGAGGCGGAAACCATTACCGGGTGCCCGGTGAAGAATGTCGGCGATGCCACAAAATGCGCCGAGAAACTGTTGGGCAGCGGCATTCGAGGTGTGATTATCACCTTGGGAGCGAATGGATCTCTCCTCGCTAGCGGCGACGAAAGTGAACACATGCCGCCCTTCTCCGTCCAGAGTCTTGACAGTTCAGGGGCTGGCGACGCTTTCATCGGGAGCTTTGCCGTTTTTCTTGCTGAGGGAGTCTCCGAAAAGGAAGCTGTTCGGCGCGCAAACCTCTACGCTGCCTTGTCCACGACCGGAGTAGGGACGCAGAAATCGTTTTATGACCGCGCTCGCTTTGACATTGAATGGCGCGCGCGATCCTGAAACCTTGCCCGCTTTCGGATGGCACAGATTTTTGCATCGGCCCATGCGAAAGAATGATGTCAGTGATCTCTGTCGACTACGAAAATTCTTGACTTAGCGGCAGGTGGCAATTTATAAGCGCTGTCTAAGTCCCCGTCCTCCCAACTTCAACGAAGCGGGAGGTTTCTTATCGCCGTGCCACCTCCGAAAGGGGTTCCAGGAATGTCGAGCCAGAAGATCCGTCTCGCAGTGTTTCTTTGTGCGTTGGTATGCATGTCGAGTTCGCTCCTTGAGGCTCAGGCAACCGGAAGTTTTTCGGGCACTGTTGCCGACAAAGCAGGCGCGGTGATTTCCGGGGCAAACGTGAAGATCACCTCCGAAGCCACCGGCCTTACGCGCGAAGCCAAAACCGACGATTCCGGCCACTATCTCATCCCGCTCCTTCCGGTTGCGTTTTACACGATTCAGGTCGGCGCCCAGGGCTTCGGAACGGTGCAGCAGAGAGAGATCCGCCTGCAACTCGATGAACACCGCGAACTGGATTTCACGCTCCAGCCCGCCTCGGTCAGCACCAGCGTCGATGTGAACGCGACCGAGGTTGCTGTCGAGACGTCGACTCCAGCGCTCGGTCAGGTCATCACTGCCGAGCAGGTCGCCGACCTTCCCTTGAATGGACGGAATTTTGTGCAGCTGGCGACCCTGACGCCAGGCACAACGCAGTCGACCAATCCGAACAGCTTCTTTACGAGCGCTGCGAGTAGTGAAGCTGCCACGCGAGGAGCATTTTCGCTTTCCGTGGGGGGGTCTCGGGAACAAAGCACGGACTGGCTGCTCGACGGGAATGACAACAACCAGTTGGATGAAGGCGGAATCGCAATTTTCTCGGACATCGACGCGATCCAGGAATTCAAGGTCTTGACCTATAACTACTCCGCCGAATACGGCGAGCGGGCTGGGCCGACAGTCTTGGTGACGACCAAGTCCGGATCCAACCTATACCACGGATCGGTGTTCGAATTTTTCCGCAATACCAAGCTGGATGCCGCCAGCCGTTTTGCAACGTCGGTTGAAAAATTCAATCTCAATCAGTTTGGCGGTTCGTTCGGCGGGCCGATCAAGAAGGATAAGACGTTCTTCTTTCTTGATTATCAGGCGAAGATGCAGCGCCGTGGAGTCCCGTTCACGGGATTTGTTCCAACCACCGGGATGACGACTCCCGATGCCAATGGCAATTACGATTTTAGCGGCGCGGCTACGGTACTGAATGGCAAGCAACTGATCAACCCCTATACTCCGAAACAGATTCTTCCCGGGCAAGGGCCCACTCCGGTCCCTGTTCCTTTTCAATGCAACATCGCTACGGGATCTCCGGAGACGCCGGTCAGTGGAAGTCAGCCCTTTGTCCTCGGAGTGACTCAGGCCTGTACCACAATTCCAGGCGCTGTGGTCAGTCCTGTCGGCGCGAGAGTTCTTCAGCTCTATCCCACTCCCAACGTCCTGAACGCTGTGGGTTACAACTACATCAACGAGCCTGTGCGGAAACTGAATGAAGGCACGTGGGATATCCGGCTCGATCACAACATCTCCAGCAAGGACTCCGTCTTTGGGCGCTTCAGCTACGATCAGGCGACGAACTTTGTGCCCGGTGGCTCGCCCACTTGGACGGAACAGAATGCCTTCGGTAGCAACCAATTTATCGACAACCACGGTCGCAATGCCGCCTTGTCGGAAACGCACGTGTTCTCTGCGAACACCATCAACCAGGTCACTGTCGGCTACAACCGCATCTTCAACCACATCCTCTCTTTCGGCACGGGCACTTGTGAAGCTGCCCTTATCGGAATTCCCGGCGCGGACTTGGGATCGAAGTGCGATTCGACCACGGGTTACCCCGCAAGCCTGAATCAATCCAACAAGGACTGTATCAGCTGCGGAATGACATCCTTTCTGATGTCGAACTATTTCGCGATTGGCGATCGAGGGTTTGCGCCGTACCAGGGCGGAACCAACGTTTATTCGATTTCTGACACGCTAGATCTCGTCCGCGGAAGGCACAATATCCGCTTCGGCGCGACATTTCGCGCGAGCCAGATGAACGTGAGAAACAACGCATTTCAGGACGGGTTTGTCGTCGAGAATGCGGCGCTGACGGGGGATGACGCTGCTGACTTGCTGCTGGGCAGTACGGGCGTCTTCGCGGCCCACGATCAGACGTTCTTAGGTGGCACGACCGGGCGGCGCTGGAAGTTGTTTCGTCCTTTCGTGCAAGACGACTGGAGGGTGACGAATAGTCTGACCGTCAACCTAGGTGTGGCGTGGGCTTTCGTGACGCCCACGACCGAGGTGCAAAACCGTCAGGCGAACTTCGATATCCAGACGCTGAAGTGGTACGTGCCGAAGGGCAGCCCCACTTTAGGCAGTTGCGCCGTCTGTGTGCCAACCGACGGTCGAGCCGGCATTCAATTCGATAAAACAGCGATTGAGCCGCGGATTGGATTGAGTTGGAAGGTCATGGGGAGCGACAAGACTGTAATCCGCGCTGGATACGGCATTCTGCACGATTCCTCCTGGAACCAGGGCGGGCAAGGCTTATGGCAGAACCCGCCGTACTATGCTGAGGTGGACCCCTGCCCGAGCAACTTCTGTCTTGGATACAACACCGCGTTTGGCTCGCTGTCCGGAGGCTTCCTAGTTGACTCTTCCACTGCTGGGAGCACTCCTGTCGCCGGTGGCGCCGTTCTGACCTCGCCTGTCAATCCTGCTAATTACACCGGCACCATTCAGTCCATGAATCGCAACTTCCGGCAGGGCTTGGTTCAGCAGTTCAACTTGAATGTGGAGCGGCAACTGCCAGGGAACGTTGTCTTGACGGCCGGATATGCAGGTACACGCAGCACTCGCATTCTGGTGGGCCAATCGAATGAGAATTTAAGTTCTCCGAGCGCGTGCGGCTTAGTCGCTGGCTACACCGTTGGATGTGGCTTCAAATCCTATCCTTATGCGGCACCGTTTCAGCAGGTCGCTGCTAACAACAGCGTGGGAAGGGCTCGTTACGACTCGCTGGAAGTAAAGGCCGAAACCAAGAGCACACGCCACGGTCTTTATGCACTGCTGGGCTATACCTGGTCGCGAACATTCGACTCCGGCATGCCCGACGGTCTGGGTACGAACCCCGGTGCCTTGTACTATCCTTTGCCAGGGTATCAGAAGCTTGATTGGGGCCTGTCGGAGCTCAATCTGAACGACAACTTCACCGCCAGTATCTTGTATGACCTGCCATTTGGCAAAGGCAAACACTTCGGCAGTGACTGGAGCGGTGCCACCAATGCCGTTTTAGGAAACTGGCAATTGGATGTCATCGAGCATGCCACGTCCGGATTCCCATTGTTTGTCGTCGATAGCGGAGACGGATCGGGAGTGTTCTTCTCCTATAACGGAAACACTTTCCAGCGTCCAAACCAAGTCGGCGATCCCAACAAAGCAGGGCCCGAGCCTGGTGGTACAAACTGCCCAACTCAGATCCATACCGTCCAGCACTGGTTTAATCCGTGCGCGTTCGAGCAAGCGCCCACCGGGGAACTTGGCACCTCTGCCCGGGCTCCAGTCTACGGTCCTCGCTTCGTAAACACAGATTTCTCCATCATTAAAGATTTTCCGCTTTCCTTCCGGGAAGGCATGAACCTGCAGTTCCGAGCGGAATTCTTCAACCTCTTCAACCACCCGCAGTTCTACTTGGGTGGAGCGGGAGGCAGCGGCGAGCAAGATATCAATGCTTCGTCGACATTCGGCGTCGTCAACAACACGGTGAACAACGCGCGCTTGATTCAGTTCGCTCTCAAGCTCAGGTTCTAGAGGTTCGGGCCCTGGGTATCTTCACTTTCGGGCAGACGGGCAACGCCCGTTCTGCCCTTAAATTTTGTTGGAGCAGAGTCAGCGGAGGAATCATGCGATCGCACATACAGAACCTCTTAACCGCACTCGCGTTTGCTATTTTGCTTTCAACCTCCGTCTTCGCTCAGAAAATCAAAATCATCGTCGACCAGGACGCACGTGGGCCCGGTACCAGCGACCAGCAGGCGATTCTCGTCTTCCTCCAGTCGGAGAAATTTGAGGTCCTCGGTATTACGACGGTCAGCGGCGATCAGTGGGTGAAAGAAGAAACGCAGCATGTGCTCCGCCTGCTGGAGATTGCGGGCCGCACGGATGTTCCGGTATATCAGGGCGCGGAGTTTCCCCTGCTGAATTCCAAAGAGGAATCCGAGCGCTGGGAATCCCTCTACGGAAAATTCGAGTACAAGGGCTGCTGGACCGACAAGTTTGAGGCCAATCGCTCGACGGTCTACGAAGAACCTTATCACCCACCCAATGTGGTTCCTCCCATGCGCGAAGGCGAGCCCCACATGGAAGCCCAACGCGGCACGGCTGCGGAATTCATCGTACAGATGGTGCACCGGTATCCAGGTGAGATCGTACTTTGGGCGGGAGGTCCGCTCACCAACTACGCCCTCGCGTTGAAACTAGATCCTTCGGTTGCGTCGCTGGCCAAAGAGTTCGTGTTAATGGGCGGCGGCCTCTACGCCGACAAAGGTGCGATTGACACCGGTGCAATCGATGCCCGACGGGAATTCAACTGGTGGTTCGATCCCGAGGCGGCGCGGATCGTTCTGCGCGCTCCGTGGAAGAAGATGACGGTTACGCCTATCGATATTTCGGTAAAGACGCGTTACACGCTGGAAATGAAGGCTATGATCGGAAAGGGCGGCACGCCCATAACCCAATATCTCGATAAGTATTCTCTCCCTGGCTACATGTGGGATGAGATCGCAGGCGTAGCTTTGATCGATCCCTCCATTATCACCGGCCAGAAAAAGCTCTACATGGATATCGACATCGATCACGGAGCCAGCTACGGCAAGACCCTTTTCTGGGATGCCTCGGCTCCTGTCCCTCCGTACGAACGGCTGGCGAATGTGCAATTCGACATCGACGCCGAGAAGTTCTACAAGATCTACACCGATTTGATGGCCCGTCCGTTGGGCAAGAAATGAAACATAAATTTTTCCTAACCGCAGCGTTTTTGCTGTTCCTTAGTGCCGTTGGCTCTGCCCAGGCGCGCCGCAAAGTCATCATCAACGAAGATTGCTCCGGCCCCGGCGGCAGCAACATGCAGGCGCTTCTGGTCATGATTCAATCTCCCGAGGTCGAGGTCTTAGGCATAACCGTGGCCAGCGGAGATCAGTGGCGCGATGAAGAAGTGGCTCACACCCTGCGCCTGCTCGAAATCATTGGCCGCACCGACATTCCCGTCGTGCCCGGCGCCGCCTACCCGCTAGTCCGCACCCGCGCCGAAGCCCAGCTGTGGCAGCAAGAGTACGGCAAAGTCGCCTACGCGGGTGCATGGGATGAGCGTTGGTGGCATGAGGCATCTGTAGTTCCTCCACTTCCCGAAGGGCAACCCAGAACCAAACCTGCAGACGAGGATGCGGTTCATTTCCTGATTCGGATGGTCCATAAGTATCCGCACCAGGTGACGATCTACGAGGGAGCACCGATGACCAATCTGGCGCTCGCGATTTCACTCGACCCAGGTTTCTCGGAACTGGCACAGGAACTCGTTTTCATGGGAGGTGGCCTGAGCCCGCAATCGGACAATCCCGAATACCTGAATAATCCTCGCCACGAGTTCAATTTCTGGTTCGATCCCGAAGCGGCGGAAATTGTCCTGCGCGCTCCGTGGAAAAAGATCGTCTGCACTCCCACCGACATTTCCATCAAGACCCACATGACGGCTGCTCTGGTGGCGCACATGGAAGCCAGCGGAACTGTGCTAGCGCGCTACCTCGCCAAATTCGCCACGCTCACGCCCGGCTCTGACATCATGTGGGACGAACTGGCCGCCGCCGCGTGGATTGATCCGTCCCTGATTACCAAGCGAGAAACCCGTTACATGGGCGTGGACTTAGACCAGGGCGCCGGGTACGGGAATACACTCACGTGGGCAACGAAATCTAGCCTTAGGCCCGCCGCGTCGCCGGTCGAAATTGAGCTCGATCTCGACACCGGCAAGTTCTATCGGATGTTCGCCGCCTTGATGACATCTCCCACGCCCGCTCATAAATCGAGGCCATCGCCCTAGCTTCGCAGTAGCGAACGGCATACAATACTGGATTACGAGTTTCCGAATATGTCTCCCACTCCAGACGATCTCACCACCGTAAAAGACGACATGATAGCCTTTATTGAAGGCCACGGCATGCGCCGCTTCCACGGCTACGTCGACTTTGACGAGGTGCAATGCGTCATGTGGGAGATGGGCGGCAATCCTGACGGCTGGAAGGATTTCGTGGAATTGGCCAAGGCCGCGGCGGCCCCGTTCTTGACCATGCATTCCTGGACGCTCGAGCGCACCGAACTGGATGAGATGGTGCAGCGCCTGACCAACTCCGAGTTCACTGACGGGGACGACGTGGAAGATGCCCGCTGGCTTCGTGCCCACGTCGGCAGAGTAGGATTCTTGCAGCTAGGCTGGGCCTACCAGGGATCGATGTTCCTCTGCGAGGTCAGCACCGAGTGGTACGAGCGTTACCAGCATCTCCTCGAGGTTTCCGACGAGTTCGGGGGCCTCACCATGGATGAGCCCGACCAGGACGAAGAAAATTAGTACCCATCCTAGGTGTAGGCCGGGTCTTTGACCCGCCGGGCCGAGCGAAGCTCGGCAATCTCGCGGATCTCACCACCCTCTAACCTTCCTCCAAGTAGTAAACTGCTCCATCACCCCCATGCGCTGGATCCAAAAACCGATCGATCACCCTCTGGTCGCACCCCTGATCGATGGCCTGCGGTCGAACCCCGCGCTGCGTGGTGTCTCAGGCTACATCCTCGCACCACTGCTCGTGCGCCGCGGCATCACCGATGCCGACTCCGCCGCGACGTTTCTATCGCCATCCCTTTCCCATCTCCACGCTCCGGAACGCATGAGCGGTTTGCGCCTGGCTGTCGATCGCATCGACGCCGCCATCGAACGCAAAGAGCCGATGCTGATCTATGGCGACTATGACGTGGACGGTACCATGGCGGTCATCATTCTGAAGACTGCAATCGAACTCTGCGGAGGCTCCGCCGACTTTCACGTGCCGCACCGCATTCGCGAAGGCTACGACATGCGCGACGATGTCATCGAGCGCGCCGCTGCCTCCGGCATTCGCCTGATCGTCAGCGTCGATATGGGCATCCGCGCTTTCGCGCCCGCGGAAACCGCCCAACGCCTTGGCGTCGATTTGATCGTTACCGACCATCACCTTCCCGGTCCCGATGGCGTCCCGAACGCGCTCGCCGTCGTCAATCCCAATCAAAACGGTTGCGAGTATCCCTACAAGCAGCTCTGCGGCGCCGGCGTCGCCTTCAAGTTGGCGCAAGGCCTGATGCAACGTCGTCTCGACGCCGGCGTTCAAAACAAGTTGCTGATGTCGTTTATGAAAGTTGTGGCCATTGCTACCATCGCCGACGCCGTGCCCTTGACCGGAGAGAATCGCGTTTTCGCCTCGCTCGGATTGGACGCGCTCCGCAAGGCGGTGAACCCCGGCCTCAAGGCGTTGTTGGAGGTCGCCCAGGTTTCTGCCAAACGTCCGCCAACTTCCGGAGAAGTCGGTTTTCGCATTGCACCCCGCATTAACGCCGCCGGTCGCATGGATGTCGCCCGCGATGTGGTCGAACTATTCAGCGTCAAAGACGTGGCGCGCGCCCGGGAACTGGCCGCAAAGCTCGATCATCTCAACTCCGATCGACAGGAAGAGGAACGAAGAATCCTGCGGTCGGTGGAAGAACGATTCTCAGGGGATCCGGCGCTTTCCGATGCGTACTGCATTGTCATCGACGGTGAAGGCTGGCATCGAGGCGTCATCGGCATCACCGCGACGCGAATCGTGGAACGCTACAACCGTCCGACGGTCGTGATTTCGCGCGACGGCGCTGAGGCGTTCGGTTCCGGCCGCTCGATTCGCTCCTTCCATCTTTTGGAGGCCATTGAATCCTGCAGCACTCTTTTTTCGCGCTACGGTGGACACTCCCACGCCTGCGGATTCGCCATGCCCTCCGCCAATGTCGCCGACCTCCGCGCCAAGCTCGATCTGTTTGCTCGCGCCCGTCTCACACCCGCGGACTTCGATCCCATCCTCGATCTCGATGCGGAATTGGATCTGGCGGACATCACGCCCCAATTATTTCAGGCGCTTCAGTTGATGGAACCTTATGGCATGGGCAATCCCGAACCGGTGTTCGCAGCCCGCGGCGTTCAGTTAACTGCGCCTCCGCGCATCATGAAAGACAAACACGTCAAGTTGAAACTAAGACCCGGCGCAATTGTGAATGCTTCAGTCTCGGTTGGCTCGGACGAACTCGCCGCAACTGCCGTCCTCGTGACTCCGCGCTGTCATCCCGACGGCGCCGCCATTCGACGCGACGATAAGGTGGCCGCGATGGCGGAAGGGTATCCGGGCACAAGCCGTCAACTGAGAACTGAGAACCGAGGACTGAGAACGAAAATCAGTTTCGACGCCCTCGGCTGGCACATGGCCGAGCGCCTGCAGCAAACCCCGCTCCTCGCTGGCGACACTCTCGATGTCGCCTTTACCATCGGCAACAACGATCACCCCGAATACGGCGGCCTCGAACTTTCTCTGCGCGATTTTCAAATCCCCGTCCGCTAAGCCAGAAAATCACAGTCCGGCATTTGAGCAGGTGTTAAACTTCCGCTTCTGCAGAATCATCATCTTTTGCAGCGCGAGTCTGGACAGATCGCTGCGGACCAGAACCGAATTCGCGAAAATATGAATCCGCGCAAGGGCACCGGTGAAGAGAAAACCTTACTGCAGAGCCACCTCGGCCGGCTCGCCTCCGAGGAAAGCCGCCCGGTTCGACTGCGTAAGGAAACGGCCGACCTGAGCGCCCAGGAGACTGTGGCCAACGGGGAACCAGACCGTATGATCATGGAAGTAAGTGCTGACGAAAACTATTCGTTTGATGGGTTGCGCAACGTTGCCGGTTCGGCTGCGCGTAGGTGAGGCGGGGCTGGGTCGGACGCTTCGCGGCAAAGAGGCGACTGGCCCACGTAGTTCGACGAGAATGGTTTATGGTTCGCATGGCAAAACCTTCTAGCGACGAATCACCGCTCACTCGCCTGACTGAGATTGCGCTTTCCCTCCCTCAAGCCACCCGGCAAATCGAGGGATCGCACGCACGGTTTTTGGTGCGAAAAAAGACCTTCGCTTACTTCCTCGACAACCATCATGGGGACGGCATCGTCGCGGTCACCGGCAAGGTGTTGCCCGGCGACAACAAGGCGCTGGCCGAGGCGCAGCCCTCCAGATTTTATCTTCCCGCTTACCTCGCATCGAGAGGCTGGGTAGCGCTGCGCCTAGACGTGGGCAAGGTTGATTGGGAAGAAGTGAAAGAACTTCTATTCGGCAGCTATGCACTGATCGCGCCGAAGCGATTGGCGGAGCAGCTAGCAGCAGAGAGATGAACTCGATCGGCCTCGGTCGAGGAGTCGGGCACTAAGCCAACGCTCACGAATGTTCCACGTCTCCGAGGGAGTCAAAAAGATAAGCCGCCTGTTTCCCAGTCAGCTTTAGGGGTTCGATCGTCCGGAAACATTGGAATCGCTCGCTGTTTTCGCCGCGGCAATCAAGTACAGTAGCCCCATGAGGCAAAGCCGGACATCGCAGTCGTTCCTTCGCAAGCACTCCCTCAGTCTCGCGGCTTTCGCGGTCGTGATCCTGCTGATCGTTCTCTACCACTGGTCCAACCCTTCGACCCATCTCGGTTCATTTTTCGGAAATGCCATTGCCGATTGGACAGGCGTTTTCGTGACTGTGGTGATGACCAAATTTCTCTACGAAAGGGGCTCGGCCGAAAGCAAGAAACTGAAGGGCAAAGCGCCATTGGCGATTCTGCAGTTCTTGCGCGAGCACTCGCTCACGCTCGTTCTTCTAGTTACTGGAATTGGCTGGGTAGTCGCATTCAGAGCCATGGACCCAGAGAGTAAATGGGGACAAGTCGTCGGCAACATCGTTTCTGAGTGGACTCAGATTCTCGGACTCGTGCTGATGACCAAGCGTTTGATGGAAGTCGGCTCAAAACAGTGAATGCTCACCACAGATGATAGTGTCCGCCCCTGCGCGACATCTCCACCTCGACACCGAACAATGCTGCCAGCCGCTCGACTTTAAGAATCTCTTCTTTCGGCCCGTCAGCGACCACCCGTCCGCCGCTCAGCAGAACTACCCTTTGAATTTCGGGGACGATGTCTGCCAATTCATGGGTTACCAGAATAATTGCCGTTCCCGAGTTGGCCAGCGCGCGCATCGTGTGTCGCAAGCTTTGCTGGGCTGAGAGGTCGAGCGAGTTGCACGGTTCATCGAACAGCAGTGCGCCTGGATTATGCACCAGGGCGCGGGCGATCAACACCCGTCGAGCCTCTCCCGACGACATCTCACCCACCGGACGTTCCGCCAAGTGCGAAATCTTCAATTGGGCAAGCGCGGCATCCGCCAGTTCGAACTGGGTTGCTTCTACCGTATGATTCGAAAAGATGCTGATGCTGCTGAAGAAGCCCGACAGCACCACGTCGCGCCCCGAGGCCTTACCCGTGCACGAGAGCATCAGGTCGTTCGAAACGATGCCCAGCCGGGCGCGCAGCGCAAACACATCCCAACTTTCCTCTCCAAGAATCGACATCGAGGACTCCGGCCGCGCCACTGGATAACACTCGCGGGTGATGGTCTTGATCAGCGTCGACTTCCCGCAGCCGTTGGGGCCAAGAATGGCGATGTGCTCGTTGGCTTCAATGCGAAGGTTGAAGTCGTCGAGGGCGATCTTCTGCCCCCGCATGACCCGGAGGCCGCGAAAATCAAGAAGGGGCGGTCTAAATTCGGAGTTCATCGCATCCAAAGTGTAGACGAGTCTCAGGCCAGGACGAACTGAGAACGGAGAACCGTTTTAGCAGTACACTGAACCCAGATGGCGCTCCAAGTCTATCGCCTGCGCCGCCTGTTGGCGGCCACTGCCGGGCTGCTCGTGCTGATCGTGGGCGGGATGTATTTCTTCGCCCGCATGCGGGCGATCGATGTATTAAAGCAATTCCCGGGCAAAATCGGCCTCGACATCAAACAGACAGCCACCGGCTTCCAGTTTTCCAAATCCGACGGAAAGCGCACACTTTTCACCGTCCAGGCCAGCGACGTCAAACAATTCAAACTCAACGGCGACGCTGAACTGCGCAACGTCAGCATCGTACTTTATGGACGCGATTCCTCCCGTTTCGATCAGATCTCGGGTGACGAATTTGCCTACAACCAGAAGACCGGCGATGTTATCGCCAAAGGCGACGTGCAAATCGACCTTGTTGCGAACCCGGCAGGCCTCGCAACCCCCGACCAAACCACGCCGAAAGAACTCAAGAACCCAATCCACCTGAAGACGCGCGACTTGGTTTTTAACAAGGAGACCGGGAACGCCTGGACCGATGCTCGAGTCGAATTTCGGACGCCCCAAGCCGAGGGCTGGGCCGTAGGCGTGAAATACACGGGCAAGGGCAACACGCTGACCCTATCGTCGCAAATTCATGTGGTATTGAATGGAACGACTGTTGCGAATGCCGCGGTCATCGAGGCGAACCATGGCGTCATCACCAACGACCCCCGTGAGATTGTGCTCGACCATCCTCATCTCAGCCGCGCGGACGGAACCGTGCAGTCGGATCAGGCGGTGTTTTACCTGGGTTCCGAGAATCAGGTGGAGAGAGTTTTGGCCACCGGACACGTCACTACAGAAACGCGAACGCAGAGCGCGAAGCCTCAAAGTGTAGCCCTGAACCGGCATGCAGCGGCCCCGTCCGAACCAAGACAAGCGTCAGAAATGCGCACTCGCGCGGACCAGGCGGAGTTCCTGCTCGAAGGAAAGAAAAACTTGCTGCGCTCCGCAACCATGATCGGCAACGTTCACCTCGACCAAACTGGATTGCAACCCATGCAAGGCCAAGCTGGCCGCGTCATTCTCGACTTCGCCAACCAGAACAAGCTTCAGAAAGTTCACGCCCTCGATGGAGTGCGGCTGACCCAGAATGCGGCTGCCGAAAACAAGCCACCGGCAAAAGGTCCGGCATCCGGCCCGCAGGATTTCGAACTCACCGCCCCGATCGTCGACTTCACAGTTGCGCAGGGACACATTTTGAAGTACGCCGTCACCTCCGGCGCGGCCCAGATTACGATTGCGCAAGCGCAACAAACCAGCCAACGCTCGTCGCAATCTACGACGCCACAGCGCACCATTGTGACTGCAGGCAAGTTCGAAGCTCAGTTCGCGTCCTCCGACGGGCAAAACCGTCTGGCAAGCGTTCACGGCGCACCGGACGCTCGCATCGTCAGCGCCACTCCGGGCCAGCCCGACCGCGTCAGCACCAGCGACGCCGTCGACGCCGCATTCCTGCCGCAGGGCGGCATCGACTCAATCACTCAGCAAGGCAACCTCACCTATACCGACGGCCTCGAGCCCGAAAAGCGCATGCAAGCCTGGGCAGACTCCGCTCGCTATACCCCTGCGGACCAGATGCTCGTTCTCACTGGAAATCCTCGCGTAGTCAACGGCGGCATGGCCACGACGGCCAATACGATGCGTATCAACCGCGCGACCGGCGATGCTCTGGCCGAAGACGACGTCAAGAGCACTTACAGCGAACTGAAGGAGCAACCGGATGGCGCTCTTCTGGCTTCTTCCTCGCCGATTCATGTCACCGCTCGCAGCATGACTGCCCACAACAATCCCGGCACAGCCCTTTACACCGGGAATGCCCGTCTCTGGCAGGACGCCAACATCATCGAGGCCCCCACGATCCAGTTCGACCGAGAACGCCGTTCCGTCACCGCCCAGGGCACGCCAAGCCAGCCCGTAAAAACGATTCTGGTTCAGGGTGAGAAAGTTCAGGCCGAAAAGACCTCGCACGACGCTAGCCTCGAAAAAACTGCAAAACCTGCAAATACAATGCGAAAAGGAGTGAGCAATGGTGCTTCGCCGTCCCGATTGACTCCAATTTCAATTACAGCGCCAAAGCTCACATACGCCGATTCCGAGCGCCGAATCCACTATGAAGGCAGCGTCGACGTTAAGGGTTCCGAGTTTACCGCCTCCGCCAAGACCGTCGATGCGTATCTGTTGCCCCGCAGTCAAACCTCAAACCATCAGGGGTTTGCGGGTCCCGGACAACTTGATCGCATGGTCGCCCAAGACGACGTTGTGATCCAACAACCAAAGCGCCGGGCCGAAGGACAGAAGCTGGTTTACACTGCTTCCGACGACAAGTTCGTCCTCACCGGCGGACCGCCCAGCATTTTTGATGCCGAACAAGGCAGGATTACCGGGGTTTCGTTGACTTTCTTTAGACGCGATGATAGGGTGCTCGTAGAAGGCGGGGCAAGCGCTCCTGTGGTAACTCAGACGCGAGTGGCACGATAAATGCGTACTCTGGCCACCGAAGAAATTGGCAAATCGTATCGTGGCCGCCGCGTTGTAAATGGTGTCAGCCTGACGGTCGAGCAGGGCGAAGTGGTTGGACTTCTTGGCCCTAACGGCGCAGGCAAGACCACCACATTTTACGCAATTGTTGGCCTGATCCCTCCCGATACTGGCCGAGTGTTGTACGACGGTCAGGACATCACCGACGTTCCGATGTATTTAAGGGCTCGTCAGTATGGCATTAGTTATCTCCCGCAAGAAGCTTCGGTCTTTCGCAAACTGACGGTAGAAGAGAACATCCTCGCGGTCTTGGAGGCTCAGCCGATGTCCTGGCACGAGCGCCGGGAGAAGATGGAAAAGTTTATTGACGAGTTGGGACTTGAGCACATCCGCCAGAACCGCGGATATGCCCTATCCGGAGGAGAGCGCCGGCGCGTGGAAATTGCCCGTTGCCTGTGCATCAATCCCACTTTCATTTTGCTGGACGAACCGTTTTCAGGAATTGATCCCATTGCCGTACTGGACTTGCAGAAGATCATCAGCAGCTTGCGCGCGAGCGGCATCGGAGTCCTGATCACCGATCACAACGTGCGCGAAACGCTTTCGGTGACCGACCGGGCCTATATCATCGACGACGGCAGGATCTTCCGTCATGGCCAGCCGGGACAGTTAGCAGGCGATCCGGAAGTGCGCCGCGTGTACTTGGGCGAGACCTTCTCGCTAGTGTGAGAAAAGAGGGTTTCAAAGTTTCAAGTTTCAGGGTTTCAAGCAAACTCGCGAGACTCGAACTTGAAACGCGAAACTTGAAACTATGGTGTTGCTACAGCACAAACTCAGCGTAAAGCTCTCGCAGCGCCAGATCCTTACCCCGGGCCTGGTGCAAATGGTTTCCGTCCTCGCGCTCAACAAGCTTGAGCTCAAGGACATGATCAACGCTGAGATGGTCGAGAACCCGGTTCTCGAGGAACTGGAAGATTCCGTTCCGTTGCTCGACGAAGTTGGCAAAAAGGAAGAAGACCGCGAGCGGGCCGCCGCCGCCAGTAACGAAGAGAATCCCCTCTCCGCCGTCGAAAAGAAAGATCCGTTCGAAGAGATCGATTTCGGTTCGTTTTTTCAGGATTATCTCGACCCCGGCTACCGTACTCACAGCGAGATGGAGGACATCGAGCGTCCGTCGTTCGAGAATTTTCTCTCCAAGCCGACCAATCTCACGGACCACTTGGCCTGGCAGTTGGGCGCGCTTAGCCTTCGCCGCGAAGTCCGCGAAGCTGCTGACTTGATCATCGGCAATTTGAACGAAGACGGATATCTGATCGCCAGCGACGACGAGCTGCTTGGCGTCGCGCCCGCCGCTTCTCCGGAAACCGACGCGGCCACCGCAAAGAACATCGTCAATGAGGCGCAAGCCCTGGGTTTAGCCGATGTCGAAGTTCCCGCCGCGGCCGACACCGACCGAGAGCTAGCTCCGGATGCGACAGAATTGTCCGCCGTCGGAGGAATCTCTAACGCAGAACCGATTGAATCTGACTCCGTAGACACCGATAACGAAATCGACGCCGGCGCCCCGGAAATCCCCGATGTCGGTTATAGTGATCGCGAAGGGTCCGCGCCGGTTTCTGAGCCGCGCACCCAGGCTTCTTTCTCTTCGCACTCAGCCGATTCCGCCGCCGCAGTCGCCCGCGCGCCCGAGCATGCAACGACTCCCGCCCCGGCCTACAAGCCAGGATTCTCTGCCGCTGATCTGCAGGAAGCTTTGGAGATCGTGCGTCAACTCGATCCCCCGGGCGTCGCCTGCCGCGACCTCCGCGGATGCCTGCTTTGCCAGCTTCGTCATCACCAGGCACAACTGGCTTTGCACAAGAACGGCAACGGCACCGAGCAAGTTCTGAAAGACGCCACGGCCGTCGTCGATCAGCATCTCCGCGGACTTCAGAACAAGCAACACAAAGAGATTGCCAAAGCCATCGGCCGTCCTATCGAGGCCGTGCAGGCGGCGCTCGACTATATCCGCACACTCGATCCGCGACCCGGTCTGCGTTATAACAAAGTCCAGGCCCGCCTCATCGAGCCCGACGTTGCTTTCGTCAAGCATGGCGACGAGTGGCTGGTCATCATGAACGACGAAGACCTGCCGCAGCTTCGCCTGAATCCCGCCTACAAGAAACTGGTTACCCGCGACGGCACCAACGAAAAAAGCACCCGCGACTACGTCAAAGAGCGCTACAAGAGCGCCATCCAGCTCATTAAGAACATCGAGCAGCGTAAGCAGACCATCACCAAGGTCTGCTACTGCATCGTTGCTCGTCAGCAGGACTTTCTCGAACGAGGCATCGATCAACTCAAACCCATGATGATCAAGGAGGTAGCCGAAGAAATCGGCGTGCATCCTTCCACCGTTAGCCGTGCCGTGGCCAACAAATATGCCCACACACCGCAAGGCGTATTCGAGCTGCGATACTTCTTCAGCGAGAGCGTCCAGGGTCCCGAGGGCGGCGGCACATCGTTGCTGATCCTCAAGCGTCGGGTCAAGAAGCTCATCGAGGAAGAAGACCCCAGCCGCCCGTTGACCGACGAACAGATCACCAGAATCCTGCAATCGCAAGGCATCCAGGTTACCCGCCGCACGGTAGCCAAATACCGCGAAGACATGCGCATCCCCAGCACGCACCAACGCCGGGTAAAAAAATAACGGGAAGGGCGCGCCCCAAGACGTGCCGAGCTTGTGCGATCTGCGGAACCGGAGGTTGCATGAAAACCATTGTGCGTGACTCTGCGCTCTTGATTGAGGTTGCTGCCATCGCCGCCGGATATCGACTGGCTCAGGAACCGTTCCTAGACAAACACGTAAAAGACATCAGGGCCGAACCAACCGAGGATGTGATATTGGCAAGCCCCCCTGTGCCGACAAGCGAATGCGGCCCGCTACCATACCATCGATCGACGCGTGAATTCTGCAACCGCTGGAAGCGGATCTATCCGCGCTTATCGAGAACAGTGACGAGGTGATTCTGGCTAGTGTTTTCAGGAATAACGTCCCGGCAGTCTCTGCTTCCGGTAAACAGGCCATGAGCTATTACGACGTGACCGTGTTGCCCACCTGGAAAGGCTCGCATAAGGTCGGTGACCTTCTCACCTTTGCCCTGCCCGGGGGAACTGTCCGCTGCGGCATGGTTCCCCCGGAGTACGGCCCGGATGATTCTGCAGCGGTTCCGCCGAACTTCGACCGGGGAGACGCCGCTGGAGAGCCGTACGTGCTGCTCCTGCATGAGTCGCGGGGCGATGAGACCCAGGTCACGCCGGGGCTCAGACGCGCGGGAGGCGACGGTACGCCGGGGCTGTTGGCACTTCCCGCTACGTACGACTATCGCGATAAATACGACAGAGAGCGCCCTACAGACTGCTCAGCCGTGTTTTCTGGCGGCGGGGCGAACTGTATTGCCGCTTTGGACCAAAGCCAGGAAACGGTGAAGGTCCGATACCGCCTCGATCCGCTCAAAACGAAGTACGAAGGGATGCCGGTTCCTGATTTCCTGAAGGAGGTTCAGTCAGTGCGAATTCGCTAGGTTACGCTGTGCAGGCCACCAGTACGCCGTAACGAAGGATTAAATTGTTTTTGGCTTTTTGCAGAAGAACCGTTTTTCTGGTAAATGCGGTGCCCGATTTGACTCGTAGCACGTATTCTTAGGAGGGGCGCTCATGAACGTGGAATACACTGGCAGGCATTACGTAGTTACTTCCATTATCCGCAAAGAAGTAGAAACCGGTCTCACCAAAATCCGCAAAATTCTGGGTGACCGTTTTGAAACCAAGGTCATCCTCTCCGTAGAAAAGCACCGTAACACAGCCGAAATTACGATCAGCCCCCGCAACGGCTTGCTCGTCGGCCTAGCTCAAGCCAAGGACATGTCCATTGCCGTGAACGAGGCTCTCGATCACCTCGAGAAGCAGGCGGTGAAATATAAAACGCGTTGGCAGTCCAAGAAACGTTCGGCCCGTAAGAACGAAGAAACCAAGAAGTGGAATGGCCACTCGACGGCCCCCGATCAGAATGATTTGCAGACCGTAATCGGCCTCTCGGAAAAGACAGCCGTCCCCGTCATGGTCCACAGGTATCCTGCCGTGGCCAAGACCACCGAGGTCCACCTGGTCCGCTCGGAAGACGCGGTAGCCATGCGCCCCATGACCCTCGAAGAGGCCATCAAAGAAGCCCACTTCAAAGACCGCGACGTCTTCGTCTTCCGCGACAAGAAAGGCAAAGTCATGATCCTCCACCGCACCCGCGACGGCAAAATGGAGCTGATCGAAGCCCCATAGAAGCAACTTTGATACATGTGGGGACAGCCGCGCTCGCTTGTCCGGCGGCCTGGGTGTATCGGGCCGAAATTTCAGACTTTCGGTTGCCCCCGCCGTGTCTCTCCGGTTTTTCTTGGAGAGACAGGGCGGGGATTTTGATCTTGCCGTGCCACGGAGGCACGCATAGCTAACGTGCCTGTTTCGCGAAGGATCTCGGACCACGACAATCCGATCCGAATCCATTCCGAACTTCCGCTTCTTTCGACAAAGCCGCCCGCGCAGCGTATGATCCTCCCGCCGTTTCTTTCCAAACAGAACTCAGGAGATCATCATGAAGCAGTTCGTTCGCCTCGCTGCATTCCTGTTGTTACTTGCGCCCGCCGGATTCGCGCAGGAACACTACACCGAAGGGCCCGTCTGGCGCATTCAGTTGATTCGCGTCAAGCCCACGCAAATGGACGCCTACCTCACCAGCCTCCGCCAGTCCACCAAACCTCTGATCGAAGAAGAAAAGCGTCAGGGCGTGATCATGGACTACAAAGTGTTCCTGAAAGAAACCAAGAACAGTCCGGAAGATTGGGACATTTGCGTCGCTGTTCAATACAAGAATCACGCAGCGATGGATGGCCTCGCCGCAAAAGCCGAAGCCGCCCGAGACAAAATCATGGGAAAACAGGCCGCGCAGCAACTTGGCGAAAAACGCGCCGAGATCCGCGAAATCATCAGCTCAGAACTCCTCCAGGAAATTTTCTTGAAGTGAGTGCGTCTGTGGGGCGGGCGTCCTCGCCCGCCTTTGCCGAGGACGCACTTTTCGCGCTTTCGAAAACTGGGCCCATCTCAAGCAATTGCCTTTCAACGCCAAACACCCTCGAGAGATTTTTTGCGCGAAAATCCCCAGCCTAGCTCCTCAAAAATCTCACTACTGATACGTTTCAATTGCGCCGAATAGCATGCTAGAATTCGCCCGCCGAGGCACAATGTTCCCCATGACTGCTCGCTTCCAAACCACCGCATTCTTGATTCTCTCCATCGTTGTCAGCCTTCCCGGTTTCATCCACGCGCAATCTCCGTCCAAGCTCTCCGTGCACTGGGAAGAACTCACCGCCTCCGACTTCCGCGAAGGCATCCATCGCTCGCTGGGAACCTGCCTGCTTCCATTCGGAATTCTGGAAAAGCACGGACCGCATTTGCCCCTGGGCACCGATCTGCTCGACGTCCGTTATGCCGCGCTCCACGCCGCCGAGCAGGAGTATGCGGTGGTTTTCCCCGAATATTATTTCGGCCAAATCGCCGAGGCCCGCCACGAGCCTGGAACCATGGCCTACAGCCGCACCCTGCAACTGTCTCTGCTGCAAGAAACCACCGACGAGATGGCACGCAACGGCTGCAAGAAAGTCCTGATCGTCAATGGTCACGGCGGCAACGACAGCTTGCTCCCGTATTTCGCACAGACGCAACTCGATAAGCCCCACGATTACGTGGTCTATGTCTTCGACGAGCGCACGCCCCAGCAAGGTGGTCCAGCAAGGAAGACCAAGATTGATATGCACGCCGGCGAAAGCGAGACTTCCAAGATGCTGATCTCGCACCCCGAGCTCGTGCATCAGGATCGCGCTTCAAACGAGTCTGGCGCAGACCAAGCCCGCCAGAAAGTTCCTCAGGGCGTGTACACCGGAATCTGGTGGTACACCCGTTTCCCCAACCACTATTCAGGAGATGGATCCGTCGCGACCAAAGAACTCGGGGAATTCCAGATGAAGTGGTGGATTGATTCGGTGGTGAAGGCGATCCAAGCCGTGAAAGGCGACGACGTAAGCCTCAAATTGCAAAAAGAGTTCTACGAAAAGAGCACCCACCCGCTAGACACGCAGCCTTGAGTAACGCCGCCGCCTCGCCCGTCGCTGCGGCAGCCAAGACGTCAACTGGCTTATTGGCACGATAACTCCGCCACAAAGAGGTTGGGCCTATGAACTCCCGATCAGCACGCCCGTGATGAAGACCAGCACACCGCCCAGACCAACCTGCAGCGCCGCTGTCACCCAAGGCGTGTCCATGTAACGCCGGCGAATCCAGGTGATGACGCCGAGCTCCGCCACTACCACCGCACCCGCGGCCCACAGTGCCGCGCGGAAATCCTTAATCAGAAACGGCAGCGTGTGGCCGATGCCGCCAAGCGCGGTCATCGCCCCGCAAATTACGCCGCGAACCCACGGATGTCCTCGGCCCGTAAGGCTGCCGTCATCCGACAGCGCTTCCGCAAATCCCATGCTGATGCCCGCGCCTGCCGACGCCGCCAACCCCACCAGAAATGCGTCCCAGCTTTTATGGGTAGCGAAGGCAGCCGCAAAAACGGGAGCCAGCGTCGAGACGGACCCATCCATCAATCCAGCCAAGCCAGGCTGCACGATCTGCAAAACGAATAGCCGGCGCTGGGCGACCTCTTCGTCGGCCTTCACGTTCGCGGGCAGTTTTTGCTTGTCAAGTTCCTGGGCGCGATTTTCATGTTCGCGTTCTTCGTTGGCCAGATCGTCGAGCAGTTGCCGGATGCTTGCGTCCTGAGTGCGCACCGCCGCCTTTTCGTAGAAGCGGCGTGTCTCGACTTCCATGGTGCTGGCTTCCTTGCGCACAGCTTCAATGCGCAGAGGGCGCACCAGCCACAGTGCAGGACGATTGACAAAGCCGCGCACATCCTGCCGCCGGATGAGCGGTATGTGCTCGCCGAATTTTTTCTGGAAGAGTTCGAGCAGGCGTCGCCGGTGTCCCGACTCCTCTTCGCGCATGCCGTCAAACATTGACGCTGTGGCGGGATAGTCCTGGCGCAAGCCTTCGGCAAAATCGGCATAGACGCGTTCGTCTTCTTCTTCCAGACCAATGGCAAGGGCAAGTACTTCGCGTTCCGTAAGCTCTTCGAACTTTTTCATCTCGCCATAGCTTACCTGTCCGTCTAGTGCGGAGACAATCTGGATTTCCCGATTTCTCGTCGGCATTTCCGCGAGAGGGAAGCGAGAAACCCGGAATCTCGCTTGGCAATCCGCAACCCAAAGCGAGGATCGGCGTTGGATGCTACTATCCAGTTCATGAAGCCCCGCAGGTCGTCTGGCCAGGCACGAAAAAAGTCGAAGAGCGGAGCCACGAAATCCTCCCGCGCTGCTAGGCAGCACTCTGCGGAACTGGTCATCATCACCGGCATGAGCGGTTCGGGCAAGGCTTCGGTGTTGAAGGCTTTTGAAGATTTGGGATACTACTGCGTCGATAACCTGCCGGTCCAGCTTATTCCGCAGTTTGCAGACCTGGCCGTGCAGTCGAGCGAGATTCGCCGCACCGCTCTTGTCGTCGACGTCCGCGAGGGTTCCAAACTCGAGCAACTTCCAAAAATCTTGAAATCAGTTGGGCGCTTGATTCCGACCAAGGTCGTGTTTCTGGAAGCCTCCGACTCGGTCCTGATGCGCCGGTTTAGTGAGACCCGCCGCCCGCATCCGCTGGGCACAGATTCTCCGGTTAAATCAGCCCTCAAAACCGAACGCCGTCACTTGAGCGCCATTCGAGCGGTAGCCGATTTCGTCATCGACACTTCGAAGTTCAACGTGCACGAACTCCGCGCTCACATCACCGAGCGTTTTAAGGAACAGGCCTCGGAAAAATCCATTCTGGTTTCCTGTGTGAGTTTCGGATTCCGTCAGGGAGTTCCTGAGGACGCCGATCTGGTCTTCGATGTACGCTTCCTCCCCAACCCGCATTTCGTCCCCGAGTTTCGGCCGCTGACAGGTCTTGATCCGCGCGTCGCCAAGTACATTCGTTCGTTCCCGCAAAGCCGGGAGTTCATCTCGCGTATCTCCGACCTGCTCGTGTACTTGCTGCCACACTACATTCATGAGGGCAAGAGCTACTTAACGATCGCTTTCGGTTGCACTGGGGGACAGCATCGCTCGGTCATGATCGCCGAAGAAGTCGGCAAACACCTTCGGCGCGCTGGATATCACGTAAAATTTGCGCACCGCGACATCCCCAAGTAGCAGGGCAGCGCCTCATGCTCACGCCTCCCTATCCACTTCACCCCGCGCCCCTGCAGCGGAGTTGGCTCGAACGGCATCCGCGCTGGAAGATTCCGCTTGGCGGCCTGACTCTGTTTTTCCTGATGGGGATATTTGCTGGCACTCTGATCACGATCATCACGATGTCATTCCACGGGAGCGACGTCTACAAACAGGCACTGGCCAAAGCCGCGGATAGCCCGCAGGTGCGCGAGCAAATTGGAGAGCCGATAAAGCCGGCGTGGCTTATTTCCGGTCAGCTGAATTCGGCCGGCAGTAGCGGCAGCGCAAATCTCTCGATTCCTATCTCCGGCCCGCATGGCAAGGGCGTGATTCGCGCCGTGGCCTATAAGACCGGTGGCGTTTGGCGGTTCAAGTCGCTCGAGGTGAGTGTAGATGGCCAGTCCGCAACCATCGATCTGCTGTCGGTCGTGGCTTCCTCGGAACGGGACTTTTGAGCCGCAAGGAAAGGCTGTTTTTGAGCGCCCGGTAACCGAAAGCGTCATTCCTCGAGCGCACGACTCAAGTAGAATATGGTCTTGCACTCCATGTCCATTCGACGGGCAGCACGCGCTTGCGGCCACCCCGCTGGAGTTCTATGGGGCAACTGACGCGGCTGATCCGGTATGCGCTTCCGTACTGGTGGCAGATTCTGTCGTCCGTTGTGCTCATGGCCGCAGTCGGCGGGCTCGACGCTTTCAAGTATCTGCTCGTCCGACCCGTGTTTGATCGCGTGCTCAATCCTGCGACCGGATCGCAGAATATTCAGCTTTTTGTAATTCCCGGCACCCGGCACCCCGTTTACCTCCAGCAATTCGTGCCCGCGCATTTCACCAATGCCTGGAACATCGTCGCCTTTGCCCTGGTTGCGTCCACGATTCTCAAGGGAATTTGCGACTACTCGGGCACGTATTTGGTGAATCACGCAGGTTTTGGCATGATCACCGACCTGCGCGACGATCTCTACACTGCGTTGCTGCGCCGCTCGGCAGCGTTTTTTTCGAAACACACTACGGGAACGTTGCTCTCCACCATCATCAACGACATCGAGCGGGTTCAATACGCCATGTCGACCGTGTTATCGGAACTCCTGCAGCAGTTTTTCACTTTTGTTTCGGTGGCAATCGTGGTGGTGATCCTGGGCGGAAGTCTTTCCTGGGTTTTACTGTTGTTCGTCCCGGTGATTGTTTTCTCGTCGCGCAAGATCGGTTCGCGCGTACGGCACACCACGCGGCACGGCCAGGACAAGCTGGCCGAGATTCAGAATATTCTGCACGAAACCATTACCGGCAACCGCATCGTGAAGGCGTTTAACACGGAAGATTGGGAGACGTCCAGATTCCGCAAGGCAGCGCGTCGCCTTTTCCGCGCGAATCTCCGTTCGGTGGCAGCCACGGCGATCAGTTCTCCGTTGATGGACGTGCTTGGAGTCGTCGGGATTGCTCTGCTGATCCTGATCGGCCGCGGCCGGATCGTGCGCAATCAAATGACCCCCGGCGTGTTTGTCGCATTTATCACCGCCGTCTTCAGTCTCTACAATCCGGTCCGCAAGTTCGCTCTTTTTTACAACAACTTTCAGCAGGCACTGGGAGCGTCGTCGGAGATCTTCAAGTTCATGGATCTTGAAGATGATGTGCGCGAAAAGCCGCGCGCCAAGAGTTTGCCCAAATTCTCCGGGAGTGTTCGCTTCGAGCACGTCAGCTTCGCTTACGCGCACGACGGAGAACAGCGACATGACGTTCTGCACGATATCAATCTGGAAGTCCGGCGCGGCGAGATCCTGGCGGTTGTCGGCTCCAGCGGTGCCGGAAAAAGCACGCTGGTGCACCTGATTCCGCGCTTCTTTGACGTTACTGATGGACGCCTGTTGATCGATAATCTCGACGTGCGCGATGTCACTCTGGCTTCGCTGCGGGCTCAGGTCGGCATTGTTACACAGGAGACCGTGCTGTTTAACGATACCGTGCGCAACAACATTGCGTATGGCCAGCCGAATGTCGCGCAGAAGGAGGTCGAGGCGGCGGCCCGCGCCGCGCTGGCGCACGATTTTATTGTGGCCCTTTCGGCGGGTTACGATACTGTGATCGGAGAGCGGGGTGTGCGCCTTTCTGGAGGAGAGCGCCAGCGACTGGCGATCGCGCGGGCGCTGCTCAAGAATGCGCCTGTTCTTATTCTGGATGAGGCGACGTCAGCCCTCGACAGTGAATCCGAAGCTCTGGTGCAGTCCGCCCTGCACAACTTGATGAGCGGCCGCACCGTGTTTGTGATCGCGCATCGTCTGTCGACAGTGCGCCGTGCGGATCGTATCGTGGTGATTGAGAATGGCACGATCGCCGACGTCGGCCGTCATGAAGAGTTGATGAAGAAGCTAGGCACGTACCGGCGTCTTTATGAGTTGCAATTTGCCAACGCAGATTCGCCGAGAGTAGTCGCGGAAACTTGAGACGGCCCCTATGCCCATACGCTCGATGACAGGGTTTGCGCAGGTCAGAGGCGAAATCGAGCCCCAGAACGGCGCCAGCGCATCCCCCCCCGGTACCGGACAGTCCAATGGGCGGCTGGCTTTCGCACTTTCGTTGAAGTCGGTCAACCACCGTTTCCTGGATCTACATTTCCGGCTGCCTTCGGGCACCGATTCGCTGGAAATGCAACTTCGCCGCCTCCTGAAGGAAAAGATGTGCCGAGGCCACGTCGAAGTCTCACTCAGCCTGGAGCGCACAAGCAGTGAGGCGTTCTCGGTCAACCGCGAGATTGTGAGCGGATATATTGCGGCGTTCCGCGCCGCAGCCGCCGAATTTTCCCTCGCAGCCGTGCCCGACCTCAACGCCGTTCTGCGCATTCCGGGGGCGCTCGACTCGGCCAATGACAGTGCGGAGGGTGAGATTGAGACGGCCGTCATGGCGAAGGTGGGCGAGGCTTTGGATCGCCTCAATCAGATGCGCGAGGAAGAAGGCCGCGGCATTGCTCGTGAACTGCGCGAACGAATGGTCCACCTTGCGGAGGCGAGCAAGAGTGTGCAGCAACACCGCCGTGCCGTGCTGCAGAACTATGGCGAGAGATTACAATCCCGGCTTCAGGAACTGCTGGGCGCGACCGTCGATAAGGAACGGGTCCTGCAGGAGGCCGCGCTGCTGGTCGACCGCAGCGACATTCAGGAAGAAATCGTACGCCTCGAGACGCATGTGCAACATTTCCTGGGACTGCTCGAAGCGGGCGGCGAGATCGGGAAGAAGCTCGACTTCCTGCTGCAGGAGATGAATCGCGAAGCCAACACTTTACTTTCGAAGACATCGGGGCTCGCGGGCGAAGCGCTGAAGATTACGGAGGCAGGCTTGGCCATGAAGGCAGAAATCGAAAAGTCGCGCGAGCAGGTGCAAAACCTGGAATGAACGCAACCAACAGGCCCCTCATCTACATCATCTCGGCGCCGTCCGGCTCGGGGAAGTCGACCTTGGTCAACGAGTTGCTGAAGCTGGTCCCGAATCTCAATTTCTCGATTTCTTACACCACGCGCGCTTTGCGGGGCAGCGAGCAAAACGGCAAGCAATACCATTTCGTTTCAAGCGACGAATTTGAGCGAATGATTGCTGCCGACGAATTCCTGGAGTACGCCAACTTTGACGGGAATTACTACGGCACCTCTCGGCAGTTTCTGAAGGACGCCGGGAAGAAAGGACACGACCTTCTTCTCGATATTGATGTGCAGGGCGCCGAGCAAATCAAGCAAAAGTTGACGGATGCGGTCAGCATCTTCGTGTTGCCCCCGGACCGCAAGACCCTGGAATTGCGCCTGCGCAAACGCAGCGAGGACGCGGAAGAGGTGATTGCGCGTCGATTGCTGGCGGCCAGCCGAGAAATTGAGAACTATAACAAGTACGATTACATTTTGATCAATGACGATCTTGAAGAATCGATCGACAGGCTGCGGGCGATTGTGCTGTCGGAACGCTTGCAGCGGTCTGGGCGACCTCTTTCCGCAGAAGAGAAAAAAATTGTAGAACAGGGGGACCGTCACCGTTTGGCGAATGTCCGGGACCGGGTGGGGCCGATCCTTGCTTCCTTCGGCGATACCGTGCCTCCGGCACGGCTTTAGATTTCGCGGTATTATTTTAAGGACGCCGGAAACGGGGCGTCGCAAGCCGTGAGTAGATAAGGCGGGACAAGCCTGAAAGTTGGTCGTGTTCTGTGGAACGCATTGTTCGACGTTCGGCATACATTCAATCGAACTTGATGTAAGGGAGAGTCCCAATGAAGTTGATCGAAGGCTTTGACAGCAACTACCGATACATCCTGGTGGCAGCACGACGGGCGCGGCAACTGCAGTCGGGGGCACCGCCAGTGGTCGACACAAACTCTCGCAAGCCGTGCCGCATTGCGCAGGATGAAATCCGTGCGGGCAAGGTGAAGTGGGAGATTCCGGAAACCCGCTCCGCCGCCGAGCAAGCGGGAGAGGCGCTGGATAAGGCGCTTGGCCAGGACTAACGGAATTTTTGATTTCGTGATCGCTGATTGTTGATTGCGGCAGCCGCGGTTCAACGCCGTGAATCAACAATCCAGAATCCATGAAAATCGCTCTTGGCGTCACCGGAGGAATCGCGGCGTACAAGGCGGCGGAAATTGTCCGCCTGCTGCAGGATCGCGGTATTCGCGTGCAAGTCGTGATGACGCGCGCCGCCCAGGAGTTCCTACGTCCCCTCACCTTCGCCGCGCTCTCTGGAGAAAAAGTCATTACCGGTATGTTCGCGCCGGGCGATGGACATGAGCCCAACATCGACTCCGCGATCGAGCACATTGCGGTCGCTCAGTCCATCGATGGGCTCGTGGTCGCGCCTGCGACGGCTGACGTTCTGGCCCACTTCGCTCAGGGAATCGCCAGCGACTTTCTGACAACTCTTTACCTCGCCACCACAGCGCCGGTAGTCGTGGCGCCGGCGATGAACGTGAACATGTGGAATCATCCGGCCACGCAGGCGAACCTGCAGGTGCTGCGGCAGCGCGGCGTGAAAATTGTCGAGCCTGGCGCCGGCTACCTGGCTTGCGGAATGACCGGTCCGGGGCGGCTCGCAGAAAACGAAGCCATCGTTACGGCGGTGATGGAGGCGCTTGGCGCGTCTCAGGATTTTAGTGGTGAGACCGTGCTGATCACCGCCGGCCCGACCCGCGAGAAGATCGATCCGGTTCGGTATCTTACTAACCGATCGAGTGGGCGCATGGGCTATGCTCTTGCCGAAGCCGCGCTGCGCCGCGGCGGGCGCGTTCTTCTGGTGAGTGGGCCGACCGCGCTCACCTCACCCGGCGCCGCCGAATTGACTCGAGTCGAGTCGACCGAAGAAATGCGGAACGCCGTGCTCAAACTGCTTCCCCGGGCGAGCGTTGTGATCAAAACCGCCGCGGTTTCTGACTATAGGCCGAAGGCAGAGGCGGGCCAGAAGATGAAGCGCAAGGGAGCGATGACGCTCGAACTTGAGGCCACGCCTGATATTCTGAAAGAACTCTCGCTCAAGAAAGAAGCACAGATCGTTGTCGGCTTCGCCGCCGAAACGGAAAATGTTCTCGAGAATGCGCGTCAAAAATTGGTATCGAAGAATCTTGACGCCATCGTCGTCAACGATGTTTCCCGCGAAGGTGTAGGTTTTGATTCGGACCGAAACGCTGTCACCATCCTCACCCGCGACGAGGTCGTGGAGGTTCCCGAAACCACGAAGTGGGAGGTTGCCCAGCGTGTCCTCGACCAAGTGGTGCGCCTGCGCCAGCACCGCAAGTCACTCGTGAAAGCTTGAGTCGCGAAGCCTGATTGGTCTCGTTCTTGGTCATTCCCAGTCCCCCGACCCTTGTCATGCCGAGCGAAGTCGAGGAACCTGCTTTCCGAGCCACCGCCCGAGAACACGTCCTTCCGCCCCTCGATTACAATCTAGAAGCCGATGCCTCACACTCTTGATCCTGACCTGCGCCGAGCTCTAGCCGAGCGTGTGCGCTACTGCCAAGAGATGGGCATCTACGATTTTTATCGGCGCGAACCGCGCGTCTCCGGACCCCCTTCATTCGTTGCTGAAGTTGAGGATCAGGCGTCCACATCTCAGGATTTGCGAGAGGAAATGGCAAAAAAGTCCGCCGTAATGGCAAAGGTCGCCGATGGAAGCATTCTCAGGGTGCTGGCTCCGCATGCGGAACAGGCCGTTAACGATCCCGTCGCCGCGCTAAAACTTATTCGTGAAGACTTAGGCGATTGCACGCGATGCAAACTGCACAAGCAGGGCCGGAAGCAAATTGTCTTTGGTGTAGGCAATCCGCACGCGGAATTGATGTTCGTGGGCGAGGGCCCTGGCGCCGACGAAGACACGCAGGGCGAGCCCTTTGTGGGGCGCGCTGGGCAGTTGTTGAACAACATGATCAAAGCGATGGGCATCCGCCGCGAAGACGTCCACATTGCGAACATTGTGAAATGCCGTCCGCCGGGCAATCGCACGCCGGAGCGCGACGAGTGCGAAACCTGCTCGCCGTTTCTCATGCGGCAGATCGCCGTGGTGAAGCCCAAAGTCATCGTCGCCCTGGGAGCGGTCGCCGCGAAAAATCTGCTCGCCATGAACGCATCCATGTCCGAGCTGCGCGGCCGCTTTTACGACTTCATGCCCGTGGGTGCGCAAAGCAGCGACCCTTCCTGGCAGGGAACGAAGCTCGCTGTGACCTATCATCCTGCGTTCCTTCTCCGTGATCCGCGCCAGAAGGGCGAAGCCTGGAAAGACCTGCAGATGGTCATGAAGTATCTGGGTCTTCAGCCCCCACAGAAAGCCGCGGAATAACTGGTCCCTATTCCTCAGTAATCATTGTCGCTGCTATTCTCTGAGATCAATGCCCGAATTCTGTGACGTCGCAGTGCCCGTGCCGCTGGACATGGTCTTCACCTACCGTGTCGCCGCGGATGCCACTCCCGTGGTCGGCGGACGAGTGCTGATTCCGTTTCGGCAGCAGCGCATGGCAGGCATCGTCGTCGAACTGCACGACCGAGAACCTTCCGTTACCACAAAGAGTATTCTGAGCGTGCTCGACATGACGCCAGTCCTCGGCGAGCAGTTGCTGCAACTGGGCCGTTGGATTGCCGACTATTACCTGGCTCCGCTCGGAGAAGTATTTCGGACCATGCTGCCGTTGAACGCTGAGTTCAAGCGTTCCATCGGGTATCGCCTGATTGCAGCGGGCCAAATGGCTCTGCATCAGGCTGGTGTTTCAGGATCATCCGCGCGTTCGCGACGTAGTCCAGAGGAGCAAGCCGCCGAGTTCCGCGTCCTCGACTATCTGGCTGGAAGCGAATCGGGAGAGCCGTCCGGCTCCACTCTTGTTCGAGAACAAACGCTGCTCTCCGCCACACGCGTTTCCAGAGCCGTGCTCGCCGGAATGGTTCGTAAGAAATGGCTGGCGCGCGAGGATGTTTCTGCACCTCAGGATGCTACGCGCACGATAAAAATCGCCGTGTTGAAGTCCGCCGAAGGCAAGCTGAACGACAACCAACGCGAGATTGTCGATACACTGGTTGCTTCCGGCGGCAGAGTTCCGACAGCGGCGTTGCAGTCGCTCGAGGTTCCGCGAACGACTCTGGGGTCGCTCGTCAAACGCGGACTGGTCGAGATTCTCGAACAACCCGCGGACTTCACCGTCTCGCACTCCAAACCTCGGCCATCTCTTTTCGATTTCGATTTGAACCTCGCGCAGCAGTCCGCGCTCGCCCGAGTGCGCGAAGGAGTTAGAGCGTGCAAGTTTTCAGGCATGTTGTTGCACGGTGTCACCGGTTCGGGCAAGACCGCAGTGTATCTGGCCGCCATGCGCGGAGTGCTCGAAGCCGGGCGCTCTGCCATCCTGCTCGTCCCGGAAATTGGTTTGACGCCTGCCGTCGCGGCCGACCTGCATCAGATCTTCGGCGATGAAGTTGCCATCCTGCACTCGGCTCTCTCCGATCGCGAACGCGCCGAGCAGTGGCATCGCATCAAACGTGGCGATGCGCGAATGGTGGTGGGAACGAGGTCGGCGATCTTCGCCCCGGTAACCGACCTCGCGCTGATCATCGTCGACGAGGAGCACGATTCCTCCTATAAGCAGGAAGAAACTCCGCGTTACCACGCTCGTGACATTGCCGTAGTGCGCGCGAAGATGGCCAATGCGGTTGTCGTACTCGGTTCGGCAACTCCTTCGCTGGAATCGTATTTCAATGCGAAGAAGAACAAGTATGCGCTGGTCGAGTTGCCCGATCGCGTGGAACAGAGGCCGCTGCCGGAAGTCGAAATCATCGACATGCGCCAGGAGTTCCAGGAAACCGGCAGCGAGCAGGTGATTTCGCGCAAACTCACCGCCGAGATCAAGGATCGGCTCGACCGCAAAGAGCAGGTCATGGTGTTGCTCAACCGCCGCGGATATTCACCGGTCGTGCTCTGCCGAACCTGCGGCAAGAAGCTCGAATGCCAGAACTGTGCCATTGCGGTTACGCATCACAAGCGCGAGCACAAAATGGTCTGCCACTATTGCGGCTATACCGCTCCCGTGCCGACAGCTTGTGTTCACTGCGGCAGCGAGTATGTGTATTTTCTCGGGACCGGATCAGAGAAACTGGAAGAGTTGCTGCACGGCATGTTCCCGCAGGCGCGCATCGCCCGTCTCGATCGCGACACGGTTCGCAGTCACGAAGACTTCGAGCGCGCCCTGAACGCTCTGAACGAAGGGGAACTCGATCTTCTCGTGGGCACGCAGATGATCGCCAAAGGCCACGACATTCACGGCGTAACGCTCGTGGGCGTAGTTGGGGCCGACGTGGCGCTCGGTTTGCCGGACTTCCGCGCTGCCGAACGGACGTTTCAATTGTTGACCCAGGTTGCGGGACGCGCTGGCCGCGGCCAAACTCCCGGCAAGGTCGTTCTGCAGACTTACTTTCAGGATCACTACGCCGTGCAGTATGCCGCACGCCACGACTTCATCGGCTTCTACGAGAAGGAGTTGCAATTCCGCAGCTGGATGCACTATCCGCCATATTCCGCGCTGGCGAACGTGCTGGTGCGAAGCGACAAGCTCGATGATGCCCTGCAATGGTCGGGAACGTTGGGAAAGTGGTTCGACGCGACTCGCCATGAAGGCGTGCGCGTGCTCGGTCCTGCGCCCGCTCCTATTACGCGGCTGAAGCGAGACTATCGCTATCACTTCGTGCTCAAGTCCCCCAGCCGGGAAAAGCTCAACACGGCATTGCGTGCCCTGCTCGCTTACGCCGCACAAAAAAAGATTCCGCGCACCCAGGTCATCGTGGACGTCGATGCGCTGTGGCTGATGTGAACTGGCCTGAGGGAAAGCAAAACGGAGCAGCCATGCCTGCATGGCCGCTCCGGCTGGTTATTTCTCTTTCTTTTCGTTCTCCGACTCTGGGTCTCGGACGAACGCCATCCCATGCGGGCTGACCATTCCGGTGACCACGTTGGTAAGTACTCCGTTGTCAAGATTGAGAGCGCCGACAGAAGTCGGAGCGGCCGAATACGCTGCACCCGGCTTAAAAATGTCCTTCGAGATGGCGTACACGGTTTCTCCGTCGCGGTCCGAAACCAGTATCACGCCGTGCGTGGTCTCCGCATAGATTGTGTCATCGATCTGGACGGGAGCTCCATTCAGTCTCAGCGGCAGATGATAGACCTCCTGATCAAAAGCCCCCGGATTGTGCAGAATAATGAGCTCCGAGTCGGCTTGACTATCGAGAACCAAGTCTCCGAATGGATCAAACTTCATGGAATCCGGATCCTGCAGATTCAGCGCGATCGGCGAGTCGCTTGGTATATTCGTCGCGCTGGCAGTCCCAAGGAGAACCGGGCTAACTTGCACGGTGTGCCCTTTCAGTTGTGCCCGAACGATCGCCGGCTCAGTGTTCGGGTTCTTCGCCGGATTGGAGGCGCTGATAAAGACTTCGTCTCCGCGGAATGCCATGTCGTCATATCCACCTCCGTGTGCAGTTGGACCGAACGTGTAGAGCTGCCGGGTTCGCGTTTTCGGATCGATGATCACGAGGTTCGGACTTGCATCTTCATTTTGCAGCGCCCACAAAAGCCTGGTGCGCGGATTCACTTTCAGCCCGTCGTTATGGCCTTTCACGGTATAAGTCGTGATGACGTTGCCGTTGAAATCGTATTCCACGATAGTGCTGCTTTTGCCATCCGAGCCGTCCGGAGCGATTCCATTGCCATAGCCAACGAAGATGTGGTCAGCGAGTACGGCTATAGAGTCCGGCTGGGTGTAAACGCCTGGGACGCTAGTGGCAAACGTAGAAACCGTATATGGAGTCAACGCGGTTACTTGTCCGTGGGCGGCCAACGCAGCTACCAGGACTGCACATAAGGTGAGGGTTCGTACGGAAAGAGATAGTTTCATGGCTGCTTCTCCTCGAAGGGAATGTCCGTGATCTCGGACGTGGTTCATTAGTAGCAGCCCGTGCCTACCTTGACTGTTAACAGTCTGTGAATTCCGAAACAGTCGAAAACTGCGCTCTGGGTTCTATCGCTATTGCCAGTTCGTCTGGAAGGGCGAGATCGTGAAAGTCAGGACCAGCATGATGAGTGCAAGCAACGCCAGTACCCAGCGATTCGCAGGTAGATCGGGATACCCAGGGGCCTGCCGCTGGCGGAACGTGACCACGTTCATCACGATGAGCAGCCCCGCCCACACGCGCCATCCGACGTAGGCTCGAGCGAGAAAGAGGAGGGCGACGACAGTGATCCAGGAAACGACGCGATGCAGCCGCGGGGCTAGAGCATACACGATATGCCCCCCATCCAACTGGCTGCTGGGCAGCAGGTTCAGCGCGGTCGCAAACATACCCACCCACGCGGCCACCGCCGTGGGGTGCATATAGATCTGAGTCAAAGGCAAGGCGGCGATCGGATGATTCGGAGCTATCGTGCTCAGAACGTGATGAACAACGCGGAAGATCAGCGGAATTCCTAGGTGCAGATCCGAAGGACCCATTCCGGCAGCAAGCGGTTTCGAGAGCATCAGCGCAACAGCAAGTGTTATGACGGCCACGACGAATCCGGCGATTGGTCCTGCAATGCCAATATCGAACAACGCGGCCCGCGAACGAATCGGAGCCTTGATCCGAATGACCGCTCCCAAGGTGCCGATCAACGTTGGCGCCGGAATAAAGAAGGGAAGCGTAGCGCGCACGCCATAGTACCGGCAAAACAAGTAGTGACCCATCTCATGTGCGAGCAAAATCGACAGCAACGTGCCTGAAAAAGGAATACCGAGAAGCAGCCGCGATGGTTGCGCGACGATCCACCCAAGCGGGAAGAAGGGAAGCCATTCATCTCCAGCGGCAAACGGCGGCAAATTATTCAGAAAGTTGAACTCCATCCGCGCCCCCACAACCAGCGTGGTGAAGACGGTCGCCACCAGCAGCAACGCGTGCAGCCAATAGTGCTCCCGCGGCGACCTTCCCTCAGGACGCGGTGGCGGGCGGTAGTACTCGAGCGTGGAAGTAGGAATCGGGGAATTAAGTTCCGACATGATTCTTCGGCGGGGAACCGGAAGCGGGACCCAACTCTGATGCTACTACGAGCGAAGAAAATGTGGAGCGCGGGGAATTCCTGCGGCCGCCGATTCGAAGGCAAAACGGGTTCTTCAGGTCATGTCTTAAGGCGTGCCGCAACCTGCGCGAAAAGAAATCGCCTTCAGACGCCGGAGGGCCGAGAGGCGCTCAGTCAATCGACTGCAATTCTTTTCCCGGCTTGAAGCGCACGGCCCTTCCGGGCGGAATGGACACTTCGGCTCCGGTGCGCGGGTTGCGGCCGATCCCGGTCTTTCGTGGACGCACGTTGAACACTCCAAATCCACGCAGTTCAATGCGATTGCCGCCGGCCAGCGCCTTCTTCATGCTCTCGAAAACGGTTTCCACGGCCAGCTCGGCCTTGGTCTTCGTGATGCCGGTCTTGGCCACCACTTCATTGATGATGTCGAGCTTGATCACAAGCGGCTCCCGGGTGCAGGGTCAAAATGATTGCTTCAAGTGATTGATGCTAAGGGAGATAAGTAAGATTGTCAACGGGAGCATCTATCCCGTAAACTGGCAGGCACCCAGCCAGCAAGAATTGAGTAACTTTGTAATCGGGTAATCGATTGTCATCCTGAGCAAGCGTTCTTTGCGCAGCGCAGGATCTGGACGAGCCGGGCCAGCGCCGCGTTCTACGCGACCCAATCAATGCGCGTTTTGGCTCGCGTCCCTATCGATGTGACGCCCGAGAGTTTTTCAACTACTCAATTCCAAAATGAATCAATTGCTCAATTTACCCAAGGAGTTTCATGCTGAAGAGTGATCGCTGGATCCGCAAGATGTCCCAGGAACAAGATATGATCAACCCGTTCTCCGAAAAGCAGGTGCGCGAGGGTGTGATTTCCTACGGACTGTCGTCTTACGGCTACGATCTGCGCGTAGCCGACGAATTCAAGATTTTCACCAACGTGAATTCGACGATTGTCGACCCCAAGCATTTTGACGAGAAGTCCTTCGTCACGGTGCAAACCGACATCTGCCTCATTCCGCCCAACTCGTTTGCCTTGGCGCGCTCGGTCGAGTATTTCAAGATCCCGCGCAGCGTGCTGACCATCTGTGTCGGCAAAAGCACCTATGCGCGTTGCGGCATCATCGTCAACGTCACTCCGTTCGAGCCCGAGTGGGAGGGCTTCGTGACCCTCGAGATCTCAAACACCACGCCGCTTCCGGCGCGCATTTATGCCAACGAGGGGCTGTGCCAGATCCTGTTCTTCCAGTCGGACGAAATCTGCGAAATCAGCTATGCCGACCGCAAAGGCAAGTACCAGTCGCAGAAGGGAATCGTGCTGCCGAAACTGTAAGAAGCGGTCAGCGATCAGCCATCAGCACGATGCGGACGTCGATTGGGATGGAACGGCGGGGCATTCGCTCCGAAAGATTGCTCGGGAAGGGCACGGCTTTCAGCCGTGCCGCCTGAATTCGCTGGGGATGCGGGTTTCAGCCCCTGAGGGTCGCTTTTCGGCGCGCCGAATATGCGCTTAAGCATTGCACTCGCTACGTAACTCGCAAATACGTCGAGTACGGCTCATCGCCAATGGCCGTGAAAGGCAACATCTTCATAGGTCCGTCAGCCGTTTCGACTTGCCAGTTCTGCGCGTCCGTTCTGTTCACCGCCAGCATTTGCGCACGCGTCACTCTGGGTTCTCGGTCAGTTACTGCGAACAATACGACCGGCCCCACCAGCAGCCCGACAGTCTCCGGGTGCTGCCGATCAACCTCTTCTAGGCGTGCCTTCATCGGAAGCTCAAGCTCAACGCGGTCGCCACTGTTCCAGTGCCGCCGAACTTGCGCGAAACTCCCGGCCCGTGCGGCCTCACGTTTGCCGTTGACCGATATCGAAGCCCCCTCGGCCCACGCCGGAATCCGCAGACTCAGCGCAAATTTGGCCGACTTTGATGCTTTCACGTCAAACTGTACGTGGGAATCGCAGGGATATTCGCTCTTTTGCGTCAGCGCGATCTGCGCCCCGTTCTGCGTGAATCGCAGTGTAGAAGGGATATAGAGGTTTACATACACCCCGTGCGCGTCGCGGAAGTAGGTGTTGATCCGGTAATCGGAGGCTACCTGCGGCATCGTCCCCGAGCAGCAAGGCCAGCCATGCGGTGAATAAACTTTGCTACCCTTGAAGTTATAGTCCGAGTAGTAGAACGTCCGCCCGTCGCGTTCGAGTGGCTTCGCCCCGAGAATCGTGTTGTACATGACGCGCTCCATGCTGTCGCCATAGCGGGAGTCGCGCGTTACACGCAACAGGTAGCGCGTGAGCTTGAAGTGCGCGTACGAACCGCAGGGTGTTTCGAAGCCGCTGTGCGTCTTGGTGAGGCTGTCGTACACATCGGCACCCCCTGTAGCGCGCAGCATCTCATCGGGTCCCCATCCGCCCGTGACAAAGCTCTGCGCCGCCAGCATATCGAAACCGTTCTTCGCCGCCTGCAAATGCTTTTCGCTTCCGGCCGTCAGGTATGCCTGCATCGCTGAGCACAGGGAATTCACGTGGCTGTATGCATGGCGCCCTGCCAGATCATTTTGCCCGGCAGCCAGCCTGTCAAAGAAAACGTCGTTCAGGTATTGGAATCCAAGTGCGCGATACCGTTCTCCGGCTCCGCGCTGGTACGCCAGAAAAAGATTTTCCGGCATGGTGTAAGACTCATCCCAGGTCCAAGACTCGTCCTTCCCGGGCCTCCAGCTCTGGCCGTGCTCGATCGCCGTTTTTGGCAAATGCGGCAATGCGGTGTCGGTCGTGATCTCGAGAATCGAAAAGGCATCCGGATCGCCCGCGTACTTGTGGGAATCGATCAGTCCGCACACCAGTTTGTCGTAGCAGTAAGCAGGGAAGCGATTGTTCTCATAGAACTGCCCGTCGATGGTCTCCGCGTACAGCCGGTTCAAGCGCAGCACTCTCTCCCGCACTGCCTGCGATCCGGTGATCGCATACACCCGCGCCAGCGCCGAGATCCACTGCCCAAACGTCGCTGACGGCGCGAAGCCTGCATCAAACGTGCGCCAGTCGTAGTTAGGATCGTACCGGTACCATCCGCCCAAATCCTCGCCCGGCGCCGGCCGTCCGATCATAGCTCGGAACGGCTTGAGCAACGCGTCATCGCCAAGGTCCATGAGCACAGCATGCGTCTGTTGGAGTTGTTGCTCGTGCAGCACGCTATTCAGGGTCACATCGCCGTAGCTGAATTCTTCAAGCGGTGACGATTGGTTTGGGCTGGCTGGAAACCTGGGAGAAAGGGCGAGAGCGGACTTGCGCAAGCCGGGAATGAGGCTTGCAGTCGACGCCAATGTGACCGACTGCAGGAACTTTCTTCGAGAGACCGGGCGCGAGGGAGGCATTCGACTTCACAACCGTGGGGATGGAGCTGCTCTAAACGAGCCTATAACAACGAATGGCCTCCAGGAAACCTGGTTTTGAATTGGCAACCGTTATCGCTCGTTTTCTCCTTCTTTGAACATGTACTTAATGGCCGGCTTGTAGATCATCAGGTTCGGCTCACCGTGGTCTCGGTTCACCTTGATGCAGTTCCGGTCATACCATTCAATAATGCCGCGCACCTCTTCGCCGTCGCGCAGAACAATCACCATCGGCGTACGCGACTGCATCTGCTTCTGATAATAGAAATTTTCGGCGTTGGTCTGCTCCGGAGGCGCGGGCTTTTTTGCTGCGCCGCCACCTCCCGTCATACGATCCACTCGATCCATGCGCTCCCCGCGATCATGTCGCTCTGGTCGCTCCCGTCGTTCCTGCATCTGCGTGGGAGCCGAATTGTGGTTGTTGTGATTTTCCACCCGAGGCAGAGTTGGCCGAATCAATTTGCGGTTGGCGAAGTTTTCCTTTTCAGCAATTCCGGCTGGGAGGGGATCCATAATTTCTTTCATAGTGGCAGACCTCAAGTACACACGCATTCACGCAAACCACCACAGGCGGGACCTTCGGAATGTAGCTGCAGGCGTGAAATTTAACTTACCGTAGCACAGGAAACTCCCCTCTGACAATGCTTCCTTCGTGCCAGGCGCAAAGTGCGCTAAATTGTGCACATTATTGCTAGAATATCGATTTCGCCGCTAGCCGGTGTTCGATAAGTCGGCGCCGCGGCGTTCTTTGCCGCTCGATGTTACAATCGCCACAAGACTGGCCGCCAGAACGACCGTCCATGCCAGAACCGGCGGGAAACTGCCGCCGTAGCGGCTTTCGGCCAGTTTCGCCTGGATCACCGAATTACGGGACGAGAAAAAATTGCCGATCTGATATGCGAATCCCGGTAGCGTGCCTCGCACGGCCGGAGGCGACAGTTCGTTCAAATGCGCCGGAATCACTCCCCAGGCGCCCTGCATCATAAACTGCATCAGAAACCCGCCCAGCGCCAGCATTGGTACGGTATGCGAATACGCCCACAGCGGAATAACAGGAATTGTCAGCAGCGCCGCGATCACGATGGCTCGCCGCCGCCCGATTCGTTCCGACCACGTGCCAAAGAAAACTCCCCCCAGCAACGCCCCGATATTGTAAACAATCGCGATGAAACTCACCGTCTTGGGAGTGAATTGCAGATTCTTCTCCAGGAATGTGGGGTAAAGGTCCTGCGTGCCGTGACTGAAAGAATTGAAGGCGAACATGAGCACGACGAGAAAAACGAATATGCCGGCGTGCGACCAGAGATCTTTGCCCAGGCCTCGGTCTGCGGCTCGCGAAACGCGACCTTGCAACCATGCGGGCGATTCGTCCACTTGAGTGCGAATGTAGATGACCAGAAACGCCGGCAGCGCGCCGATCACGAACAGGCCGCGCCAGCCAACGATCGGAAACATCGCTCCATAAACCAGAGCCGCCATGAGATATCCAACCACATAACCTTCCTGTAGCAGGCCCGAGAAGAATCCGCGCCCCTCTGCCGGCAGCGTCTCGAACGCCAGCGCCGCCCCTACGCCCCATTCGCCGCCCATCGCAATTCCGAAAAGAGCGCGCATGATGAGAAATACCTTGAAAGAAGGAGCGAACGCTGAACCCAGCTCAAACACCGAATACGCAATGATGTCGACCATCAGCGTCGGGCGCCGCCCGAACCGGTCTGCCATCAGTCCGAACAGAAATGCGCCGACGGGACGCATGGCCAATGTCAAAAAAATGGCCTCGGTGACCGCCGAAACCTTGGTTTGAAACTGAGTTGCCAGCGCGCTTACGCAGAAAATAAGAATGAAGAAATCAAACGCATCCAGCGACCACCCAAGAAAGCAGGCGATGAACGTATGGCGCTGGACCGCAGTCAACCGCCGAAAGTGACCAATGAACTCCATCGTCAATCCGTAACCCTGCGCTCTTCCTCGGCGACCCAGTGTCCTCTGTGGCCGCCCTTTTTCCGGCTGCAAAGTCTTGCGGATGCTAGCATATGTTTTCAATCGGCAATCTGAAATCTCGATTCTCCCATGCCCGAACTAGACCTCCCGCAACGCCAGGCGCCCGATTCGTTGATGCTCACCGGCTTCTGGTATCGCGCTCTGGCCGCCGACCGCGTCCACCGCAATCAGCTATATAAGGCGAGATTGCTGGAGATTCCCCTCGTCATCGGTCGCGATCGCCTGGGACAGCCCTTCGCCCTGCGCGACTCCTGCCCTCATCGCGGCATGCCGCTCAACTGCGGCCGTTTCGACGGAGAGAATCTGGAATGCGGCTACCACGGTTGGCAGTTTGATGTCCACGATGGCCAGTGCCAACTTATCCCCTCCCTGACCGCCGATCAGAACCTCAAGGTGGATCGTATCTATGCCGGCAGCTATGCCTGCGAAGAACAAGACAGTTTTGTCTGGGTGTTCATTCCCGATCCCGCCCCGCCGGGCGCAGGATTCGCGCTGCGAGGTGAGGCTCCCGAGCCCTCGCCTCAAATCGAAAAATTCAGTTCAAAGTATAAGTCTGCGTATCTCCAGGCTGAAATGCCCGTCAGCATCGATCATGGCATCATTGGCCTGATGGATCCTGCGCACGGCCCCTTCGTGCATCAGGCATGGTGGTGGCGCGCCCAGCACAGCATTCACGAAAAGAAAAAAAACTTCGAGCCCATCCCCAATGGCTTTCGCATGAGCGCGCATACGCCCAGTTCAAATTCCGCACCGTACAAATTGCTGCGCCTCTACGCCGACGCCGATTCCATCACCACCACCATCGATTTCGTTCTGCCCAACCTTCGCAGCGAAACGATTCGGGCGGGAAAATACTGGTTCTCCAGCCTGACGACGGTGACGCCGATTGCGCGCAATCAATGCCGCATCGATGTGGTCGCGGCCTGGAATCTGTTTCGCTGGGTGCCGTTCGTCCCCGACCTTCTGAAGTTCTTCTTCGCGAAATTCGTCGAGCAAGACCGCCGCACGATGGAACTGCAGGCCGAGGGCTTGAAACATAACCCGCACCTGATGCTGATCGACGACGCCGATCGCCCCGCAAAGTGGTACTTCCAACTCAAGGCCGCCCATCTGGAGGCCAAGCGCAGCGGCGCCGAGATGAAGCATCCGATGCCGGGTCCAGTCACGTTGAAGTGGAGAAGTTAAGCCCCGTGGGGCCCGGAGGTCCCCGCCCGCGAGCGGGAAAAAATGCAGTCAAGGGCGCAAACTGTTGGTTTCGGCGTGGCTAGCGAGCCAGGCCCGAGCGTCGAAGAACACGGGCACGGATCGCAGACACGTTACTTCTTGCCCTCATCTTCGACGAGCCAGTCCATCGCCTCTTCGCGCGTCTTGAATGTGGGCAGATCCCGCTGGGAAAAACTCTTGAAGTGTTCGTAAAAAACGCGTGGCAGACTTTCGGTGCCTACCCAGGCAGCCCGTTTCACATAGGGACGATCGAGCACGAGAACCTCTTGCGCCCGCCTCGCCACTTGTTTGTCGATCTGAACGCCCGTGAAGTCCGCAAGCGTCAGAACAGATCCGGGTTCTTGCCGGGTCACGGTCGCTTGAATCATGTCGAGCAACAGCAGCGCTTCTTTCGCGATGCACTGGCTGAAGTCAACGACCAGAATGGTCTGCCCTTTATGCTTCACAAAGCGCAGCCGATCGTCGAGGAGTTCGCCCGAACTCACGCGAGCATTCCCTCCACAACGGCATAAGCCCCGTCCAGCGCCGCGTCGAGCGCCGATGCATCCTTGCCCCCGGCCTCAGCCAAGTCAGGCCGGCCTCCGCCTTTGCCTCCAACTTTCTGCGCCACCGGACCGATCACCTTCCCGGCCTGCACGCGGCCGGTCAAATCTTTGGTCACTCCCACGATCAGCGCAACGTTGCCGTTCGACGCCGACCCCAGAATCACCACACCGGACCCAATCTTGTCGCGCAACTGATCGACCAGCGTGCGCAATTGCGCCCGCTCCAGATTGTCCACACGATGCGCCAGAACTTTCACGCCCTTCACTTGTTTCACGCGGTCGCCGATATTAGCCGTGCTCGACGAAGCCGACTTCATCCGTACCTGGTCCAGTTCGCGAGTCAGTCGCCTGATCTCTGCATCTTTCTTTTCCAGTTCAGCCTTCAGCGCCTCGGCGGGAGAGAAAGAAGTTACACTGTCGGTACCCGAATCGGGAGAGGCTGCCCCATCCTTGCGAGCCTTTTGCGCAAGCGTGGGCGACACGAACGCGGACACCACATTCTCTAGCTCATGATCCCGGCGGAAATGCGCCAGTGACCCCTCCCCTGTAACGGCCTCCACGCGCCGAACGCCCGACGAAACGCTGCCTTCTTTCAGAATCTTGATGAGCCCGATTTCCCCGGTCGCGGCCGTGTGCGTGCCACCGCAAAGCTCAGTCGAGAAGTCGCCGATCCGGACTACGCGCACCTTGTCGCCATATTTTTCCCCGAACAGCGCCATCGCATGATACTCATTTACGGCAACATCAATCGGCACGTCAACGATGGTCTCCACCTTCTGGTTGCGCAGCAATTCCCGGTTGATGATGTCTTCGATGTCCTGCAACTCTTCATCTTCGACAGCCGCGAAATGCGAAAAATCAAAGCGCAGATGATTCGGCGCCACCAGCGACCCCGCTTGCTTCACATGCTTGCCCAGCACCTCGCGCAACCCAGCATGCAGCAGGTGTGTGGCGGTGTGATTCCGCATGGTCGCTTGCCGGATGTCGGTATTGACGACCGCGTCCACTCGGTCGCCCACGCGAATCGCGTGCTTGGCAACGATCTGATGCGCACGCACTCCCTGAATCGGGTAGTAGCATCCCTTCACTTCGCCGATCACGGTGTTGTGATCGTCGGAGTAAAGCCATCCGCGATCCCCAACCTGTCCGCCGGCCTCGGCGTAAAACGGCGTGTGATCAAGAACGATCTCCCCTGACTCGCCGGCCTTCAGTTCCTGTGCGCCCTGTCCGGCGTGGATAATGGCCAGCACCTCACAGCCGTCCGAGCGAGTCTGCCGGTACCCTTCGAACTCCGACTTCGGAAGCTGCTGGTACGCAGGATTTGCAGTCTGCTTCGCCGCACCTTTCCAGGACGCACGTGCGCGAGTCTTCTGCTCGTCCATCGCGCGGTCGAATCCACTCTTGTCGAACTCGATTCCCTGATCGCGCGCCGCGTCTTGCATGAAGTCGAGCGGCATCCCGAAGGTGTCGTAAAGTTTGAAAGCATCCTCGCCCGCCAGTTTCTCAACCGAACTTTTGAGCAGACTCTCGAGCTTCTCCAAACCAACGTCCATCGTGTGAGCGAAGCGCGTTTCTTCTACCTGCACAGCCTTAGAGACTCGATCGGCCGTATCGCGCAATTCCGGATACGCATCCTGCATCAGGTCGCGAACCGCAAAGACCATCTGAAACAGAAACGGTTTCGTCTGTCCGAGCAAACGTCCGTGCGTAATTGCCCGCCGAATAATCTTTCGCAGCACGTACCCGCGTCCTTCGTTTGCGGGGAGCACTCCGTCGGAAATCAAGAACGTCGCCGCCCGCGAGTGATCGGCAATCACCCGCAAAGAAGCCGCCGACTTGGTCAGCGATTCCTTATTCAATTCTTTCTTCAGCGAAGCGCCAGTGAGCTCCGCCGCGCGCTTGATCAGCGGCGTAAACAGATCCGTGTCATAGTTCGAAATCACGCCCTGCAACACTGCCGTTGCCCGCTCCAGCCCCATCCCCGTATCAATCGATGGCTTGGGCAGCGGGTTCAACTTCCCACTCGCGTCACGGTCAAACTGCATGAACACCAGATTCCAAATCTCCACGTACCGCCCGCATTCGCACCCGAACTGGCAGTCTGTGTGCCCCTGATCCGACGCCGCCGGGCCCATGTCGTAGTGAATCTCACTGCACGGCCCGCACGGTCCGGTGTCGCCCATCTGCCAGAAGTTGTCCTTCAAACCCAGCTCGTAGATGCGATCCTTCGCCACGTCCTGGGCTATCCACAAGTCGAACGCTTCCACATCGCGCGCAATCCCCGCTTCCCCCTTGAAGATCGTCACGTACAGTTTGTCCTTGGCGATCCCGAACCACTCGGGCGAAGTAATCAGTTCCCACGCATAGGCGATGGCGTCTTTCTTGAAGTAGTCGCCAAAGGAGAAATTTCCCAACATCTCGAAAAATGTGTGATGCCGGTTGGTGAACCCGACGTTCTCCAGATCGTTGTGCTTGCCGCCGGCGCGCACGCACTTCTGCGATGTCGTGGCGCGCGAGTAGTCCCGCTTCTCCAGACCGAGAAAAACGTCTTTGAACTGGTTCATCCCCGCATTGGTGAACAGCAGCGTGGGATCATTGGCCGGGACGAGCGACGCTGAATGCACCTCTTTGTGTCCCCTTTGCACAAAGAAGTCCAGAAACCTGCGGCGGATTTGCCAGCCGGTGAGCATGAATACTCAATTCTAAATGAAAAACAAAATCACAGAGGACACAGAGGAAGACCTGTAGTCTCTGTGTAACTCTGTGTCTTCTATGGTTGAGTGTTCCGCGGCTGGTGCCCGATCCCGAGCTAAGCGCTTTCGCCTTCCAGGGCGCTGAGAGTCTCGTCGTCCACATCCCACTTTTTCAGGATCGTGAAGATGGTCTTCATTCCGAATCCGGCCCGCGCGAGCTGCCGGAAGATGCGCGCCGTCTGCTTTTGATCTTTCGGTTTTTCCAGCCGCTTTTTGCGGAGAAAGTCCCGAGCCTGCTTCTCGTCGCTCACGCCTTCGTACGCGGCTTCCACGGCTTTCTCAATCACGGACCCGTGAACGCCCCGCGTCTTCAATTCCGTGACCACCCGCGTCCGCCCAAGCTTTTGGTTGTCGCGCCGCAGGGAAGAGTACGATGCCGCATATTGCGCGTCGTTCAGATATCCCTGATCCTTAAGCCGCCGGACCACCAGTTCGACCAGGGTCTGCCCATATTCCGATTCGGCTTCGGCAATGCGCGCCCGCATCAGCCGTTTCAACTCGGCGACCGTCCGCATGCGCCGCGCCAAGGCGCCAACGGCATATTCGTACAACTCATCTTCGGAGTAGCTTTTTCTTTTGGGACGCTGGAACCCCATACAGGATAACGATAGCGCAATTCAGTCCCAGCTGCGCGAATCAGTATAGGTATCGCGGGAAACAAAAAGGGGCGCGATGGCTCGCGCCCATCCAAGGCGGTGAGCCGATACAAAACGAATCTGAAATCCGAAAATCCGGAAGCCGAATCTACTTCCCGCCAAACCCCGTCGACTGCATTGACTGCCGAGAAATATCCGAACTTGAAGCGATACCGGCCATGCGCAGCTTGAAGTCGTCGGCGTTGGAGGCGTTTTCCAGCGCGGTTTCGTAGTTCACCAGTCCTGCCTGGAACAAATCCCACAGCGACTGGTCAAATGTTTGCATACCGTACTGCGACGTGCCCGCCGCGATGGCATCGCGAATGGCTCGCGTCTTTTCCGGCACCAGCACGCACTCACGAATGTAGGCGGTGTTGATCATGATTTCGACCGCGGGCACACGGCCCTCGGAATCGCAACGCCGCACCAGTCGCTGGCTCACAATGGCTCGCAGCACGGCCGCGAGTTGCATGCGAATCTGCTTCTGCTCGGGGGGAGGGAAAATGGAAATGACGCGGTTAATGGTTTCGACCGCATCCAGCGTGTGTAGCGTCGAGAACACCATGTGACCCGTTTCGGCCGCGTGCAGCGCGGTCGAAATCGTTTCCAGGTCTCGCATTTCGCCGACCAGAATCACGTCCGGATCCTGACGGAGGGAAGCGCGCAACGCCGCACCGAATCCCGGCGTATCTACGCCAATTTCGCGCTGGTTCACGTACCCTTTCTTATCGCGGTGCAGAAATTCGATCGGATCTTCAATCGTGATGATGTGTTCCGCGCGCGAAGAGTTCACCCGATCGACCATCGCCGCCAGGGTCGTTGACTTACCGGAACCGGTAACCCCTGTCACCAGAACGAGCCCGCGAGGCATGTCGCAGATCTGCTCGACCACCTTGGGCAGAAACAGTTCGTCGAGCGCCCGGATCTTGGTTGGAATGACGCGCAGTACCAGCCCCACGTTTCCGCGCTGCTGGAAAATGTTCACACGGAAGCGGCCGAGGCCGGCCACGCCGTATGCCATATCGATTTCCGTGGTTTCTTTGAATTTTTGCTTTTGCCGCGCCGACATCATACTGAACGCCATGTTCAGCATGTCTTCGGCGCTGATGCGGGGCTGCTCGGTCAACGGTACAAGTTCACCGTCAATGCGCAGGTGAGGATAGTTCCCTACCTTCAAATGCAAATCTGATGCTCGCCGTTCCGTTGCAATCCGAAGCAGATCATCAATGTTCATGCAGTCGATTCCCCTGGGAGATCCCTGGAATGACGTTCTCTACGATAATCGCTCGAATCGTCACCTTCCCCAAGATGACCGAGGTAATGCCTTCCGGTCGGCGGCCGGACAGCGCCTAAAGTTCGGCGAACAGGGAGATCGAGGGTGAGGTCCAAGCGGCGCTTCAAAGGCCGCATCTGTTTTCCAAAAGCAGCATCTACAACTCAAACTGCATGCCCATAACTGCCGTAATTTTCGACATGGATGGAGTCCTCATTGACTCTGAGCCCGCCCATAAACTCGCGAAGGAGCGTGCCTTTGCCCGTTTCGGTATCACCCTGCCTGAGGCCGTCTACGAGCAGTACAAGGGCAGGCCCGACGAGACGATGATGAGTGAAGTTGTGCCTTCGATCTCTGAACTCCCAGTGGATGTCACCGAGATGCTTCGCCTCAAGCATCAGGAATTCGAGGCTGTGGAACACCTGGCGCTTCCGCTCGAAGGGGCGAAGGAGTTTGTGAATTGGGCCAAGCGCAAGTTTCGAATCGCACTCGCCACCTCAGCGACTCCGAGAAACAGGCGGGCGGCTCTCCGTTTATTGGGACTCACGGACATTTTCGATTTTGTTGTGGATGCGTCTGGCTTCTCTCGTCCCAAGCCTGACCCGGAAATCTTCCAGACTGCGCTCCGCGGACTCCGTATCCATCCCGCGGAGTGCATCGTCATTGAAGATTCTGTCCACGGAGTGACGGCGGGGAAGGCGGCGGGTTGCCGCGTCGCGGCCATCACCACGTCTTTTCCGGAGGACCTTCTTCGGAGCACGGGTGCGGACGACATCGTCCATGACTTCCGGGAGCTCCGCGACCTGCTGATTGCCTGACCGGCGGGGTTCAATCCGTTCGCAGCGCCTTCATCGGTCGGTGGAAGCGGCGCGCCGCGCCGGTAGAAATGCCGCCGCCAAAGCCAGCATCGACACAAACACAGCCGCCAGCGTCAGCACGATCGGATCAAATGGGCTGATGCCAAAAAGATCGGATTGCGGAAACGGCAAAGGCGGAAGCAGCACACCTTTCACAATGGAAAAAATAGCGGTTGTCGCGCCAACGCCGAAGGCGAGCATCAGCACCGCGGTTGCCGAGAAACCCGGCGACTTCATCAAATGTCGCACCGCAATCTGCAGATCATGGAATGGCACGGTCCTCGCCTCTCGAATTGAAATCGAAAATTGACTTGTCAGTCGGTGCGCAGCGCCTTCATGGGGTCGATCATGGCCGCCCGCCTCGCCGGCAAGTACGAAGCCAGCAACGCCGTAATGAAGAGAATCAAACCCACCGAGACGATGACCCAGAAATCCATGGCTCCCACTCCGTACAAGGCAGAACTCATCGTGCGCCCTACTAGGGCGCAGCCCGCAAGGCCAATCCCGAGGCCGATTCCCGCCAGCAGCGACGCTTCCCTTAGGATGAGCCAGATCACGTGTGGCCGGCTGGCGCCCAAGGCGAGCCTCAGACCGATTTCATTGGTCCGCTGCGAGACCGCAAATGCCATCAGCCCGTAGATGCCGACCGCCGCAAGCAACAAGGCAGCCACGGCGAAGCTGGCAAACAACAGCATGGTGTATCGATCTTCGCCGAGGGACTCATCCTTCACTTGTTCGAGAGTGCGAGGACGCGCTAACGCGATTTGCGGGTCGACGGAGTGTACGGCCGCGGCAATCGTCTTCGACATGGCGGCCGGGTCCTCGGCGGTGCGAACCGCAATCGTCACGCCGGGAGATAACGACTGCGCGAAGGGCACATCGACTTCAGGATATGGGTCGCGAAAATCCCCGTACCTGACATTGTGAAACACACCGACAATCTGCCACTCCACCGGCGGACCCAGCTTCGGCAAACCAGGAATGATCTCCTCGATCGACAATCGCTGCTGCAAGGGCTCCAGGCCTTTGAGGTAACGGCGGGCAAATTCCTCATTCACCATCGCCACGCGCACACTCGAGGGCGTGTCCTGCTCGGTGAAAGAGCGTCCCCTCACCACATCTATGCCAAGCGTTTTGTAATAATCCGGGGAGACCGATTGGAAACCGGTTCCTGGTCTCTGCGACGGATCTACATAGTCCGGGCCGCCGACCAGGGTGAAAGGCATGCCATCGCTCTCCCCGCGCAGCGGTGTTCCGGTCACGGTTGCGACATTCGACACTCCCGGTACGGACCGCAGAGTGCTTAGCATCTGCTGGTTGTAGGTGTACATTTCGTCCGGATTCTTGAAGCGCCCCTGTGGCTGATGGAGTCCGAATATCAGCACATGGTCAGTGCGGACTCCCAAATCGACGCGCGTCAGATTCCAAAAGCTGTGAATGGCGAGCCCCGCCCCGGCTAACAGCGACAACGCCAGCGCGAATTCCCCGGTGATGAGCCCTTGCCGCAGTTTGTGGCTGCCAGAGGTTTGCCCGGACCGGCCGCCTTCCTTCAGCGATTCTCCGGGATCGACCCGGGAGGCGTACCACGCCGGCGCGCAGCCAAATAGCACTCCGGCAATGCTGGTCGCAGCCAGCGCTACGACCAGAACATGAATGTCCAACCGGAAGTTGGCTTCAGACGGCAAGATGCCTTCGGGCACGATGGTAAGAATCGCGCGCAGCAATCCCTCGCCGAGTCCGATTCCAAGCGCTCCGCCGATCAGAGCCAGAACCAGGCTCTCCGTAAGAAACTGATAGAAAATGTGTCCGCGACTGGCTCCGACCGAGCTTCGAATCGCAATTTCCCGCAGTCGCGCCGCTCCCTTCGCCAACAGCAGATTCGCGATATTGACGCACGCTATTACCAGCACGAATCCCACGGCGCCCAGAAGCAACCACAAGTTGCGGATGCGCTCGCGCGGAAGGAAATCATTCTGCAGCGGTTCGACCGAAGCGCCCCACCCTTTATTAGAGTTCGGATAGGCGGCGGCAATGTGCGCCGTGACCGCATCCATATCGGCTCGCGACTGTTGAATCGTGACACCTGGTTTGAGCCGGCCCATCGTCAGCAGCCAGTGGTAATCGTGATTAATCTGTTCTGGGCGGAAAGCCAGCGGCGCCACCAGTTCAAAATCAAAACGGTCGCCAATCCCCGGCGCCAATACTCCGACCACGGTATAGGGTTCGCCGTTGATGCGCATTGGCTGGCCAACGATTGCTTGATTCGAACCCAGGTGGTTCCAAAGTTTGTGCGTCAAAATGACTGCGTGATCGCCGCCCGGTATCCCTTCCTCGGGACGGAAGTCCCGTCCCATCAGGAATGGCAACCCCTGCATATCGAAAAATCCGGGCGTACAGCGCATGCCGTCGAGTTGCTCGGGCTGTTCCTGAGTCGACACATTGAAACTTCCGCCAGTCCACGCCCCCAGTTGCTGAAAGGTTTTGTTCTGCGCCTTCCAGTCGAGAAAGTCTCCCGCTGACATACCGTTGTTGTGCCCGTTTACCTTCGACCAAACCATCACCAGTTGTTCGGAATGGGGATACGGCAACGGCGCGAGCAAAACGGCATAGACCACCGTGTAGATGGCTGTAGTCGCTCCAATGCCAAGCATCAGAGTGGCAATCACTGCAGCCGTCAGGCCTGGATTCTTGCACAACATCCGCAAGCTGTAGAGAAGATTCCCGATCAGAATTCGCACGTTTCCACCTCGATCAGCAAGAATCATTTCTGGAAACTGTCGCGGTGACGGTGCGGCCGCTCTGGAAGCGCTTACCGAACTAAGAATCGAAAGCAAAACAAAACATCCGCGCCAGAACCGGAATATCCTTCACCTTTAACGACCTTGGCTACACTCTCGGTGCCAATCGTCACGGCGCGAGTCGTGCTGAAAAGAATTGGCTTAGCGCGTGGCGCCAAACTCCAGCACTTGTCGCCCTGTCCGAATGCGAAATCTCGTGTCCGTTCCCGAACACACGCCGCGGAGGGCTTCTCAAGTAAAACACCCTCTAGATTGAGCGCAGGGCATTCGCTGGATCCGCAGAGGCTGCTCGCCTCGCGGGAATCGCCGCGGCGAGCAGAGCCATCAGCATCATGATCACAACACCTGCCAGGTAGATCAGAGGATCGGTCGCGCTGACCTCGAAGAGGAAGGAAGTGACGAGCCGGGACGCAGCCAGCGAACCGACCACGCCGATCCCGCATCCGAGCAGCGCCAGTTTCGCGCTCGACGCAAGCACGAGTCGGGCAATCCTCGTGCGCTGTGCGCCGAGCGCCATGCGAACCGCAATCTCGTGAGTGCGCAGCGAGACAGAGAGGGCCACGACACTATAAATGCCTGTGATGGCGAGCAGCAGAGCCCCCACGGCAAACGTCGTGATGAGGTCAGTGTTGAAACGTCGCGGCGCTTCGTTGTTCGATAAGGCCTCGTCCATTGTCTGCACTTGTTGCAATGCCAGCAATGGATCGACGTCCGCTACGGCATAGCGCACGGTTTGAGTCATCTGTTCGGGAGGAAGGGATGAACGAAGGGTAACGAATCCACTGACGGGATCGGTGAGTTTTCCGGCGGGTTCAATGCCGTGGAGAGTGGCGGGTTGCTCGGCAGGCGTGTACCACTGGTCGTCGCTGGGCTGATCGCGAGAGCCCATCTTGGTATCGGCGACGACGCCAACCACTGTTGCCCAGGGCAGAGGTTGCTTCGGGCTGCCAACGTGCATGCGCTTGCCAACGGCCCGTTGGCCAGGCCAGGAATGTTTCGCCATCGACTGGTTGATGATCACGACGAGGGGTGTGTCGGCGCGGTCGTCTTCGGTAAAGTACCGGCCATCGAGCAGCGGAATGCCCATAGAGCGAAAATAGTCGCCGTATGTGGTCGCGAACATGGCGAATTTCAGCTTCCAATCTGGGGCGGGTTCGCCCTCGATCGTGAATGCGGTTTCTCCGAAACCGCCGGATTCGGGCACGACGGTAGTGATGCCAGCGGCGATAACTCCGGGTTTGCTCGAGAGGCGATCGACGACCGCGCGGTTGAACGAGTCGGTCGAAGCCTCCGTTGAGTATTGCTGGAGGGGCAATCGATAGCCCGCAACCAGCACGTGGTCGGGCCGGAACCCAGGGTCCACGGCACCCATCTTCTGGAAGCTGCGCAGGAACGCGCCGGATATTGTGAGCAGCACCAGAGCAATCGCGATCTCCGAGACGACCAGGGCGGACCGCAAACGGGAGTGGCTTGAGCTGCCCGTGCCGGTCCGCAAGCCGTCTTTCAGACTTTCGGTCAAGTTCGTTCGCAAGGCCGCGAAGGCTGGTGCAAGGCTCGAGAGCGCGCCCGTCGCCAAGGCAAGGAGGAACGCGAAGGTAGTGACGGATGCGTCCACAGAAATTGAGTCGACGCGAGGCATCGAGTCGGGCAGAAGATTCAGAGCGGTTCGAATCGCGATTGCCGCAAAAGCCAGACCCAGTAATCCACCCGCCACGCTGAGCAGCAAGCCTTCGAAGATAGATTCGCGGAGGATCACGCCGGAACGCGCGCCTAGAGCGAGCCGAACGGCATATTCGCGGCGCCGTCGAATGGCGCGCACCAGCAGCAAACCGGCTACGTTAACGCAAGCGATCAGCAAGACGACTGCGACTGCGAGGAACAGCGTCCGCAACAATGGACGCACCTCGGCGACGTCAGACTCGAGCAGCGGCACGACGTCACCTCGGATAGGGATCGCAGACTGCGCAGCAGGTAGACTTCGCATGATCTGCTTGGCGACCCGGTCGGCATCCTGGGCTGCTTGCGAGAGAGCGACGCCATCCTTAATGCGGGCCACCATGTGGTATCCCCAAAAGCCGGCGTGCTCCTCGGAAAGTTCTTCGGAGGTGAGGCTCATGGGAACCCAGAGCTCCGCCTGGTCGAGTTGCGCGTCCTCCAGAGGAAACTGAAAACTGCGCGGCATCACGCCAATGATGGAATAGGGCTTGCGGTCGAGAAGGAGGGACCTGCCGAGGACGTTCGGATCGCGGTGGTAGCGCTTCAGCCACAACGCGTAACTGATGACGGCGAGCGGTTGACGTGCGTTCTCTTCCTGTTTTGTAAAGACGCGGCCAACCATAGGACTCACGCCAAGAGTCGCGAATACCCCTGCTGTGAAACGGGCGGCGTTGACTTCGTCCGGAATCGCGCCGCCAGAAACTTCATAGTTGGTCGAAATATAGCCGCCAAGAGAAGAGAAAGCGCTCGAAGCGTTCGAATACGTACCGATTTCGCGTGCTGTGACAGGAGTGCTTGAGCCGCTTCCCAGGTGATCTCCCAACAGAACCAGCCGGTCAGGATCGCTGAACGGCAGCGGCCGCAACAGGATGCCTTCGACGAGTGAGAAGATCGCCGTGACAGCGCCCATGCCGAAAGCGAGAGTAAGTACAACCGTCAGGGAAAAACCGGGCGCCTTCAGCAGTTGTCGAATTGCGAATCGGAGATCCCGCGCGATTGCGTACATGCGTCCTCCAACTTTGGTGAGAAGCTGCGTCCAAAATCAGAGAGGATTAGAGAACATCAGGACCGCTTTTTCAATCGGAATGAAGGGGAAGACACCCGGGATTTGCAAAATCGCTAAGCATGCGCTATCCGGTCTTTCGGTCTTTCAACCCTCGAGCATCCAAAGGTTGACCTGCTTTCCGCGGCTGCCCGGTTCGGCGCTTGGCTCATTGCGCTGTTTCTCGTCGGGGTGACTCCGGTGATGCACCGGTTCTGGACGGTGCCCGACCCCACGATGCACCAGATGCAGATGGTCATGTTCATGGAAAACCTGGCAGACTCAATTTACGAGCAGCTAGCAATGATGTCCCATGATGAGGTCCTTCGGCGCTTCAAGAAGGTTTTCGGCAGAGAGATGACCTCAGCCGAACGCAACAGCTTCTTCTTGCCTAGTCAGGAAACAACCCCACCTTTTACGAAGGAATGACACTGCCGCCAACGGGGAGATTCCATCTTCATCTTGAAATCTTACTAACGATTGCGTTAAAAATCCTGCGCTATGACTGACGAGGAGAAGGTCATTATTGATAATCTTTGCAAGCGAATCGCAGATGAGCAAGACCCCATCGAGTTCACAAGGGTCGTGAAGGAACTGAACGACCTTCTGGAGAACAAGCTGGAACCCCTGGAACCTAAGCCCAAGCTCAAATGATCACGGGTCTTCGTTCCAAAGGGCACCCCTGTACTGCACAATCCTTCTCCGGTGCCGAAACTCAAGAGCAGCCTCGCTCCAAAAAGGTGCTCAATCTGTGGTTAGCCCACTCCCGCAGAAGAAACCGATACTCTGAATTTCAAAACCAGTTCACGCTGAGTGCTGAATGAAGTCTATCGAGCGTTCAAACTGCCCATTCTCGCTGACAAGATAGCAGCAATACAGCAACGCTGCCTCTAGATCTAGAGGACAGTGTTTACCCGATTGAGACTTCAGTCAGCCGTCTCGAAGACGCTATGCAGTTTCACTTGGAGTCCCGTTCCGGGCATTTTGAGTGTAATAGAGATGTTAGTGCGCCGGGATAAACCGGCATGAAGTAGAGGATGAAAGAGCCTTACGAGTAAAGACTAGCGATCTGCTCGGCCCCGAGTCTTGCGCTGATACCGCGAGGGACTCAGTGAAGCGTAGACAGGGGCTAGGCGGGGTGGGTATTCAGCTGCGAAAATATACAATCCGGACGCCGCCGTCTTTAACATGCGCGGTAGGCAATATGAGCAAGAGCGCTAGCGCGAGTTCCTGTTCAGTCCGGCGTAGTCGAAGACCCCAGGCACGCCTAGAAACTTCATGCACGAGAACCGGGAGACCTCGGAGACACCTGCGGTTCAGTTGGGCCCCAGGTCGGCGGGCGAAGGCTCAGGCCACGCGGCTCGCATGCACGTCTCGGAGGAGTCACACTGCGGCATAGTACCGATGAATCATTCGCACAATGACGGAATAGCGTCGGCGGAGAGTGAGGAGGGAAGGCTGCGGCTCAAGGAGAACACTTACCCATTCGACACGTACCCGACTCAGCGCGGGACTGCGCGTGTCCCACGGGTGGGCGAGTGTGCGGACAAGCGATGAGCTTGGCCGCTATTCATCTGAGAGAAGAACCGGATGCGCTAATGAGCGCCCGTCCGGATCTGTGCGGGGGGCACCGGGCGACCGGTGTCCCTACCGCGATCAACAATTGAGCTAGCTGGCATTACTGCTGCCTTTGAGGCGCACACGCTCTACGCATCAGTCCGGCGGCGCTAATCGCCAGACCCTCAGGAGACTATCAGTTTGTACAGCGAGAAGAGAACCGTCCGGCGAAAGGGCGAAGGCGAATTTGAATTTTGGGACAGGGGCCACTCTTGCGACAAAGATCTCCTTTTGCCTGTCCAGATCGTAGACGGAGACTTCAAGCCTGGCGACGAGGGAAGATTCACCTCTATCTTGAGATTGCACAAAAGCAAAGCGTCGACGGTGACGCGAAGGTTGAACGTCACCTCCGAAGTGATACCCTCGCCGAGAGTGTAGGAGCGCGATTTTCTTGCCTGATTCGAGCAGCAAGAGCAGAGGGCAATCTCCGGTAACTGCCAGAACCGTGGGGTCGACAAAAGTTTCCGATTTGCAGCCTGATCGGGAAAGCAGGCCAGCTAATTTTTCTCTCTTCCTTAGAAGCATTGGCCCCCATGGTGGCGATGAGCCATCTGCGTTGTAAACGAAGAGCACCAACTCATTTCGTGGGTTGGCAAGGGAATAAACGACCTGGCCGTCGGAAACAGTTTCATCCGCGTGTCCGGGAGTGAGCTTCGATTGTTTTGGTTCGAGAGTGACGGTATCGAGCAGATTTATTGTGGTGAGCCAACCTCGCTGATCATCGTATGCGTCCATGAATTCGTAGAGCGAGCGTCCGCTAGGAGACACGGAAAAACGGGGGAGGAGATCTCCGGGTACTTCCACGTTCCTGCGCGTGATTTCACGGAGTTCCTTGGAATAGATCATGAGCCATTCATTGCTCTGGACAAAGAAATTGCCGTTTTGCAATGGCAACAGCGAATTCCAGTATCCTGCGTTGCCCCAGGTACGCTGACCAACTACGTCCCCCGTGACGGGATTGAGCAAAACGCTGTGGAACAGAAACCTGCCGCCCGGTGTGCCGTCTCGCCGGGAAAGACCGGGGTGATCGTTCTTCTCAAAGAAAGAAACAGCCAAAGTTCCGTCATCAAGGAAAGTAACGGGATCCTTCATGAAATCGTATGCACGAACATCCCGTTTGTCGGTGGGAATGACATAGCCCAATGTACGCAAATCAATAGAACGGGCTGGTATAGGGGATTCGTCGTCAGAATTTAATGGATTGCCGTAGAGTACAGAAGAACAAACAAGCGACAGAAGCAGACCACTCGTAGCCAAGACAATGACTGAGATCAACCGTCGCATCGATCTGCAACTCTATGCCAGAGACGGGCAGAGATTCCAGAGTGTTCTGGTAACCGCTGTAAGGCGATTACGCTCATTAACCCCAGGTCAGGCTGCGGGGGCCATCCTTGCCCGGATGGAAATGGGTCGTTCACAGGGTGTCCGGTGCCGCTCGGCAGGCCGGTGCTCACCACTGACGGCTTGGCGCTTGGCGGCGAGTGGCATCACTGGACAGGAAGTCCGCAGTGCTTGCAAGTTGGCCATTGCGGATTCAGCGGCGTAGCGGGAAATCTCTCTAGCCCCGCGAGGGTTAGTGTCAGTCGAGAAGGCCCAGCACATCCGACCAGCGCTATGGGCTGCATCACAGGTGACCTGGACGGGCAGGAAACGCCTGGTCAAGTGACGATGAGCGTTATAGAGATTTTTCGCCAACCATCCGTTGTGTAAACTCTATTGGGAAATCTCTGAATGGCATTCTCGATTTGCTTCACAGGTGAGCCAGATCAGCACCTCGGCGACGATCCGAATGAG